>Ga0315339_1003575_pt1 | contig 10838 bp, 9 predicted proteins | sample ASW17metaG_FD_204514 | JGI IMG/M metagenome (GOLD analysis project Ga0315339, IMG submission 204514) | Ammonia-oxidizing marine archaeal communities from Pacific Ocean, United States - ASW #17 | ecosystem: Environmental > Aquatic > Marine > Oceanic | place: USA: California | collected 2016-12-05
GGTCGCGACCAGTGTGTCCATCAGTGCCTTCACCTCGACCATGCCGCCGCAGGGTGCCGGATGGCGCGCATTCACCATGGTGCCTTCGGGCGCGATGATGGTGATCGGTTCGAATGAGCCGTGATTGATCGGCGTGTAGGGATCCAGGAATGACTTGGTGATCGATCCCAGCGACGTGAGGGTCATCGATGGGCCGACATTCGTTGGGCCTGCGGCTTGCGCCGACGTGCCCGTGAAATCGGCAATCATCTCGTCGCCCTTGATCGTCAGCTTCAATCGCGCGACCAGCGGTTCAGGATTGACACCGTCCGATTCCATGTAGCCTTCAGCGTAATAATCTCCGTCCTTCAAGCTGCGAATACGTTCCCGCATGACATTCTCGGATCGCGTGAGAATCTCCTCGATCGCCTCCAGAAGGCTGTCAGGGCCGAAGCGCAGGAGCAGACGCTGAACGTGCTCCTCAGCCTTACGGCCGGTCCCGTACATGGCATTGAAATCGCCCATGCGCTCGGCCGGCAGCCGCATATTCTCGACCAGCAACCGCAGGAACGTCTCGTTCATCACGCCTTTCTCACAGATGCGCGTCGGCGTGATACGCATCCCTTCCTGGTAGATCTCCTTGGCCTGGCCCGAGAGTGACCCCGCCGTCATGCCGCCAACATCGGCCCAGTGGTAGCGAATGGCCGCGAACAGCACGAGCTTGCCGCCAGAGAACACGGGGTGGAGCATCAGGATGTCGTTGAGATGCGTGCCACCCGTGTAGGGATCGTTGTGGAGGAACACGTCTCCCTCGTGGATGTCGTCATTGAAGGTACGGATGACCTCACGCGCGGAATAGGGCACGGCGATGATGTGGACCGGCGTGTCCCCATCCGATTGGGCGACATGCCGGCCGTCCGCGGTGAGCAATGCGCAGGAAAAGTCGTGGCCTTCATAGATGACCGAGGAGTACGACGACTGGATCACGTTGGCGCGCATCTCGTGCACCACGGCGATCAACGCCTCGCGTATCAATTCCAGCAGGCCAAGTTGGTCCATCTTGTCCTCATTGCCCAAACCGAACCAAAACGGTTCGGCGTTTGCCGGCTCGTTGATGAAGGCCGGCATTCCACCGAAACCCACCGGGTTCCATGGTATCAAAATGATGCCAAAAACGTTGGTGGACGCCAAGTCCAGGCGAACATAGCTGATATGTGCGGTGCGTGATAGCATGCCTCACCGTTGCGGGACAGCCGATGGAGGACGCGATGAGTGCCTTGAACGAATTCCCAATGCCGGCGCCGAAAGCGCCAGACCTGGACACCGATCCAGCAGAGGGCATCGCCTTCATCGATGGAGATTACCGGCCGCTTCGCGACGCCAAGATCTCCATTCTCGATTTCGGCTTCATGCGCTCGGACTGCACCTTCGACACGATCAAGGTATGGGACGGAAAGTATTTTTGCCGCGACCGCCACGTCGACCGATTCCTGACCTCATGCGAAACGCTGCGGCTGGATCTTCCGGTCAGCCGCGACGAATTGATCGAAATTCAGGATGAGTGCGTGCGCCGATCGGGTCTTCAGCGGGCGCTTGTGAAGCCAATCTGCACGCGCGGCATGGCCGTACCGGGGTCTCGCGACCCCCGGGACGCGACCCCGAACTTCTTCGCTTACGCCCAGCCCTATTCCGACACGATCAAGAAAGAAGTCCAGGACCGCGGCCTCAATATGATCATTGCGTCGATCCCCCGTATCTCACCCAATTCGGTCGATCCGAAGATCAAGAACTACAATCGGCTCGACTTCGTGGCCGGTCTGTTTGAGGCCTTCGATCAGGGTGGTGACAACGTACTGCTGCCGGACGAAGATGGGAACGTGACCGAAGGGCCAGGATTCAACGTCTTCGTCATCAAGGACGGCATCGCCACGACACCGAATCGGGGCATGCTGGAGGGCATCACGCGGCAAATCACCTTCACGTTGTGCGAGGAGCTGCAGATCAAAACCCACGTCGCGCCCGTGCCGACCGCGGACCTCAAAGCCGCCGATGAGGTGTTCATCACATCGACGGCCGGCGGCATCATGCCGATCACGATGATCGACGGCGAGCCACTCAACACGGGGCAAACCGGCCCCAAGACCGAGCAGATCCGCGATCTCTACTGGTCCAAGCACGAAGATCCGGAGTGGACGACCCCAATCGACTACTAGTCCGACAGCACTAAGGGACACTCGATGGCTAAACGCAAAGCGCTGGTGGCCGGCGGCCTTGGCATTGTCGGGCGTGCACTGGCCCAGCATCTGGACACCCTGGATGATTGGGACACTGTCGCGCTTTCGCGGCGCGCACCCGATTTCGATACCAAGGCCAATTTCATTTCCGTCGATCTGACAGATCGCGCGGCCTGCGTCGAAGCTTTGGCCGATCTCGGGGATGTCACACATATCTTCTTCGCCGCCGTGGGCAGTGCGTTCTACACAGAGGGCGCACCGCAATCACCTGCAGAAGAGACAGCGCGCAATCTCGACATGGTGCGCAACCTGGTCGAAGTGATGACGCCGCAGGCCTCGGACCTGGAACATGTCCAGCTCATCCACGGCACCAAGTGGTATGGCAACAACTTCGGCCCCTTCAAGACGCCGGCGCAGGAGACCGATCCACGGGTCATGCCACCGTTGTTCTATTACGCCCAATACGATTGGCTGAAGTCCTACCAGCAAGGTAAAGGCTGGTCTTATTCGAACCTGATTCCGCACGGCATCTATGGGTTCGCTGTCAAGAGCCCCTACAATCATTTAATGGCCTTTGCGCTCTATGCCTGCATCTCCAAGGAGCTCGGACTGCCGTTGCGCTGGGCGGGCCGGCCTGGCGCATTCACAGCCCTCTATCAATGGACCGAGGCCGCTTACCTCGCTAAGGGCATGGTCTGGGCCGCGACGACAGGCGCGTGCGCCAACGAGACCTTCAACTTCACCAATGGCGACTATGACCGATGGTGCAATATTTGGCCACGAATTGCGGAGTTCTTCGGCATGGAACCCGGACCCGTGCAGACCATCAGCCTGGCCCAGATGATGATCGACAAAGGACCGGTCTGGGAAGAAATTCGCCAGCGGCACGAACTGCGTTATGGCATGGACGATCTCGTCGACTGGCGCTTTCCGGACTGGGCCTACGGCGCCGAGTTCGATCAAATGTCGAGTATGACCAAGGCATGGAAACATGGCTGGTCGGAGGTTAATCCATCGGGCGACATGATCCTGCGCCTGCTCGGCGACCTCCGGCGGGACAAGATCATCCCGTAGCTCAGTGAGCGTCGCCGGTTGCTTGTTCCCCCCGCGCTGAGTGTCTAACATGCCGCGTTGCTTGAAGTCCGGTGATTGCGGGACCGTTTGAGTGGAGACGGGTGAGAATGTTCCCGTGAGAAAATAGTACCGCGGATGAGGTGCCGATGCGCGAGGATTACAGCAAAATTTACGTCCAGCCCGTGACCGGCGCACTTGGCGCCGACATTGTCGACATCGATCTCGCGGAAAGACTCGACAACGAGACGTTCTCGGAAATCTACGATGCGTACCTTGATCACTTGGTGCTGTTCTTCCGCGATCAGCACCTGACACCCGACCAGCTCAAGGATTTCGCCCGACACTTCGGCGATCTCCACGTCCATCCCCTGACGGAGGGCATGGTGGGACATCCGGAAGTCGTCGAGGTAATCAAGGAACAGGAAGAGCATCACAACTGGGGAGACGGCTGGCACACCGATCTGCCGATACTCGAAGAACCGCCGCTGGGCTCCGTGCTGTATGCGCGCGAGGTTCCTCCATTCACCGGGGACACACATTTCGCCAACATGTACCTTGCCTACGAGACGCTGTCCGACACCATGAAAGGACTGCTCGAAGGGCTGAAGTGCGTGTACGAGGCAGGCGTAGGAAACTACAGCCGGTTCCAGGGCATGACCGCGATCGAGGATGCGGGAGACTTCGTTGCCGCGCACCCCATCGTGCGGACCCACCCGGTGACCGCTAAGAAGGCGCTTTACCTTCATCGCAAGAACACCAAATGCATCGAGGGGATGAGCGTCAAAGAAAGCTTTGCCATCCTCGATTTTCTCTACGACCACGCCCAAAATCCGGATTTTTCGTGCCGATTTCACTGGCGCACGGATTCGATCGCGATGTGGGACAACCGCTGTGCGCAACACCGGGTCAGTGGCGATTACTTCTATGCCGAGAGGGGCATCAGCCCCGGCCGCAGGCGCCTTCAACGAGTGACCATGAAAGGAGACCGTCCGTTCTGATCAGTGGAGTATGAACGAGTCGAGACTAGCAGCGCTCGCATCGACGCCACTCCACAGGACGGTGAGCGCCGGCGTACTCACGATCGATTTGTCAGCCTAAAGTTTGGTCCATTTTCCCAGCACCCGTCCGATGGGGACGGCGTGTCAAACCAATCCATTAGTCTCACAAGGAGGCAATTCCGTGAAAGCAATGAACTACGTTAAAGCAGCCCTGCTGTGCGCGTCCGCAAGCGTGACCGTAATCGCACTATCCTTTAGCACGGCGTCCGCCGGTGAATTCGACGGGGTGACGCTTCGGGTCGGCACTTGGGGCGGTTCCTGGCGTAAGGTCCAGGAAGATTACATCGTGCCTCAGCTTGCCGCTAAAGGCTTGACGATCGAATTCGTCACGTCCAGCCCTCATGACAACCTGGCGAAATTGGTGGCGGCGCGCGGTAAGGACGTCCCGATTGATATGATGGAGGTCGGTGAACCTCTCATGCCGTTGGTCAACGAAGGCGGATACGCCGCGAAAATCGATCTTGGCCTCGTACCCAACAAGGCGAATATGCCTGCCTCGCTTTATAACGATAAACAGTTCGTCACGCTGACGAGCCAGTACGGAATCTGCTATGAGAAACAGAAGTTCGCGGACAACGGTATCCCGGTGCCTACGACCTACCAGGATCTGACGCATCCTAAACTCAAGCGTCGGGTCCTCATTTCAGACATCACCGCAGGCCCCGGACTGAGCACCGTTGCGATGCTCGCCTACGCGGCCGGCGGTGACGTCAAGAACGTCAGGCCCGGCATCGAGCTGATCAAGAAGATTGACCCGTTCACCTTCTACAAGCGGGGCAGCGCCAACGTGACGCACATGGAAACGGGCGACACCTATGCCTCCATCGTACATGCCGGCTGGTGTGTGCGGATGAAAAAGGCCGGGCTGAATGTGGCGATGTCTCACCCCAAGATCAACAAGGATCACACGGGAGCGGCATCCTATACGCTGATGATCATCGTCAATGGAACCAAGGTCGCCAAGGCGGCAACCGCCTACCTGAACGAGTACATCGGCGAAGAATACCAGTTCCAGTTGGCCAAGAAGACGGGTGTCGTGCCGGTCAACAAGCACGCCATCGCCCGCATGCAGAATGTGCCTATATTGCAGGAAATGATGATCCTGGACAGGGCGAAAATGGACCGCATGCTGACATTCGACTTTAGCGAGATCGACGTCAGCGCCTGGACCGACACCTGGTCGCGGATCATCGCGACCAACTAAGCTCATCAGAATTAATTCCGCGCGGACCTCTCCAAGCGAGGGGTCCGCGCTTTCTTTATGAGCTGTGTCAGCGCGGCCGATTCATTGTGTTCCGCGCAAAGATCGCCAACGGGATCATCGCGAGCGCCCACACCGTCATGACGAAGAAGTCATTGGCATAGCCCACCATCTGTGCGTGGCGGGAGATCTGGGCATCGAGGACCGCGATGCTGGCCAGGCTTTCGAGATCCCAGAAACTCAGGTTTTCGGGCAAGCGGAACAGCTTGTTAAAGGGCTCCGCATGCTCCGTCAGCGAGGCGCGACTTTCGATAGAGAAGCGGACAAACAGCGTCACGGCTGTGGAAATGCCGACCGATGTGCCGAAATTCCGCACCAGTGAGAACAGCGCGGCAGCTTCCGTACGCCGTTCTTGTGCCAGTGTCGAATAGGTCATCGTCATGATCGACATGAAGATGAACCCCATGGCGACTCCCTGAATGACATTAGGCCACACAATGTCCCATATGCCGATCCCGAGGTCCCAGTGTGACATGGACCAGGTCGTGAAGGCCTGCAACAACAGGCTGACGACGAGCAGTTTCCGGCAATCCACCTTGCCGACGATGCGACCGGCGATCGAGAGGCCGACGATTTGTCCCAAACCACGCGGCAGCAACAACAGGCCGATGGTCAAGGCCGGGAAGTCCCGCAATTCCTCAAGCATGTTGGGCATCAGGACCATCGGGATATAGATCAGCGGACTGTAGAAGAACATGGTGAACAACCCGACAGAGAAGTTTCGGTCCCGGAATATGCTCGGATCGAGAAACGGATTTCGAGCCGTCAGGATGTGGGCAATGAAGATATAGATGCCGCAACCGGCAATCACCGTCATCACGATGATCTGGGTCGAGTCAAACCAGTCGAGGCGCTGTCCCTGGTCGATCGTGAGCTGCGCGGCGCCGATCCCGAAAGTGATTGCGGCGAACCCAAACCAATCGAACCGCATTCCCCGTTCGGTGGGCCAGTCGGGCAAGACCGCCAGACTGGCAAAAAACGAGAACACGGCCAGTGGCACCATGGCCAGAAACACCAGCCGCCAGTCGCCCAATTCCGTCAGGTATCCCCCGACCGTGGGCGCCGCCACCGGTCCGACGATCAGGCCTACCGACCACACCGCCATGGCCATGCCTTGCCGTTCTCTCGGATAGATGTCGAGGGCGATGGCCTGGGTGATGGCGATCAGCGGCGCGCCTGACAGGCCTTGCAGGATGCGCCACAAGACAACCTCTTCGAGAGTCGTGGAGATGCTGAGCAGCAGGCACGAGGCGATGAATAGGCCGATGCAGAACAGGAACAGACGTTTGCGTCCGAACCGCGCTGACAGCCAGGCTGTCGGCGGAATCCCGATCGCCGAGGCCACGATGTTACCGGTGACAACCCAGGAAATCTGATCGATGCTCGCGGACAGATCGCCCTGCATCTGGGGCAGGGACACGAGGATGATCGTCTGTGTGCTGGCGTAGACAGCGCCTGCAAAGACAACGATCGTCAGGATCAGTGCGCGGTCGAAAGGTGTGTGGGAATCCGCGGATTCGTGTGTGGCCACTAGCCGCCTCTGATCGACTCCCACACCTCACGCGCGATGCTCAACATCTCGCGTTCGAGTTCGGTATCGATAGAGACCGAGACCGTCATGCCAGCGCGCAAAAACGGCTTGTCATCATCACTTGGCAAGACAATGATGCGCACCGGTAGCCGTTGCACGACCTTCACCCAGTTTCCGGTCGCATTCTGGGGCGGCAGGATCGAGAATTCGGCACCGGTGGCTGCACTGATTGAGTCGACGCGGCCTTCCCACGTGACGCCCGGATAAGCGTCCACCTCCACCGTCACGAGCTGCCCCGCGACCACACTGGTCAGCTGGGTTTCCTTAAGGTTCGCCTCAATCCAATGGTTCCTGCTCTCGATGACGCTGAAGACGGGTTTACCGTCCTCGACCCACTCACCACGCTGCAACTGCATACGGCTGACAATCCCGTTAGTTGGCGCCGATATCGCCGAATAGCTCAGCATCAGTTTGGTCTGGTCGCGCTCGGCTTCGGCCTCGAGATAATCGGGGTGCTGCTCGACCGGTGTCAGAGGATCGCCGCCGAGATCGGCCACGACACGCCGGATCTTCTGGCGCAGCGCCCGGACGGTTTGTCCCGAGGTCGCGAGCCGATTTTCAGCCTCATCGAGCCGCACAGCCGTCGCGACACCGCGCTTCTGGAGCTGTTGCTGACGTTCATATTGCCGCTTCAGGAATTTCTGGCGCTCCAGCACCTCATCGATTTCCGCTTCGATTTGGGCATATTCGGCGCGCTTGGACTCAATTTCGTTGCGCACCGCGAGCATTCGGGCTTCGGTCCTGTTGATCGCGATATTAAGCGGTTGAGGGTCGATTTGAAAGAGGACGTCGCCCGCGTTGACGGTTTGATTGTCTTTGACTTTTACATCGACCACTCGTCCCGAGATGTTCGGTGCGATCGCGATCATGTTCGTCTTGACGTAGGCGTTTTCCGTCGTGATATAGCGGCCGCCAAGGGCGTACCAATAGAGGCCGCCGATCGCTGCCGCCACCGGCACGATCAACAAAAGCACAAGGCGGATGAAACTGCGTCCCCGCTGTCGTCTTGGTTGCTCGTCAGCCACTATGTCTTAAACCGCTTACCAGTTGTGTCCGCCGCGTGCCGCAGACATCTATACACGATTCGCCAATATGCTATTCATAAATCACAACTTCTAATGTGAAAAGCGTTTCATACCGCCGTCAACTTCGATGACGGTTCCCGTGACGTATCGCGCAATGGGCGAACACAAGAACACGATCATGCAGGCGATATCTTCCGGTTCGCCAAAGTATCCGGCCGGAATATTGGCGTCCACGAATTGCTGGCGGCTTTCCTCAGTAGGATAAAGACGCTCGGTGACCTGCTCGCTCATGATCCGCCCCGGGCAGACGCAATTCGTCGTGATGCCTGCCGCGCCAACCTGGTTAGCCAACCCCTTGGACCACGCTTGAATGGCCGCCTTGGCCGCTGTCGAAGCGCTTGCGCCCGGTGGCTCCTGCGTTCCCGTCAAATTGACGATCCGGCCGAATTTCTGTTCCAGCATCCCCGGCAGGAAGGCGCTCGTCAGCCGACGGGTCGGTTTAAAGTTGAGGTCGAAGAGATTGTCCCATACTTCGTCGGGCGCATCCATCGGTGACGGCGCGGCCGCGCCGACATTATTGACCAAAACATCAAGCCGGCCGTAGGCGTCATACACCGCCTGCTTGATGACGTCGGGGGCCTCCGCAGAGTTGACGTCGACAGCAATGACAACGGGCCGTTCAGCACCGGTCTCCGCGATCTCGTCGGCAAGCCCATTCAAGAGATTCTCTCGCCTGGCCGTGATCACGACCTTGGCACCCTGCGAAGCCAACATTTTTGCCACGCCATGGCCAATTCCCACACTGGCACCGGTTACCAGGCATGTCCGATCTTTGAGCTGTAAGTCCATCTCTTCCTCAATTTATATGTGGTGTTCGGTGAGACGGATGCGACGCACCGTCCAAGAGGCGCATCCGTTGATAGGAGAAGATCATATCACAAATCACGAGTCGACGCACAACCATGCCGATCGTTGGCGTGTGGACCGCTACATTGCCAAAACGAAATGATCCACAGAGCTGCCAGGCCCTGAAAAATCTAGAGCGTTTACCGATCATAGGGAATCGTTAGGGATTCCCAAGAGTTGAGATTTGTGTTTCAAGATGCCGGCTGGAGAAGGAGGCCAGCCTGCTCACGTAGGCGATGATCTTTTCATCCTGCGCCACGCGGGTGGGACGAAGATCGGTTAGAGAATCATGAGGTTGTTCGTCGAGTGACGAGACGCCAGGCGCTTCGCCCGAGAACCGGGAAAACCACACCAGGGCTCCCACCAGAAAATGGGACAGGGTCCCATGAATGCTGCCAAAGAACGCGGGTCGCGGCCTCTGGTATTCAGATTCCGGCAGCGCCGCACCGACTTCATACAGCCCGGCGTTGACCCAAAGGTTGTATCGAGCCAGGAACCGGAAATGATGAGCCCAGGTGTCAGTCATCGGTCACCTCCCTCGCGCGCCGCCAGCTGTCGAATAGGGGCAATACCCTGCAGCCCGCGAGAGAGGCAAACGATTCTTCTTGAAGGCTAAGTTCAGCCTGACTGATGGACCCTGGCGTTTGCCCAAATAGACTCTTTATTACGGGCGCCAGAACGGCTTGTTCACTTCCTGCCATACGTCGACGCGCGAAATACCGATGTCTTTGAGCATCCGGGGACCCACCTCCGCCACCCGACAAACAACGCGCGCCGACAGCAGCGGCGTGCTGATGGTCAGCGTGCTGCCCTCCTTCGCCGCCAAATGGCTGGTCCCGCGGATCGGCAAATTCCGCGAGCGGCATCCCGACGTCGGAATCCGTTACGGACGCAGCGGCTGGACGGGATTGCGAGTGGAGGGCTTTCTCACCGAAGAGTTCTTTCCCGTCTGCCGCCCGGCCCTGCTCGACGGCCCGAATCCGCTCAGACAACCTGAGCATTTGTCTCGTCAGACATTACTCCACGATGACTATCCGGTCGGCCTGCTCGACTGGCGGGAATGGTTGCGAACGGTGGGTGCTTATAGCGTGGATGCAACCCGGGGGCCCGGTTCCGGGACGCCAGCCACCTCATCCAGGCCGCCATCGAAGGCCAGGGCGTTGCGCTGGGACGCACGGCGCTCGTCGCCAGCGACATTGCGAGCGGCAGACTCGTGCGGCTCTTCGAAATCAGCCTGCCCGCCGACCATACCTACTACGTGGTCATGCCGGAAGCCTGGGTCGAACGTCCCAAAGTGCGGGCGTTCACGGTGTGGCTATTCTATACAGCGGAGACTGAGGAGATCGTGGCGTACGCGCCGGCGCCCTGTTGATTAATTCGCCGCGGCTATCTCGATCCGCGTGTCGGTCAATGCCGGGCCCTGACCGATATCCGTCAAGGCGGCGGGATTGAGCGCGTTGACTCCGACGCCGACGCCGTCCGACTTGCGCCAATAGCCCATCGGCACCACCACTACCCCAGCCGCTGTATCGTCCGTAATCCGCGCACCCACTTCGATCGTCGCGAGATCATTGAACACGTTTATCCTGTCGCCTTCCCCGATCCCGCGGGATTTGGCGTCATCCGGATGGATGAGCGCAAACGGCGCACCGGCCGCCTTTTTCTGGACCTCAAGATTGCCGTAACAGGAATTCAGAAATGCATGGCTTT
>Ga0315339_1003576_pt1 | contig 10832 bp, 9 predicted proteins | sample ASW17metaG_FD_204514 | JGI IMG/M metagenome (GOLD analysis project Ga0315339, IMG submission 204514) | Ammonia-oxidizing marine archaeal communities from Pacific Ocean, United States - ASW #17 | ecosystem: Environmental > Aquatic > Marine > Oceanic | place: USA: California | collected 2016-12-05
CGTCGGGCTGGGCGTGGCGGCCGTCATGTTTCTAATCGGCGAGAACGAAGAGGCTCCAGAGATTTAAGCCGAGATATCGGTAGACTCCGAGCCGGAGCCAGCGTCCGACTATGGAGCGCCGGTCGAGGGTCACCAAAGCGCGCTGGCGGGGCCGGTATACGTCACCATCTGCACGTGGAGTCCGAGGCGGAGGTGGCGGAGTAAGGCCGCCGCCGGCCTGGTCCGTGAAAATGTGCCGTTCCTTCGCGATGCCGTTATTCGACGGCTGCACCGCACGCCGTTGCGCCGCGCCGAAGGCAAGGTGGATATGACACTTTTGCGGGAGACCACCAAGGCCTCGGCCGACGTGGTGGTGGGCCGAGGCCACGTGGTCGACGTTCTCATTTCCAAGATTGTGAAGGGCAGGTAGGTGTTCTACATGCCACGGCCCGACTTGGGGCCATGCGGTTGCCTTTGCGATCCAACTCTGGCATTTTCCCGGCGGCCTTGACGGCAGGCCAGCCAATGTGGGGCCTAATCGCCGCCGTCTTGTCCATCATGAATGATCGTTGGGGGATGTAATGTCGACTGCGTTGTGGCTGGTCGTTGCCTGTGGTGTGGTTGCCCTGCTCTACGGTGTTTACGCCGCACGGAAGGTGCTGATCGCCGACCCCGGAAACCAGCGCATGCAAGAAATTGCGAGCGCCATTCAGATCGGGGCAAACGCATACCTGAACCGTCAATATCGGGCGATTGGCGTCGTTGGCCTAGTAATTTTCGCCATCCTGTGGATCTTGCTTGGGATCAATGTCGGCATTGGCTACCTGATCGGCGCGGTCCTCTCGGGCGCGGCCGGCTACATCGGCATGAACGTCTCCGTGCGGGCCAACGTGCGCACGGCGGAAGCCGCGCGCGCCGGCCTCGCACCGGCGCTGAGCGTCGCCTTCAGGGCGGGCGCTGTCACCGGCATGTTGGTGGTCGGCCTCGCGCTCCTCTCGGTATCTATCTATTACGGGATTCTGCTCTCCTCGGGAGTTGAAACGCGCGCCCTCTTGGAAGCTTTGGTGGCGCTCGGATTCGGCGCCTCCCTCATCTCCATTTTCGCGCGGTTGGGCGGCGGCATCTTCACCAAAGGCGCGGACGTTGGCGCCGACCTGGTAGGGAAGGTCGAAGCGGGCATTCCCGAGGACGATCCCCGTAACCCGGCCGTCATCGCCGATAATGTGGGCGATAACGTCGGCGATTGCGCTGGCATGGCAGCGGATCTCTTCGAGACCTACGCGGTCACCATCGTCGCGACCATGCTGCTGGCCGCTATCTCTTTCTCGGGGGAGCAAGCCGAGCAACTCATGCTCTATCCGCTCGCGATCGGGGCGGTGTGCATTCTTACCTCCGTCGTCGGCACGTTCTTTGCACGTCTCGGACGAGGCACCAACATCATGGGGGCGCTCTACAAGGCATTCGGTGTTACGGCGGTTCTATCCGCGATCGCCCTGTGGCCGCTCACGGAGTATGTCGTCGGCATGTCGACAGAGTTGCGGATCGGTGGGTCCGTATTCTCCGGTGCCGACCTCTTCATGTGCGGGTTGGTCGGCCTGGCCGTCACCGGTCTCCTGATCTGGATCACCGAGTATTACACTGGCACGAATTATCGGCCGGTGCAGAGCGTGGCCAAGGCGTCGACGACCGGCCACGGTACCAATATCATTCAAGGTCTTGCCGTCTCTTTGGAGGCGACCGCCGCGCCGGTGATCGTTATCTGCGCGGGGATTATCGTTGCCTATCTTTTCGCCGGCTTGTTTGGTATCGCCATCGCGGCGACCGCGATGTTGGCCGTGGCGGGCATGGTCATAGCGCTCGATGCCTATGGGCCGGTGACCGACAACGCGGGTGGCATCGCCGAAATGGCCGATCTCGACGTCGATGTCCGTAAGACCACTGACGCACTCGACGCCGTGGGCAACACCACCAAGGCAGTGACCAAGGGCTATGCGATCGGCTCGGCGGGCCTGGCCGCGCTGGTCCTTTTCGCCGCCTACACTGAGGATTTGAAGCACTATTTCCCGGACCTTGAGGTGTCGTTCTACCTCAAGGACCCGTTCGTCTTGGTGGGGCTGTTGGTGGGCGGCATGCTGCCCTATTTGTTCGGCTCGCTCGGCATGCAAGCGGTGGGGCGAGCAGCGGCCTCGATCGTGGTCGAGGTACGACGGCAGTTTCGCGAGATTTCCGGCATCATGGAGGGAACCAGCAAGCCCGACTACGAAACCGCGGTTGACCTACTGACCAAGGCGGCGATCCGCGAGATGATTCTCCCTTCGCTCTTGCCGGTGCTGGCGCCGATCGTCGCCTACGTGGTCTTCTTGGTTATCGGCGGTCAGGAAGCAGCCTTCGCTGCCCTCGGCGCCATGCTGCTGGGGACCATCGTGACAGGCCTGTTTGTCGCCATCTCGATGACCTCCGGTGGCGGGGCATGGGACAACGCGAAGAAGTTTATTGAGGACGGCAACTACGGCGGGAAGGGCTCGGAAGCCCACAAGGCGGCCGTCACGGGCGATACGGTGGGCGATCCCTACAAGGATACCGCCGGACCGGCGATCAACCCGATGATCAAGATCATCAACATTGTCGCGTTGCTATTGCTGGCGGTTCTTGCTCACTAGCGAGACAAGGTCTTAACGGCGCGCGCGCGCCGACGCGTGGCCCCGGTTTCAGCTGCCGTCGGCGCCCTCGGGCGCGTTGAACCGGCCGATGTTGCCGAACAACTGCTCGAGAAATCCTAGCTCGTTGCCACGCGTTGCCGTGGTCCGCGTGACGAGGTCGATCACCCTGCCATCCTCGATACCATAGCGGCGGACCTCGGTGACCACCCAGTTATCGTCGAATGTTACCGCCACGACATGTTGGTCGACGACTTCTTCCTTGAAAAAGGCGAGGCCCTCCGTGCGGCGCGATATGTAGTACCAGGTTCTACCGTCGAAGGCCGAGGCGCCTGAAGGCGAACCCAGCATCTTGGCGACATCCTGGCGGCCATCAACCCCGGGCGCGATCTTGTCGATTCGCTCGGGATCAGGAACGTAGCCTCGGACATCAATCCGGGGCGTGCAGGCCGCCGACCCCAGCGCGATCACAATCAGTGCGGCCCACCCGATCTGCGTCAAAGGCGATCGGTCGAACCCGACCGATGCCTCTCGGCAAGCCCGGCTCGGGCTCGCAGGCCTATAGATGTTGTGCATGGCGAAATGCTACCACAGTGGGGGTCAGTGAGGTGTCGATCAGAACCGAACATGCCCAAGGATGTGAAGAAAATGCCGGCTCCGGCGCGCACCGTTCGTGAAGGCATAGAGTTTAACCGGATCGTCCGCGTCCATCGCGGTATTCGCCATGCGCGGGTGGAGACGTTTTAGGCAACGCGCGGCGAATACGCGGGGCTCGCCCATAGTTTCTCGTTGGTGGCGCTCAAGTAACTCTGGGCCAAGGACGAAATGGTCTCTCGATCCGGGCGCGATGGCATTAATGCGTGTGTAAGTTTCCAGGGAGGCGTGATACAGTCCTGCGTGCTTATGCTTGACCCGGTTTGCGCTCGGATAGAGGGGCGCTTGGAAATCACTTTTTGTAGTAGACATGTTGAAGGTGGCGCGACCGGAAGGGGCTTCGCGGCTGTCGATAACTTTGGCGATGAGCTACGGCCGCTGATCGATGATTGCGCTGATATCGGCGAGTTGGTGGCCGAACATTTGGCGCTCGTGGGACCCCTATCCGCGGAAGCCTGGGGCAAAGCTCACCGGCGTGGATCTTGCGCCGACCACGTCGCACTCCGATGGACGCGTCGCTGCGTTGGTGGCCCTGACAAGACGGGAGAGCTGAAGGTTAGTCATGGCGGTACCGAAACAAAAAGTCTCGAAGTCAAAACGCGATATGCGTCGCGCGCATCATCGGCTGCGTCCCGCAGGTTACGTGGAATGCTCCAACTGTGGTGAGGCGAAGAGATCCCATCACATCTGCCGCGCCTGCGGGCACTATGGCGACAAGGGCGAGGTCATCGAGGGCGCGGGCTCGATTTGATGACGGCGAGCCACTAGCCACGGAGAGGCGAGCGGCGCCTCTCACGATAGCGCTCGATGCGATGGGGGGTGACCACGCGCCCGTCTTTGTGGTGAACGGCATCGACATCGCGCGGGCTCGCTTTCCGGACGCGAATTTCATCCTGTATGGCGATCAGCAGCGTATTCTTCCGCTCCTTCAAAAGAAGAAGAAGCTTAAGGATCGCTGTGAGATCCGCCACACCGATGTCGTCATTGGCGCCGACGACAAGCCTTCGCAGGCGCTTAGACATGGCCGGCGGTCGAGCATGCGCCAGGCGATCGACGCGGTCGCTTCGGGTGACGCGCAAGGCGTGGTGTCGGCGGGCAACACGGGCGCGCTCATGGCGATGGCCAAGTATGTGCTCAAGACCATCGAGGGCGTTGACCGCCCGGCCATCGCCTCGTTTTTCCCCACTGCACGCGGCGAAAGCACGATGCTGGATCTCGGCGCCAACGTCGATTGCGACGCCAACAACCTGGTTCAGTTCGCGGTGATGGGTGCCGCCTTCGCGCGGACGGTGCTCGGCGTCCAGCGCCCTTCGGTGGGTTTGCTGAACATCGGTGTTGAAGAGGTCAAAGGCCACGATGCTCTGCGACGAGTCGCCCAATTGCTACGCGAGTCCGATCCGCCGTTCGACTTCTACGGCTTTGTCGAGGGCGGGGACATTGCAATGGGCACGGTGGATGTCATCGTCACGGACGGGTTTACGGGAAACGTCGCTTTGAAGACGGCCGAAGGGACCGCGCGTCTGTACTCTCGATTCCTGCGCGCGGCATTTCGGCGCTCGGTATTCTCTCGTCTCGGGTATCTGCTGGCGCGGCCCGCGCTTGAGACACTGCGGCACAAAGTCGATCCGAGGGTCTACAACGGCGCCATGTTCGTGGGTCTGAACGGTATCGTCGTCAAGAGTCACGGAGGCACCGACGCCACCGGTTTCGCGAGCGCCATCGGTGTCGCGGTGGACATGGTCAAGGGTCGCTATGGCGATCTCATCCTTGCGGATTTTGAACGCTTCGGCGCACTGATCCAACCGATACCACAGGCCGCCACTTCCTGATGCGGCGTTCGCGGTTTATCGGTTGCGGCGGGTATTTGCCGGAGACCGTACTCACCAACGACGAACTAGCCGCCTCGGTTGACACCAGCGACGAGTGGATCGTTTCGCGCACCGGCATTCGTGAAAGGCACGTGGCCGCGCACGGCGAGCTGACCTCCGATCTTGCGTTGAAAGCCGCGAAAAAAGCTCTCGACGCGGCGGACTTACCGCCACCGGACGTTGACCTGATCGTGGTCGCCACGGCGACTCCCGACGAGACGTTTCCGGCGACAGCGACGATCGTGCAGGCGAAGCTTGGCATCACCGGCGGCGCGGCCTTTGACGTTGGGGCGGTGTGTTCGGGGTTCATCTATGCGCTCGCAGTGGCGGACAACTTTATCCGTGCGGGGCAGGTCAAGACGGCGCTCGTCATTGGCGCCGAAACGTTTTCCCGCATCATCGATTGGCAGGATCGATCGACCTGTGTGCTGTTTGGCGATGGCGCGGGCGCAGTCGTCTTGCGCGCCGCTGAGGGCGATGGCACGGCAGGCGACCGGGGAATACTCGCGACCCGTCTGCGCTCGGATGGGCGACAGCACGATCTGCTGTATGTCGATGGTGGGCCCTCGTCGACCCAGACGACGGGGCACCTGCGGATGCTGGGCAAGGAGGTCTTCCGGCATGCAGTTGCCAATCTGTCGTCGATCGTACGCGAGGTCATGAGTGAGCCGGGCCTCGAGGGCTTGGAAATCGACTGGCTGATCCCCCACCAGGCCAATCGCCGCATTCTCGATGCGACCGCGAGAAAGCTTGGCCTGCCGCTCGACAAGGTGATCGTTACAATTGACCGGCACGCCAACACGTCCGCCGCATCCGTCCCTTTGGCGTTGTCGGAAGCGGTTGGCGACGGCCGCGTCAAGCCTGGCGACACCCTGTTGATGGAGGCCATGGGCGGTGGCTTCACCTGGGGCGCCTGCGTTGCTCGCTGGTGATGTTCCGCTACACAACGTGAGCGTCGCCCCGCATCTCGTTGATATTGACGCATTTATCCCACCGCGCTAGGTTGCGTCTAGTCTAGCGGGGAAATACATGGCTACCATAACGCGCGCTCAGCTTAGTGACGCGGTGTACCAAGAGGTGGGACTCTCGCGGAACGAGTCTGCGGAGCTCGTCGAATCGGTGCTCGGCGAGATCATCAACAGCCTTGCCAGCGGCGACGCTGTCAAAATATCCTCATTCGGCAGTTTCTATGTCCGCGAGAAGGGGCAGCGGATGGGGCGCAATCCCAAGACCGGCGAGGAAGTCCCGATCCTGCCACGCCGCGTGCTCGTGTTCCGGCCCTCTCATGTGCTGAAGGATCGGATCAACGGAACCCTGTCGGCGCAGACCTAGGCATGGCCGAGGCAGTGGAACAGCCGGTATCGGGGTCCAAACGCGGCGCCAAATCGCCCGACGCGTTTCGCACGATCAGCGAAGTCGCGGAGGAGCTGGGCGTTCCGCAGCATGTATTGCGGTTCTGGGAGAGCAAATTCAGCCAGGTGCGGCCTCTCAAGCGGGGCGGCGGGCGCCGCTACTATCGGCCCGAGGATTTAGAGCTCCTGCGCCGCATACGCGCGCTCTTGTACACCGAGGGATACACTATCAAGGGTGTCCAGAAGGTCCTTCGCGAGAATGGGCGCAAGGGCGTGCTCTCCGGGAATCACGCGGTGGGCCGCGAAGGGTCAGATGAAGCGGCAAGTTCGGGGCATCGCGAAGTGTTGCGCCGCCTGCTCGGCGAGCTGACCGATCTCAAAGTGATACTGGAGAAGCGCCAGCCGTGAGATTGCCGGGCTCCGCCGTCGTGGGTATAGTCGGATCGTGCCATACGGCGCTCGGTCGGAGCGTGGCGCAGCCTGGTTAGCGCACCACACTGGGGGTGTGGGGGTCGGTGGTTCAAATCCACTCGCTCCGACCAATCTTTTCAATGACTTAGACGATTATGATCCGCCTTCGGGCGGCTCTTTTTTGCGTTGGCCCTGATTTGGGCCTGACGCCGGTTGGCATCACCTGGTCGTGGCTCGCTCACTCTTCTCAGACAAAGTAAGGATACCTGCGGGTTTTGCGGCATAACAGGAGCGCCTAGAACTGAAATATGTCGCCTGTCACGCCGAAGGTCGCGAGTTCGAGTCTCGTCACTTTCGCCAATCTTTTCAAAGAGTTGGCTGGCGGAGCTCACTTTTCACATCATCTTCGTGGTGCGTGGCCGCGGCCAGGCAGTGCCGCTTCATCCGTTCAACTTGGGGCGCCGGTCGCGCCATGGCGTCGCCTCCTCGTAGGCATGCGCCGCCCGTAGCACCGTCGCCTCGTCGAATGGCCGCCCGGCAATTTGCATGCCCAGCGGCAGGCCGTCGGCGGTAAAGCCGTTGCGAATCGAGATCGCTGGGGTTCCAGTCACGTTGAACGGCGTCATCAACAATGGGCGCGAGAAAATCACATAGCCTTTCGTCGCCTGGAGCTTGGGAGCGCCCCCATACGCAGATGCCGTGACCACCAGATCAAAGGTTTCGTGGACCTTCATGACCGAGGCCAGCAGCTCGGCGCGCATCCGCGTGGCTTCGAAATAATCGGCGGCGTCGATGATGCCGCCGAGAATCAGCTTCTCGCGCATGACACGCCCATAGTCATGCGGCCGCTCGTCCAGCCACGGCCGATGCAACGCGTAGCCCTCGCTCAGCAAGATCACCATGCAGCAAGCTTGGAAATCCTGAAGCGCGGGGAGGCGCACCTCTTCGACCACAGCGCCGAGCCCCTCGAAGACCGCCACAGCGGCGTTCATGGCCGCGACCACCTCATCGCTCGCCCGCTCATCGTCTTCGTAGAAGTGCCGTACAAGGGCAATCTTCATGCCGCGAAGGTCCCCCCCTAGGGCGGCCGCATAGTTCGGGACCGGCAAATTCGCGGCGGTGGAGTCGCGCGGGTCGGGTCCGGCGATGACCTCTAACATCAGGGCGGAGTCCTCCGCCGTCCAGGCCAGCGGGCCGGCATGATCGGTCGAGTGGGCGAGGGCGTAGACGCCCGCGCGGCTGACTCGGCCATAAGTCGGCTTGATGCCGGCCAGTCCGCACATTGCCGCCGGAATGCGTATCGACCCGCCGCCGTCAGTGCCCAGTGCGCCCATGCACAGACCGGCGGCCACTGCGGCGCCGGCGCCGGTGCTCGATCCGCCGGTGAAGTGATCGGTGTTCCACGGATTTCGCGCCGGCGGAAAAGGAAGATCGAAGGACGGCCCGCCGAAAGCGAACTCGTGGGTCGCGAGTTTGCCAAGCAGCACAGCGCCGGCCGCCGCGAGGCGCGCCACCGCCGTCGCATCCTGGGTCGGCACGTTGTCGAGCAGAACGCGCGAATGCGCGGTCGTGGGGATTCCGGCGGTCTCATATAAGTCCTTGAGGGCAATCGGGATGCCGTGAAGGGGCCCCCGGTACGCGCCCTGTGCGATCTCACGATCGGCGCGCGCGGCGTCGGCCAGTGCTCTTTCCGCCGTTACATGGACGAAGCTGTTGAGACGATGATCGATCGCCTCGATGCGATCAAGGAAAGCGGTCGTCAGTTCCACGGCGCCCAGCTCTTTCTTCGCGAGCAGGCGGGCCGCTTCGGCGATGGTGAGGTAGCAGGTTTCGGTCGACATCATGGCCGCTCCTGCGTGAGCAGGAAGACGTGTGCTGAGTCTGCGCTCATCGGCCGTTTCGCGTGCAGGCGCCGAAGGTATTCCTCAAGATAACCGACGCCCTCTCGAAGCGTTTCGAGTTGCGCCGCATCGGTCTCCAACCCGACGGATTTCGCCAGCGCCACAAGATGCTCGAATCGGTGCTCGCTAGGATCTGTCACTTCGCTTCATCCTCGCTGTTCACACAACGTCACGGGCGAGTAATACTGCCGATCCGTCACCATGCCCGATGTGATCTAGGATGGAAACCGCCGACCGGCGGTCTTGGGTTTTGGCGGTCGATTCGATAACGTGGCGGCGCCGCGTCCAGCAACACCCCCCATGATCGCCTCAGGCTCAGCTTTCCATCCGAGAGCACGCGACCATCGCAGGGCAATCGCTGTTTGGCTGCTGGTCTGCGCGGCGCTCATATTTGCGATGGTTCTTTTGGGTGGCGCGACGCGGCTAACCGACAGCGGCCTTTCAATGGTCGAATGGCGCATCGAAGGGGTCTTGCCGCCGGCCACGGAGGTCGATTGGGAGGCCGCGTTCGACAAGTACAAACAATTCCCCGAGTACAAGAAGTTGCGGCCGTGGATGGTGCTCGACGATTTCAAGCGCATCTATTGGTTCGAGTATTCTCACCGCACCCTCGGAAGAATTATCGGCATTTTCTTCGTGGTTCCGTTGATTTTCTTTGTCGCCGCGAGAAGAGTCGAACGACGGCTGGCGATCAGGCTCGCTGCCGTGCTCGGGCTCGGCGGGCTCCAGGGTCTGTTGGGTTGGTTCATGGTTCAAAGTGGGTTGGTCGACCGCCCCGACGTCAGCCACTACCTATTGGCTGTCCACCTCGGGCTGGCGGTGGCGCTCTACGGCTATTTGATCTGGATCACGCTCGACCTCCTCCATCCCGGGCGACTGGCGGAGTGGCCCTCCCTGGGGGCTGTCGCGTTGCTCGTGCTGGTCTTTATCACGATTCTGTCCGGTGCGTTGGTGGCCGGACTGGATGCGGGCTTCGCCTACGGCAGCTTTCCGCTAATGGATGGGCGCATGATTCCAGCAGATCTTTTCGCCCACAGCCCCTGGTACGCGAACTTCACTGAGAACGTCGTGACGGTGCAGTTCGATCACCGCATACTCGGGGTGGTGACGGCCATTTTTGTGGTCGGGCAATGGCTCTATCGTCGCCAGCTCCACCGCAGGCGACACGCGGCATTCGACGTGCTTCCGGTCGTGGTATGTGGCCAGGTGGGCCTCGGCATCGCCACCCTGGTGCTAGCCGTCCCAATGTCTCTCGCGATCGCGCACCAGGCGGGGGCACTGATGCTGATCACGGCCGCACTGATGGCCGCGCACGCCACGGCCTTGCCGGCGTCCGGAAGACTCGAAACCCTGGCCCTGCACGGTGAACTGACAGCGCGATCGGCGAGCCACTAGCGGCATGTCCACATTGTCCTCTCGTTCTCTTCTGGTCTTCTCCAGCCTCGCGCATAGTTACTCGCACCTTCTTATGTTGCTCTATCCGACAGTCGTGCTCGCTCTGGAGCCCGTGTATGGGCTGCCGTATGACGAGCTGGTTGCGCTGGCGCTACCTGGTTTCGTGCTGTTTGGAGCCGGCGCGCTCCCGGCTGGCTGGCTCGGCGACCGCTGGAGCAGCGCTGGCATGATGGCCGTCTTTTTTCTGGGCACGGGGTGCGGCGCGATGCTCACGGGGATGGCCCGTACACCCATCGAGATATCGGTGGGACTCGGGCTCATCGGCCTGTTCGCGTCGATCTATCATCCCGTCGGCATTGCGTGGCTTGTGCGGGGCGTTGCGAATCCGGGACGCGCGCTCGGAATCAACGGCGTCTTCGGCAGCATGGGGACAGCCGGCGGCGCACTGGTCGCGGGTGGTTTGACCGACGCCTTGGGCTGGCGTGCCGCATTCTTGGTGCCCGGTGTATTGTGCGTGGCAACGGGCATCGCGTTTCTCTGGGCTCTCAGGCGGCCGGCGGACGCGGCGCCGCTCGTCGCGGCGAGAGCGACCGAGCGGGCGGGCGGTGGCCGCCA
>Ga0315339_1003579_pt1 | contig 10828 bp, 8 predicted proteins | sample ASW17metaG_FD_204514 | JGI IMG/M metagenome (GOLD analysis project Ga0315339, IMG submission 204514) | Ammonia-oxidizing marine archaeal communities from Pacific Ocean, United States - ASW #17 | ecosystem: Environmental > Aquatic > Marine > Oceanic | place: USA: California | collected 2016-12-05
TCCGAGCCGCAGATGCTGCTGACAGTGACCCGGACCAGAATGCCGTCCGTCTCGACCTCCGGAACGGGAAACTCCCGCGCCTCGAACGGCTCGTTGGCGCCTGTGTAGACATAGGACCAGCCCTGCATCGCGTCTTCCTTCCAAAATGTACAATGTCATAGAGTGACATACTCCTGCCTCTGCTCATATAATTGTCAAACAGTATGAATTTGTTTGGAGAGTGATACATGACCCTTCAAATCACGCCGCTCTGTGCCGCCCTTGGGGCGGAGGTCAGCGGCCTTGATCTTACCCGGCCCATGGAAGCGGCGGAGGAGCGGTCGCTGCGCGAGGCATTCCTGGCCCATCACCTGCTGTGTTTCCGTGGCGCGCCGTTGAGCGCGGCGGATTTTGCTGCCCTGGCGCGACGTTTTGGCGAGCCGCAAGTGCAGTTGCTGCGCCAGCAACGTCATGACCAGGTGCCGGAGGTTTCCATGCTGAACAGCACCTATGCCAGGGCCGAGGACAAGCCCGGCGATATGCGCCGGATGCGCCTGACGGGCTGGCATACGGATGACAGCTATTTCGAGACGCCGGCCAAGGCGACCCTGCTGCAATCCATCGAAATCCCCAACAGCGGCGGCCAGACCAGCTTTTGCAACACCCGGGCCGCCTATGAGGGTCTCGATGCTGCCGGCAAGCAACGCCTGGCCGGCTTGCATGCGGCCCATCGCTATGACACCCCCCGCGCACCGGTCAGACCCAAAACACGGACCGGCGATGAAGCAGCCGAAACGCCCGAAGTGGTCCACCCCCTGGTGCGAACCCATGAAGATACCGGGCAAAAGGCGATCTATTTCAATCCCAACCGGACCGACCGCGTGGTGGATGTGAGCCATGACGAGAGCGAGGCGGTTCTGGAATGGGTTAACGAACGCATGACCCGGACGCAATACCGCTATGACCATGAATGGCGCGTGGGTGACCTGCTGATCTGGGACAATCGTTGTCTGGTGCATTCAGTCAACATGGATTTTCCCGTAGGCCAGACGCGCCTGCATCAACGTATTTTGCTGCGCGGCGCAAGACCCGCATAGGGCTGGGGAAGGAAGAGAGCATGAACGATCAAACCTATCGGCCGGTGACCGACGCGAGCGCCTGGCATGGCGCCGATTTCGCGACGGACCGGTCCTGGGAATACCATCTCGAGGACAAACACATCGGCGAATTGACCCAGGCTTTGGCTGCCGTCAAGGATCGCGGCCTTGCCTTGGCCCAGATCGGCCCGGATGATTTTTCCCTGCCTACGTTGTTCGTGCGGCTGCGGTCCCTTGGCGAAGATTTGGCCACTGGGCGCGGCTTCGCCTTGGTGCGGGGTTTCCCGGTGGATGGTTTTTCGACCGAGGATCTGTCCCTGATGTATTACGGCCTGTGCCGGCATATCGGCATGGGCATGACCCAGAACAGTGACGGCGGCCTGGTCCACTATGTTACCGATGGCGCCCTGAAACCGAACCAGGGCAAGCGCGGCGTGGGCTTTCCCAGGGCCGCGCGCCTGCATGTGGATCTGATGGACATCGTTTCCCTGCTCTGCGTCCGCCAGGCCGCCGATGACCCCCATAGTCATTTGGCCAGCTCCGCCACGCTCTACAATGAAGTCCTCAAGCGCCGGCCCGAATTCCTGCCCCGCCTGTTCCAAGGCTATGAATGGGACCGCATGGACGAGCACGGCGATGGGGAAGCGGCCACGTCGGGGTATCGGGTGCCTTTGTTCAGCGAAAAGAATGGCGCCGTATCCTGCCGCTACAACCGGGCCTGGATGATCGCTGCCCATGTGAACGAGAAGGCGCCCCTGTCGGCGGAAGATGAAGCGGCCTTTGACCTATTGGACCTGATCGCGGCGGAAACCCGGTTGGCGTTTCCCTTTAACAAGGGGGATATTCAGTTTTGCAGCAACTACACCGTCCTGCATGGCCGCGAAGGGCATCAATTGGAGTCGGATGAAGAGCGCAAGCGGCTGTTGATCCGGATCTGGCTGAATGTACCGGAATTCAGGCATTTCGCGGACGAGGCTATCGTGCGTCACGGTATCGGATATCACGGCAACTTGGGCTGGACAGCCGAGGAACTGCTGGCCGGCGCCAACAAAACACCGCGAATGCGCCGGGACGATGGCGCTATATCGACGGGAACATAATTCAGCGAGGTCACGAAGTGCCGCTTGTATTCCGAGTTGAGAGCAAGCCGAATGAGGCCGTTGGGTTCGGTTAGGGGGAGGCTACATGACACAGGACCAGCACCAGAACCAAAAAGCCGAAGACCTGAAGCGCGACGCCAACCATTTTCACCGCTGGCCCGTGCCCGGCAAGATCGAAGTAACCCCCACCAAGCCCCTGGCCAACCAGCGGGACCTGGCCCTGGCCTATTCCCCCGGCGTCGCCGCACCTTGCGAGCTGATCGTCGAGGATCCGGACGAAGCCGCCAACGTCACTGCCCGGGGCAACCTGGTCGGCGTCATCACCAACGGCACCGCCGTATTGGGCTTGGGCGCCATCGGGGCCCTGGCCGCCAAGCCGGTGATGGAGGGCAAGGGGGTGTTGTTCAAGAAATTTGCCGGCATTGATGTTTTTGATATAGAGATTGATGAAACCGATCCGGAAAAATTCATTGATATCGTTTGCGCCCTGGAGCCGACCTTTGGCGGCATCAATCTCGAGGATATCAAGGCGCCGGAATGTTTCCGGATCGAAGCCGGCCTGAAGCAACGCATGAAAATCCCGGTCTTCCACGACGACCAGCACGGCACCGCCATTTGCGTCTGCTCCGCCCTGGTCAACGGCCTGCGTTTTGTTGGAAAGGAGCTTTCAGAGGTAAAGGTGGTCACCTCCGGCGCCGGGGCGGCGGCCATTGCCTCGCTCAATCTATTGGTCAGCCTCGGCATGCCGGTCGGGAATATTTATATCACCGACCGCAAGGGCGTTGTCTACAAGGGCCGGGAGGGTAAGGTCGATGCCTCCAAAAAGGTCTACGAAAAAGAGACCGGCGACCGCACCCTGGCGGACGCCATTCGGGGTGCCGACGTCTTCCTCGGCATGTCCGGCCCCAACGTGCTGGATGGAGACATGGTCAAGTCAATGGCCGACAATCCCATGATCCTGGCCCTGGCCAACCCGAACCCCGAAATCCTGCCGGAGGTGGCGCACGCCGCCCGCGATGACGTGATCATGGCCACCGGGCGTTCCGACTATCCCAACCAGGTCAACAACGTGCTCTGCTTCCCCTATTTGTTCAGGGGGGCCCTGGATTGCGGTGCCACGGAAATTAACGAGGCCATGAAGCGGGCCACGGTCTATGCCATCGCCGATCTAGCCATGGCGGAATCATCCGAAATTGTCGCTCAGGCCTACTTGGGGGAAAGCCTGGCGTTTGGCCGTGACTATCTGATCCCCAAGCCGTTTGATCCCCGCCTGATCCTGGAGATCGCCCCGGCGGTGGCTAGGGCGGCCATGGACTGCGGCATCGCCCGGCGGCCCATCGCCGATTTCAAGGTCTACCGCGAGACCCTGGAACGCTTTGTCTATAAATCCGGCATGGCCATGAAGCCGGTGTTCGAAAAGGCCCGCGGTAATCCCAAGCGGGTGGTCTATGCCGAGGGCGAGGACAAGCGCGTCCTGCGCGCCGCCCAGGTGCTGATCGACGATGGGGTCTGCCGACCCGTCCTGATTGGCCGGCCGGGCGTAATGGCCGCGCTGATTACGGAGCTGGGCCTGCGCATGGCGCCGGGCGACGATCTGGATATCGTTGATCCCGACGACAACCCCTATTTCGAAAACTATTGGCCGGTTTATCACCAGCGCATGCAGGACCACGGCGTCTCGCCCGACGAGGCCCGGATCATGACCCGGCGGACCGCGACCGTATTGGCATCCCTGATGCTGGACGGCGGCGCGGCGGACGCCATGATTTGCGGTACCGTGGGCCGCTATCACAGTCATCTGCGGCACCTTGAACAGGTGGTGGGCCTGGGCGATGGGGTGGACAAGATGTCCAGCCTGAATGTGTTGCTGCTGCCGCAGGGGCAGATGGTCTTCATATGCGACACGCAAGTTGCCGAAGACCCTTCGCCCCAGGAAATAGCCAACATGACCATGCTGGCCGCCGATCAGGTGCGCCGCTTCGGCAACACGCCCAAGGCGGCGCTGTTGTCCCATTCCAATTTCGGCTCCCTGCGCTCCGCCTCGGCCGCGAAAATGCGCCAGGCGTTGGAACTGATAGCGGCGGAAGCGCCCGATCTGGCGGTGGATGGGGAGATGCATGGGGATGCGGCCCTGAACGAGGCCGTCCGTAAACGCCTTTACCCCAATTCCCGCTTTGACGGCGTGGCCAATTTGCTGATCATGCCCACATTGGATGCCGCCAACATCACCTACAACGTGGTCAAGACCATCACCGGCGCGACCTCGATCGGCCCGATCCTCCTGGGCGCCGCCAAACCGGCCCACATCCTGACCACCTCCGTCACCTCCCGCGGCATCGTCAACATCTCCGCCCTCGCCGTCGTCGACGCCCAGGTCTAGGATTTATTATATTGTGACGGAATACTTAAATAAATTAATGATAAGAAAAACAAAGTTAGTATAAATGACTTATATAAGTATTCTGTTACCGTATAAAATTTCTTGCTAACCGAGGCGTTCGCGCAGGGGGGCGATGACTTCGGTCGCGAAGCGTTCCAGGCTGCCGGGGATGTCCTTGCGGAAGGGGGCCGTGGGCACGACCACGCGGTCGATGCCCATGTCCGCCAGGCGCAGGGCGGAATTCAGCGGGTCGGCGGGGTCGATGCCGGTGGTGATCTGGATCTCGCCGGGGTCGCGACCGGCGCGTTTGGCCTCTTCGCGGATGATGGCCAGCAGGGGCTTGTAGTCGCCGTCCCAACCCGTGGCCGGGAAAAATCCGTTGCCCAAGCGTCCGGCCCGCCGGGCGGCCGCCTCGGAATGGCCGCCGATGATGATGGGCAAGGGCTGCTGCACTGGTTTCGGGTTGCAGCTGATACCCGCGAAGTTAAACAGTTCGCCGTCATAACTGGCGTCATCGCCGGCCCAGAGGGCGCGCATGGCGGCGATGGTTTCGTCCGCCCGCTTGCCCCGGCGCTCGAACGGCACGCCAATGGCCTCGAACTCCTCGCGCAGCCAGCCGACGCCAATTCCCAGTTCCATGCGCCCGCCGGACATGAAATCCATGGTCGCCAGTTGTTTGGCCAGCACGACAGGATTGCGCTGCGGCAGGATCAGCACCCCGGTCATGAACCGCAGGGTTTTGGTACAGGCGGCCACATGGGTCATCCAGACCAGGGGGTCGGGCAGCAGGGTGGTCGGATCACCCGGCAGCCGACCGGTCTGGTTATAGGGATATTTCGAATTGTAATCCGTAGGCCAGACCACATGCTCCACGGCAACGGCGAAGGAAAACCCCGCCCGCTCCGCCTCCTGGCAGAATTGCACCGCCCGGCCCGGCTGCGGGTACACGGTGGATACAAAATGGGCGCCGAATTCCATGGGGCTGTCCTCCTGTTTGAAGTTTTCACCATGTTGGCAGGCCGGGAAAGTTTGGGCAACCGGGCCGGGAGCGGTTATTATTAGTCCAAACAAATTTGGATAGGAGAGCAAACATGGCTGTCGTCGAGACCGAGCGTCACGGACAAATCCTTGTGGTCAGAATGAACCGGCCCGAGCGCCTGAACGCCCTGAATACGGAAATGCGTACCGAGCTGGCCCGAACCTGGACCGAATTCCGCTCGGACGCCGGCCTCGAAGTGGCCATCTTCACCGGCACGGGGCGGGGGTTTTGCGCCGGTGAGGATATGAAGGAAACCCTGGAACACAAGACCCCGGGCGGCAAGCCCCTGGCCTTGGAGAACCCCTTCATGTCCGGCGCCCTGGAAAAGCCGGTGATCGCCGCCATCAACGGTTTCGCCATGGGCGGCGGCTTCATGCTGGTGGAACAAACCGACCTGCGCGTCGCCGTGCATGAAGCCGTCTTCGAAGTGTCCGAGGCCAAGCGCTGGCTATTGGGCGGCTACAACCACGGCCATCTGGCCAATCTGCCCTACGCGTTGGCCATGGAAATGGCCCTCGGCTTCCGCTTCACGGCGCAACGATTTCACGAGATCGGCTTTCTCAATCGGGTGGTCGAGGCGGATGCCCTGATCCCCACGGCCATGGAGATGGCGGAGCACCTGTTGACCCTGCCCCCCGCATCCCGCGTCAACACGGTGCATATCATGCGGCAAATGCGGCCCGCCATCGCACCCAACATGGCGGACCTGGCAACGGCCTTGCATGACCACGGCGCCAAATCGGACCTGATGGAATCCCGCGCCGCCTTCGCCGAAAAACGTGCGCCCAAATTTAAGGGCTGGGATGATCCCGAAGACCGCAACCGCCTTCCAACGCTGCGGGATTAGTCCTTTTGCGCCTTGCGCTCCGCCATGCGGTCCAGGAAGTCCTGGGTCGTGTTGGTGCGGGGGAAGGGGGCCGCGGGCACGGGCAGGTCGAGAAAGGCACACAAGGGCGCCCACCCTTCCGCCACGTCGAAAACCAGAAGACGCTCCTTGGGCAGGCCGGCCCTGACCGCTTCGATGTTGCGGCGGTAGGCTGTGAGGACATGGTCCCGGTCGTCCAGTATGCCGCTAAAAACCCGCTCGACGATCAGGTCCCGGGTCATCCGCCGCATGGAGATACGTGCGGGATCGACCACTTCGTCGCCGTCTTGAAAATTGCGCAGGATGGTTTTGGACATGCTCTGCCACCAGGCCTCTTCGTCGCGCACGGTCAGGATCACCTTGGCGTCGGGAAAATGCGCGGCCAGGGTTTGCCAATAGTGACAGGCCGGCCAGTCCACCGTTGAATGATAGCCACTCAGAATTTGATCCCAATCAGCCTTGCCACTCTGCGCCGCGTTGTACCAGGCATCCGCGTTTTCGGGCCGGTTCATGACTTCCAGCATGTGATAACAGGGGCCCAAGCCCAGATGCTCCAGCGCGCCCTTCATGGACAGCGTTCCCGTGCGGCCGAAACCGGCGCCAATCACTCTTAATGTCACGCGTCGATCCTTTTTGGTTACGGCCGATGCAGTTCCGGCAAGCTCTGTGAAAAAGTCTGCCGGCCCCGTTTAAAGCCGTACAGGGGCCGGGCGATGGTGGCGACGGCCTCGGCCCCGCTGTGGGCATTCCAGACCACCAGGTCGGCCGGGTTCCCCGGCGCAATGCCGTAGTTGTCCCGGCGCAGCAATTTGGCGGAACGGTTGGTCAGCATCTCGAAACATTCCGCCAGTTCCTCCCCACCGCCGCGCTGGGTCACGTTGGCATAAAGATTGGCGATGCGGATCAGCGAGCAATCGCCGAACGGGGTGAATGGGTTCAAAACATTGTTGGTGGAGAGCGAGCAGTTGACGCCGCGGGCCAGCAGGGCATTGGCGTCCGCCACGCCGCGCATGACGCTATGGTCCTGATGCCGGCCCATGACGAACAGATCCGTGGCCGGCAACACGGTGACGGCAACCCCGGTATCCGCCAGGCGCCGGCCCAGTTCAGCCAGGGGACCCGGCGGCAGGGCTGAATATTTCGTGCCGTGGCCCACCGCCACCCGCCCGCCCCAACTGTATTGTTCCGCCAGATCGCAGACCAAGTAGATATCCATGTCATCCGTGGTCGGACCCACGTCGAGGTGAATATCCACATCGACGTCGAATTCCCGCGCCAACTCAAATATGCGCCTGATCTGTCCGCCATGTTCCGGGTCATAGCCCGGCGCGCCGCCGATCACCGTCGCCCCGTCTTTCAGGGCGGCCACCAGGTTGGCATCCGTCTCTGGCACATTCGTCAGGCCCTCCTGAGCGAAGACGCAGATTTCAATGTCGATGGCCCAGCGGTAGTCGTCGGCCAGTTGCTTCAGCGCCTCGAACCCACGCAAGCCGCCATTGGGGTCCAGTTCGGCATGGGTGCGCATATGGCTGGCACCATTGACCACGCATTGCTCCACCGTAGCCTGGGCGCGGGAATAAACGTCTTCCTGAGTGAAGCCCGGTTTGACGGCGGAAACCCTGTCCATGTGGTCGGTGCCCCGGTCGGGCGCCGCCGTGCAGCGGTCCATGATGCGGGATTTATCCAGATGGATATGGGTCTCGATCAGGCCGGGGGAGAGCAGACAGCCGCCCACGCCACGCTCTTCGCCCGCCCCCATCAGGGCCGGCTCGATGGCGGTAATGGTTTCGCCTTGAATGCCGATGTCCATCAGGGGTGTATCGGGCGCCGTGCCTGCAATGCGGGCATTGCGCAAAATCAGATCGAAAGTCATGCGGTCTCCAGGAATGGCGGCGGGTGACGTTGGCCCAATGATAGCTTAGCTTGTTGCCGCCCGCCATCGAGAAGGATTTAGCTCCATGTCTGCCTACCCGCATCTGTTTTCACCCCTGCAAATTGGTACCCGACGGGTGCGTAACAGGGTCGCCGTGCCGGCCACCTTGACGAATTTTGGTCAGGGCAACCGGATCACGGAGAGGTGGCAAAATTATCTCATCGAACGGGCCAGGGGCGGCGCCGGATTGATCGTCTCGGAGATCATCGCGGTGGATGCCGAGGCCATTGCCCATGGCGCCGTGGTCACGGGATTTGACGACCGCAATGACGACGGTTTTACCCAGGTCGCCGCCGCCGTGCACGGGGCGGGCGCGTTGCTGGTGGGGCAGCTGTGGCATCCGGGCCGCCAGCAATTGTGGCACCCGACCAAATCCCCCATGGGCGTCTCGGACCAACCCGACGCCTTGAGCTGGACCGTGCCTCATGTGATGTCCGGCGACGAGGTCGCCCGCGTTGCCGCCGCCTATGTGGCCGTGGCGGAACGGCTGGCGCGGTGCGGTTTCGCGGGGGTGGAGCTGCATGGTGCGCACGGCTATCTGATCGGGCAGTTTCTCTCGCCGTGGTCGAATACCAGGGATGACGATTTTGGCGGCGCCGTCGAGGGGCGGACCCGCTTCGTGCGCGATGTCGCTCAGGGCATTCGGGCGGCATGCGGCAAGGACTTTATCATCGGCTTGAAAATGCCCGGCGATGAAGGGGTGGAGGGCGGCATTGACCCAGACGAAGCGGCCCGCCTAACCAAGCGTCTGGCGGCTACGGGCGATTTTGATTATTTCGCCCATGGCCAGGGTAATTTTTCTTTGTCCCTGGAAACCCATGTGCCCGATCTGCATTTCCGGACCGGACATTTCAGGGATATTGCCAAACGCATGCGCCAGGCGGCGGGCAGTATTCCGGTCATGGCCCTGGGCCGGATTGGTGAACCGGCCCTGGCCGAGGAGATCATCGCGGTGGGGCATGGCGATCTGGTCGGCATGACCCGGGCCCATATCGCCGATGCCGCCTGGGCCCGCAAGGCGGCGGCTGGACTGGCGGCGGAGATCCGTCCCTCGGTCTTCGACAATTGGGCCTGGGGCGAAATCCACGGCGGCAAACCCCTGGCGGAACATCACAACCCCTATCTGGGCCAGGCAGGCGAGGCTGATGCCCATCCCGCCTCCCAGCCAACGTCCGCACCGAAGACCATCGCCGTGGTCGGGGCCGGCCCGGCCGGCCTGGAAGCTGCCTGGGTCGCCGCCGCGCGGGGTCACCGGGTCACACTGTTTGGGGCATCTGCGGCGGTCGGGGGTAAGTTGGCCCTGGACAGCCAACTGCCGGGACGCTCGGAAATGGTTAATATCATCGCCTACCAAACGCACATGGCGGTGCGGCACGGCGTCCATCTGATATTGGGCCAAAGGGCGGATGTGGACGATATCCTGGCCATAAAGCCCGATGCCATCGTCCTGGCGACCGGCGGCACCCTGCGCCGGCCCATGGATCTGGCCGGCGATGCGGACCAGGTAATGGACGGCCTTCGTTATATCCAAGCGCCCACCAAGGGCGGCGTGGCTGTCCTGTTCGATCAGGACCACGGCCCCACAGTGTACGGCCTGGCCGATCTCATGGCGCGGCAATTTGAAAATCTGGTGCTCGTCACCCCGCGCCCCGGTATTGGCCAGAACGTGAATTACTGCAGCGCCATTGGCGTGCATCGGCGGCTGCACCAGGCCGGGGTGGAGATCTTGCCGTCCCATGAATTGATCGACTTTCGTGATGCCCGTGTGACACTGCGCAATGTCTTTATCGGCGCCCATAAAATCCTAGAAAAAATTGACCAGGTGGTTTTCGCCACGCCGCGTCTGGCCAACGATGCCCTGGTCGACAAGTTTGGAGATATTCCGGTGCATGCTATTGGCGACTGCCACTCGCCCCGCAACCTGATGGCGGCCATTCACGGCGGCCATATTGTCAGTGCGGCGTTATAGCGTGCTAGGTTAGGGAAACAGAAAAACAGAGAGGAAACGGAGATGGGCAGACTGGATGGCAAGGTGGCGGTGATTACCGGCGCGGGCTCGGGTATCGCGCGGGCGGCGGCCAGCATTTTCACGCGGGAAGGCGCCCAGGTGGTGGTGGCCGAGATCAATCCCGAATTGGGTGCGGCGGCGGCGTTGGAGGCGGGCAACAACGCCTTGTTCGTGCCCACGGATGTCACCGACGAAGACAGCGTCAAGGACACCATGGCCAGGGCGGTGGAACATTTCGGCGGCCTGCATATCCTGTTCAATTGCGCCGGCGGCTCGGTGATTGAAGACGCGCGGGTCACGGACGTGGATATGGCGGTTTGGGAACGCACCATTCCCCTTGATCTGAAGGGGCCGTTTCTGTGCAGCCGCTTTGGCATTCCCCACCTCATCGCCAGCGGCGGCGGCTCGGTGGTCAACGTATCCTCCG
>Ga0315339_1003580_pt1 | contig 10825 bp, 13 predicted proteins | sample ASW17metaG_FD_204514 | JGI IMG/M metagenome (GOLD analysis project Ga0315339, IMG submission 204514) | Ammonia-oxidizing marine archaeal communities from Pacific Ocean, United States - ASW #17 | ecosystem: Environmental > Aquatic > Marine > Oceanic | place: USA: California | collected 2016-12-05
ACAGATAAGCATCCTTCTTCGCTGCTAATTTTATCTTCATTGTTTATTATTGATACTTGGGGGTTTATTAGAATTAAGGGGTCATCTTTCTCTTCACTAATATCTATAACAATGACTCTCTTGTGGACATTGACTTGTGTTGCTGCTAAACCAATTCCATTGCCTTCATACATAGCTTTTAGCATAGCATTCGTTAAAGACAACATTTCCTCATCAATCGTTGTCACAGCTTTTGCAACTGTTCTTAATCTAGGATCTGGAAATAATAATATTTTTAATAATGGCATTAAATGTTTATATCAAAACTCTGATTATATTAGAATAGATTTTTAATTTGGAGAAATAAGTGAGTAAAACAGTATCAATAGTTATTGGTTCAGATTCTGATTTAGAATTATCAAAAAAGTGCACAGATATTTTGGCTTCTTTAAGCATTGATTTTAGTATTAAAATTTTGTCAGCTCATAGAACTCCAGATCTTTTATCCGAGCATGTAAATGAATGCGAAGTAGGAGAAACAAAGATATATATTGCCTTCGCTGGACTGGCTGCACATTTAGCAGGAGCTTTGGCGTCCAAAACAATTAAACCTGTTATAGGTGTTCCGGTTGATGCCGGCCCTTTAAATGGGATGGATGCACTTTTGTCTACTGTGCAGATGCCTAAAGGAATGCCTGTTGCTACAGTGGCAATTGGGTCCTCAGGCAGTGCAAATGCGGCCTATTTAGCGGCACAAATCTTGTCTTTAAATTCTGAAGATCTTTCAAAAAAGTTAAAAAAAATTAGAGAAGAAAATAAGCAGGCTATTAAAGAAAAAAACCTAAAATTAGAACAATAATTATGTCCCAACTCCAAGAGGCAGTAAATACTTTGCGATTAGGTGAATGTGTAGCTTATCCAACCGAAGGAGTCTGGGGATTAGGATGCGACCCTTACAATAGTTTGGCTTTACTTAACTTAAAAAAATTGAAACAAAGGGATGATAATAAAGGTTATATATTATTAGCTTCTTCTATAGATCAGCTTGAGGGTTTTATTGATATTTCAGCTAACAGAGAAAGACTCATGACTAAATGGCCAGGACCACATACTTGGATAGTAAAGCTTAAGAGAGGAGCAAAAGCTTTAAATCTAGGAATTAATAATACAATTGCTGTCAGAGTTAGCAATCATCAAACTATTGAAATGCTTTGTAATTTATTTGGGGGAGCCATCATTTCTACTTCAGCAAATCTTCAAGGAAATAAACCAGCAATGACCTTACAAGAAGTGAAAGAAATTTTTCCAGAGGTGTTTGTTTTAGAAGGAGAGCTAGGTGGCATAGCAAAATCTACCCCTGTTCAATATCTAGATACGGGCGTCTGGGTAAGAAGATAATATTACTTATATGAAAAAATTTGCAGTACTAGGAGATCCTATAGGACATTCTTTGTCTCCAATAATACATAACTTATTTTCAAAACAAACAGGAATTGAACTAACTTATGAAGCACTAAAAGTTTCTTCATTGGCTTTTGAAAAGAAGGTTTATGAATTGTTTGAAGCAGGATACGATGGATTAAATATAACTCTTCCACATAAGAATTTAGCTTTTAAGCAAGCTGACACCCTTTCATCAGAGAGCAAAGAGATACAGGCGGTTAATACTCTGTGGGTAGATAATAAAAAGATAAATGGGCATACAACTGATGGTGAAGGTTTTATATCAGATTTAAGATTAAAGTCCCTCCAAGTAAGAGGACAACATATATTAATAATAGGAGCAGGAAGTGCAGCAAGATCAATAATACCATTTTTATTAAATTTACTTCCTTCAGAGGTCACTATAATTAATAGAACTCAAGAAAAGGCAGTATTGTTAGCAAGATATTTTCAGAATTCTACAAATATAAGTGGAAGAGGTTTTGATTCAAAGTCTAGGTATAATTATGATGCAATAATTAACACTTCTTCTCACGAAGCCTTAGGTACATCTTTGCATATAAGTGACAATATATTTGAAAAAGCTCAATGGGTATATGATCTTATGTATTCAGAAAAAGGAACACATTTTATTCAGCAAGCCAAAGCAAAAGGCATCAAAAACTCTTTTGATGGGATTGGTATGCTGGTGGCTCAGGCCAGTTTAAGTTTCAAAATTTGGACAGGAGTTAAACCTGAAGTAGAAAGTGTCATAGACAAGATGCTGAAGTAATTATTAAAGCTTAATTATTTTCGAGGAATATTTATCAATTTAAGTTGTTGATATGGCTAGCATGTTATAAAATTTCGGCGGAATTCTAAGGCGCTCACCAAAAAAAGTATTATTTATGGAATTATTTAAATTTTTCTTTCACAGGTTATTAGTTGTTTTTCTAGGATTGATCCCTTTTTCATTATTTGCAGATTGGGATCTTAATATGACTAGAGGGGTTACAGAAACAAGCTTAGAGATATTTAACCTTCATATGTTGATATTTTGGATTTGTGTTTGGATAGGCGTAGTTGTTTTCGGCATAATGTTTTGGTCTCTATTCAAATACAGGAAATCAAGCGGAGCAGTTGCGGCGAAGTTTGATGATAATTTTTGGCTAGAGATAGGCTGGACAGTTGCAGCAACTTTAATTCTTGTGGTTATGGCCATTCCTTCTACTCAAGTTTTAGTAAAAGCTTATGATGACTCAGAAGGTGAAATAAATATCATGGTTACAGGGTATCAATGGAAGTGGCAATATAAATACCTTGAAGATAATGTTGCTTTTTTTAGTAATTTAGCAACTGATGATGAGGCTATTCATAATAGAATACCTAAGGGCGAGCTGTATTTAAGAGAAGTAGATGAACCTTTAGTAATTCCTATAAATACTAAGATAAGATTTTTAATAACTGGAAATGATGTCATACATTCATTTTGGGTTCCAGATTTTGCAGTTAAACAAGATGCGGTTCCAGGTTTTATAAACACTGCATGGACAAATGTACCAAAACCAGGCATCTATAGAGGAAATTGTACTGAATTATGTGGAATTAATCATGCATTTATGCCTGTAGTTGTACGGGCAGTTGAAAAAGAAGAATACACTGCCTGGGTAGCAGAAAAAATAGCTTTAGCAGAAGTAGAAAAGTTGCTTACTGAGAAAGAATGGACAAAAGAAGAATTAATAGAAAGAGGAGAGAAAGTTTATACAAAAAATTGTGTGGCTTGTCATCAGGTCAATGGAAAAGGAATTCCTCCAGTTTTTCCAGCTCTTGATGGAAGCAATATAGTTATGAGTGACACTTCTAGGCAAATAGAAATTTTGATGGAAGGGGTAGGTCCTTCCTACGCCATGCAAGCATTTGGAAAGCAATTAGGAGAAGTGGATATTGCCTCTGTAATAACTTATACCAAAAATGCCTGGTCTAATAAGGAGAAGGGAGACGGAAAAGAAGTAACACCAAAGGACATTGTTGAATATAAAAAAAGAATTAAATTATAAATTTATAGGGCAATAAAAAAATGAGCACAATAGTTGAAACTCACGATGATCATGGACATCATGGACCAGCCAAAGGACTTACAAGATGGCTTTTCACAACTAATCATAAAGATATAGGAACCTTATATCTTTGGTTTAGTTTTTTAATGTTATTCATTGGCGGAGCGATGGCAATGGTAATTAGGGCAGAATTATTTGAGCCAGGCTTGCAAATAATAGAGCCAGAATTCTTTAATCAAATGACGACAAATCATGGCTTGATAATGGTATTTGGGGTCATAATGCCCGCATTTGTTGGCTTGGCTAATTGGATGATACCAATGCAAATAGGGGCACCTGACATGGCTCTTCCTAGGCTTAATAATTTAAGTTTTTGGCTTTTGCCTATGGCATTTGGAATTCTTATTTCTACTTTATTTATGGAAGCTGGGGGACCTAATTTTGGTTGGACTTTCTATGCACCTTTATCAACAACCTACGCTCCAGAAACAGTTACTTTTTTTATTTTTTCTGTGCATATAATGGGTGCTTCATCAATTTTGGGCTCTATCAACATAATAACTACTATTTTGAATATGAGGGCACCTGGTATGACTCTTATGAAAATGCCTCTATTTGTGTGGAGTTGGCTAATAACGGCTTACTTGCTGATCGCAGTAATGCCTGTTTTAGCAGGTGCAGTTACTATGATGTTAATGGATATTCATTTCGGGACAAGTTTTTTTAACGCAGCAGGCGGTGGAGATCCAGTGTTATTTCAACATATTTTCTGGTTTTTCGGTCATCCAGAAGTTTATATTATGATTTTACCTGCGTTCGGAATAGCCTCTCATATCATTGAAACTTTTTCTAGAAAGCCTCTTTTTGGCTATACATCAATGGTTTATGCTCTGACTTCGATTGCTATACTATCTTTTGTTGTTTGGGCTCATCACATGTTCACAGTAGGCATGCCTCTAGCTGGAGAACTTTTTTTCATGTATTCAACAATGCTGATAGCCATTCCAACTGGAGTTAAGGTTTTTAATTGGATTGCAACTATGTTTAAAGGGTCTATTTCTTTTGAAACACCAATGTTATTTGCTATAGCATTCGTGGCATTATTTACCATAGGTGGCTTTTCAGGTTTAATGTTAGCAATTGTTCCAGCTGACTTTCAGTATCATGACACATATTTTGTTGTAGCACATTTTCATTATGTATTAGTACCTGGATCTCTATTTGGAATTATTGCAGGAGTATATTACTGGATACCTAAGTGGACGGGTATTATGTATGACGAAATTTTAGGAAAGTTACATTTTTGGCTATCTTTTATTTCTGTGAATCTTACTTTTTTTCCAATGCACTTTGTTGGCTTAGCAGGAATGCCAAGAAGATATCCAGATTACGCCCTCCAGTTTGCCGACTTTAATGCAATAATATCTGTCGGAGCATTTATTTTTGGTTTAACACAGCTATTGTTTCTTTTTATTGTAATTAAATCTATTAGGGCTGGAAAAAAAGCAAATTCTGAAGTTTGGGAAGGCGCAGGAGAGTTAGGTCTAGAATGGACGTTAGATTCACCTCCCTCTTATCATACTTTTACTGTCCAACCTCAAGTGAAATAGACATAAATCGAGTAAATAAATGGGTAAAACTGTTAGAAACTTAATATTATCTACAATAGGGATGTTTGCATTCGGTTTCTTGTTGGTACCAATATATGATGTTTTTTGTGAAATAACTGGATTAAATGGAAAAGTAACAGGGCCTTCTTATGTGAGTGAAGAATCTGAAGGAATTTTTGATAAAAGAGAGGTATTAGTCCAATTTATAACTCATAATAATGAATCTATGCCATGGACTTTTAAATCACAAGTCACTCAAGTAAGAGTGAATACTGGAGAGCAGCAAGAGGCTTTTTTTATATTTGAAAACACTACAGATAAAGACATGATTGGACAAGTCATTCCAAGCGTCTCCCCCGGAAGAGGAGCTCAGTACTTTCATAAAACTGAATGTTTCTGTTTTGAAAGTCAGTTACTTAAATCTGGTCAAAGAGTAGAGCTCCCAGTGAGATTTATCATTGATCCGGCAATGCCTAAAGACATAGGATCTTTGAGTTTAGGTTATACCCTTTTTGATATTACTAAATCAACTGAAAAACCGTCCTTAGCAGGGCTGTAATGGAGAAAAGAATGTCATCAGAACAAGCTTATTACGTTCCTGAATCTAGCAAGTTACCATTTTTGATGGCTATAACTATGCTCATCCTAATAATAGGCGCATCAAATACAGTTAATAATATGGGGACTGGTTCAAATTTCTATCTTATTTTATTAGCAGGTTTCGCCATGATGTGGACAACTATGTTTGTATGGTTTAGACAAACAATTAAAGAGAATCATGCAGGACTAAATAATTCTATGCTGAGTGAGTCATATGTCTTTGGCATGGCTTGGTTTATTTTCTCAGAAGTTATGTTCTTTTTTGCTTTTTTCTTTGCCCTTGCTTATATAAGAAATTTTGCTGTTCCATGGCTGGGGGGCGAGGGAGAGAAGGGAATAACAAATATACTCTGGACAGGTTTCGAGGCTCATTGGCCTTTGATGATAACACCAGATCAGGCTTTAGCAGCTTCACAATCTAGTGGAGAGGCCGCTTTTCAGGGCCCAAATGAAGAAATGTCAGTAGCAACAGCCTTCAATCATGGTGGTTTGGCTGGAGTCCTTGGCTGGATTCCGCTTTGGAATACTGTTTTTCTATTAACTTCCAGTGTTACTGTACATTTCGCACATACTTGCCTTAAGAGTAATAATAGGAAAGGATTTAATATATGGTTAGCTGCTACTTTAGTTTTAGGTTATGCATTTGTAGCTCTTCAGGCCTTTGAGTATTATGAGGCATACAGTCATATGGGTCTTACCTTAAACTCAGGAATTTACGGAACAACATTTTTTATGTTGACAGGTTTTCATGGATTTCATGTTTGTTTAGGGGCTATTATTCTAACGGTTATGCTACTAAGGAGTTATAGTGGACATTTTACATCTGATAACCATTTTGGGTTTGAAGCAGGATCTTGGTATTGGCATTTTGTAGATGTTGTTTGGGTATGTCTTGTTGCTTTTGTATATGTTATGTAGTTTTTTATGCATTTGGACCAATTTCTCCTGTTAAGAACCCATATATTAGGGTAGCAAATAACATTAGGGCTATAGAGACTCTGATTCCTAGGCTGTAGGTAGTTCTTTTAGTTGTGCCTCTATCTTTAATGAGAAAAAATGCGCCACTAAAGAGACTAATAAGCATGGCAAAAATAAGGAAGAAAATTAAAGCTTTATACATATATATGAAGTAGAAGTATACATTTATGTCAGAAAAAAAAATTAAAATTTTAGACAAAAATAAGTTTAAACCAGGATTACCTATGTCTATTTTTTTCTTGTTTTTTTTCCCTTTATTAATAGTTTTAGGTTTTTGGCAGCTTGAAAGAGCGAACTTTAAGGAGCGGATGTGGAGCTCTTTTGAGGAGAGGAAGCAACTATCACCTCTGGAAGAGCCTTCTATTGGTAATATGTTAGAGGAAGATTTATTTTATAGAAGTCTTATATTAGAAGGGAACTATTTGCCTAAATCTTTTCTTTTAGACAATAGAATGTATAGAAATAAAAAAGGCTTTGAGGTATTCACTCCTTTTATAACAAAATCAAAAAAAGTTTTTTTAGTTAATAGGGGCTGGTTACCTACTAATAAGGCTCTTAAAATTAATGAGGAAGAACTAGTTGGAAATAAAATAAACATTGGGGGAATGATAATCCCTTTCAAAAGATTTGGTCTAGATTTAGGAAATAAAACTATAAAATATAATTGGCCAAGAGTTGTTCAGGAAATCACATTCAATCAGGCCGCAAAAGACCTAGGCATAGAAAATTTATATTTTGGTGTACTTTTTCTTTCTGCTGGCTATAAATCTTCCTTTGAACCTATATGGAGGCCTTCTGAATTTAAGGCCTCAAGGCATGTCGGCTACTCAGTTCAGTGGTTTGGCTTGGCTATTTGTTTATTAATGTCTTTTATATATTTTGGCTTTAGAATAAATAAGGATGAACATAAGTAAAAATAATATTCAAAGATTAAAGGCGTTGGCAATTTTTCTGCTTCCTATTTTAGTTTTAGTAGCTAGTACATTTTTCTTTTATGCAGGAAAGTCTCCAGAAGGAAGAACTAATAATGGGCTATTAATTGACCCTCCTATAGACCTACGGTCTCTAAATATTGAGGCAGAAAGAGGGCCGTTAACGGAAGAGTTTCCAGGGAAATGGACTGTATTACATTTTATAAAAAGCAACTGCAATCAATCTTGTTGGGATTCTCTTTATAAGTCTAGGCAGGTAAATATTAGATTATCTAAAGATGGAAATAGGGTGGCAAGATATTTAGTTAAAATAGATAAAGCTTCCTTGAATAAGAATGATATTTTAAGGATGAGAGATGAATATCCCAGGCTATTTTTAGGGCATATGAATTCAAAAGATTTTCCAGCTAGCTTAAAGCCCAGCTTTGATGAAGGGTTTTATATTTTATTTGATCCTCTTGGTAATGGCTTTATGATTTATGCCCCCTCCCTACCAGGAGGAGAGTTATTAGAAGATTTAAAGAAGTTATTAAGAAATTCTAAAATAGGTTAAAAAATTGAATGTAAGAATACTTACTTTGTTTTCAGGAATGTTTGCTTTTGTAGTTGTGGCGCTTGGAGCTTGGACTAGACTAGCTGATGCTGGGCTAGGTTGTCCTGATTGGCCAGGTTGCTATGGTTTTGTAACTATTCCATTAAGTCCTGAAGAAATTTTAGAAGCAAATAAACGCTTTCCAGAAACTCCGTATGAGCTAGGAAAAGCTATTCCTGAAGTTATACATAGATTCTTTGCCGCCAGCTTAGGTTTGTTGATAATAGGTATTTGTATTTTACTTACTAACCAAAAGAAAGAGAATAAAAAAATTATTTTATTCTCTTATTTTCTTCTAGCCTGGGTATGTCTACAAGGTCTGTTTGGTTATTTGACAGTGAGTTTAAAATTATGGCCACAGGTTGTTACAGCTCATCTTATAGCAGGTTTTTTTACAACTATTATGCTATGGGTTCTTTACTTCAGGATTAAAGATTTTGAGCTTCAAAGACAAAAATGGAATTTTTCTTCTCATTTTCTATTTTTACTTTCATTAGGTATTTTTTTAGTAACCCTTCAAATTTTCTTAGGAGCTTGGACAAGTACAAATTACGCAGCTCTCTCTTGTTCTGATTTTCCTTTATGTAATGGTGAAATTATGCCAGATGCAAATTTTTCTGGAGGTTTTGATTTTGCTCAACCTATAGGAGCTAATTTCTTGGGTGGGCAATTAGATCATGAGTCAAGGTTAGCAATTCACTTATCTCATAGGTATGGAGCTTTAATTATTTTTCTATACCTTTCTTTTCTAGCTGCAGTAATTTATAAATCAGGCTATTCTAAAATCAGCCTTTTACTTATAGGGCTACTTTTTTTTCAAATAACTTTAGGGATATCAAATGTAGTTTTTCATCTACCCCTTTTAGTAGCAGTTGGGCATAATATAGGAGGTCTTTTCTTAATTACTTATCTTTCTGTGCTAAGGTTCAGGGAGTAAATTATGGTAGCCAACTTAAAAAAGAACTCCCTTTGGAGGGACTATTTAGAACTCACAAAGCCTGGAGTTCAAGCTCTCCTTTTCGTAACTTGCGGAAGTGGTATGCTTATTGCTTCAAACTTTTCTATAAGTATAGAACTATTAGTTTTTGGGCTTTTAGGAATAAGCTTGATAGCAGCTTCTGCTGCGACAGTGAACCATATTCAGGATATATTAATAGATTCAAAAATGGAGAGGACCTCAAAGAGACCTCTAGTTAAAGGATCTATATCAAAAATTTCAGCTATTTCTTTTGTCTTAATCTTATATCTATTGGGTTCTGGGATGCTGTTGATTTATATCAATTCTCTCACTTGGGTTCTCACATCCCTAACCTTTATTTTTTATGCTTTTATCTATACTAGGTATTTAAAGTTCCTTACAAGTCAAAATATTGTCATAGGAGGTATAGCTGGAGCAATGCCCCCATTATTAGGATGGACAGCTGTAACAAATTCAATAGAACCAAACGCGTGGTTATTAGTTCTTATTATATTTGCATGGACACCCCCCCATTTTTGGGCGCTAGCAATAAATAGACTAGATGATTACAAAGATGCCGGCGTGCCTATGTTACCAGTACAGAGGGGTATACCTTTTACTAAAAGATACATAGTTCTTTATACTATTTTACTTATTATTGCTACTTTACTTCCATTTACAGTTGATATGTTTGGATTTATATACCTAATATCAGCTTTATTTTTAGGCTCTATTTTTTTATATTATTCAGTGAAGCTTTACTTTGATAAATCTAATAGTTATGCCATGAAAACTTTTGGTTTTTCTATAGCTTATTTAGCTTTACTCTTCTTATCAATGTTATTTGATAGGTTTTTACTTTCATAAAAAAAATGGAAAAAAAAATTACTCGGACTATCGTAGGTTGCCTAGCTTTTATGCTCATTGTTTTAGGTCTCTTTATCAATAGAATTACAGCGGATAAAGATTTAAGCATAGAAGAATTTAAAGATTTAGGGGCCTACATAATATTACCAAATAGAAAGTTAGAGGGGTTTGTTTTATTAGACTCAAATGAAGGTATGTTTATTCCGGAAGATTTTAATGGAAAGTGGAATATATTATTCTTTGGTTTTACTTTTTGCCCTGATATTTGTCCAATTACAATGTCTATGCTGTCAGCAATAGAGTCTGATTTAGAAGAGAAAATTTCAGATGAAATAAATTTTTATATGGTTTCAGTTGATCCAAAAAGGGATACACCCAAAAAGCTTAAACAGTATCTGAGGAGTTTTAATAAAAATTTTATTGGATTAACAGGTGAGTTAGACCAAATATATAAGTTTGCTACGCAAGTAAATGCTCCTTTTATGCCTGTAGCAGATACCTCTGATCCTTATTACACTGTTGACCACACTGGTAGTATTGTAATTCTCAGCCCCGAAGGGCGCTATGCTGGGTTCTTTAGAACCCCACATAATAAAGAAAATATTATTAAAGCCCTTAATGCTTTAGTAAATCAAAATAAATAGAATTTAAGTTCTCTTTCTAAGCCGAATAGATTTTGGTGTAACTTCTACTAACTCATCATCTTCAACAAATTCTAAAGCTTGCTCTAAAGTGTGTTCTTTATGAGGCGTTAGAAAAAGAGCATCATCTGTACCAGAGGCTCTCACATTTGTGAGCTGTTTTGCTTTTGTAGGATTAACAGGCAAATC
>Ga0315339_1003581_pt1 | contig 10821 bp, 10 predicted proteins | sample ASW17metaG_FD_204514 | JGI IMG/M metagenome (GOLD analysis project Ga0315339, IMG submission 204514) | Ammonia-oxidizing marine archaeal communities from Pacific Ocean, United States - ASW #17 | ecosystem: Environmental > Aquatic > Marine > Oceanic | place: USA: California | collected 2016-12-05
TAACATCATTTGAACGGATGAGAATAATCTTTCCATCAGTCCTGCCTGTTCCATCATGATACCCATAAAAACAAAGAGCGGAACGGCGGCTAATGTTTGTTCTGTCATGACCATCGAAAATTGCAATGTCATTAAATAAAAAACTAGTTTTCCAAATCCCAAGTATCCAAAAACAAATCCTAGGAAAATTAATGTAAATGAAATTGGAAAACCAACAAATATAGAAAATAACATTACTGCTATTAAAAAAATTCCTAAAATTTCTGGACTAATAAATTCTGCTATCATTTATCATTCCCCGGCCACTTTCCTTTTGTCATTGCATAATGACTTTTAAGAAATTCAGACACTCCTTGAATTAATAAAAAAACTATTCCAAACCAGAGACACGATTTAATGGGCCACATATACGGCATCCATGCTGTATCCATTCCTTTTTCACCTCTTTGAATAGACTCAATGACAAAACCTGTCGTCATGTATAAAAAAAAACTTAAGCCCGGAAAATAAAAAAATAAATATAACCAAAAATCAACTAAACCCTGAGTTTTAACTTTAAAATTACGATATAAAAAATCAGCTCTAATATGTACACCTCTTGATAGTGCATATCCCGCACCAAGCATAAACATTGCTCCATAAAAAAAGCGGCTCATATCGTATGCCCAATATGTTGGTGCTAAAAAAAATTTACGAGCTATTACCTCATAAGCCATACACAAGAAAAGTGGAACAGTAATCCAACAAACAATTTTTCCAATAAATAAACTAAACTTGTCTATATTAATGATAGCTTTATAAATAGCAGAAGACATATCATCTGGTTTATCAAAATGACCAATTTTACGTTCAGCAATTAATTCATCTTTTAAATCAAAATCTTGAATATTATCTGTCATTATTTTTTATAGAAAAAGCGGGCTTTAGCCCGCTTTTAAAATTATGTATTTTAAACTACTTAAGAGTAGCTGCGTGCGCCATACCTAATTTTGCATTAGACATTTGTGCACCGCTCCAGAAAGGAACTGCAATATCAGCAAACTCTTTCATAGAAGTATAAACTTCATTAAAAAATGCATTTTCTTCAGCATTCTTATTTAAAGTTGCTAATGCAGCTGCCATATATTCAGTGAAGTAATCAGAAGGTGTATCATGCAAGATAACACCAGCTTCTTCTGTCAAGAATTTTAGAGCTTTACCATTTTCATAGATTCTGTCACTCAAAGACATCATCAATGAAGACTCAGCAGCAATCGTAATTGAATTTTTTTCATGATCAGTAAGTCCATCATATAATGTCCCATTGATATAAAAATCAGCGTTCACAACAACTTGGTGTAAACCTTGAAGATAATAATGTTTTAGAACTTTTTGGAATCCAAAAACACTATCAGGTTTTGGGCAACACCATTCTGCAGCATCAATAGTTCCTGCTTCAAGAGCTGGAAGGATATCTCCTCCACCCATTGCAACAGATGCTATGCCGATATCTTTATAAGTTTGACCTGGAATTCCTGGAGGTGTTCTGAAACGATATTTTCTGAAATCTTCCATACTATTAATAGGCTCTTTAAACCAACCTAATGCTTCTGGTCCAACAGGTTGAAGCATAAATCCTTTTATGTCTCTTCCCATTTCATCCCAAAGTCTATCATATAATTCTTTTCCACCTGCAGAATGAAACCAAGATAAAAAAGCAATATTATCAATACCTACTCCACCACCTGCTACTGGAGATCCAAATAACATAGCGGCAGGATGATCACCTGACCAATAGTGAGTCCAAGCAAAACCACAGTCAATCAATCCTTTATCAACTGCATCTAATGTTTCTTTTCCACCAACAATAGTACCTGCTGGCATAATTTCAAATTCTAAAGAACCGCCAGTTAATAGTGTTACTTTATCTGTAAATTCTTCTTTTAAAAGCCTAGCTTCGTCACTCTTAGCATTTAAAACTGTCTGGCATTTCAAAGTCTTTGCGTTTGAAGAAACAGTCATGAAACCAAGAACGAATACTATGCTTAAAATTAATGTAATTAATTTTTTCATTTTTCCTCCTTATTTAATCATTAATAATTAATGAAATTAGTAATAAGAGACATGGCTTTTAAATCAAGTATAAATATTCCATTTAATTAACCTAACAAACAATTAAGTAAAACGTTTTACAAAACCGGCTGAATTCCTTATTTTTTTAAAACGTTTTACTTAATTGTTAGAGTCATTGTTGTGTATAAATTAATAAAAAATATTTTTTTTTTATATTGTGTATTAAGATTAAAAAAATAAATATTTAATTTATTATGGAAAACTTTGATTATATCATCATTGGCGCAGGTTCAGCTGGGTGTGTTTTAGCAAACAGATTAACAGCTAATCCTAAAATAAGCGTACTTTTATTAGAAGCTGGTGGAAAAGATACAAACCCATGGATTCATATTCCTGGAGGATACTTTAAAACTATGCACAATCCTAATACTGATTGGTGTTTTAAAACTGTAGTGGAAAAAGGTCTTGGGGATAGACAAATGAATTACCCGAGAGGAAAAACACTTGGGGGTAGTTCATCTATTAATGGGCTTTTGTATATTCGAGGTCAATCACAGGATTATGATTATTGGCGTCAACTGGGTAATGTTGGTTGGTCTTGGGATGATGTTTTACCTTATTTTAAAAAATCAGAAAATAATCAAAGAGGAAAAAATGATTTTCATGGAGCAGCTGGACCCCTTTCAGTAGAAGATATGCGTGTAAAAATGAAAGTGCTTGATACGTTTATTGATGCGGCAAGTGAATTTGGATATAAACATCAATCAGATTTTAATACTGGAAATAATGAGGGTATTGGTTATTTTCAAGTTACGCAAAAAAATGGATTTAGATGCAGCGCTTCTGTAGGTTATTTAAATCCTATAAAAAATAGACAAAACTTAAAAATTATTACTAAGGCCCATATAAAAAATATTGAATTTATAAATAAAAAAGCTGTAAGTGTTAATTATTGGCTGGGCAATGAGTTAAAAAGTGTACAGTCTAATATTGAAATTATATTAAGTGCTGGATCTATTGGCTCTCCACACATACTTCAAGCCTCAGGTATTGGTCCTTCAGACTTGTTAAATGAAAATGGGGTTACTGTAATTCATGAAAACAAATCTATAGGTCAAAATTTACAAGACCATTTAATGTTGCGTCCTGTTTATAAGGTTAAAAATTTAAAAACTTTAAATGAAGTGTACCATAATCTTTATAAAAAAATGATGACTGGATTAAATTATTTTATTTTTAGAAAGGGCGCTTTAACTATGGGAGCGAGTCACTTATGTGGTTTTATAAAAAGTGATAACCATTTAGAAACTCCAAACCTTCAATATCATGTATCGCCTATGAGTACTGATGTATTAGGTAAGTCAACTCTTCACAAATTCCCAGCTTTTACGCCTACGATATGTAATATTAAACCTACCAGCAGAGGTAGAATTGAACTTGACGGCAATGATACAAGAAAAGATCCAAAAATATTTATGAACTATTTATCAACCCCTGAAGATAGAAATATTGCAGCTAAAGCTATAAAAATTACCAGAAATATAGTTATGAATTCACAAGCATTCAAACCTTATGAACCTTATGAACTTAGGCCTGGAATAGAAATAACTAATGATGAAAAATTAGCTGAAGAAGCTGGAAAATATGCAAATACTGTTTTTCATCCTGTAAGCACCTGTCGTATGGGAAATGATATAGAGGCTGTTGTAAATGACAAACTAATTACTCATGGATTAGAAGGATTAAGAATTGTTGATGCTTCAGTAATGCCATCTATTACTTCAGGCAATACCAATGCTCCTACAATTATGATTGCTGAAAAAGCAGCTGATATGATTTTAGCAGACCAATAAAAAAGCCTACGTTTTATATTAGGCTTCTTTAAAATTTTATTTAAAATATTTATTGAGCTTGCATATCAGATGATTCAATACCTGCTACTTCTACAGGAGCTTTCATTGCATCTCTTCTAAATGGTTCACCTAATTCTTGATTTAAAATAATTTCTATAAAAGTAGTGATCCCGTTCATTTGTTCAACACATGATGTTTTTAATACTTCAGTTAACTCTGCTTGAGTTGTTACTTTTACTCCTTTAAATCCACATGCTTCTGCAATTTTTGCATAACTTAATTTTGGATCAAGTTCTGTGCCAATAAAATTATTATCATACCATAAGGTTGTATTTCTTTTTTCTGCACCCCATTGATAATTTCTAAAAATAACCATTGTAATATTAGGCCATTCCTCTCTATTACAAGAAGTCATTTCACTCATACTGATACCGAAAGCCCCATCACCAGAAAAGCCTACAACAGGTGTATCAGGACAACCAATTTTAGCACCTAAAACAGAAGGGAAACCATAACCACATGGTCCAAATAAACCAGGAGCTAAATATTTTCTTCCTTTTTCAAACGTAGGGTATGCATTTCCAATAGCACAATTATTTCCAATATCACTTGATATGATAGCTTCTTCAGGCAAACCTGCTTGAATTGCACGCCATGCCATACGAGGAGACATTCTATCAGGATCTCTCTCTCTTGAATCTTTATTCCAAGTAGTTCCCTCATCATCCTCTTCGTGATCAAGACTTGTTAACGTTTGCAACCAAGCTGATTTAGTTTGGTGAACAAGTGCTTTTCTTTCTTCGCGTCCATCATCTCCTGCAGTTGAAGATAATTGCGCTAGAATTTGTTGAGCTACTAATTTTGCATCACCACAAATTCCAACAGATATTTTTTTAGCAAGACCTATACGATCTGAATTCATATCAACCTGAATTATACTTGCTTGTTTTGGCCAATAATCAATTCCATAACCAGGTAGTGTAGAAAATGGATTAAGTCTAGTACCCAACGCTAAAACAACATCAGCTTTTGAGATAATTTCCATTGCTGCTTTAGATCCATTATATCCAAGAGGCCCTACAGCTAAAGGATGTTGCCCAGGAAAACTGTCATTATGTTGATAACCACATGCAACAGGAGCATCTAATTTTTCAGCAAGATTTTTACAATCCTCTATTGCATCTCCAAGAATAACACCTGCACCAGATAGAATAACTGGAAATTTAGCATTGGATAAAAGATCGGCAGCTTTTTTAATTGCATCAATGCCACCTGATTGGCTTTCCATTCTAATTATAGATGGGAATTCAATATCAATAATCTGAGTCCAGAAATCTCTTGGTACATTTATTTGAGCTGGAGCGGATCCTCTAATAGCTTTTTCGATAACACGATTTAATACTTCCGCCATTCTAGAAGGATCACGAACTTCTTCTTGATAGCAAACCATGTCTTTAAATAAATTCATTTGTTCAACTTCTTGAAATCCACCCTGACCTATAGTTTTATTAGCTGCTTGTGGAGTAACAAGAAGCATTGGTGTATGATTCCAATAAGCTGTTTTAATTGGTGTAACTAAACCTGTAATACCAGGTCCGTTTTGCGCAATACACATAGAAATTTTACCTGTAGAACGAGTATAACCATCAGCAATTAATCCTCCATTTGACTCATGAGCTACATCCCAAAAAGTTATTCTCGCTTTTGGAAATAGATCTGATATTGGCATAAAAGCTGATCCTATAATCCCAAAAGAATGTTCTATACCATGCATTTGTAATACTTTTACAAAAGCTTCTTCAGTAGTCATTTTAACCATCTTTTTTCTCCAATTTCTATATTATTAGTTATCAATTCTTCTTTTTATATAGAGTTTAATCTGTTTAATTCAAAATTTGGATTATAATATAATAAATAGATTATCTAGTTATATTTATGGTCAAAGTAAACAAACCTCCTGCCCCTCAACTAATTCACGATAGTTTTTCAAAGGAAAATATTAATTCCCACTTAAAGGGTCAAGAAATCATTAAATTTATTGCTAAAACACTTCCACACAAAGCTGGTGTTTATCAAATGGAGAATGATAAAGGAGATATATTATATATTGGTAAAGCTAAAGATTTAGCGAAAAGAGTTATCAATTATACCTCCCTTAATAATCTGACTCGAAGATTACAAAGAATGGTAAATATGACCAGAAATATGAATTTTGTAGTAACTAACACTGAAGTAGAAGCTTTATTATTAGAATGTAATCTAATTAAAAGATACAAACCTCGTTTTAATATTATTTTAAGAGATGATAAATCTTTTCCATACATATTAATAAATAAAGAATATGATTATCCTCGAATTCAAAAATATAGAGGCGCAAAAAAATTCAAAGGTGAATATTTTGGTCCTTTTGTATCTCCTTCTGTTGCTGACAATACTTTATTATCATTACAAAAGGCATTTTTATTGAGAAGTTGTTCTGATACAGTTTTTCAAAATCGCAAAAGACCTTGTTTATTGTATGATATAAAAAGATGTAGTGCTCCTTGTGTAAAATATATTTCTAAAGAAAAATATTTAGAAACTATACAAGATGCAAAAAAATTTCTATCTGGAAATACAAAATTAATAACATCAAAACTAAACAATTCAATGATTCAAGCAAGTAAGAAAGAAATGTTTGAGGAAGCTGGAAGGCTTCGTGATCGTATCAAATCTATAAATCAAATTCAAAAATATCAATCAGTTTATATCAGAGATATGCGCAATATTGATATTTTTGCAATTAAAATTTTAGATGGAAAAAGTTGCATTCATGGAAAGTTTTATCGTAATGGAAGTAATTATGGTAATAAATCTTTTTTTCCTATTCATGAGAGCAATTCTTTAGAAAATGAAATCCTTGAATCTTTTCTTTATCAATTTTATTCAAACAAAGATGTGCCTCCCAAAATTTTAATAAATCAAAATCAAAAATATTTTAAAGATGTTGAAAAAATACTTAATTCTAAAAGCAAAATAAAAATAAAAATATTACAGCCCTTAACTGGAGAAAAATTTAAACATGTTCTGTTAGCTGAAAAAAATGCTAGCGAAAATATTAAGCTGAAAAAAGCTAGTTTGCAGTACCATCAAAATGCACTAAAAAAATTACAACAATTACTAAAACTTAAGAGTTTACCTAAACGTATTGAAGTTTTTGATAATAGTCATACTTTTGGAAAACAATCTGTTGGTGTAATGATTGTGATAGATAGTGAAGGCTTAAGTCCAAAACATTACCGGAAATATAATATCCGTTATAATCTAAATATTAGAAATTTATCATATGTTGATGATTATTATATGATGACAGAAGTTTTAAGTAGGAGGTTAAAAGTTCAAACGAATAAAGAAAATATTTTACCAGATGTAATAATTGTTGATGGAGGAAGAGGACAATTTAATGCTGTATTGCAAATTCTTAAAACTAATAAATTTGAAAATATTAAGTTGATCAGTGTTTCTAAAGGCAAGAAAAGAAATTCGGGAAGAGAAATTATTCACTTAAAAGACAAAAATATAAATCTTCATCCAAATGAGCCTCTACTATTTTTTATTCAAAGAATTCGTGATGAAGCTCATCGATTTGCGATCACTACACATAGATCAAGAAGAAATAAAAAAACATTTGATAGTGTTTTTAATGATTTAACTGGAATTGGGCCTAAAAGAAAAAAATTGCTTATGGCACATTTTGGTTCGGTGGAAAAAATTAAAAATGCCTCAATAAAAGAACTAAAATTGGTATCAGGTGTTCCAGAATCGATAATTAACAAAATTTATGATTTTTTTCATAGTCATTAAATTAAACTTAGTCTAAAAAATTACTTTGATGAAATTAAATGTCTCAAATCTTTTAACAATTTCGCGTATTTTAGTTATACCTGTAATAGTTGCTTGTATTTATTTAAAAAGTCCTTTTTACGGATGGTTAGCTTTTATTTTGTTTTGTACTGCAAGTATAACTGATTATTTTGATGGGTATTTAGCTAGAATAAGAAATGAGGTTTCTAGTCTTGGGACTTTTTTAGACCCTATTGCGGATAAGCTATTAGTTGCTGCAGTAATATTAATTTTAACTTCTAAAGAAGTAATTGCGGATTGGGAAACTATTCCTGCCCTTATTATACTTTTGAGAGAAATAGCTGTGTCAGGATTAAGAGAATACCTGGCTGGAATAAAAGTAAGTGTCCCTGTTTCTAAAATAGCTAAATTAAAAACATCTCTTCAACTAATTGCTCTTGCTATATTAATATTAAGTGAAAGTGGACTTTCTTTTCTTCCTATTTTATTTATAGGTAAAATTGCACTATGGAGTGCAGGATTGCTTACACTTTATACTGGTTATGATTATTTAAAGTCTGGATTAAAACATTTTTAAATGAAAATAAAATATTTTTCTTGGTTAAAAAATATTACTAACACTGATAATGAAATTATTGTTGATAATAATATAAAAGATATTGAGTCTCTAAAATTATATTTGTGTAAGAAATATCCTAAACTTTATAATTATATTATAAAAGAAGATATTATTCGAGTCGCAGTAAATTTAGAATATACAACAAACAATGACAAGCTATTATCTAATGATGAAGTAGCCTTATTTCCTCCAGTCAGTGGTGGGTAATGATAAAAATTCAAAAAGAAGACTTTAATTTAGATAATGAAATAAATTCTATTAAGACACTTTATCAAAATATTGGAGCCGTATCGACATTTATTGGTTATGTTAGAGATATTAATGATAACAAAAAAGTAACATCAATAGATTTAGAAGTTTATGAAGATATGGCCTTCAAATGCTTAGAAAATATCTGTCTTGTATCCAAAAAAAAATGGATGCTTATAGATACATTAGTAATTCATCGTTTTGGAAAATTATCAATAAATGAAAAAATAGTTTTGGTTGCTACTTTTTCAATTCATAGAAAAGATAGTATTGCTGCGTGCAATTTTATTATGGATTATTTAAAAAAAGAAGCTCCTTTTTGGAAAAAAGAATTTTATAATAAAGATTTTGTTTGGTTATAAATTTATAAAGTGGAATTAACTAAGTTTGTAAAATCATTCATCAATTCAAAACCAATTGTGTTATTGCCTACTTTGTAAGAAACTTCATCAATCGACTTGATTGCGGTAATCTCTGCAGCAGTTCCAGTTAAAAAGGATTCATCGTACTGCTTAATTTCGCTTGGAAGAATATGTCTTTCAATTAAAGTAAAACCTTTATCCTTAATTATTTCAATTACAGTTTGTCTTGTAATTCCATTTAAAAAACAATCTGGAATAGGTGTGTGAATTTCTTTATCTTTAATAAAAAAAATATTTGCCCCAGTTCCTTCGGCAACATATCCACGATAGTCAAGCATCAAAGCATCTTTATAACCTCTCTCTTCTGCAAATTGTTTTGACATGGTACAAATTATATAAGGACCAGAAGCTTTTGCTTCAAAAGGCACTGTATCTGGTGCCGGCCTCTTCCATGGAGAAGTTATTAAATTCAATCCTTTTAATCTATCCTCTTCATTAAAGTATGAGTGCCAATCATCCCACGCAGCAATAGCTACATTTATGTCAGCTTTATTGGTTGAAAGACCCATTTGTTGACTTCCTCTCCAAACAACTGGTCTGACATAACAATTAGTAAAATTCATTTTTTTTATTAATTCATTTTTAGCAATCTCAATTTCATCTTCAGTATAAGGAATTTTAATGCCTATTATTTCTGCTGATTTAAATAATCTTTTTGTATGTTCTTTAGACTTAAATATTTTTCCACTATAAGCTCTTTCACCCTCAAAAACTGCACTTGCATAATGAAGTCCTTGAGTAATAATATGGGAAGTAGCATTTTTCCAAGGGACGAAAGTGCCATTTATCCAAATATAGCCATCTCGATTATCAAATGCTTTAGTCATAAATTATATTTTCTATAATATTTTAATGACAAGTGAGTACCAGTGATGCATAATTAAGTCAATATGACTGACCTAAATAAACTGTTAACACCTCTCTATTTAAATGAAGAAGAAATAAGAAAAATTATAGAATTAATGTTTTTTGCATATAGGGATTTTACTTCAGGTCCTGATGCTGTACTAAATAAAATCAACTTTGGAAGAGCTCACCATAGGGTTATATATTTTGTAGGAAAAAAGAAAAACATAACTATACGTGATCTACTCTCAATACTTCAAATTACAAAACAGAGTTTATCACGTGTATTAAACCAACTTGTAAAAGAAAAATATATTATTGTATCAACAGGAGATGACAAAAGAACAAAAAATCTCTCTTTGACAACCAATGGATTAAAGCTTGAAGAAAAACTTTCCAATATTCAAATTACAAAGATAAAAAATATTTTAAAAAATTTAGATGAGATAGATATAAATGGATTTAAAAAAAGTTTATATCTGATGATAAATGAAAAAAATCAGTATAAATTTAATAAATTAAATATTTAATATTTTATGTCAAAATGTATTTTAATTGTAGATGATGATAAAAGACTAAGAGAATTATTAGAGGATTATTTATCAGAAAAAGAATATACAATATATTTAAGTGACGATTTCACTTCTGCTGAGGAAATTTTAAAATATTTTATTTTTGATTTAATAATTGTTGATAGAATGATGCCATCTGGTGACGGTATAGATTTAATCAAAATTATTAAAGATAAAAGTAATACCCCTGTTATTCTCTTAACAGCCATGGGGGAAAGCGAAAATAGAATTGCAGGACTAAAAATTGGTGCTGATGATTATTTATCTAAACCTTTTGAGCCTGAAGAATTATACTTACGAATTCAAAATTTATTAATTTTATTTAATAAAAAAGAAAATGAAAATAAATCTATTATTTTTGGTGA
>Ga0315339_1003582_pt1 | contig 10815 bp, 10 predicted proteins | sample ASW17metaG_FD_204514 | JGI IMG/M metagenome (GOLD analysis project Ga0315339, IMG submission 204514) | Ammonia-oxidizing marine archaeal communities from Pacific Ocean, United States - ASW #17 | ecosystem: Environmental > Aquatic > Marine > Oceanic | place: USA: California | collected 2016-12-05
CAGGACGACAATCGTCGTCAGAGAAGATCATTCGTGACATCAAACGCAGGACGCGTAAGCAGTACAATGCGGAGGAGAAGATCCGTATTGTTCTGGATGGATTGCAAGGCGAAGACAGCATTGCCGATCTGCTTATGACTCCCGTATTTGCGTCATGATCAAGGTCAAGTAGATCTTTGAACAGCATTTATTGATTGCTTGTCATGCAACTACGCGACGAGATTTCGGAGGTCGATATCGAACTCTCGCTCCAGATAGTCGATAGTAAGTGGTTGACCATCCAAAGATGCGCGAACATGTGTTGTCGTATACAACCCAGAATTCGCTAGCCATTTGGCCTCCCCCCTGCTTACGGCCCTATGCCACTTGGTTGTCGCCACAAACTCACACAACTCGTCCGAGTCAACGTTTTTCGATAGCTCCTGGCGCGTTAGCGGCAAATTCAATAGTGGAGCCCCCTTGATAACTACATCACGAACAGGGCTAGCTCTCTGCAATATTTGGCCGATCCCCACGAAGCCGTGACCCTTGAGATATGCGGCTATGACGTCGCCTGGCTGAAAACCCAACATTGCATCTTTCCAGCGTTTTCCTTGCCCCGCAGAAATGAACCCAAATTCCTTATAGTCCTCCCAGCACCGGACGTCACCATCCCCCACATTGTAATAATAGATACCTTTTTCGTAGTCGTACCCAGACAATTCCACGTGAAGCGTATTGTGCGGTCGAAATTTGTCAGTGTAGTGTCCGGACGACACGTTCGTTAGTTGGCGGCCTAATTTCCACAGCAAAGTTTTTTCAACCAGTAGTGCGTCGTGCTCAGTTAAGTTTCTGGCTATAACTCGAATGATCGGAGACATGCCGGCCTTGGTGATAGCCTTAATTCGACGAGATTTCTCTGTATCTGTGTCCTCGAATAAGTGAGCGTTTTTTCTGGATCCGCGGCCTTTGCCAAAATAGAATTCCTCGAAATTCCGAGGATCAATGTAAACGTAGACATAGTAATCGCTTGTTGCCATTTCAGTTACCGATGGAATGTTTTGGTGGACCGACGCTTGATGCATTGCCGGCTGCTAATTCAACCTCTTAAGCCAGTTTGCAACCGTTTGGTAGCCGCCGAGGCCTAATAGTTCAGCTGCTTTAGTCTTGTTTCCGCCGGCCTCATCCATTGCTTTAGTGAGGTAGTGCTTCGACACCTCATCGAGAGTTTCTTCGATTCGAAATCCACTACCGAGTCGCCGTTCAAGTAAAGGATTGCTACCAGAACGTGCTTGCAGTCTTGGCAGCAGTGCTTTCTGTAAGTCATTCGCGGATAGCGACTCTGAATCCGACCAAATTGCAGCTCGACGAAGCGTGCTAAGAAGTTCCCGAACATTTCCTGGCCAGTCGTGGCCCAGGATGATGTTTCTTGCTCCAGCCGAGAGTCGCTTCGGGACGTATCCTGGTTCTTCGGCGATCGCCTCCGCATTGACTGATTCGAGGAGCTTCCCTGCCAGATAGCCGATGTCTCCCTCACGCTCCCTCAACGGTGGTATGCGAATATTTACGCCCAAAAGTCGATAGAACAGATCTTCTCGAAACTCGTTATTCGCGACGGCGGAGAAGATATCCTTATGAGTTGCGGTGATGATTCGAACATTTACGGAAATTTCCTTTGTGTCGCCTACCTTCGTGATTTGCCCCTCTTGTATCGCGCGAAGGAGTTTTACTTGTGCCTCGAGGGGCAGGTCGCCAATTTCATCCAGGAAAAGCGTCCCGTCATTCGCCGCTTCAAAATAACCTACGCGGTCGCCGGCCGATGTGAATGCTCCTGGAACGCTGCCAAATAAATAGGCCTCGACAAGCTCACTTGGAATTGCGCCGCAATTTAGAGCCTTGAATGGGCACTTGGCGCGTGAGCCAAAGTTGTGTATTGCTCTTGCCAGCAACTCCTTTCCGGTCCCCGATTCTCCCTGGATTACAATTGGCAAACTTCTTATTGCGGCCTTCTTTGAGTCGCGGACGATTGCAGCCATTGACGGACTCTTGTACAGAATGTCACCAAAGTGGGTCCCTTCCGGCGGGATTTCGCCAATCGCCTGTTTCAGGAATATGTCGGCAGACTCAAATGCCCTAGGTAGAAATTCGGCGGATATATCGAATGGGATATCCGGTCGTTCCACTCCATGTTGAATCGTCGATTGAATGAGCTCCGCGTCGTATCTTGTTCTAGCAAGCAACAGCCAAATTGCAGCCATCTGAGGTGTTCCAGGGCTCAAATGGAAGGTTAGATTAGATCTCTCATCTTCCGAGAGAAGTGCGTCTACTGCTTCTGTTACGTGGTGGTAAATAGCTCGGTGATCCGTCGGATTCTCGAGTTCGACGAATACCCCTTTGATTCTGATATCCGACCACAATGCAAGCCAATCTGTATATGCAGACAAGTCAGCTTCATCGTTAGCAAGAAGTAATAACTGATCAAATCTACTGAATCGAAGGGCTTGAGCTATAGGGCCTTGCTCTGACTCGGCCGAATTCTTGGTACCGGCGACGTCCGTCTTGCCAAGCCATGCAGCGATCACCTTCATGAGAGGAAAATACAAACATAATTGTGTAAACACAATAAAATTTGTTATTTCGTTGCGAATTGTTTATCCGCATTGGGCAGAAAAAACAGGTTGATAGATTTATTTTGTCAATAAATAGGTTAAAAAACAAATAGTTAACAAGATTCTGTAAATGAGTTCTGAATACTCACAATAGTTGGCACGACTGATGCAATAAGTCACGTATGGAGACAAATTTGTTATTCGCGCCTGACCCCGCTGTTGCTGAGGCGATTCAAGAGTTGGTTAACCGCCTGCTAGATGACGACATTTCGCCTGTACAGCTTTGTTTTTACCTTTCGGCAGCAGGGCTGGATATGGGGCTGCAATTCGCGCCGACCCCCCATCATGCATTGGCATTGGTTGCTTCAGCTCATTATCAAGTGAGTCTCGGCCATGCCGGGGAGGGGCCAGATGCTGTTGAGGACGGTGCTGAGGCAAGTAATGACGCCCAGCCTGATAGCGATGTGGCGGACGGGCCCGAGATCCCGCATCGAGCGAGGATTGTCCATTGAAATCAAGTTCACGCAACAGGCCTCAACAGGTTAGGGAAATCTACGACGAACTTCGATCTGCGCTCGGTTCGTCCGCGGAGCCCGACGAGTTGCTCGAATGTGCAGCCATGCTTGTCAAGATATCGGAGCGTCAAGTGGGAACGCCTCGCTACAATTTTCGTGAAGGTCGTACGCCGTTTGAGGAACTCTCACTGCATGAGCTCTACTCATCCTGTCCGTGGCGTCTTGTATGTGAGGAGGTGCGAGTGGAGGACGATTTCGTAGGGCGACAGACACCCAGTGCGCTGTTTGATGAACTAATTCAAATGGCTGCTTAGCCAGAGAACAGGAAAATGAGTATGGAAAATTCAAACAGATTAGCAGTCAGAGAGTACTTGGCTGGAGGCGAACCGATCACAGAATTGGAATCGGTCGTTTTGTTCGGTGTTACGAGCTTGCGGGGCTTGATTTCGATTCTCAGAAAAGAAGGTTGGGTATTTCAATCGCGACGAGTCTCGTTCGCGACAGCAGTCCGACGTGTAAATGAGTACGCAAAATTGACGCCACCGGACGAGCTTCCAGTGCGTGAACTCCAACTCACTGAATGGTGGATTGCCAAATGAGGCGACTTTTTTCCGGCCGTCAAAGGAGAGTGATTGCCTGGGTGGCAGGAGGGTCTTGTGCATCCTGCGGCTGCAAGCTTGGTAACGCATTCCACGCAGATCATATCGTCCCATTTTCTAAGGGCGGCAGGACTGTCACGAGTAACGGTCAAGCCCTCTGTTCCAATTGCAATTGCAAAAAGGGAGCGAAATGAGCCTGAAGTTACGACAATGGCAGCGAGAGGCCCTGGATAAAGCGATCGATTGGTTAACTACCCGACGCACCGATCGACATTTTCTGATTAATGCTGCACCTGGCGCAGGCAAAACATTGGCAGCATGCGCTATTGCGCAGAAGCTGATTCAGAGCGATGAAATTGATCGGGTTGTTGTAATCGGACCCCGATCGGAAGTTGTCAGCCAATGGTCAAACGACTTTCGGTGGGTAACTGGCAGGCATATGTCGAAAGTTACTGGCGCCGACGGCGACATAGATGCTCTAGAAATAGATGTCTGCGCAACCTGGTCTGCCATTCAAAATTTGCTCCCCGAACTGCAAGCCATGAGCCGAGCGTGTCGAGTATTAGTAATATGTGACGAGCATCATCACGCAGCCGTCGAGGCAGCCTGGGGATCTAGTGCGGATAGTGCTTTCGCGGATGCGACCTTCGCTCTGATCTTGACCGGAACTCCGATCCGTTCGGATGGTAACGAAGCGGTGTGGCTAGCTTACGACGATACAGGCGCAATAGATCATCCAGAAGGTGGTACTTACACGCTGACCTACGGCGAGGCAGTGGATTTGGGTTACTGCCGCCCGGTCACATTTCACCGGCATGAGGGAAAATTCTCAATCGAATTAGCTGGTGGACGATCAGTTCATGTTTCTGGCCATCGCGAAGCAGACATACCAAGCGGCCTCAGGCGAGTTCCTGGGCTCAAAACCGCGCTGGACTTCTACCGACTCGCGCGCACACCACAATTTCGGTCCGATGGTGTCACCCCGCTGGAGACGGGTTATCAATCGACAATGCTCGAGTGTGGGTCGCAAAAACTTACTGATTTGAGACATCGTATGCCGAACGCTGGAGGTCTGGTCATTGCCCCAACAATCGAAATGGCGGAATACATGGTCAGATTGATCGAATCAATAGAGGGTGAGCGTCCCATGATCGTCCATAGTCAAATGCCAAATCCAAATAATAGGATTAAAGCTTTCCGAAATACTAACAAGCGGTGGCTTGTTTCTGTCGCGATGGTCTCTGAAGGCGTGGATATCAAGCGACTGCGAGTTCTTGTTCATTTGCCTAATGCGCTTACCGAACTTGCGTTTAGACAAGCGGTTGGAAGAGTGGTCCGAACGGCCGGCCCAGATGATGATACTCGTGCCTACGTAGTCATGCCGTCCTTCGAGACATTTGAGATCTACGCTCGACGAATCGAGGAGGAAATGTCGCCGGCCGCTAGGGCCCAATCGGACCGCCCTAGAAAGAAACGGTGCCCGAGCTGTGGTGCTGAGCATGATCTTCATGAAACGGTTTGTTGTGGATGTGGTTGCGAGTTCCCCATTGCGCCTGAACGTACCAAAGCTTGTGCTGATTGCTCCGCCCTAAATCCAGTTCAAGCTCGCGATTGTCACTCGTGCGGTGAAAAATTTGGGCATGACTTCAAATTATCACTAGACGAGGCTCTCCGTACCGGAGCAATCGTAAGGGGAATGGATATCGAAGAAGTTGAAGTGCAAGAAGCAGAAACAATGGCTCCGAGAGTTCGGTCATTGATGCTAAGGAGCGGCGATCATCGACTAGTGAAGATTGTTCAAACGCTTCCCGACGAAAGTTGGGCGCGACTTAAGACGATCCTGGAGGCGGAATGAAGATCAAACACATCGAATCAAATCGCGACTCGCAATCAGATCTTGGGAATTAGGTAGATGTCGAAGTATTATCGTGGTCGGCGAACTAGAAATTTGTACCGCTCGAGCAGTCCGAAGCCATTCAAGTTGAGTCGGAGCAAACTCGAATTGTTTATTCAATGCCCTCGATGTTTTTATATTGATCGTCGGCTTGGCCTTGGTAGGCCACCAGGCTTTCCCTTTTCGTTAAATAGTGCCGTTGACAAGCTGCTAAAAACAGAATTCGACACATGCCGAGTCTCCAAGGTACAACACCCGATACAAGCTGGTTATGGCATTCCGCATCTCCCTGCAATTAACGACGAATTGGAAAATTGGAGGGAGAACTTCAAGGGTGTACAGGTAAATCATAAGGCAACAAATCTGTTGGTGTTTGGTGCAATCGATGACCTTTGGATTGATGATATCGGCAATCATGCAATAGTAGATTACAAGGCAACGTCAAAAAAAGATCGTATCTTGGAACTTGATCAGCCTTGGCATGACGGTTACAAACGCCAGATGGAAATATATCAATGGCTCGTTCGCCGAAACGGGCTTTCGGTGTCTGACGTTGGGTATTTTGTATACTGCAATGGAAACGCACAATTATCTGAGTTTGATAACAGGCTCGAATTTGAAACGACATTAATACCCTATGAGGGCGACGATTCCTGGGTGGAACCTGCAATCGTTGCCGCCCATGCTTGTCTAAATTCTAATTCCGTTCCGTCTGCGAGTAATGATTGTGACTATTGTCTGTATGCGTCTACACTCACAGAAGTGGTAGCGGACGGCGCCCTCCGCATTGAGAATGACCCATCGACGCCAGTTTCGAATTCAACAGCCCGATCTAACTAAGTGAGACAAAAAAATGCTTAAGCACCTTACGCTCGAAAACTTCAAGGCCTTTGGTCGTAAGACGAAAATTGAGCTTGCTCCTATTACGCTTATATTCGGCGAGAATAGTGCCGGCAAGAGCTCAATACTGCAGAGTCTAAATCTTCTCAAACAAACCCATGAAAGTGGTCAGAGTGGTGCGGCGCTTCTCCCACGAATTGACGGCGGATTCGTCGAACTCGGTAGTTACCATGAGCTGATATTTGATCACAACGCTAAGAAAAAACTTCGAATCGGATTGAGTGCTCAATCACAAAAAGCGCGGACAAGCGTTTTTTCCGGCATCCCCGGGTGCGGCCTGGAAATTGCATTTAGACGCAATGCTCGAAACGGTGAAGTGGTGGTTTCTGAGTTCATTATCACACATGAAAATTCAATGAAGCCGGTTGCTAAATTCAAGATTCGGAAAGCAACTAAGAAAGAGCAAAAAGAACTAACTCGATATGGCCGATATGGGGTGATGCGTGGTCGTATTCGATCAAGTGGCAAACCAGCTCTAGATACTGTTGCTGAATGCACACACATAACTGAGGAAGAACAATTCTGGCAGCCGATATACGAGGAGTGGTTTTCGCGGCGCAGCGACGTAGTCAAATACCTAAAGAAAGAATTAGACAATGCAGCAAAACATAATAGATCAGGCCTGACTGCTCGTAACGAAGAGGAGCAAGTCGCTGCAGTGAAGTCGTCATTAGACTTTTATTCCCGCCATTTTGGGTTGGGTGGGTTCGTGGAGAGAGTCGCTGCGGCGGGCATTGGTCATACTGTTTTGATGGATGGCTTCTTCCCGGAGGCCTCGCCCATCTCGAGAATGTGGAAGCAGTTGCCAGAGTTAGAGATGGTATACGCAGGAAGAGCACCTGGTACTGGAAGGCGAATAAAAAAATATTTCGATATTGGCGCGTTTGCGTACTTTACAGGGCGAGAAATTGCGTCGGCATTAGAGATGATGTTCCCGATGGGGCCTCTCCGTCGAACTCCGGAAAGGTGGTACATATTTACCGGTACAAGTCCGGTAGATGTGGGCTACCAGGGTGACCATCTGCCGGATCTCTTGTATCAGAACCCGGCGCTGGTTAAGAAGGCGAACTCTTGGCTAGCCAAATTGGATATTGGTTATCAGCTGAAAGTCATTCCCGTTGGGGATAAGAAACACAGCGATCTGTTTGAAGTTCGACTAGTTGATAGTAGAAGGGAGGGAGAAGTCGAAGTAGCTCTTTCAGACGTTGGTTTCGGGATAAGCCAGATTCTTCCGTTCTTGGTTCAAAGTCTTGCATCCGAAAGAAGAATTATTTCAATAGAACAGCCTGAAGTGCATATTCATCCACGATTGCAGGCTGATCTTGGTGATCTCATCGCAGAGGGAGTCAAAAAGCCGCACTTTCATCAGTATCTCATCGAAACTCACAGCGAGCATTTAATCTTGCGGATACAAAAACTAGTTCGGAATGGGAGTTTGGAGCCAAAGGACGTATCAATCCTTTACGTATCTCGCGGCTCCAACGGGTCAAGTGTCGAACGACTACGATTAGACGACAACGGCGATTTCATTGACGATTGGCCAGGAGGATTCTTCTCGGAGCGACTCAGAGAATTGAGATAAATAGGCTGCCACAGTGCTAATTGGGCTAGCAATAGATCCAGAATGCTTCGGACCGAGTGTCGTCGTTGATCGGGAAAGCAGATCATGCGCTGAACGTATGCTCGATTCGATTCTGGCAAACGCAGTCTTAGTATGTACTTCAGAGGATGAGTACTTGAAAAACCTCATTGAGGAGGTCGAATCTCTGAGCACAAGACTCGGCAGCGATATTCAGATAAGGCTTGCCGAGATTCTAAAGAATCAACGACGATGTGTGGTGGGAGTTGGACAAGGAGAATCTGATTCAATATTGGATTCCCTGCGAATTTCGGCGACAACGCTGAGGGCTGATTTGGTGGTATGTAAAAACCAGGACGACGTTGCGTCACTTCAGGATCTTCGTAACTCCGGAATCGAAGTTTGTGATCTTTACGACTTCAGCCGATCGGCGGCAGAACAAAAGCGGTGTGCGTGGACACAACCCCAAAAATTGGACGAGATAGACGCGGCAATGGCTGCGAGTACGGTTGGTGCTGCTGTCAAATACACCGATGAGATTGCGATTCTTGATTATACGATTGCGAGCGCAGCGAAAAAGGCATCAGATCGGGCGGCCGAGACAGACGCCGATCGTATGTTCGGATACCTAAAGGGGTACGCAAAAGGAATTGTTTACGTCGTTGATCAATGGTTCGCGCATTCTCCATTCGGCGGGGATGGAAAGATAGACATAACGATCGTAACTCAGGGTAAATTAGTTGGTACCCTAGGATATTTTGACCCAGCAATAATAGGGACTTGGATTGATCAAGCAATTAGAGACGTCGATCGCAATAATCGCATTGATAGTATCGACGTCCAGTTCAAGTTAGATACGCGGCCACGCATTTTTTTGGAGAGATTCATATTCGCAGGCCAATCGTGCTGGGGAATGCAGCATGGTGCGGATCATTTCGGTAAGTTGGTAGATGTAGCCGGTAGGCGACAACCAACATTTATCACGCCTGACTGCGCAGGGTATAGACAGTTGGTTTCTCAGATTATGAATTTGCCCGATGCTGTCTAGATAGCAAGGAAGAAATAATACTGCGACGTCTAGTTATTCATTGAAGGCCGCGAGACAAAGATGCTCGCTGACGAAGTAGCAGTGCAGGCTGCGTTCGCATAAGTCTGCGGCCTAGAGGAGAAGACCAGTTGTGAATGAAATCATATGCCCACATTGTAGCAAAGCATTCAAAATTGATGAGGCAGGGTATGCGGATATTCTGAAGCAAGTTCGCGACAGCGAGTTCGAACAGCAGCTGCATGAGAGGCTTGAGCTGGCCGAAAAGGATAAGCTAAACGCGGTTGAACTTGCCAAGAATAAGGTTGGCAATGAAATGGAGAAGGCCGCCGCCGTCAAGGACGCAAAGATTCAGGACCTGAATGCAAAGCTCGACGCCAACGAAGTTGCACAAAAACTTGCAATCACTGAGGCTGTCAGCGCGATCGAAAAGGAACGCGACGAGCTGAAAATCGGTCTTAAGCAAGCAGAGCTTGAAAAGCAACTATCCGAGAATTCACTCAAGGATAAGTACGAGACTCAGATCAAAGATCGCGATGACTCGATCGAGCGCCTGCGCGATATGAAGGTCCGTCTGTCAACTAAGATGGTTGGCGAGACGCTCGAACAGCACTGCGAAACCGAGTTTAACCGTATTCGATCGACAGCGTTCCCGAGAGCCTATTTCGAGAAGGATAACGACGCAAGTTCTGGAAGCAAGGGTGACTACATCTTTCGCGATTCAGATGAGGGAGGCACCGAGATCGTTTCGATCATGTTTGAAATGAAGAACGAAAGCGATACCACCGCAACGAAGAAAAAGAACGAGGACTTTTTAAAGGAACTCGACAAGGACCGTACTGAGAAGGGGTGCGAGTATGCGGTGCTAGTATCCCTGCTCGAACCCGACAGTGAGCTCTACAATTCTGGAATCGTCGACGTTTTTCACCGATACCCGAAGATGTACGTCATCCGGCCGCAGTTCTTTCTTCCAATCATTACACTGCTGCGTAATGCAGCTATGAAAGCGCTTGAATTCAAGACGGAACTTGCGCTCGTTAGAGCAGAGAACGTCGATATCACAAACTTTGAGAGTGATCTCGAAACATTCAAGACCGCATTCGGGAAGAACTATGATCTTGCGTCCAGGAAGTTCCAAAAGGCAATCGATGAGATTGACAAGTCAATAGACCATTTGCAAAAGACGAAGGATGCACTGCTCGGAACTGATAGGAACCTTCGCCTGGCAAACAACAAGGCGCAGGATGTAACAATCAAGAAGCTGACTCGGCGTAACCCTACGATGGCGGCCAAGTTCGATGAGCTAGACAGTCAAGGGACCTCCGATGCTGAATGATGCGGTCGATTCTGCCCCTCAGTAAAGTTTTGAATGACCGCTTTGGGTGAAAGCAGGTGGTCGCTCGGTTGGTTAAATGGTTGGTTAAATACGAAAGGGCTAGCACCTTCCGATGCTAACCCTTTGCTTTAATTGGTACTCCCTAGGGGATTCGAACCCCTGTTACCGCCGTGAGAGGGCAGCGTCCTGAACCGCTAGACGAAGGGAGCAGAGTAACCAGGCAGGTCAAGCCGGGCGGCTATTATACGGGTGTGGCGCCTCGGCTCAAGCCCTGGTTTTGCTGCCTCGACGGGCTCCACCCTGTTATCATACGCGCGCAATGTATAGCTCTAAGCGGAATCTAAGTTGACCAAAAGCAG
>Ga0315339_1003583_pt1 | contig 10804 bp, 9 predicted proteins | sample ASW17metaG_FD_204514 | JGI IMG/M metagenome (GOLD analysis project Ga0315339, IMG submission 204514) | Ammonia-oxidizing marine archaeal communities from Pacific Ocean, United States - ASW #17 | ecosystem: Environmental > Aquatic > Marine > Oceanic | place: USA: California | collected 2016-12-05
GCTCGCAAACTACGCCGCTACATCAACGCCTACTCGAAAGACGCCAAACCGTTCCGCTGGAAGTATTCGAAACCTTCACGCCGCATCCGCCATGGTAAAACTATCTCTGCGACAGTCCACTAGTCTACCTACCGCGCTCGCGGACAGCGCCCCTTCCCCCAAACTAAGCTACTATCACCCCCATGGCGAACTATAAAATCGAACACCTCGACCAACTCGACTCCATCCCCTGCCCCTGCGGCTCCGCCCGCCGCGCCTTCGCCGGCCCCGACAACCATGTCGCCACCCTCCACATGGTCGATATCAGCGCCGACTCCCGCGTCCACTACCACAAGAAAACGACTGAGGTCTACCTCGTCCTCGAAGGGGAAGGCCGCATCGAGCTCGATGGCGAACGCCACCCCGTCCGCCCCATGACCGCCGTTTTCATCAAGCCCGGCTGCCGCCATCGCGCCGTCGGACACATGCGCATCATCAACGTCCCCATTCCCGCGTTCGACCCCTCGGACGAATGGTTCGACGACGAATCGAATTAACATCCCCGTAGTGCTAAGGCAATGTCTTGGCACCACGCCGCGCTCCCTCCAAAGCGCCACAAATGAATCGTTCTAAGCTGCTGTTTGTCACCCCTTGGGAAACCCCAGCCCACGGGCGGCGGACCGGCCATCCGCGCCTACCACAGCCTGCTCGCCCTCAGCAAGTTATACGACCCGCACGTCCTTGTTTTAGGCCATTACGAGAACAGCCGTCGGAATGGAGGTTCGCCACTACCGGCACCCAAGCCTTCAAGGGTATCCCGCTCGACTTGGTTCACGTCCACCGGCTCTTCTCGTCCGCTTTCTGATCCGACATCGCCGAACAACTCCACTACGAACGAATCCGCAACACAAACCAAACGATCCCCACCACAAACAGTAACGCCGCGCCCGTCTTCACCGGACGCAATTGCGGGACGCCCGCGATCACCTTCGACGCCAGGTATCCAAACAGCGCCACCACGAGCGCCTCCGCCGCCACCACCCCGGTCAGGACGTACAGAGGATCCATCTCCGATTGCTGCAGGAAACTCCCGAAGTAGATCCCGTGGAACACCCCCATCCCAGCCGCGACTAGCCAGCGGTGCCCGGCCGCGGGAAGGATCAAGATCTCGACCGCCAGATAGGCCACCGTCAACGCCGCCGCCGCCTCGATAAAACGCGGTGGCGGTTGCCACGGCTTGAACACCAGGACAACCGCCATAATCACCTGCGCCAGCATGAACGCGCCGGCCAGCGAACACAATTCCTTGCGCGACCGCCCCGCCAACACCAAAGCCAACAGGAAAAGCATCTGGAACGGCCCGACGATCACCCGAACCACCCCGGTCGCCGCCTGCGAGAAGAACAGCTCCGCCGTCGTCGGCGGCGTAAACCGAATCTCCGAGCGGCTGAAACTGAAATCAAACACAGCCTGCTCGGTCACATCGCCCCGCACCGCCTTCAAGATGTGAACATGATTCGGCACCGTCACAGCCGCATACGTACATTCCACTTCAAGCTGCTCCACCGGCTCGGGGAACTCAAACGTCATCTCACACCGATACACCGCCTCGTCCGCATTCGCCTTGCAGGAACCGCCGTTCGCCTTCACCTCGGCCCCTTCGTCATAAAGCCGAAAGTTATCGAGCAACGACCGTTCCGGCTCTTCCAGATGGACAATCTCATACAGTGGCATTCGCAGTTTGTAGTCCACACGCGAACCGGAAACCACCAGTTCCCCGCTGCTCATGCTCATGATGTGCGCCGACACGCTCAGCGGCAGCAACCCGAGCAGTAAGACTCCAAAGCAACGACGAAAGTGGTTTTGAGCAATCATCCGAGACTCGTCACACGACAGGTCACCATCATAGCGGGACAACGACCAACCCCATGCGTGTACCATGTATCCATCCCACCCAGAAGGATTCACCCCATGACCAACTCCACCCACCGCCGCCACTTCCTGAAACTCCTAGGCGCCCTCCCGCTCCTCGGCCTCATCGCCTTTGACGAACTCAAACAGAAAGCCTTCGCCGCCGCCGGCAAACCCGCCTCCGACCACATCTACACGCGCCTCGGCGTCAGGCCCCTCATCAACGCGCGCGGGGTCTGGACCTACCTCTCTGGCACCCTCGAACTCCCCGCCGTCCGTGAAGCCAAGCAGCAGGCCGCGCTCCATTACGTCGACGTCTTTGAACTCCAAACCGCCGTCGGCAAGCGCCTCGCCGAACTCTCCGGCGCCGAATCCGCCATGGTCACCTCCGGCGCCGCCGGAGCCATGGCCGCCTCCACCGCCGCCTGCATCGCCGGGACCGACCCCAAACTCATCTGGCAGCTTCCCGACACCACCGGCCTCAAACACGAAGTCATCATGTTCCCCGGACGCAACGCCTTCGACAGCGCCATCCGCCTCGCCGGCGGCAAACTCGTCATCGCCCCCACCCTCGACGACGTCAGCCGCTCCATCAACTCAAACACGGCGATGATCTACACCACCCGCACCGGCGGCCAACTCGACCAACTCCTCGCCATCTCGAAGCCCGCCCGAGTTCCCGTTCTGCTCGACCAGGCCGCCGGCATCCCGCCCATCGACGGCATCCGCGACTACGCCAAGACCGGCGTCGACCTCTACACCTTCTCCGGCGGCAAGGGCCTCCGCGGACCGCAATGCAGCGGCCTCCTATTCGGCCGCAAAGATCTCATCGATGCCGCCGTCGCCAACTACAACCCCTGGGAGGGCTCCGTCTGCCGTCCCATGAAGATCGGCAAAGAGGAAATCATGGGATGTCTTGCCGCCGTCGAATGGTGGCTCGAAGCCGACTTCAACAAGCTCAAGAAGCAGTGGATCGACAGTCTGACCCGTATCAAGAAACTAGCCGAAAGCGTCCCCGGCGTCACCGCCAACATCAACGAGCGCATCGACCCCTATCGCCCCCCTCAGATCGCCCTCGGTTGGAACGAGACGTCCTGGGGATTCACCATCGCCGACTGCGACCGCCAGCTCCGCGAAGGCAACCCGCGCATCGAGGTCCTGACCATCAACAACAACCCGCCCTTGGTGCCCGCCGTCCGCCAAACCGACAGTAAACTCCCCGCCCGCCCCGACGAAATGCACATCGTAGCCATCACGCTCCGCGCCGGCGACGACCTAATCATCGGCAAGCGCCTAAGAGAAATCCTAAACGCCGCCAGAAAAGCCACCAACGCCTAATACCTGCGAACCGTCACAACAGGGACAGACGCGACTGTAAACGAGCGGGCCCGCGATCAGAGCACCGCATCAATGCAAGCCGGAAGCGACAGAGGCGTGGATGTAAAATCCACGCGCCCACGGGCCCCAGCCCGCGGAAAGGCCCGAGGGAGCGTCAGAACAAAGCCCATGGCTTCAGCCGTGGGAGTCCATCGAAACAAAGACAGGCCACAGCGGAGTGATGCAACCAGCCACGCTCAAAACCGAACTCGGAGCGGCAGGCGTGAGCCTTGTGTTGTGTGATTCCACCAATTGGAGAACCCGCTCCAGATGCAACGGCCGTTCCCGCTCTGCCGGACTCGGCCAAGCTAGGACTTGTCCCTTCTGTTCAGAGCGGCGCGAGTGTATACTGTAGCCCTGCTGCGGCCAAAATGTAGACCGTGGCTGAGTATCCCGTGACAGGTCTATGAATCCTCTGGACTCCATCATTCTTTCCGCGCTCAACTACTTCGCGAAAAGGTATGACCTGCTGGATTTCTTCATTGTTCTGATTGCCGAAACCGACTTGCTCAAGGGAGGATTCGTCTTAGCTGTGTTCTGGGCCGTATGGTTCCAGAAGGACACGAACCAACAGCAGAACTGGGTTCGGCTGGTGAGTGTTTTACTTGGAAGTCTGCTGACTCTACTCTGCAGCAGAGTCTTGGCGCTGGTGCTGCCTTTCCGAGAGAGACCGCTGCGCAGCGCCACGATTGGCGGACAGGATGCGGCGCTCGGATTCCTGGGTCTGACGCCTGGGGCCGTAGCACTGGGTCAGGCGAATATCACTGTGCCACCCAACCTGCCGAGCGGCGACTACGCGGTGATCATAACGGTCGACGGCGTGCCCAGCAACGCGGTGCTGATCTCTGGCGTCAACGACGGCTGACCAAACACCGCCCTGTCTCGGGGTGGGAACTTGAAAGCCGAATACGCGGCACGGACTCGTTGATCAGCCGGTCTCTGACAGGCTTCAGGCACCGCCGTCAGACGGCCCCACTCCCTTGGTCCTAAGACCGTCGCTTGCCGGCTTGGCCCGTTGCAAGGATCGCGGGAGTGAGATGATATGGCCGACCATGCCGGATCCGATTCTACCTCTTTGCGAATAGGTGTCACATCGACCGGTTGAACTCGCAACCGATGTCACAAGCTATCTGTTGAGTCTGCCTCTAGCGGCCGCCAACTGTCCAACGTCCAAGTCGAGTTCGAACGCGACCCCAACGAGCCGACTCCCTACTACCTAGTAGGCGGTGTGGCGTGGGACGACAACTCATCTCCCAGCAACTCTCTACCCGCTAGAGCGACTGAACGTTGTCATCGATGTAGCGCTGCAATTCAGACTCGCCCGGGCCGATGTAGTGGTAGTACTCGGCGTATTCAAGCCCATGCGCCTGGCCTCGTTTGCGGTCACCGCTGAGGGCGAAGCGCTTCGTGTATGCGCGGTTGGCGGTGTCGTCGTCGTTCCCCAACAACGGCAGCTTCTTGCCCTGCCTGGCAAGTTTACTACGAAGGGCGGCGCCGCGGTTGCCGGACGGCCCCTGCGTCACGTTCGCCATATTGGCGTAGGCCTTCTTCTCAATGAAATCCGAGACATCGACGACGCGGTTGACGAGCTGCGGTCCGCGAGCAAAGTAGTAGGCCTCGTTGGGGCCGTAGGGTTCGAGTCCGGCCTTAAAGTGCTCCGGGTAGTCCCACTCGGATTTCGACATCCAGTAGGCGGCTTCGGTGGCACGGGCGGTGATGTAGTGGTCGGGGTTGCGCTCATAAAGACCAGACGGATCGTAAACAAAAACGGTGTCGATCTTATACGCACGGAAGAGGAAGATGAGCCGGGCGCGCATCTCGATGATCGGCCAGGCGTCCATGTTGTGGTTCGGGTAGTTGAGGAAGAGGGACTCTTTGAGACCGAGGCGGCGGCCGACTTCGATGGTGTCGTCTTCATTGGCGTGAACGATCTGGCCGTAGGTGGCATCACCACGGCGGGTTTGGGCGAGGTCGGAGTTGAGGTTGCCGGCCATCGAGTCGTTCGACAAGGTAATGAGGATGCCCTCGTAGCCCTCGTCGATCAGCTTAAGGATCGTGCCGCCGGCCAAGATCGGAATGTCGTCGCAGTGCGGCTGGATGGCGGCCAGCATTTTGCCCTTATGAGGCTTGCCCGAAACGCGGCGCTCAATGGTCGTGTCGACCTCGAAGGCGGTCGGGTCGTACCCTTCGGCCTGGCGTTCGCGCGAGCCTTGTTGAGGTGCTGCGGCGGCAAGCCCGCCGGCAAAGGAGTTGGAGAGGAAGTCTCGTCGTTGCATAACGGGTAATTGTAGCGAGTCAGCCGCCGAGTGGGGGGCGCGGCTAGGGGACGGCAGGACGGAGACGGCTGCGGGCGGGGCTCACACGGTCGCGCAAGGCTGGACCAGGGGTGGTTCCGGCGAGAGTGATCTTCGTGATCGGCGTGGAGGGGTCGTTGCTCGCGATCTCGATGTCGCCTTTCTGCAAGCCTCCGGAGGAGCCGTTGAAGCGGACGATGACCTCGCGGTTTGCGCCATACGGAGCAAGATCGAAAGGGACGTCGGGGGAGACGACGCTGAAGGCAGGGTGCTTGCTCGTGATACCGGTGACGGCGAGCGGAACGGCGCCTTCGTTCATGACACGCAGTGTACGTTCGCTGGAGGCATCGGGACCGGAGACACCGAAGTCTAGGTAGCGGGGATAGGTGTGGATGTAAGGCTCGGCGGCCACGGTCGTCCCCTCGGCCACGGTGATGGTCTGGCTGGGCGCGAGGTTTTGGATAACATCCTCGACACCGCTCGGCCAGTAGATGCGGACTTCCTGGACGGATTCAAAGCGCAGACCGAAGTGAGCGACAAGCTCATCCTGGGAGTGGGAACTCGATCCGCCTTTGATCTGCCGCATCATGTTGTACGGTCCGGCTTTCACTTTGATGAGCGTGCCGATGGCGGATCGATTGCTTTGGCGCGCCCGCGGGCGGACACGCAGATAACCGCCCTGTAACAGCGCCACGTTCTCATAGAGCGAAACGGGCCCGCCTTGATTGACAAGGGCGACATCGAGGTCGCCGTCGCCATCGTAATCAGCGACAGCAGTACCGCGTCCGTCCGGAGTGCGGATATTGGACCGGTCGGTGAGATCGGCGAACGTGCCGTCGTTCTGGTTCCTAAACACGAAGGGGTCATTGCGTGCGGGCATGGTCGCGACCAATAGATCCTCGTAGGCGTCTTGATCGGCATCAAAGAATGTGACGCCCCACGAGCTGTCAGCCGCGACACCGACATCCGGCGCAGAGTTGTCGGCAAAAGTTCCATCGCCGTTGCCGAGCTACAAAACGTTTCCACGGGGTAGCATGTCGATGCCCGTGTTGCGGATATCCGAGATGTAGACATCCCAATCACCATCGAGATCGATATCGGCTACATCGATCCCCATGCCGGCCTCATCGTCGTCGCCGATTCCCGGCGAGTCGGCCGTGGCATCGCGAAACGTACCATCCCCGTTGTTTCGGAAAAAAACATCGTGGTAAAACTCGCCGGGGGACGTATCGACGTTCACGACGTACATGTCGGGCCACAGATCACCGTCAAAGTGGGCCCCTATGAAGGCGAGGGTCGGACGGAATCGGAACGGATCCGTTCCGTCGTCAACACCGCTGGAGGCTGTGACGTCTTCAAACCCACCATTGCAGTTGTTGCGGTAGAAACGGTTTCGGGTAGAAGGCCTTCCGCGTCCAATCGGACCGAACACAAGATGACCAACAAAGAGGTCGATGCAACCGTCGCGGTCGTAGTCGAGCCATCCCCCGGTTTTGGCGCGCAGACCGGGCCAGTCGTCCCCAACGGGCGGATCGGCTAAGTCGTTGACGCCGGCTTGCGCGGCAATCTCCTCAAAGAGCGGTTCGCCGGGCAGAATGCGTCCGCCGTTTTCGACCCACAGGTTCTTGAGGAACAGGTTGGCCGGGCCGTCCTCTCTGTTTAGTCCCCTGACACCGCTGAACGAGCGATTGTCGACGAAGATGTAGATGTCGGAATCGCCGTCGTTGTCATAGTCGGCGAAGACCGAATGGGTGAGGTCTACGTTTTGCGGCAGCGTCGGCAGTAGCTCGTCAACAGTGGTGAAGGTGGAGTCCCCGTTGTTGCGATAGAGGTGGGGCAGGCGCTGGCCCCCGCCATTTACCAGGAACAGATCGGCGTCGTAGTCGTTGTCGAAATCAATCCAGTTAATTCCGAGGCCGTGGTTGGTTCGCGAGAAGTATCGGAACTCATCGAGACCAGCCTGCTCGCTCACGTCTTCGAAGACCAGTTGTGCAGCGGTCGGGAGTGTCGAAAGCAACAGAAAGACGAGCAAGCTTCCTGCTTGTCGGATAAGCAACATGCAAATGGCAACCGGGGCGGTGAATCGGCAACCCACTTGCCGGTACGGCCACCGAGAGCGTACCGACAGTATAGATGGTTTGATCGGGAAAAGCCTGAGCCGTGGTCAGACTTGGCGGAGTCGCCGGTTTTGGGCGCCGTCAGTTGCGAGCGGCGTTGTAACATCGTTGTTAGGAGTTGGTAGGCATTCGCCTGTCTCGACCAAACGACGGGCCGATTCCATGGGAGGCTGAGTGGCAGGAACAACCCGCACGCCGGTATTGGCGGGCAATTGGAAGATGTACAAGACGATACAGGAGACCGTCGCTTACCTCATCGAGTTCAAGATCCTGGTGCAATACACGGAGGGCTGCGAGATCGTGATTGCTCCGGCTTTCCCCGCGTTGGCGGCGGCAGCGGACGCCGTGCGCGGCAGCCGCATCCGGATCGCCGCGCAGAACCTTCACTGGGAGTCGAAGGGCGCATTCACGGGAGAGGTCTCGGCGCCGATGCTGCGAGCGACCGGCTGTAGTGATGTGATCATCGGCCATAGCGAGCGGCGGCAATACTTCGGGGAGACGGATGAGACGGTGAACCGGCGTGTTCTTGCTGCCTTGGAAGCGGGATTGCGGCCCATCGTTTGCGTCGGAGAAACTCTCGACGAACGCGAGGCAAACCAAACAAAAGACGTACTGTTACGCCAAATCGACGGCGGTCTAGCTTCATTGACCCCTGAATCGGCGTCGCCTATAATCGTAGCGTACGAGCCCGTCTGGGCCATTGGTACAGGACGAACGGCCACCCCCGAAATCGCCGAGGAAGCACATCAGATTCTGCGGGATCGAATCCGCGAGAATCTGGGACTGGAAACGGCAGAGGCTCTGCGGATTCTCTACGGAGGAAGTGTAAAGCCGGCCAACATCCAAGGGCTAATCGCGCGTCCGGGAATCGATGGCGGACTGATCGGCGGAGCGAGCCTCGATCCTGCATCGATGGCGGCCATGATTCACTACCAATCGTGATCCGCTGACGCAACCGGACGCAAGGAGTCAACAACCGTGTTAGAGATTTTCCTGACGATCATTCATGTCGTCGTCTGCTTGTTCCTTATCATCGTGGTGCTGTTGCAGAGCGGCAAAGCGGCCGATCTCGCCGGCGCATTTGGCGGCATGGGTTCGCAGACAGCGTTCGGCCCCCGTGGCGCGGCGACGATGTTGTCGAAAGCAACGACCTTCGCGGCCGTTGTCTTCATGCTGACGTCAATCTGGCTCGGGATCGAGGCGGGTCGCCACCGGAACGCGGGCGACTCGGTGATTGAGCGCACAGGTACCGGCACGGCGGTGCCTGAAGTCGCCGACCCGGCGGATAGGCCGCAGACCAAAGAAGAGCGGCTTCAAGAGGTCCAACAACAGCTTCAGGAAAACATGGTCATCCAACAGGAGGCTGTCCCTGCCGGGGGCGAGTCAGAAGACCCAGCCGGCGGCGAAGCGTCAGTGCCCAAGCAAGAGTAGCGCCGGATAAGGGCCAATCAATCACGATTAGAGAACTCCCGCGGAAGCGAGTTCCACCTCTGTTCCGACGAACCAATCCAGGGACTATTGAAGTCCGGATGAACTTGGTCGTGCCGGGTTCGACCGAGTCGAAGAACTGATCAGCGGTATCTTCTTGTGGGCAGGTTGCGCTCCGGGTGCGGCTCGCTATTCACGATTCTCGCGTATCGGATGCGGGGGCACCATCACGGCGCGGGACCGGAGATCGAACGCATAGCCGCCGCGCTCGCCGCGACGTGGGTCAAACGACAGCCTGGCGGACTGAAGATCCCAACCCGGATATTCCGGATCCCGACATTGTGGAGCAGTAGCGAGCAGGCCAGTCAGCCGGGCTTGATTCTCAGAGAGCAAAGTCGGCCGAATTCTCAACTGTTCTTGACAGCACCTTTAATAATGAGGTCTACAAGCCGCGCGGAGGCTGGGTGAGCCTGTCGGGGTTCGACGCGCGGAAGATATCAATGTCGAGTGCGTGCAAAAGGTCGTTGCAGGGCTGACTGGCAGACCGCCCGGGTGAACTGCAGTGACCCTAATTTGTGGGCAAGCACGCCTAAAAAGGTAGGAACATTCTGCGAACGGAGTGGGTAGTGTATGGCTGACGACAAGCAGGGCAAGGGCAGACAGGCGGTACTGCTGATCCACGGCATCGGCGAGCAGAAGCCCATGGACACGCTGCGTGGATTCGTTGACGCGGTTTGGTCAACCGACGAATCCGTGCACAATCGGTACGGTGTGGCCGACGTATGGAGTAAGCCGGATACGATTTCGGAGAGTTTCGAACTACGGCGCCTGACAACGGGTAGGAACCGCAACGACATCCGCACAGATTTCTTCGAGTTCTATTGGGCCCATCTGATGCCGGGGACGGAACTTCCCCATGTCGCCGCCTGGGCCAAGATTCTGTTGCTTCGCGCGCCGTGGACTCTACCGCCGCAATTACGCGGCGCTTGGGCCGTACTGGTGGGATTGATTCTGGTGATCGGCTTTCTAGCCTGGCAGACGGTGATTCCGGAAGAATCGCGGGTCATCGAGATTAAAACATGGGTCAGTGTTCTCGCTACATTGGCCGTGATGTGGGGCGCGCTGCCCGTCATCAAGAACGTGATCGGGGATGCGGCACGTTACCTGCATCCGGCGCCGAGCAATATTCACCGGAGGCAAGAGATCCGAACCAAGGGCGTTAAGCTGCTCCAGAAGCTGCACGAAGCCGGCTACGAGCGCATCATCGTGTCGGGCCACAGTCTTGGGAGCGTAATCGGGTACGACATCCTCACCTACGCCTGGGCGCTGCACTACAAAACGAGCGATCCGCTCAAAGAGCATCCAAAGCTGGACGATATCGAAAAGCGAGTATCCGAACACGAACTCGGCGGCGACAGGTACCACGCGGAGCAAAGAGGTCTCTTCGGCGAGTTCGTCAAGAACGGTAACAGTTGGCGGGTTACCGACTTTCTGACCCTCGGTAGTCCGCTAGCAGCCCGTGTCTAAAAACCATTTAGGGGCAGGGATGTTTTAGCGTAGACTGGTGCCATGGCAATGGGGACACGGGTGAAGCGGCGGCGATAGCAGGGGCTGTTCTACGCCGCTGATTTAGCCGAAGCACCGGGACATCCGTTCTACAAACGACTCAACGAAGCGCTGGATGCAGCCGACTTCGAC
>Ga0315339_1003584_pt1 | contig 10804 bp, 9 predicted proteins | sample ASW17metaG_FD_204514 | JGI IMG/M metagenome (GOLD analysis project Ga0315339, IMG submission 204514) | Ammonia-oxidizing marine archaeal communities from Pacific Ocean, United States - ASW #17 | ecosystem: Environmental > Aquatic > Marine > Oceanic | place: USA: California | collected 2016-12-05
TACTTCCTTGGTCAGAAGCTCGACGTCGGCTTCGTCCAGCTGTGGCTCCGGCGCGGTCACGGACTCCCCGCATGCAGCGAGGAACAGGGCGCAGGCAGCGAACAGGCAGGTCGCACGTTTCAACATTGGACACCTTTGTGGCGCGGCCACGTTCCGGCGGTTGGACGCGCGCTACGCAGGTGTAGGGCGCCAAGTATGATTCCAATATGGCGATCAAGTCGTTCGGCTTGCAAGATGATGTGCGGATGCCCATTTGCCGGCACGGAGGATTCAGATGTCCCGAGTACGCAGAGTGCTGAGAGCCGTTGTCATGCTAGTCGTCGGGGCTGGCGGCGCCGGCGCTCAAGAGACGTCCTACCGCCTGGTCGAAGGCTGGGCGCAGCTACCGGACGGTGTGGAAGCCTGGGGACAAACGATCGGGGTCGAGATCGACCCCGATGGAAGTCTGTGGGTCTTTCAGCGCTGCTTCGCGAACAACTGCGTCGCAGAACGTACGGGGGTGACGCCCATGCTCCACTACGACTCTTCGGGCAGGCTCGTGGACAGCTGGGGCGAGGGCATGTTCGTATGGCCACACGGTTCCACCCTGGACGCGCAGGGGAATCTCTGGACGACGGATGCGCAGGGACGGGAGGGCATCGGCCATCAGGTCTTCAAGTTCAGTAAGGACGGCAGGGTGCTGATGACGCTCGGCACCGCTGGGGTCGCTGGCGATGGGCCGGACACGTTCAATGGACCGGCCGACGTGGCCATAGCGCCGAACGGCGACATCTTCGTGGCCGATGGCCACGGCAACAGCCGAGTCGTCAAGTTTTCCGGGGACGGCGAGTTCATCATGGCCTGGGGCAGCGAGGGTACGAGGCCAGGCCAGTTCAACGAGCCGCACTCGCTCGCCTTCGACTCTCGGGGCAGGCTCTTCGTCGGCGACCGCGTGAATCAGCGCATTCAGGTCTTCGACCAGCAGGGTAACTTCCTGGACGAGTGGACGGAGATCATGGCGAGCGGCATGCACATTACCGCGGACGACGTCATCTACGTCGCCGACTACCAACTGCGGGAGGGCATCGTGATTGCCAACGCCAGAGACTTCTCGCCGATCGGCTTCATTTCTGAGGCTCTCGGAGAGGGCGTGACTGTGGACGCGTCCGGCAACGTTTTCGTCGGCGAGGTCATTCCGCGAAATCTCAAGAAATTCATCCGGAACGAGCGATGAGCGATATCGGCGAATGCGGCGTCATGACACGCCGGGCGATGCTCCTGACGCTACCGGCCCTCGCGGTCGCGCCGCGTCTATTCGCGCTGCAGCAAGCGGCTCCCCTGCGTATAAGAGGCTTGAACCAGGTGACGCTCGCGGTATCGGACCTCGAACGTTCGTTGGACTTCTACCAGGCCGTGTTCGGCATGCCCGTGCAGGCGCGCCGGCCTGGCACGATCATCCTCCGCATCGGCCCCGGGCCGCGCTTTCTCGCACTCACCGAAGCGGGCTCGGCCCCTCCGCGCATCGATCATTTCGGGATGGCGGTCGAGGAATTCGATGTCGATCGAGTCGTGCGGGCGCTGGGCGAACACGGAGTGGCGCGGGGGAGCGGAGGTGACGGGTTGAGCGGGGGTGCCATGAACGTGCGCGTCACCTCGAGGGGGGACACGCGCGAGGTCCATGTCGCCGATCCCGACGGCCTCGTCTTTCAGTTACAGGACCCGGGCTATTGCGGTGGTGACGGCCCGCTCGGAGATCAGTGCATGGCCGCAGAACCGGCGCCAGGACCCGGCTCACTCACCCCCCTCGGCTTGAGCCACTTCACCATCAACGTCACCGATCCAACCCGCACGAACGCGTTTTACCAGCAGGCCTTCGGGTTCGGGATCCAGGCCATGCAGGCCGCAGCGCCCGTGCTCGACGTAGGGACCGGCGACCACTTTTTGATGTTCATTGGGGCGGGCTCCGGTGGCGCGCGTATCAACCATACCTGCCTGACGGTGGAGGACTTCGACGTCGAGCGTGTTCAGCGGGCCCTGGAAGGACATGGCATCACGCCGCGAGAGCAGACTCCTGGTCCGCTTCGACACTGGATTTCCCTGCGCATGCCGAATCGGGGCGGCGCGCCGGAGGGTACGCCGGAACTCTACTTCAGCGACCCCGACGGGCTGTCGATACAACTGCAGGACCCGACCTACTGCGGCGGAGGTGGGTACTTGGGGGAGATTTGCTAGCGATGCCGTCCAGACAGGATAAACCGGATAAACAGTGACCGAAGCGCCGAGTACAGTCCGTCCTTTCAATCAGCACGGTGGCCTGACCCTGATCCCGATGCCGGGCTTCGAGAGCCTCGCGCTCGAAGTCAAGAGTCGTGTGGAGTCGGGCAACTACCAGTTCGATACCTCCCTGGATATCGCCGACTTCGAGTTCGGTTACCGCGGTAACGGCGAGCCATACGTGCGCCTGGGCAAAGAGCACATCGCCGGACACGACTGTGTCGTGCTGACGAGTGGGCCGGGAACGCCCGACATGCTGTTGCAACTCATGCTCATCCTTCGCTACCTGAGCGGGCGGCGGGCCAGCCGCATCACAGTGGTTACCGGCTACTTTCCGCTGGGACGCTCGGACAAGGACGAGGGCAACCTGGAGTTCGCTCTACCGCCGTTGATCATCGACCTGATGATGATGTCGACGTACAGCGCCCTGGACCGAGTGATCGCGGTGGATCTGCACGCCCCCCAGGTCGTGATGAGCGGACGTACCGGGTTCATTACCGAAGTCTCCATGGTCCGGCGCATGCTGAAACGGGCCGTAGACGAAGCCAAGGCCCTCGGCCATCCGATCTGCTTGTGCTTTCCGGACGACGGTGCCGCCAAGCGCATGGAGTCCGCGATCGAGCAGGTCAGCCGGCAGTTGGACGTCACGTTTCCCCTCGTTTACGGCGTCAAGCGCCGCAAGTCGAGCCAGGAGTCGACGCTGGCTGCGCTCTTCGGTCAGGTGGACGCGATCGAGGGGGCGACCGTGCTCAACCTCGACGACGAGATCGCCACCGGAGGCACCAACATCCAGAGCGCCGCCGATCTCAAGGCGCACTTCGGAGCGGCTCGTGTCTGGGCAGTCGTGACCCACGGCGTCTTGTGCGGTCCCGCGGCCGAGCGGTTCGCCGATCTCTCGTGCGCGGTCGATCGCGTCTTCATCAGTGATACGATCCCGGTGAGTAACCGGCCAGAACTCGAGCCGCTGATCGAGGCGGGCCGGTTGGACGTGACGTCCTGGTGCCCCGACCTCAGCTGGATCCTATACCACCATCACTGGAATCTCTCGATCCGCGAGCTGCGCTGATCGAGGCCGGTCTTAGGGTGTCGCGGCCTCGGTCACAGGCCGTTGCGTCTACATCCCCAGATTCTCGTACCACTTGATCATGTTGCCGGCGCCGGAGCAGATGAGGTCGGGGCGGCCATCCTGGTTCATGTCGCCGCCCACGCAACCGTTCATGGCGACTTCGCTCTCGATGCGCACGTAGCTCCACTCACCGGTCGCTGGATCTTCAGGTGAGAAGAACACGTGCACGCCGGGCGTGGCGTTGGGAGACCTCTCGGAAACGCGGCTGTTGTCGTTGGCCACGATGTCGACTCGGCCGTCGCCGTTGAGGTCGAGCACCGCGATCTCGTGTCCGCTCGTGACCTCGTCGAAGATCACTCGGCGCTGCCACGCGTCTCCTGACTGCGTGTAGACGACCACTTCGTTCCCGTGCCAGGGCTCGACCGACGCCACGACGCGCCTGCCGTTGCTCATGCCGGTGCCGACATCGCTGGCGCCAAGTCTGGGGGCTACATCGACGTGGCCATTCGAGATCACCTCTTTTTCGAACATCATCGTGGCGCCCTCACCGGATGAGCGGTAGAGCGTGATTCCCTCGAAGCTCGCGAGCAGGATCTGCTCACGAGCGCCAGAATCCCAATTGACCGTTCGCACGCGGTGGATGACGCCCGGAACGTCCGTGGCGATGTTGCCGCGCCGCCAACCGTCCTGCCCATACCAGTAGACCGATGCCAGATCCTGATCATAGGTGGGCGCTAGACTGCCATGCCCGATGAGCGCGGCGTTCACGAGTTCCTTCGCCCCATCACCGTCTAGGTCGGCCCACGTCACGTGGTGGGAGGTCGCCCAGCGGTCGATCGGCTCTGCGTCCCATTCCATGCGCGGATCGCCCTTGCTCTTCGCGATCCAGTTGATCCCCTCGCTGTTCGCGGCCTGCATGGCGAAGCCGGACTGGAAGGCCACCTCCGGGATTCCGTCCCCATCGAGGTCTGAGATCGCCTGGTTCACGATGGAACGCATGCCCGGAACGATCACGTGCTTTTCCCAGCCGGGGTTTTCATGCCAAGCGACTTCGCCGACGCGCAGTGAGTTCGCCATGACGTCGAGGCGACCGTCTTGGTTGAAGTCGGCAACCGCGACCGCGTAGCCTCCGGCGATCTCTGCGATATTGTGCGCGCGGAACCGCACGGGGGCGGTAGAGGGTGACTGTGCTGACAGCGCGGGCGCGCCGGCGGCCAAGGCCACGATTGTCACGAGTGTGAGGCTCTTCCAAGACATGCGGGTCACCCTCCGTTGGCTTGCGCCGTCGTATCCACGTGCTGGCTACCTGACATCAGAAGTGTCTCGGGCCGAGTCGGCAAGGGGAAGCGAGTCGGAGGCCTGCACCACCAGATTTTCCTCGATCGACCATCGACCCTCATGTAGTGTTGAAGTAGGGAGAGGCCGGTCGCTCCGGCCCTTCCGCTCCAAGGTATGGAGCTCGTGACGGCTCGCTCCGACGCCCCCAGGCCGGAGGCAGCGTAGGGGAGAGGATTTTCCCGGTCGCCGAAACTCAGCGGACGCGCGCACATCGCTGGAGCGTACCCGTTCCGCCTCCGGGAGGAGTTGAACTACGTCGCGTGCGACGTACTACTGCTCGACATCCGGATGCCGGGTCCGGGGTTCATGGAAACCGTACGGCGCCTGCGGCGTGAGCATCCCGAGATACTGATGTGAAGGAGGGTGGCCGCGGCCTGATACCGCGTGGGTGTCATGGTTGTATACAGTCGTAACTGTATACATAAGTGGACGCCTAGACCGCCGGGATGCTCACCTCCCTCACCGATCCGAGATCGGCCGCGCACGCTCTGCGTTGGCCTCGAGCGTCTCCAGCACCTGCTGCCACTCGAACTTGTCCCCGATGCCGCGCACATAGTGATCCATCCATGCCATCTCGCTCACCGCCTTCACCAACCGATTCCGAGGATCGGGAATGCCGTGGCTGCGGCCCGGATACATGAAGAGCTCGGTGGGCACGTCCAGTTTCTTGAGCGCCATGTGGAGTTCGACCGATTGCGGGCTCGGGACGCGCGGATCGCCCTCGACGACGTGAATCATGGTCGGGGTATTGGCGTTGGTGATGTACTTGAGCGGTGACTGGTCGAAGTAGGTGTCGAAGTCCTCGTAGAGGAAGCCGTCCCCCACGTAGAACTGTCGGTTCCGCTGCACGTCGCTCTGCGCGTACATGCTGATCCAGTTCATGGTGCCCGCTCCCGAACTGATCGCCTTGAAGCGATCTGTATGCGTCAGGATCCAATTCGACCAGTGCCCTCCCGCGCTCCAACCCAGGGCGCCCATCTGTGTCTCATCGACGATGCCCTCCCCGATGAGGTAGTCCACGCCGGTCATGATGTCGTCGTAGCCGAGCGTGAAATAATCACCGACGATGTCCGTCCGGTGTGCGTTCCCGTAGTTCCTCGATCCTCGGTAGTTCGGTTTCAAGACGGCGTAGCCCGCGCCGGCGTAGACCTGGCCACCATAGCCCCCGTTGAAGCGAAGAACATCCGCAGAAGCCGGTCCGCCGTGGATCGCGACGATCAGCGGATACCGCGTCCCCTCCTGGTAACCGACTGGGTAGACCAGCACTCCCCCGACCGTTCTGCCATCCGTCGAGGTCCAGTTGACCTCGACTTCCTGTCCGAATGCCACATCGCGGAGCTGAGGGTTCAGGTCGGCAAGTCGTGTCCACTGGGACCGATCACCCACATCGTCGATCTCGGACACCGTGAACATGGTCGGCGGAGTTTCGGGGTCGGCGTAGTTGATCAGGATCACGCCGGTTTCATCGTCCCGGCTCACCGAGAGTGAAGCCCGTTCTTCCGTGAGCTGCCTGACTTCGTCCCGCTCGATGTCGAGCGCGTGCAGTTGATTCGTGACCTTCACCCCGGCATTGAAGTAGATCGTCCGTGAATCCTCCGACCAGAATCCGATGGACAGGCTCTGGTCGAACGAGGAGCCGAGCTTTCGAAAGGGCTCGCCGGGTGACTCGACTTCCCGGATATAGATCCGGTTCTCAGTCATCGAGTATCGGGTCAGGTCGTCGGGCCCCGAGAAGGCGATCCAGCGTCCATCAGGCGAGAAGCGCGTCGCGCTCTCTCCCACCTCGTAGTTCTCGGTCAGCCGCTCGACGGAGCCGCCGGCTATATCCATGAGATACTGGTCGGCGTAGAGACGTGAGCCGGTGATGTTGCGATCGTATCGCTCGGGCGAGCCACCGGTAAAGGAGAGCCACCGACCGTCGTCCGAGACGACGAATCCGTTGACGCTGAAGTCGGAGCCGCGGGTCAGCCGCTGTTCCTGCGCGCTTGAGATGTCGACCGACCACAAACTCGACAGCGGGGTTACCGCGTTCCTCACGTCCACCGTGAAGCCCTCCTCGCGGCGGCGCTTCTCGTCCTCGTCGAACGAGTCGGGGCGCACGAAATAGACCGCTCGCCCGTCGGGGCTCCATTCCCACTGTTCGACGCCGGCATCTCCTCTTGTGAGCTGGACGGGATCCGTCCCGGACAGGTCCGAGATGTCCAGCAAGTGGAGTTGCTCCTGCCCGGAGTCGCCGCTGCGGTAGCCAAGCCAGATCCCGTCAGGGCTGAAGCTGAACCCAGAGACACCGTGCTCTGCGTCGGTGAGCCTCCTGGCCTCGCCGCCGTCATGTCGCATCAGGTAGAGTTGATTGTCGCCGTCCTTGGAGTCGCGGTTCGATGCGAACACGAAAAAGGAGCCGTCCGTAGCCCAAGTGGGCTGCGACTCGTTCTTGTCTTCCGTGAACGTCAATCGGCGACTCGACGAGACGCCCTCCGAGAGCGAAACCACGTGGATGTCGCTCTGCGACTCGTCCTCCTCCCAGTCGGGGGTCGAGATCGTATACAACATCCAGGCGCCGTCTGGACTCGGGGTCCACGAGCCACCCCTGTTGAGGCGCTGCATGTCCATGAACGTGAGTGGACGCTGCTGCGCGGCGATCGGCGCGGCGCAGACGGCGACGAGAATCAGGGAGGCGAGGGCGGAGGACTTGGAGCGCAGCATGGTGACCTTCTAGGTGCCGGGGTTTCGAGTTTCCGAAGCGCAGTGTGGTCGCGCGTGCGCCCATCGGCAACCGCAGCCTTACTCCTCCCTGAGCGCCTCCACCGCGCCTACGGACGTCGCCCGTAACCCGGGGATCAGGCTGGCCGCGATCGCGACGGCGAGCAGAACGAACGGCACCCCGGTGAACGCGGCCGGATCGGGCGGATGCAGCCCGATGAGGAAACTCTCCAGAAGCTGCGCGAGCACGCCGCCCGTGAGCACCCCGATCCCACATCCAGCGGACGAGATTAACAGGCCTCCCAGTACGACGTTCTTTACCAGGTCCCGTCCGTTGGCTTCCAGTGCCCGACGAACTCCGAACTCCCGCGTCCTCTGGGCTACCTGGAACGAGAGGATGCCGTACACACCCAATATCGCGAGAAACAGTCCGACCAAACCGAACGATCCGATCATCGATGCCGCGAGGGCTTCTTGTACGGCGTGTCTCAGGGAGACGCGGTTATACTGGCAGTCGTTTCTCTCACCCTCCCGGGTGTAACGGGTGCACCGAGGAGTCCAGGCAACCTGACATGAGTGCCGTCTGCATCTACTTTGGCAGTCTCAGTGCCTCACCCCATCGGAGACCGATTATGCGCCGCGTGACCCCTTTGCCGAACTTATTGGCGCCGACCGTGCTGTCCCGGCTTGCTCTCGCGGGGGCGCTCAGCGTGCCACTAGGGGCACCCTTAGCGGCGCAGTCGATGTCCGACGGGTTCAAGTCGGAGATCGAGATGCACTTCGACGGGTCCGCCCGGAAGGTGGTCATGCTCGCTGAGGCGATGCCGGCCGAGAAGTACGGTTGGAGCCCGGCCGAGGGTGTCGCGTCGGTGGCGAGAGTCTACCTGCACATTGCCCGGTACAACTATATGTACCTGGAGCAGAACATGGGCATCGCGTCACCCGTAGACAGGCGAGCCTACATGGGCTGGGAAGCGGACGCGACCGCGCGCTTCCAGTCGGCCACCCCCACGGAAGCGGACAAGGAGTGGGTGGGTGGGATCGTGAACGCCTCGATGACCCACGTGCGCGAGAGCCTCGACGCGATGTCCGACTCGGACCTCACGGCGTCCACGGGGTTGTACGGCCGGCAGGTCCAGCATTGGTCGGTGCTGCTACAGCTCGTCGCGCACATGAACGAGCACCTCGGACAATCGATCGCGTATGCCAGGATGAACGGGGTCGTTCCGCCCTGGTCCATGTAGCAGGACAGGCCATGACTACGATTCATTCGGGCGTAAGAGGCCTCACTCCGCCCAAGCGCCGGCTCTGCGCGCCGGTCGTGCTCTCGCTGTTCCTGCTGGGTGGTTGCGCCCAGGACGGCGCTCAGGGCGTCTCTCAATCCATTGCCATCCAACTGTGGGGCGAGGGCCAGGTAGCCTTTGGGATTTTCGTGCCCAGCGAGCGGCTCCGGGGCGAACGCGGTCCCGAGGGGGAGCGCCTGCCCGCGCTCTATACTGCCCAGGGCGGTGCCGAACTCGCCCAGAACGACCTGCTCGACTACCTATTCCTGAACCTCGAAGGCTCCTATGACCCTGAGGCTATTTCCGCGATTTCTGGCGGGCTCGGCCACGAGGGAACGGCCGAGAGAAAGACCCTGCTCGTGCGCATCCCGCCGATCTCGACCGACGGAGCGGACGTAGCCAGGGCGCGGGTCGTCGAGGCGCTCGAGCGCGGCGCGGACGGTGTCGTCCTACCCCACGTGCGCACCCCCGCGGAGGCGACCCTGGCGGTGAGTTTCTTCGTAGACGCCGGTGCCGACGTGTGGTCGCCCGCGAATCCGTCGGGCACGACGATCGCCATGATCATGATCGAGGACCCGGGGGCGCTGGCCGAGGTCCGCGCGATCGCCGATACGCCGGGATACAGCGTTCTCGCTTGTGGCATCGGCAGCCTTACCGGGGCCCTAGGCGGCGACCAGGCGGCCGGTGAGGCCGGGAATCAGGAGGTGCTGGCGCACACCAAGCGAGTCGACGTGCCCGACATCATCACCGCGAACAGCGATGACGTTGCGCGGCGCGTCGAAGAGGGCTTCCTGGGATTGCTCATGCGTGGCCCGGAAGCCGACGACGCTATCAGGATCGGGAGGGTCGCGGCGCAGCGTTGACGACCATGTCCTCACTGTCGAGGACCGCATCGGGTTCGTGCACGGGAGTAAGCGATGCCTCGTCACGCACCGACAGGTCGGTAGGCACACCAAGTCTTTCCAGAGTGGCTTGCACGCGGCGCTAGGTGACGCCCCCGATATCGTTCTGATCGGCCAGCTTCGGGACCTCGAGACCTTAGCAATCGCCATCGAGACGGCCGAGAAGGAGGCCTACATGAAGGCGGTCGACACGGTCCAGATCGTTTCGTCGCTCCAGTCCCGCGGGATCGACACCTCGTTCGTAGAATAGGTGGCGGCGCTCAGCCCTCCGCAGCCTCCAAGCCCATGCGCAGCGCTTCTACGAGCCGAGGAATGGCTGCCTCGGGCGTCGAACACAGCGCCACTCTCACGGCGCCTTCCATAGGCACCACGTAAACGCCCTCGTCTCGCATGACCTCCGCGGTGCGCTCACCGTCGGGCGTGAAAACTGCGACGAAGAAGCCACCTTCGTAGCGCGGGACCTTCAAGCCGGCTTCCCCAGCCGCGGCGTTGAAAGCCACGACCCGGCTGCGCAGCATCTCCATCATCTGCGCGCGCTCCTGGTTCGCACGTGCGTTGAGCTCCGGATCGGTGAGCACGTCCGCGATCGCGAGTTGGCCGAGGTGGTTGCAGTTCGACCAGGTGGCGCGACAAGAGTAGGCGAGGGCGTTGGTGAGGCGTTCGCGTTCGGCGGGGTCCCTGTGCAGCGCCACGACCGCGCCGATGCGCGCCCCGTACTGGGCGAACGACTTGGAGGCTGTCCATGCGACCAGCACGGTGCCGGTCTCGAGCATCGTCCGGGTCGCGTCCATCCATTGGTCCGACGCAGGATCCTCGAAACTGATGTAGGCGCAGTCCAGTAACGTGGCGACCGGCGCACGCTCGCCGGCGGCCCGAACCATCTCCGCCACAGCGGCCCACTCGGATGCGTCCAGTGAGTACCCGGTCGGGTTGTGGCAGGGGAAGTTGAGCAGAAGCAGCACTCGTCCTTGCTGTTCGATGTGCCGGTCGATCCCTGCCGACAGCGCATCGAGATCAAAATGTCCGTCGTCTCGGAACATGCGATGGGTATCGACATCTCGGCCCGCATGCCGAGTGATCACGGCGTAGGGCCCCCAGAAGTACCTCGATGTCAGCGCGCGCTGTCCCGGTTCGAGAAAGTTGACCGCCGCGTGGTAGATCGCGCCGGTTCCACCAGGAGTGGCAGCCGCCACCGATTGGGCTGCTAGCGGACCGTTGCCGAAGAGGTCCGCAATCGTCGCCTGCAGAAACGCGGGTGATCC
>Ga0315339_1003585_pt1 | contig 10802 bp, 9 predicted proteins | sample ASW17metaG_FD_204514 | JGI IMG/M metagenome (GOLD analysis project Ga0315339, IMG submission 204514) | Ammonia-oxidizing marine archaeal communities from Pacific Ocean, United States - ASW #17 | ecosystem: Environmental > Aquatic > Marine > Oceanic | place: USA: California | collected 2016-12-05
GAGATGCAGGGTCAAGGCGGACAGATACGGGTTACTCCCACCGGAACAGGCGCACAGCTATTAAGAATGTCACCGCCAGCCAGACAACCAGACCCAGGACGTTTTCCCATTGCGACCAGAGTGAGGCGCCGTCGACTGCCACATTGCGTAGGGCGTCGGCCAGATAGCTAAGGGGCAGAAAATCGGCCACCGCCCGAAGGGGGCCGGGCATGGCGTCCCTGGGGAAGAACACCCCTGATAGAAACATCATGGGCAGGGCGATGGCGTTGGCCACCGGGGCGGCCACGTCCTCGGTCTTCGCCCATCCGGAGACGGCAAACCCCATGCTGACGAACACTCCGCCGCCCAATAGCGCCAGCAGCAGCATGAACCCCAGGTTACCTTCCAGGTGTACACCGAATATCAGCACGGCCAGGCCCACCAGAATCAGGGTCTGCAGGATGGACACGGTCAAACGAGTGAATACCTGGGCGAAGATGAAACTGGCTGGCAAGATAGGTGTGGCCTGCAGCCGTCTGAGCACGCCCCGGCTCTTTAGTTGGACGAAGGAAAACGCGACACTGAACAGACCCATCTGCATGATGGACATCGCCACAACGCCCGGCATCAGGAAGTCGATGAACTTCAGGTTGCGGCTGTCCACCGGCGAGGCGTCGATGCTGAAACGCTCGGTGAAATCCCCTTCGGCGAAGGTCATCTCGTCTAGAACGTGTTGGATGATGGTCTGCCCGGCTGCCGACTCCTGCGCCCGCCCCTGGTTGTAGATCACGCTCACCCTGCGGCCGACCGGCGCCTCGTCATCGCCAAAGCCAGGCTCGATGATCAACACCAGGTCACGGTCGCCGCCCAGGAGCGCCTCACGTTCTTCACCCTCGGAAAGTTCGTCGGAGATCTCGAAGGTATCCAGGGCGCGGACATCGCTGATCAGTTTTCGGGAGGCATCGTTCTCGGCGCGGTCCACAATGCCGAGGCCCACGGTGCTGAAGGCGCCAAAGTCCAGGAGGCCAAAAACGGAGATCAACACTAGCGGCAGGAAGAAGGTCCAGAAGATCGCCTGGCGGTCACGGAACCAGATCCTCATAGACGCCTTGGTTAAGCTGAGCGTGGGGTTGGTCTGAAACAGGTTTTTCAGCATGCGTCGTCGTCAATCGCCAGGCCGTCCCGCAGTCCTCGCCCGGTCAGGTCCAAGAACACATCTTCCAGGTTCGCTAGCTTCTCCGTACGCTCTTTCTGAAACCCCTTACTGAGGAGCGCATCGACCAACGCGGCGGGCCGGTCCATGGCGACTATCTTCCCGTGGTCCATAATCGCCACCCGGTCGCATAGCTCCTCGGCTTCTTCCATGTAGTGGGTCGTCAGCAGCACGGTGCGGCCTTCCGACTTGAACCTCTGGACCAGCGCCCACATGTGTCTACGTGCTTGCGGGTCCAGTCCGGTGGTGGGCTCATCCAGGAAGAGTAGAATCGGGTCGTTGACCAGCGTGGAGGCAACGGAGAACCGCTGTTTCTGGCCGCCGGACAGTTCTTTGAATAGCGCATCGGCCCGGTCGTCCAACTCTACTTCCCGCAGCAGCGCCAGAGGGTCGATCTTGCGGTGATAAAGGCTGGCCATCACGTCCAAGATCTCGGCCAGGTTCAGGCGGTCGAAGAACGCAGAGGACTGAAGCTGAATCCCAATGATTTTCTTGACGGCCCGTGGGTCTTTTTGGACGTCGATCCCGTTGACCACGGCCACGCCGCTATCGAGGGCCCGCATCCCCTCCAATATCTCCACGGTGGTGGTCTTGCCGGCGCCGTTGGGACCCAGGATGCCGAAGACGTCGCCAGCGCCGACCGAAAACGATATGCCGTCCACGGCCTTGAGGCTGCCGTAGCTCTTGTGCAAGTCCTGTACATAGATGATTTCTGACCGTTGTTCCATCTCTTTAATGGGTCCAGCTCTGTGCTAGAATTAGCTACGCTCCGGTCGACATAATCTGAGGCCGCGGGCAGTCTTCTTCGGTGCGGTGGAGGTTGCAGGTGGCCGATTCCCAACCAAGCTCTCTGTATGACCGACAAGTTCACCCTCAGGCGGACGCTCTCTTAGGCGTTTACCCGGCGGCTCACTTCGGGGCCGGTTTGAAGCCCTCCTCATGATACCCTTCAAGCTCACGATCAGGAACTTTCTGTGCTATCGGGAAAACGTCCCTACTCTCGATTTTGCCGGGCTGCATGTGGCCTGTCTCTGCGGCGGCAACGGCCACGGCAAGTCGGCCCTGCTGGACAGCATCACCTGGGCGCTCTGGGGCAAGGCCCGGGGCAAGGTCCAAGACGAGATGATCTCCTACGGCGCTGACGAATGCCGTGTTGAGCTGGATTTCTCCTCCCGCGACCAGAATTATCGGGTCATCCGCAGTCACGCCAGGAGCGGTACTCGACGTAGGGGCGGCGCTTCGGACCTTCAACTGATGGTCCTGGATAGTGACACACCACGTCCGATCACTGGCGACATGATCCGCGAGACCCAGGCCCGTATCGACCAGACCATCGGTATGGATTACGACACATTCATCAACTCGGCTTTCTTGGTCCAGGGACGGGCCGACGAGCTCACCAACAAGACGCCTGCAGAACGCAAAGCGGTGCTCAGCAAGATACTGGGCCTGGAGACCTACGACCGCCTTCAGGTGCGTGCCAGGGAGCGGAATAGCTGGGCCGAAAACAGCGCCAAGATTGCCGAGGGCAACGTTGACCGTCTTCGCCATGAGCTGGAGCAACTGGTCGAGCCAACGGCCGAACTGAAAGAACTTGAGACCGGACTGCTCGCCCTGAACAAAGACCTGGCAGAACAGCAGGCAAAGACAACGACTCTTCGAGACCAGGTAGGTGAGCTACGCCGCCAACAGGCCGGCCAGGACGAGTCGATGCAAAGGCTGACGGCCTTGGCCCAGGAGATGGAGCAGTTCGAGTCTGCCCACAAGGCTGCCCAACAACAGGTGTTGGGATTCGAAAAGCTCGTGGAAGCTGCTCAGGCAATCCGCCAGGGTGCGACCCAACTGGCAGATGCCCGCACGTCTTTCGCCCTACTGGAAGAAGCGGGACGTAACTTTGAAGAATTGGAACGACATCGTGCTGCCGCTTCATTGGCCGTTGACGTCAAGCGGACGTTATTGGAGTCTCAGCTCCAGCAACTGAACTCAGACATAGAAACCCGCATCAGTCCCAAAGCCCAGGGACTGGACCAGCTGCAACAGAGCCAACAACAGCTGCAGGAAGAGGGACCGGGACTGGAAGAACAGAAAAAAGCGCTGGCCGGCGAGAGAGAACGGCTGAACGGTCTTGCGGTTAAGACCGCGCAACTGCAGATCGCCCTGGATCGCTCTGTCAGCGAGGGCAAAGACCTGACCGCCAAGAAGGAATTGCTTGACGGCGCGGATGGCCAAGAAGCCGTCTGCCCGCTGTGCCGGACTCCCTTGAGCGAGTACGGCTGCGAACGGCTGGCGGAGACGTTCACTGTCGATATCGAGGCCAAGCGCCAGGAATATCGGGATACCTCGGCCCAGGTGAACGCTCTCAAAACAGAGACAGAGGAATTGGAAGGCCGCCTGCCCCAGCAGGAGCAGACACTATCCAGTGCCCAGAACAAGCTGCAAGGGAGTCTGCAGCAACTGGAACAACAGATAAAAGAAGCCAACCAGGCCCAGCTCGACCTGTCAGAAGCCGCACCAAGATTGGAGGCCATGCGCACGAACTTGACGGACGGTTCGTTCGCCGCCGAGGAGTCGGTCCAACTGAAGAAACTGGAAGCCCAGATACAGGAGCTGGAATACGACCCGGCGACTCGCCAGCGCATCTTCCAAGAAACTCAGGACCTGGAACCGTTCGCCCAACAAGAACGGCTGTTGGAACAGGCCGAGGCTGGGCTGCCTGGCGCCAAGGAAGCGGCAGAACAGAACGCCGGAATGGTGCAACGGCGTAAAACCGAGATGCAACTGCTCCAATCCCAGGCTGCGGAGGCCAAGGCGGCATTGGTGGGCTTGGCCGCTTTAGAGAACGACTTCACCCAGGCCGAGCAATCGGAAAGGGAGATGGGCGTCAAGATCCTGCAGGCAATCGAGCGTCAGGGGTATCTCCGCAACGAGGTTGAGCGTCAGGACTCTTCGGCCCAGGAATTGAGGTCTGAATCGGCCCGTTTAACGGCGCTACAGGATGAGCAGTCGACCTACTCAGAGCTGTCGACCGCATTCGGCCGCCAGGGCGTCCAGGCCATGCTCATCGAGACGGTGGTGCCACGGTTGGAGAACGAAACCAACGAACTATTGGGCCGCATGACCGATAATCAGATGAACGTTAAATTGGAGACCCAGCGAGAAAGGGCCTCTGGTAAAGGCGAACCCAGGGAGACCCTGGAGATATTTGTTGACGATCAGGGACAGACCCGCAGCTATGAACTCCTGAGCGGCGGTGAGGCCTTCCGGGTGAACCTGGCGCTGCGCATCGCCCTGTCTAAAGTGCTGGCCCAACGGATGGGAGCGCCGCTGCCGATCCTGTTCATCGATGAGGGTTTCGGCACGCAGGATGCCGTGGGCCGGGAGCGGATATTGGACGTGATCAGCGTTATCGGCAACGACTTTGAGAAAGTTCTGGTGATCACCCACCTTGATGACCTGAAAGAAGCGTTCCCGGTGCGGATAGAGGTCCAGAAAGACGAGAATGGTTCCACATTTGTGCTCAGCTGACCGCCCAAATTAAATCAGGGAGAAAGAATTGACTTCAGTTCCGGGTAGCAATGTTCAGGTGCGCCGTGCTTCCTTGTTGCATGTGGACTCGATAATCGACTTCAATGTCGCCATGGCCCAAGAGACCGAGGGTAAGATGCTGGACCTGGAAACCGTCCGGGAGGGCGTCCGGGAGGTCTTCGACAACAATGACCGCGGCTTCTACGTGATCGGTGAGCACAGCGGCCGTCCGGTGGGCCAGTTGTTGATCACGTACGAGTGGAGCGACTGGAGAAACGCCTTTTTCTGGTGGATACAGAGTGTGTATGTGACCTCCGAATTCCGGCGGCAAGGTGTGTACAAAGCCCTGCATTATTACGCCGCTGAAACCGCCCGTCAACAGGGCGACGTCTGTGGCCTTCGGCTCTACGTCGACAAGGGCAACACCATCGCTCAGGGCGTTTATGCCGGTCTGCGAATGCGGCCAACCAATTACGATATGTACGAGATCGATTTCAACGCCCGACCTATCGCGGATACAAGAGTAGACCTGGAAGAGGTGGATGAAGATGCTAACGGATAACGTCAAGAAATTTGCGACCGAGAACCATCAGGGCGTGCTGAGTTGTTTTCGGAAGAACGGGATGCCGCAGATGAGCGTGGTGACCTGCGGGGCCTACCGGGACGGAGTGGCCTTCTCAACCACGGCCGACCGCGCCAAGCTGCTCAACCTGCAACGCGATTCCCGCTGCTCGCTGATGGTTTCCAAACAGGACTGGTGGGGCTACATAGTTTTCGAAGGCAAGGCAACTATCTTGTCTCCAGATAATACCTCTGCAGACGAACTGCGCGACGCCCTCCAGGACGTCTATCGGGCCGCCACCAACACCGATCATCCCAACTGGCCGGAGTACGACCAAGCGATGATTGATGACAACCGAGCCGCAGTGATCGTAGTCCCAGACCAGTTTTACGGGACGTCGGTTTAGGGAGTTTTTCAATTTGAGGCTGCTAAGCCTTAGTCCTCTGTGGACTTGGCTATTTGAGATCGTGCTCATTGTTCTCTCTGCGATGGCGATTATGGCTTTGGTGCATGAGCCAGGTCATTGGTTCGGTTACAAGATTGTCCACGTGGATTCTTCGATCCGGTGGCTGGAAACACTACCTAATCTTGGAGCATTAACTGACGGGAAGAATCTTGTCGGACTACATTTCGGCCTGCTTTTCAGTTGATTCCAGGTGGATTGGAATTGATTTACTTAGGCAAGGTCGATCCTGCGAGCCAAATTGCGTTCGCGATTATTGTCGGATCTTGGCTAATCAGGGCAGCCTACATTCTTTTCACGGTCATTATTTTCAGGTTCAGACGGGAGCCTAGGCGACGAGTGGGAGATTCAGAGAATACTCGCCCAAGACATTAATTCTGTGCTGGCCTGGACCATAGCAATAGTGTTAGCGATTGTTCTAGTGCTCTTGTTCGTGATCGCAAGATCGAGTGGGTTGATAAAATTTGAATCTACCGAGTGGTGCGTTGCCGGCATTGCCGGATGGGTTATCATATTCGGGATTACGGTAATGACGGGATAAGTAACCATGGCCGACGACGCTGATAACAAGGACTTACAGGAAGCCGGGCGGGAGTATGAGGGCAGGCTGGCCGACGCCTTGGCTCGCCAGTTGGAACCCAAACCCGCGCCTGAGACCAGCTACGGCACTCCCCTGAAGTCGGTCTACACCCCGGAAGACGCCACGGAGCAAGACTACCTGAAGGACATGGGCTTTCCCGGCGCATACCCGTTCACCCGGGGCATCCGGCCCGACATGTACCGCGGCCGCCTCTGGACCATGCGTCAATACGCCGGCTATGACACGGTTGAGGAGACCAATTTACGGTTCAGGCACCTTCTGGACCAGGGCCTAACCGGCATGAATGTGGCCTTTGACCTGCCGACCCAGTTGGGCATGGACCCTGACCATTCTCAGGCGACCAGCGAAGTGGGCAAAGTCGGCATCTCCTGTCCATCAGTGCGCCAGATGGAGACCCTCTTCAAGGACCTGCCGCTGAAGCAGGTCACGCCGTCGCTCACCGTCAACGCATCGGCCCAATCGGTGCTGTCCATGTACTTGGTGACAGCTCAGGAGCAGGGGATACCGCTGGATCAGATCGGCGGCACCACCCAGAACGACATCTTGAAAGAATTTATCGCCAGAGGAAACTACATATTCCCTCCTGGCCAGTCGCTGAAGATGTCGGTGGATCTCTTCGAGTACTGCGCCCAGAACCTGCCCCGTTGGAACTTCATCAACATCTGCGGCTACCACGTGCGGGAGGCCGGGTCGAGTTTGGTCCAGGAGTTGGCATTCGCATTCGGCAACGCCTGCTCCTATCTGGACGAAGCCCTATCCCGAGGTATGAAGATAGACGATTTCGCTCCCCGCATCGCTTTTAATTTCAGTGTGTTCAACAACGTCTTGGAAGAGGTTGCCAAGTTCCGGGCCGCGCGTCGTTTGTGGGCCCGGCTGCTCAAGGAACGCTACGGCGCCACCAATCCCCGATCGTTGACCCTCCGGACCGGGGCGGGCAGCGGCGGCAGTACGCTGGTGGCTCAGCAGCCGCAGAACAACGTTGTCCGGGTGACTCTGCATACGGTCATAGCGGCCATGGCTGGGGTGCAATCGATGCATACGGCGTCGATGGATGAAGCCCATGCCTTGCCTTCAGAAGAGGCCGCCACGCTGGCTTTGCGCACCCAACAGATCGTTGCCTACGAAAGCGGGCTGGCCGATGTGATCGATCCGTTGGGCGGTTCCTACTACGTCGAGAGCCTCACCGATGAGATTGAGGAGAAGGCAGAGGCGCACCTAAAGCGCATCGAGGAACGCGGCGGAATGGTCGCGGCCATTGAGTCCGGTTGGGTCGTGCAGGAGATCGGCGAAGAGGCCTACCGGTTCCAGCGGGAAGTGGAGCAGGGAGACCGGGTAGTCGTGGGGCTGAACCGCTTCACCACCGATGAGGCCCCGCCCATCGAGTTGCACACTCCGGACCCGACAGTCTCCAAGAACGTTGTGGATCAGGTGCAAGAGCTCAGGCGGCAACGGGACGATAAGGTGTTTGCACGCTCTCTTGAGGAATTGAAGACTGTCGCCAGCGAGGGCGGAAACCTTATGCCGCCAACCCTGGAAGCTATCAGAGCGTTCGCCACGGCTGGAGAGGTATCAGGCGCCCTTCGGGAGATTTTTGGGGAGTGGCAAGCGCCGAACGTTTAAGAATCTGAATCTGATCAGATGATGGCGGAAACAATGCTTGAATCAGACTCGCTCATGGTGAGCCTGTCGAACCACCGTTCGTGGGTGATGCTGCTAAGAGAACCATGACTGATTCGGCCCTTCGACGGAGCTCAGGACGAGCGGGTGGAGTGGGTTGGAGCTTAGGGTTAGCTTGGTTTCGTTTGTGATGAGCTCCGACTAGAGGTCGAGAGTATCGATGGAATAGGACCCGTCGGACCACTGTTTCGCAACACAGCTATTACCTGCAAGTGACACCGGCCCTCACCCTAACCCTCTCCCGTTGTGCCGGGAGAGGGGAATTTGTTTTTTTAGCCGGCCGGGTTGAGCTTCTGGACCAACTCAGCCCAGTGCTTGCCCCAGGCGTTGCAGATGGCTGTGACCTCTTCTTCGGGGAAGTCGCGTAGGGCTACGGGGCCGTAGTGTGAGGTAAAGGCGTTGCCCTGGATGACCATGCCGTGGTTCAGCAGGATGTGTAGCATGCTGAGCAGGGCAAGCTCTGCGCCGCTGCCTGGCCGACCTCCACCCGTAAAAGCCCCGCCGACCTTGCCTGACAGCGGGCCTGGGTAGTCCTGAAAGGCCGTGGTATCGAACAATCGCTTAATCTGCCAGTCCACGTCCCCGAACCGGACCGGAGTGCCAACGATCACACCCTTTGCGGAGAGCATCTCCTCCCATTGTACCTCTTCAACGGTGCGGACCAGCGTTCTGGCGCCGGCATCCTCCATGCCCTGCCGGATCGGCTCAACCATGGCTCCGGTGCGGCCGTTCTTGGACGTGTAGATTATCAACAGGTCGTGGTCTGGCATTTAATTCCTCGCGAATTGGTTCTACGTCTGGCACTTGGAGCAGAAATAGGTGCCCCGGGCGCGGACCCTGATGGCTGTCATGTTGGTCGCACAATTGGGGCAGGCAGCCTTCACGTCCCGGGGATGGCTCCAAGTGGTCAGTGCCGTGGGCGGGTCGGGCCAATGCTGCTCACGGGCCCGGTCATAGACTCCGTAGGCAGCGGAAAGGGCTTCGATGATTGATTGCCGGAGCGTGGCTATCTCATCGACCGAAAGTCCCGAAGCAGGCCGTTCCGGGTGTATACCGGCAAGGAACAAAGACTCATCGGCGTACAGGTTTCCCAGGCCGCAAGCTATCCCCTGCTCCAACAGCAGGGCCTTCACTGGGGCCTTTTTACCTTCGAACGACTCGGCCAGGGTTTCGACGGTGAATTCGTCATCGAAGGGTTCGGGGCTCATGTTAGGCAGGGCCTCTGAAGGCGAGTCCACCAACCAAAGCTTGCCGAATTTTCGTCCGTCAACGAAACGGAGTTCACGTCCGTCGTCCAGCGGGAAGAAGTGCCGGGTCAACGGGTCTGCTTCCTGGGATTGGGCCTGGACCAAGAGCCGTCCTGTCATACCCAGATGGACTATGAAGTTGGCGGGGCCGCTACCGGAAAGAGGAAGGATCAAGAACTTGCCACGGCGATCAACGGACTGGATGGTGCGTCCCTTGAGGCCGTCCGCCAGTTCCGCCGCCGACGGTTTCTTGACCGTGTTGGCCCAGGTGATGTTGGCGCCGGTGATGGTGGCGCCAGGCAGCCCTGCCCTGACCAAGCTTCGGCGGGTGTTTTCTACCTCAGGCAGTTCGGGCATCGCTGGCACCCTCGACAGGCTCAGGATGAGCGGTGGATGGAGTTTTCATTCTTCCTCTTTGCGCTCATCCTGAGCCTGTCGAACCATTGTATCGGAATTAGGCCATTCTATACAGTGGTATGCTCTACGACGAGCGTGAATCGAAAACCAAGAAGGCGGTTACTCCATGAAATTTGGGATCTATAGCTCCATCGCCAATCCGCCTAGGGGCGAGGACCTACCCAGGTGCGTTGATGAAGTCATAGAAGAGGCGAAGTTGGCCGAACAGGCGGGGTTCGACTCGTGCTTCTTTGGTGAGCACCATCAAGATAAGGACGGTTTTCTGCCTTCTCCATTGATTGTCTGTACCGCCGTCGCGGCGGCCACCACCACCCTGAGGGTTGGTACCTCGGTGATTCTGCTGCCGCTGCATCATCCTGTGCGCTTGGCCGAAGATGTCGTCACCCTGGATATCATCTCCAAGGGACGGGTGACGGTCGGCGTTGGTTTGGGCTACCAGCAGGCGGACTTCGATGCTTTTGGCGTCAATATGTCGGACCGCGTTGAGTTGTTCGAAGAGAAAGTGGAGATATTGCGGAAGTGTTGGTCGGGCGAGGGGTTCTCCTACAACGGCAAGCACCATCAGATAGAGAACCTGACCGTACGGCCTAACCCTGTACAGAAGCCCACGCCGCCACTGTGGATTGGGGCCAGCGCGCCGGTCAGCGCAAGGCGGGCCGCCAACATAGCGGACGCGATAGTCACCACGCCCAGCACCACGTTGGACAGCACGGTCAAGTTGATCGACCACTACAAGCAGGCCGCCGTGGCTGCTGGCAAGACGCCTACGCCTGTGATCATGCGCGACGCCTGGGTGGCCAACTCCCGGAAGGAAGCCGAAGAGGTTTATGGCCCGGAGGTGATGCAGGCGTACAAGTATTACTGGCAGAACGGGTTGCCAGAGTTCCTGTCGATCAAGAGCGAGTCGGAACTGACCCTAGAGCGCGTGGCCAAGGACCGCCTGATCATGGGTGAGCCAGAGGAGTGTCTGAGCGAGTTCCAAAGGTGGGCCGACACCACAGGCGCCGAAACTTGCCTGCTCCGGTTGCGTCACGCTCATTCGGGAGGCCCGTCCCACGCTCAGATCATGAAGACCATTGACCTGATCGGAGACCGGATAGTCCCCTATATGGACTGAC
>Ga0315339_1003587_pt1 | contig 10799 bp, 12 predicted proteins | sample ASW17metaG_FD_204514 | JGI IMG/M metagenome (GOLD analysis project Ga0315339, IMG submission 204514) | Ammonia-oxidizing marine archaeal communities from Pacific Ocean, United States - ASW #17 | ecosystem: Environmental > Aquatic > Marine > Oceanic | place: USA: California | collected 2016-12-05
CCATCCCCCCACCAAGCCTGGGCCGGGACAACAACACAACAAATTGCCGTCACCAATATGCCCCTTACCATCCATTTCATTTGTCTACCCACCCTTTCTTTTTACAATTTACTACCGCTTGAAGTTACTATCATAAGACACCTAAACTACTGAGGTGGAACAAGGAGTATTCCCCTAACAGTTTGTTTAGTTTACTTTGCTATCCTGTAAAATAAATTAAAACCCCTTGGAGCCCGACATGAGTCGAACGAGCTCCCGCAGCGCGCGTATCGCAAAGCGATACGTGCATGAGCGAAGGAGAACATTCCTTGCCCCACCGCCAACCACTGGGCACAATATGAAACTCTCGCTCTCAGTACGCGTCGCCGAAAAATTCCGCGCCAAACGCGAAGCCAACCTCACCCTTGAGCAACTAGTAACCCTAGCCACTCGATACGGCTACAACGCCCTCTGCATGCGCGCCTCGCAAATTGGCACCCATAGCCCACCCGAAGAAATCACCGCCGCCCGCACCCTACTCGATCACTACCGCCTGCCCATCTCGATGCTGACCGGCGATTTTCCCATCCCCGAAAACTCCGCACAGGGCCCGGATGCCCTGCGCAATATAACACCATATCTCGACTTGGCCGAACAACTCGGCGCACCGCTCCTGCGCGTCTGCCTTAAAAGCGATGAAGATATCCCCTGGGCCCGCCGGGCCTCCGATGAAGCTGCCGAAAGAAACTTGCGCCTGGCCCATCAATGCCACACTCGTAGCCTCTTTGAAGAAATCGACCGGTCGTTAGAGGTCCTCAAAAATATCGACCGGTCCAACTTCGGTTTGATCTACGAACCGGCCAACCTCGAACTCTGCGCGCAACCGTATGGCTTGCAGACAATCCGCCGTTTCGCCCCCTACATTTTCAACGTCTATCTGCAAAATCAAGTGCTGAACCCGGACGGTCCCGACACCCTCGACACTTGGTGCCGCGGCCCGGTGCCGTTCCGGCAAATACCGCTCTGGGAAGACGGAGGTATCGATTTCCGACCATTGATCGACGGACTCGCAGCCATCAACTATCAAGGCCATATCACGATCCACCAGGCCTCGGCCGAATTGGGCATCGACGCAGCGATAAGGGAAAGTGCCCGTTACCTCAAAAGTTTTTCTGCATCCAATTGACAACGCGAATACCATATGTACTTTAGCAAACATTAAGACATCCCCCACTCTCTTATGCTTGGAGCAATATAATGGCCATCCGCCTCGGAGACGAAGCTCCCAATTTTACCACCGAATCGACCGCCGGCACGATCAATTTCCACGAGTGGCTCGGCGACTCGTGGGGCGTACTCTTTTCCCACCCCGCCGATTTCACCCCCGTCTGCACCACCGAATTGGGGGCCGCGGCCAATATCAACGACGAGTTCAAAAAACGCGGCGTCAAGATTATGGCACTCAGCGTCGACTCGGTCGAAGACCACAAGGGCTGGATCGCCGATATCAACGAAATCCAAAACGCCAGCCTCGACTTCCCGATCGCCGCCGACCCCGAGCGCAAAGTAGCCGAGCTCTACGATATGATCCATCCCAATGCGCTCAACAATTTGACCGTGCGCTCGGTCTTCGTCATCGGCCCGGACAAGACGGTCAAGCTAACGTTGACCTATCCCGCCTCGACGGGCCGCAACTTCGACGAGATTTTGCGCGTCATCGACTCGCTGCAATTGACGGCCAACCACTCGGTCGCCACCCCAGCCAACTGGCAAGACGGCGACGACTGCATCATCGTACCCGCAGTTTCCGACGAGGACGCCAAGGGGAAATTTCCCAAGGGTTTCACTGCGATTAAACCCTATTTGCGCGTCACGCCACAGCCCAATAAATAAGCTCCAGTCACACACGCGAACTGATCCCGGCGGAGTATTTCTCCGCTGGGATTTTTTATTGGTCATAATGCACTTCCGCCCCGTTCGTATAGATCTCGCCGCAAAGCGAAGGAGCGAATAGAATGGACCGCTGCCCCCACTCAAGCACCTCTCTTGTCAGACCATAAAGCGCGGCATAGATTGAGCTTCGGGCCGGAATAACGCCACATACCAAGAAGAAAGGAAACCACAATGGCCGACACATTGCGCTGCGCAGTACTAGGCATGGCCCACGACCACCTAGGGGGCAACCTCAATGAGTTAGCCGCTCTGCCAGACGTCGAGCTTTTGGCAGGAGCCGACTATAACCCAGCGTTGCGCCAACTGCGCCAACGCTTCACCGAACGCTCAGGCTGCGACAAGGTCTACGGGCACTACGAAGCCCTGCTTGACGCAGAGAAACCCGACGCCGTTCTGGTCTTTTCCGCGACCGCAGGACATGCCGATATCGTCGAGCTCTGCGCGGAACGCGGTCTGCCCGTGCTGGTCGAAAAACCCATGGCCGCCACACTCGAACAGGCTTCGCGCATGCTCACCGCCGCCCACCGCCACGATACGCTACTGATGATCAACTGGCCCACGGCTTGGAACCGAGCCTACGCACGGCTTACCGCCTCTGCCAGGAAGGCGCCATCGGCCGAATCTGGCAGATCACATGGCGCGGCGGGCACGCAGGGCCGGACGACATAGGCTGCTCCCAGGAATTTTGCGAATTTCTCTTCGATGCCGAGCAAAACGGCGCTGGAGCCTTTAACGACTATAGCGGCTATGGCGCAAGTGTTTGCGTGCTGTTTATGGGCGGCATTCCGCAAAGCGTCATGGGCATGGCCGGTCGTCTGGTCAAGACCGATTTACCAGTCGACGACAATGGCATCCTCATTATGCGTTACCCGCAGGCCCTTTGCCGTCTCGAAATGACCTGGACCGAAGCGGTCTCCGGCCAACCGGCACATGACTTCGTTTTCTACGGCACCGAAGGGACCCTCACTTGCGGCAAGATCCTCACGCTATTCACTGCGGATGCCAAAGACGGGCAAACCATCGACTTCGATCCCTTGCCCACAAACGAAGAGACTGCTGCTCAGCACTTTATCCACTGCATCCGCACCGGCGTTAGTCCCCAGTTTCAAACAAGCCCCGACCTGGCTTACGATGCCCAACAGATCATGGAAGCCGGTCTGCGTTCGGCAACCAATGGCGCTGAGATTGGCCTGCCGCTCGAAGACCATCTCTTTCGCTTATAAAAAAAGCGGGACGGCGATAACGCCGTCCCGCTCTCTTCGTTTCGCCAGTGCAGTCTATAGCTCAGCGAAAATCGCCTCGATATCTGCGGTCTTCTCCCATTTGGCGAATTCCTTGTCCATCTTAGCCGACCACTTGCGATCGACCTCGCCCGGGGTATAACGGCCATCGGCGATGGTATTCTTGCCCCAATAGTCGCGCAATCGGGTATTTTCGGATTGTTCTACCACTTCCAGCGCATATTGCGGCGGCACAAAGATCACGCCCGTCGGTGTCGCCAAAACGATATCGCCCGGCATACAGACGGCCTCGCCGATGCGTATCGGGCCGTTCATTTCAGCCATTGTCACATCGCCGATCGCCGAGGGATCGAGCCCCTTGCACAAAACGTTAATCGGCAATTGGCGCACGCGGTGGTCATCGCGAATACCGCCATCGACAACTAATCCTGTGCCGCCGGTATTGGTGGCAATCGCAGTACCTAGATTGTCGCCGATAAAAGTCCCCCGCAACACTTTGCCAAAAAGGTCAACGACCAGCACGTCATTTTTGACCAAGGAGTCGATAACCCAGCTATTCTGACCGCCGATCCGCTTGTATCGTTTACCCTCCTCTTGCACCACATCATTAAAATCCGGGCGATGCGGAATATAACGGGCGGTCACTGCCCGCCCGACGATCACCCGATCGGGATGCAAATTCGTCCAATCGCCCTCGAATTGGAATTTGTGCCCCTTCCCCATGAGTACCCCCCAAGCCTCTTCAATCGTCACCAACTTCATCCGCTCGACGATATCATCAGCAATTTTGGGACGACCATCGCGAAAACGAGGCCCCTCATAAGTATTAGTTATGCTCTTGATCTTGCTTGGTGCATTGAGTTCAAAGGCCATCGCTGCCACTCCTCATTGGTCTAATACAAAAAAAGTCACGCATCAATTGCAGATACGTGACCAAGTTAATACATCTTGTCTGGCCGTCAAGATTGCGGGGACGGGTAAACGAGGAGGCGTGCGGCGACTTAGAAAGGGAGTCCGTCGTCGCTTGGAACACCGGCAGACACGGGGACACCGGCGGGGGAATCACTATAGGCCATATCAACCTCAGCGGTGACAGCGGCCTGGCCTCCCTCAAGCATCTCCATGGAGTTGGCGACGACTTCGGTGGTATAGCGCTTCTGGCCGTTTTGATCTTCCCAAGAGCGAGTTTGCAATTTGCCCTCGATATAGATCTTACTGCCCTTTTTTAGATATTGGCCGGCAACCTCGGCCAGACGCCGCCATAAAACGATACGATGCCACTCGGCGCGCTCCTGGCGTTCCCCGGCCTTGTCGGTCCACGATTCACTGGTCGCAAGGCTGAAATTAGCCACCTGGACACCGCTGGGCGTAAAACGCAATTCAGGGTCGGACCCCAGATTGCCGATTAGAATGACTTTATTGACGCTTCCCTTTGACATATCATTTCTCCTTTACTCTGACCGGTCGCAACTTATATGGTCTCGACTCATCCCAAAGACATTTCGTTTCCACTCGTTGCGCCGACGGCGCTTGCGAGCTTGCGGCGTCTCAATACCTATAGCGGTGGCAGAGACGACCAAAACTGCCCGGAGCAATGCCCAAGGCCGAACCGGCGGCATCATTGCTGGCGTAGATTCGCACGGCGCGCTCGATGCGATCTTTTTCGATAGACGGCATGACTTTCTCCCTATTTTCTATTGCTTATTCAAGTGTTGCGTTTAGGCGAGGTATTGGAAAGCAGGAAAACTCAGGACGATGATGATAACTGACCTCATATACATCAACCCCATCCGCGTAATTTCTTCCATTTGATGCCGAACTTTTTCCTTTTGGGCTATCTCACGCAATACGTTCATCGCAAAAATATGATTCATTGCTCCTGCTCCCCCTGAGTATCGAGGCGAAATGGCCGGCCCATTTGCCCCATCATGTAGCACTTAAGTGCCCTGCAAGCTACCTATACAAAAAGATAGTATACATTTGTATAGAAGTCAAGAAGATTCACCCCTATCAGCGCTCTATATTTATTGCGATTGCTCCATCTATCAGCAAAACAATAACTTATCAACAGGTGAAATATTTCTCAGATTAATTGATTTCCATTAAACTGAATGGCGAGAACGTAGCAAGCTTTGTGCACATTGCTGATATAAGTCCTGCCATGGCACCGGCTCCACCCTCCCAATGCCGCGTAAAACCAGTTCCTTGTCCCCGCTGCATTAGCTCCCACCATTTATTATATTATCCGATCATCACAATGATCCCATATAAAGGAGAGGCATATGTCCACAGTATTGGTACACATTGGCGTGCGGGCTACCGATTTGGAAAAGACCATTCGATTTTGGCGCGATGGGCTAGGCCTACCCTGCGTCTCAACGCAAGAAAATTGCTACGATCTCAGCGACGGCCACCACAATTTTCGGGTTTTCCAACACAATGGCCCCAGTCGCGCCGATCACGTTAGCGGCATGCTTGACTATCTACACATCGGCGTGCGGGTACCTGACCTAGCAACGGTCGGGCAACGCCTATTGGGTATGGGCTACGAGATCTTCTCTGATGGCCTGGCCGGCAAAGTACCGGTCGACGTCCAGCAGATTGAAGAAGGTGCTTTTAAAGTTGAAGATCCGGACGGGATTACCGTAGATGTGACGTCAAGCGACGACCAGTGGCCCGGCGCCGTGCTAAAATAAAATGAACCGGGAGACCCCTGGATGATATCGGCTCCCAACTCGTCCGTCATATCCTTGTTGCCAAAGGTCTTCAGCTCACCCTCCGTCCAATTGGTAGGCGGTGGTCAAACGCGCCGAATCGGATAGCGCGATATCGCCGAGTTGCCCCTGCTAAATAGCTATTTCATCAGTGGAAGGCCCTCTTTCGATCACCAGATCTTCCGTGGACGCCCCCCCGCTCACAAGCAGACTTGGCGACCGCCGGCGTCGGTTCGGGCTGTGGCCTGCGGTATGCGCGACAAAACACAGCAATAAACAAAATTTAATTGTACATATATACCCCCAATATGATATGTGAGGTATCCTCAGCAAACTTGACGCGGTGAGTAAAAAATTGTAAATCATGGGCGCTATTTATTTCATACCTACACCATGAGGATCCCATGCCAACCAAGAAAACCAATGTAATTCTCTTCGGTATCGACAGCCTGCGTGCCGACCGTATGAGTTGTTATGGCTACGACCGCCAGACCACACCGCACATTGACCGTTTCGCGCAAGACGCGGTGCTCTTCGAGAACAACTTCTCCGCGCACATCCCAACCACCTCGGCCTATGCCTCGATGCTGACCGGCCTCGACTGCTTCTCCACCAGCGTCGTCGCCCTGCGCCACAAAGGCGGACTGCCCAAGAAAATCCGCACCCTGCCCGAGATCCTGCGCAAAAACGGCTACAACACTTCCTGCGTCGGTTTCTCCGGCAACCCCAGCTCGCGCGGCTTCAGCAAATACCTCGACTATCCCAGTTGGGGCACCTTCGCAGAGGGTCGCAGCCCGAAGGCCGAAAACCTCAACCAGGTTGCCATCCCCGAGTTGGAACGCCTCTCGAAATCGAAGAAACCCTTCTTTCTCTTCTTGCGCCATATGGACCCGCACGCCCCCTATCTACCACCCGCACCCTTCGAGCGCATGTTTTACAGCGGCAATGAATTCGAACCAAAGAACAAGTCGATGGAGCCGGTTTTCGACTTCAAACCTTTCTGCGACTTCTTCGCCGAGTGGATGCCTCCTGGCGTGCGCGACCGCCACTATGTCGACGCGCAATACGACGGGGCCATCGCCTATATGGACGCCTGCATACAGCGCATCATCACCCGCGTCGACGAGTTGAACCTCACCGACGACACGCTGATCGTCATCAACGGCGACCACGGTGAAACCCTCTACGAACACGAGTGCTGGTACGACCACCACGGCATATACGACAACTGCCTCTACGTACCGCTGATCATCCGCCTGCCAGGGAAACTGCCCGCCGGCGAGCGCGTTTCCGGTACCACCCTACACCAAGATCTGGTACCAACAATCCTCAATCTGCTCAATATCAAGAGCGACATTAAGTTCGACGGCCAATCGCTCTTGCCGCTAGTCGATGGCAAACAGGCCTCTAATTATTCGGATTTCTATATCACCGAGTGCACTTGGATGCGCAAACACGGCTGGCGCACACCGGAGTGGAAACTGATGATCGCACTCGAACCCGACTTCCACTTCAAACCTGAAGTCGAACTCTACAACCTAGTCAACGACCCACTCGAACTGAAAAACCTCGCCAAAAAAGAGCCCGGCATCGTCGCAGGCCTAACCGCCCGCATGAACGCCTGGATCGCCAAGCGCGAAAAGGAAACCGACACCACCAACCCGATGTTCACCAATCTGCAATGGCACGGTTCCACCAGTCACGACGGCCCGTTCGAGTCGTCGCAACAGGCCTACGAAACGCTACATATCGGTTCAGCAGGGTCGGCGAGTAAGTTGCAGGCGGGTAGTAAAAAGAAGAAGAGATAGTCAACAAAACAGTATTGGGAATCTTTAGGCCCTGTTTTATTTTACGATAGAACCGGGCCTAACCTATTTTCTGGCGAGTAAGCATTGATCGCGGTAACCGAATCCGAAGACCGCGATCGCTTCCCAGTCGACTCCCTAAGCCTATTTCACAATAGTGAGCACGACGATCGCGAAAACTAAATAAAAACGGGGACTGCAAACGCAGCCCCCGAACAATCTCTCTCCCAATATATCGCGAACTTCTACTTTGCGCCCTTAATCTCGGCAAAGGCCCAATCCAACCACACCACCAAAGCCTCTAGATCTCCGGCCTCTATCGTCGAACCGCACCAGATGCGCAAACCCGGCGGGGCATTGCGATAGCCGTTTATATCGCAAGCCACGTTTTCACCTTCCAATAGCGCCAGCATCTGCTTAACCTTGGCGCGCTGGCGCTCTTCCGTCAAACCTGCATACCAGCCATCGACGATCTTCAGGCATACCGAAGTATTCGAACGAACCTCTGGGACATCGGGCAGAAACGCGATCCAACCGCTCGCCTCTACCCACCGCTCCAACACCGCCAAATTATCCCGCGAGCGCTGCAGCAACGCCGACAAACCGCCAATCTCTTCAGCCCAGCGCAATCCGTCCAACGCGTCCTCGACACACAGCAAAGAGGGCGTGTTGATCGTATCCCCGTTAAACAGCGCCTCGTTGAGCTTGCCCCCCTTGGTCATACGGAAAATCTTGGGCAAGGGCCAAGACGGCGTATGACTTTCGAGCCGGGTAACTGCTCGCGGACTCAGCACCAAAATGCCGTGTGCTGCCTCACCGCCCATCACCTTCTGCCACGAATAGGTAACCGCATCGAGCTTATCCCAAGACAACTCCATCGCAAAAACCGCCGAGGTCGCATCGCAAATCGTCAACCCTTGCCGATCCGCAGCGATCCAATCCCCATTCGGCACCTTCACACCCGAAGTCGTACCATTCCAGGCAAAGACCACATCACGGTCAAAACTCGCCTGCGACAAATTGGGCAATTCGCCAAAAGCAGCGCTGAAGACTCGCGTATCCTCTATCTTCAATTGCTTGGTAATATCGGTCACCCACCCTTGGCTAAAACTCTCCCATGATAACACATCAACCCCCCTCGCCCCCAACAGCGACCACAAACACATCTCCACTGCCCCGGTATCCGAAGCCGGTACCACCGCTATGCGATAATCCTCCGGCACCCCCAAGGTCTCACGCGAGCGCTCAATAACCTCCTGCAACTTCGCCCGAGCAATAGGCGCGCGATGCGAACGCCCCAACGCCGCGTCTTGCAAAGCATCAAGGCTCCAGCCGGGTCGCTTAGCACAGGGACCGGATGAGAAACAGGGATTTTGTGGTTTGATTTCAGGTTTAACTGCCATCTCTACTTCACTCAACGCCAATTGCTTCCTTTCTATATCATTAACCGCGTTATAGTGGAAACCACTAAAGTTTCCGAGGTCTGGCCACGGGGTTCGACGCAGGGCGTTTTTCAGGATGGTTGGGCGGTAAAACAAACTGGCCGGGCAGTGCAGGGGGAGTGGTCACGACGGCGATCCGAGGGGCGATGGCCCAAGGTGTATAATTCCCCCCGGAAACTCATCCCGCGAACAAACCGTCCGCTCATGGCCTCAGCCTATTCCGTCCGCGCCAACATTCCCCCATCTACCGTCAACGAAGTCCCCGTAATAAAAGACGCCTCATCCGAAGCCAAGAACAACACCGCATTGGCGATATCCTCGCCGGTGCCCAATCGATTCGCCGGTACCATCTTCGCGTAGCGCCGCCGCTCTTTCTGAGATACTTCCAAATCATCCCACAAAGGTGTCAATATAGCACCCGGCAATACCGCGCACACGCGAATATCCGGACCGTAGTCAATCGCCAATGTGCGCGTCAGTCCCAAGACCCCGGCCTTAGCCGAATCATAGGCCGTGGCGGTAGCGAAGCTGACCAGTGAGTGTACCGAACCGGTATTAATTATTACGCCACCACCAGTCTTGCGCATCACCGGGATGCCGTATTTAGCCGCCAGAAAAATGGCCTTCAAGCCTATGTTCAACGTACCGTCCCAATCTTTCTCGTCGAGTTCGGTGGCCGAACCATGGCGAAACCAAATCGCATTATTGTGCACAATATCCACACGACCAAACGCTTTCTCTGTGCGCTCAAACATGCGAATGACCTGCGCCGACTTACCAACATCGGTGCGTACAAAAATCGCCTCGCCCTCATCAGCGTTGATTTTGTCAGCGACACGCTTACCCGCCTCGGCATTCACATCCGCCACGCAGACCGATGCCCCTTCGCGTGCCAGGACCTGTGCAGTGACTTCCCCGATGCCCGATGCCGCACCGGTAACGATAGCCGCCTTACCGGCAATCCGCGCCGTATTTTTCATGATCATCCTCCGATTAAATGTGCAACTGCAAATCAAATACCATTTCCATCTAAACACCTTATAGGAACCTGTGGGAATCTATAGGAAACGCATATACTGAAATTTTGTGTTATCAACTAGTTACGCCCCGTCCTTGTAGGAAACACACTAACATGTTTCTACACTGGGACGGGGCGTTTAATATAAACAAAGGTAAAACTTAGGTAAAACTTTAGGCCCTGCTATCTACCAGAGCCTGGGACAATACATAACAGCAACACACTTCCTATATAATAACAGGCATAGGAGCCTGATGGTCTAGGAATAAAAGACCTAAAAAGATTTGATAAGACGAGTGGGTATTGCATGAGAATACCCCAATAATTTAATATTTATTTTTTCTGCAAAAAGGTTGCAGCTTCTAAAAATTCTGTATTGTCACCGCCAGCGTTGCCCAATCATGGCCCAGGTTGAAGCGTCCTGCCTTTGCCTTTGCGGTTCAAAGCGCCGACCACGCCGTTGCCGTATTCGTCGGCTCTCATCCCAGCGATAAATTCGCCCGTCTTGTTGTAGACATAAACCACGCCGCCGTTGTCGGACGCACGAAGCTCCACCAGATCTTTGCCGTTGGGTTGATAGGTCGTGACCATGCCGTGGCGGTCGACTGTCGAAGACAGGGTCACCAGCAGTTTGCCCTTCGCTGACC
>Ga0315339_1003588_pt1:5000-10799 | contig 10799 bp, 7 predicted proteins | sample ASW17metaG_FD_204514 | JGI IMG/M metagenome (GOLD analysis project Ga0315339, IMG submission 204514) | Ammonia-oxidizing marine archaeal communities from Pacific Ocean, United States - ASW #17 | ecosystem: Environmental > Aquatic > Marine > Oceanic | place: USA: California | collected...
AATAGGCCAATGCCCAAGAATCTGTAATAAATTAAATTATGTCCAGGTTTGTGGAATGATCGTTTGGGGGTCTTTAGAAATCGATTGGTAAATCGGGCAGGAAACAGAGCTGACTCATTTTATTTCAGCATTGAATCCTTATTGTGACCTTAATGGCGAGTCCTTCCAGTTAATAATATATAGGTCTATTTCGAAGTTGGAATGTCCCATAGTTAACATCCATTTATAGAGTCCTTGTATGGCTTATTCAACGCGGTTGGCAATATGGGTAAAAAGGGAGGATTACAAAATTTCTATCCCAACTGGACAATGGTCAGAGCCCAGGACTTCGTTGAGAATAAATGCGTTTTTCAGTTTTGTCCTCAAACTTTTTGAAATCAAAAAGTAATCGATTCGCCAACCTACGTTGCGACTACGAGCACCCATGCGATAGCTCCACCAAGTATATTGATCAGGTTCTTGGTTAAACTCCCTAAATGTATCAATGAAACCAGATTGGATGTAATTATCAAAGGCCTCGCGCTCTTCTATAGTGAACCCTGCGTTGCGTTTGTTCGTTTTAGGATTCTTCAAATCGATTTCTTTATGGGCCACATTGAAATCTCCGCAAGTCACGACAGGTTTGGTTTTTTCAAGTTCTTTGAGATGCTTTAAATACAAAGTATCCCATTGTTGAGTCCGATATTCTAACCTCTGGAGCTCGTTTTTTGAGTTTGGGGTATACACGTTCACAAGAAAGTATGTGGAGTATTCGACCGTAATGACTCTGCCTTCTTGGTCGTATTCAGCCATGCCTAGCCCATAGGAAACTGACAATGGGTTTACTTTGCTCAAAATCAAGGTACCTGAATACCCCTTTTTCTCGGCTGAGTACCAATGCTGGTGGTAGCCAGGAAAATCATAATCTACTTGATCCTCCATTGCCTTTATTTCCTGGAGGCAAAGGACATCTGGGTTTTCCGTAACCATCCAGTCCGGAAAGCCCTTTTTTAAAACCGCACGGATACCGTTTACGTTCCATGAAATAAGTTTCTTTGATTTTGGCATAATTGTATGAAGCTCTAGGGAAACAATTGTTGTAGAAGATATCAAGCGAAGGGTTCTACTAATAGAAATTTGCTTTTTTTGGGCCAGCCGCTGAGGTGGAGGCGGCTTCGATTGCATGGGAATATCCAAACGCCTGTCATTGGGAGTGTAAGGCAGCCAAGTGTCACGGACTATGGCTGAGGCCAACCACTATTCCGGAGAACCCTTGTTTTGTACCACAAATAAAAAATACGAAATCATTCCTCTTCGGCACTTATACGAAACCTCCCGTGGTATCGGCCCGGCCGATAGGTCCACAACAATTATAGCCTGACAAAATTGGCGCTTCTCGGGCGTAACCGCCAACCACGTCCTGGAGATTATGGAGTCCTTCTATCTGACTTCCAACCTAGGATCTCACGACGAGTCTTACCAAACCATCCTTCATCCGCTATACAAGGTCCTCGTTCACAACAGACGCAATCGGGTCCTGAGACTCCATATTCTCAGGCAGGGGTTCAACCGGGCACCGCCTTGAGCCAAATTGATAGTGCTACAGCTGTTACATTCTCAAGGGTCGGATTTTGGTGGAGAACCTTAGCTACCATAATCGATTTCATTATAATTATTTTGATCATACAGTTTCTTGATCTCGACGTACCGTTTTTACCTTTCTTCGTTTACTTCATTGTTTTCTGGGGCTGGAAAGGCTCGACGCTTGGCGGAATGGCATTGGACTTACGTGTTCAGAAGATTTCTGGAGATCCAGTGGATTGGCCTACCGCCTTAATAAGGAGCTTCAGCTCGATTGTCTCGTTCTTACCGCTCTGCCTTGGGTTTTTCTGGGCGGGTTTAATAACACCCGCCACTTGATGAAGAGGGATATCAAAGAAGATAAAACGCAGAAGTTCGATAGACTTGTATCTGAGTTGAAGGAAAATAGTGGGAAGCTCCATAAGCGGGCTATCCACCGTGATCTACAAATCAATGAAACGGAACTCAAACGGTGGCTCAAGGAAACTCCTGAAGGGCAAAACTATTGTGCTTACAAGAAAGACAATAAGCACTGGATCGGATACGGAAACGTGCCAGAAGATGCGGAACCAATAGAATTGTGAGGGATGCCGCTAGCGCGGCCACACCTCTTTTTTTTAGGGGCTGCTCTTTTTTTGTCCAAAGCAGACCCATTATAAAGGGGTGTAAAAAGGGGTGATTTCCATAAGGAATTGGATTATCTGTGATACAATTGCTCCATGTTAACCGAGCCTGAATTTATTGATATCGAATTAAAAGAAGACATCGCTGAAGCGGTCCATGAGTTTGCCAAGCATAAGAAGCTGGAGGGAATTAAAAGCTTGAGCCGACACAATCCCCAAAAGGTGGGACTAATCCTCTACTTGTTTTCACAGGGAGTGAGCCAGAGTCAGGTGGTGAAGAAGTATCATCTGTCCCACGGCACCATCAAGCACACGCTGATAGAGTATGCAGATTACACTGGTAAGTGGGCGGAGTTGGGAAGCAAGTTGTCCAAGATGTTATTTCTGGACCTCCACTCATTGCTAGAAGATATGATTGACCAGGTGAGGGAACGATTGCACAGCGGTGAATTGAAGCCCACCTTCAGGGATTTGATGTATATATCCATTGCCCTTGATAAAGCGTGGCAGCAAGCAGATAGAGCTAGAGACAGGAGCGATGAAGTGAAACCAGAACGCCGTGTAGTAACCCAACAAAATTACGAGGACACGCTAGCGGCAGCGAGAAAGAGGATGGCGGAACTTAAGGCAGTGGGCTAATCCTTTCCTTCGCTAGGAAAATATTCCCTCAACCATTCCTTCGCTAGATGGTAGCTAAACAATACTTGTAGATCATCTTCAAACCCATCCATTGCAGATCTTATGTGTTCAAGTGATCCTTCAAGGCCGTTCAAATAAGAAACCATATACCACTTCATAGCATCCGTTAAGCTGGCCTCTACACCAACACCTTCTTCATAACATTCTCCCAGTTTTAATTGCGCAAACGGATCATTCTTAAATGCGTCCTCCTGCATCCACTCGAAGTGGGTTTTTTCATCTATACGCAGATTTACGGTATTTCCAGACAGAGAAGATTCTACAATCCTTTCAGTCTGAGCGAATTTAGAACTGTCTTCTATTAGAGGAAGTTCCTCTTCATCGACGCAATTCAGTATGGGTAATAGCATAAGTGAATCCCACACTTCTTGTTCGCTCATTTCATCACGCAAAAGATCTTCCATCTTAGCCGCTTTGGGAGAACCATTAATAACTGCAACGGACGCCCATGCATGAGCTAACACAATATCTTTAATGACACCTTCTCCATCAGAAAACATTAGAGACAGATACAAAGCTGCGTCACCACTACCATTGGCTGCCGCCATTCGATACCAAATGGCGCCCTGTCTATTATCCTTCTCAACTCCTCGTCCTTTGCGATAAGCAGCACCCATGATCACTTGAGATTCAACATCCCCTTGCTCGGCCGCTTTGCGATACCATTTAACAGCTTCGGCGTCATCTTTAATACCCTCACTATTCCTGTACAACCAACCTAAACTATACTGCGAGTGAGCGTCTCCTTGATCTGCACCCATCTTAAACCACTTCAACGCTTCCTCGTGGTTTTGCAGACTATCATCACTTAGATAGATGGAGCCTAGAATGCTTTGTGAGGGTACATACCCATTTTCTGCACCTATCCTAAACCACTTCACTGACTCCTCTAGATTTGCTGGAACACCAAACCCTTTTTTAAATGTTATACCCAAATTATGGGCGGCATTTGTATTACCTTGCAGGGCTGCTTTTTTAGACCACTTGATGCCTTCTTCTGTATCTTTAGTTACACCATCACCGAGATAGTACATCACGCCGAGATAGTGCTGGGCTTGAGCCTCCCCATTCTCTGCACGCTCTTTAATATCAATGATCTCTTCAGGAGTAACTGCCCATCCAGTGAGTGCTAACAAGAACAGAAAGGAGATGGAGAGACGCTTCATTAATTTAACATAACAAAGCTAGGAAATTATAGGAAGGAATTTAGGAATTATTTTAATTTCTCTAGTCCTTCCCCTTCAAAAACTCTTATTGGAAACACTTCAATGTTTAATTGGTAGTGATCAATGATGGTGTTGATGCGGATGAAGTGGCGCTCGTCATTCTCCTGTTCCATGATGAGAACAATGGCAGGCTTTAAATTGAGATTTAAACCATAGCTAAGACTTTGCCCTATGGCTTCTGCCCATTTGTCTGCGAAGTCCACCTCGATGGCTGTGTCGCTAAGAACATTTCATAAAATCAAAACCAGAGTATACTAAAGAAAAAATTATAGCCGTCACACAAGAACGCACAAAAAAGAATTAAAAGCACAGGGAGCAATATTCGACGTACATTCACCCTGTCCTTGTGGCAGCAATAATAAAACTAAGCTTTGCTGCCTCCAATAGAAATAGCCACTTCATACCCAATAGGATCACACATCCCAGTCGGTCGCATAGAACACTTTTCCACTAGGGAATTTTATATTAGGAACCCATAATGGCACTCCGTCCCATCCCTGTGCCTCCAACCCTTCCAGTCGATACAATACCAATACAATTTCTTCCGAATATGATCTAACTAATTTTCTGTCACTAGGAGACAGTAAAGTTCCTGTTCCTCTAGAAATATTACGTCCTACTCGAACTATGACTCTGCAATCATAATTCCCGTCTAACTCCTTCAAAATACCTAGGCATCTAATGTAGTCCTCTGTCCCAAAAGATTGCGATTTTGTGGCTTTAAACAATGATAGTATATCTGTTAAATTATTGATATCTGAACTTCTATCATCATCTGCAGCAAGAAATGGGAGAGTCTTTTGTTTGCCTGATTGTTAATTACGGAGCATACATTTTGTCCCTTTTAAGAAATTACCGAATCCATGTTGCAAAAAATCCAAAGTTTCTGGGACTGGCTCCTTACCTCCTTCCAGCTGATTCTTGGCGTTTTATTTTCCAATGCAGTCGTAGTAATTGGATTCTTTTTGGCTATTGTGATTATTATGCGGATCTTCCGCGAACAACGTCGACCCAGCAGCATTTTCGCTTGGAGCTTTTTTATTCTTTTGATTCCGCCCTTGGGTGTGCCGCTCTACTTCATTTTTGGGGGAAGGAAGTTAAAAAAGAAGATTAAGGCCAAGGGGCTTTTAACCCAAGCTAGAGATTCAGAACATAGTATTTATCCTGCCAGCGACCAGTTTTATTCCAGCGGAAATAAAGTGAGTTTCCAGATGGACGGTCAAATTGCGTTCCACAATTTCTGTAAAGCAATCAAAGAGGCCGAACGAGAGATTCATATACTAACCTACATCATCGCTAACGATGAAGTGGGTAAAGAAATTATTCAGTTGTTGACGGAGAAAGCAGGGCAAGGAGTGCGTGTCCGTCTGTTGGTGGACGCTCTTGGTTCATTTCGAAGACCTAAGAATGAGATTGCTCACCTCAAGGCAGCTGGAGGAGAAGTTTTCACCTTCATGCCTGCATTTCCTTTACAAACCCATGGATGGGCCAACTTAAGAAATCACAGGAAAATCGCATTATTCGATAATCGAAAATGCATTTTGGGAGGACGAAATCTCGATAACCGTTTCATGGGCAGTAATCCCGACACCGAGCGTTTCTACGATTTCGGAGCAATCTATGAAGGACCTGTTGTTGAGTATTTAAATGGGATTTTTATTTCTGATTGGTCGTTTGCGAGTAAGCATTCG
>Ga0315339_1003589_pt1 | contig 10798 bp, 9 predicted proteins | sample ASW17metaG_FD_204514 | JGI IMG/M metagenome (GOLD analysis project Ga0315339, IMG submission 204514) | Ammonia-oxidizing marine archaeal communities from Pacific Ocean, United States - ASW #17 | ecosystem: Environmental > Aquatic > Marine > Oceanic | place: USA: California | collected 2016-12-05
AAATGAAAATCGCCACCATAGAAACCTTCGACCTCACCTGCCCCCTAGGCCGCCCCTTTGGCTGGTCCCAAGGCTGGATCGAGCAACGCAACACCACCTTGGTCAAAATCACCACCGACGACGGCCTCACCGGCTGGGGCGAAGGCGCCGCCTCCGACCTCATAAATAACTTGCTCGCCCCCCTGCTCATCGGCCAAGACCCCATCAACCACAACGGCCTCTGGGAACGCATGTTCCACGCCCTCTACAATGGCAACAACGCCGTCGGCTTAGCTGGCAGTGCCGTCTCCGCACTCGATATCGCGCTGTGGGACCTCGCCGGCAAGGCCGCCAACTTACCCGTCAGCACCTTGCTCGGCGGCAAAATCCGCGACAAAGTCGCCGTCTATGCCACTGGCCTCTACTACACCAAGGGCGAATTCCCCGATCGCCTGCTCGACGAGGCGTGCGGCTATGTCGAAATGGGATTCAAGGGCATGAAGACCAAGGTCGGCGGACTCTCGCTCAAAGATGACGTCGCCCGTGTCCGAGCGTTGCGCGAGACCATCGGCCCCGATATCAGCCTGATGATCGACGCCAACGAAGGCTATAACGCCACCACGGCGATCCGCCTCGGGAGGGAATTGGCCGACCTCGACTTGGTGTGGTTCGAGGAGCCAGTCAACGCGCAAGATTTAGACGCCTATCTGGAGGTCAAAGCCGCCTTGCCAATGGCCATCGCCGGCGGCGAAAATCTGCGCACCCGCTACGAGTTCAAACCTTATCTGACACAGCGGGCCTACGATATCGTGCAACCCGATATCATGCACTGCGGCGGCATCACCGAAATGGCGCGTATCTGCGCCATGGCCAACGCCTGCGGCATCCAGGTAAACCCCCACGTTTGGGGCTCGCCGGTGATGATCGCAGCGACCTTGCACCTAGCCGCGACCGTGCCGCCCTGCCCGCCGGCACGCAACACGCAGCCTTATCTGCAAGAGCCGGTGATGGAATTTGACCGCACCCCGAGCGTGATTCGCGAAGAGCTGTGTGCGGTGCCCTTTGACCAGGAAGAGAGCTTTATACGAGTGCCAAATGGGCCGGGCTTAGGGATCGAGGTGGACGAGACGGTTGTCGCGAGGTTGAGTATATAATACTCTCTGGCTACGATGACCCCGACAGACCTATTTGCCTCCATCCCCCTCGTCGACGACGAGCTCACCCTCCTGCTCAACGACACCCACGCCGCCGGCCCGCGCGAAAACGACGCGCTCACCTACCGCTTTGCAATGCAGCACAGCGAGAATGGCGCTCGCATCGGCAACCTCTCGGTGCGTATTGCCGACAGCAAATATATCGTGCAATACTTCGGCCATATCGGCTATGGAGTGCACCCGCTCTTTCGCGGCCACCGCTACGCCGCCCGCGCCTGCCGCCTAGTTCTACCCGTACTCGCGCACCACGATATCGACCCGATCTGGATCACCTGCAACCCTGACAATATGCCCTCGCGCCGCACCTGCGAACTGATCGGCGCCGAATTGATCAACATCGTAGACCTGCCGAAGGACATCGATCTCTACCTTGTCGGCGACCGGCAAAAATGCCGCTACCGCCTCAGCACAGATAATACCTGATCTAATTTACAAAGGAGAAGAAAACTGTGTCCATCGGTCATTTCGGCGTCGGTCTGGGCTTGAAGACCACTGGGCCATGGCTGCTCGTCACCTTAGATTATTCTGTCGACGCACACCGCAGCGCCCTATAAACAGCCGGTCTTTTATGGTCTCTGCGCATGAAACCAAAAACTTAAAGCCTCCGCCAACATTCTATTAGATTACTCTAGCAAAGCCAACACTCACCAGCAAAAGAAAACATCAACAAAAGGCACCCCACAATGTCCACGCCCCTGACCCCAGAGCAAATTCACCACTTCCAAACCCACGGCTATCTCATCGTAGAAAGCCTCTACACCCCCGAAGAAGCCTCCCACATCCGCCAAATCGCTGAATCCGACCCACAGATCGCCGCACAAGCCAAGTCCAATAGCAACTACGACGAAGACAGCAAAAACCCCAGCAAGGATATCGACACCCGCCTCGTCTACACGCCCAACCTCGCCGACGACACCTACAGCGCTATCGCGCAAAGCCAACGCCTCACCGCCCCGCTCGAACAGCTCTTTGACGATCAGGTCCGCCACTACTACCACCTGAAGACGATCAAAAACCCGCACACCGGCGGTTGGCAATACCACCAGGATTACGGCTACCACTACAAGGAATTCCTCTACCCCAGCTTCTGCTCCGTCATGCTCGCCCTCGACCCGGCCACCCGCGACAATGGCTGTCTGCGCGTCGTCAAAGACTCCAACCACCTCGGTCGCCTCGAACACCAGCCTTCCGGTTCGCAACTGATCGCCAACCCACAACGCGTCGAAATCGCGCTGGCTGAAATGCAAGAGATCCACTGCGAGATGCAACCCGGTTCCACCCTCTACTTCCACGGCAATATCCTACACGGCTCCGACCCCAACTTGAGCGAGCAACCGCGCTGGGCGCTGATATTCGCCTATGTCGCTGCAAAAAACACCGTTGTCCTACCCGAAGTCGAAAAAGACCTGAGCCCGCCACTTGCGGGCTGGAGCGACGACCAAGTCGCCGCCGCGACAGCGCGCCATTGGGATCGGATCCAGGCCCAGCTTAGGTGACTTTTTTGCAAGATCGTGGAATCGCACAGAGCGATGTATACATAAGTGAGAGAAATATCCTCAACCCACTTGTCCCCATGCAGAATCCAACGCAAAGAATGCAAAGCGGGTTGCCGCACTTCTTGCGCTAACCCGCCACGGCCTTAGACAAACTGGAGCCCACCTAACCAAGGAGCCCAATATGACCGCTTGGACCTGCGCCCTAACCCTCGATACATCGCGACAAACCATCGCCGGCAGCGAAATCGCCCTCACCGACGCCATCCGCCGAGGCGGGGACTTACGCGTCTACACCGAATTCCGACACAACCAGCACATCGACACAACCTCGGCAAACGACGAACTCGTCCGCGAAGTCGCCGAGTTCGCCGTGACCTACCTAGTCGACAACCGCTGGGCCGCCGGACTAATGAGCCAGCGCCAACCCGTCTCGCTACCCGACAGTTTCGGCCCACGACCGTCAATGTCCTTCTTCCTCTACAACCAAGACGGACACCAGGCCATCGGTCGACCGCACCTCGACGCAAAAGAGACCGTAGCCACACCCGAAGCAGGCTCGGTCGGCATGCAAAAATACCATTTGCTTGAAAGTTGGGACGAGGCCACCAACGCTCCCAGCAGCAACTTCATCTACGATTTCGAAACCTATAAATTCTATGTCGACGACACCTGGCAGGAAGTGCTGCACCACGACGCCGAAGGCCAAGTGCGCTCCGGTTCGATCGACGCACTAGCGGCGGCTTTCAGCAACGGCGCCCCCGTCAAGGTCGGCATCAGTGGTCTGTGCGATGACCTCGGCAGCGATCTAACGCATGAAGTCTTCGTCGAAACCGGCTCGAATTATTATTATACGGACCAACAACTCTTTATCGCCGGCTCGCACCCACTGATCCGCGTACCCCCCGACATCCCCATGCGCTATCAGAGCGAGAGCTGGGATTTCGGCTGGCTGATGCTGCGCACCGACGGGAAAATCGTTTACCGCCGCTGCGACCCGTATTCACTCGCTTTTGACGACAGAGAATTGCAACATCCGATCCGCTGGTTCACACGCTAATGTCCGACGAAGACCCTGGAACGAGGGCGCTGGATCGGCGGTGCCGAAGACATAAGGCAACCCTCTAACCACAGATAACCCGACGAAACAACCATGGCCCCAAAAGACTACGACTTCTTCCGCCAGAACGGTTACCTGAGCCTCGGCCAACTCTTCACCGGCAAAACCCTGACCCGCCTGCTCGCCGGCTTCGACCACGACCGCGAAACCTGGAGCGGCAATATGTGGCGTCCTCTGACCGGTTCCTACCAGACCGCGAACTGCGACCCGCTCATCACTTGGCCCGGTGTCGAAGAAATCATCCACCACCCGCAAATCCTCGCCACCACCGAAGCGCTCTTGGGCAGCCCACTGTGCCTCTCCGAAGTATGCCTGCGCCATATGCCGCCCTACGAGGGCGAAAGCTGGCGGCATTGGCACCGCGACCGACCGCACTGGCAGGAGCATCCGCTGCGCACGCAATATATCCACGCCTTGATCTATCTGGCCGACGTCGACGAATCCACACACTGCTTCTCCATATCGCCCGAAGCAGCCGACGAGCCGATTCTCGACGAAGAAGCTCAGCTCGCGCGCGGCGGCATCGTCGATTTGCACGGCCCGGCCGGCACCGTTGTGCTCTTCAACCTCTCGGTGCTGCACTCGGCGACGATTCGCCCGACGCAAACGGAGCGCAAATCCGTGCAGATTTACTACGGTCGCCGCGACCAACCCCACTTGAGCGACCACACCGTCCTGCCCGCCCGGCTCTGGCGCGACCATCCCGACTCGGAAGTCCGCGCCTTCTATTCGGTGCCCAACCCCAAGTCGCGCGCCTTTGCCAAAGCTTTCGGCGCCGAAGATATGCCGCAAAATTTATAAGGTTGTGCTTTTATTCTTGCGGTTCGCGATATTGCCAAGCCTTCCCGCTCTTGATAAAGTCTGACTGCCGATCGATCGACAGCTCAAAGACTAGGCACAGACTCTCACCTGGAAAACAAGGACGATTGAAATGCACAAAACGGTTGCGACAACAGCGGAATTCCTGCACACCTGGGATTCGCGCATCAATTTTCTCATGGCGGACGAGTGCGTGCCTTTTTCGTTTGAGTTTCCGCCAACCGAACAGATCGTCGAGCGCTTGGTCGCGGAGCAGAAAACGACGGGGATCAAGGGTCAGTTGCGGGACACCGGCGACCGTGGAAACACCATGGAAGAATTCCGCGGGATGTCGTTCGCCGACCTGATGGAGACGTCCTTCCAGTTGCGCTATCCCGATGTAACGATACTGGATCGGCCGGGGGACCTTTTTGCGGGCTTTACCGAGCAAGTGCTGATCCCGTGGAAGCGCTATTTACTGGACCACGGTTTTGAGTGGGACCGGTGCTATGCGCTGGTCAGGGTGTCCGGCCCGAATACGTGTACGGGATATCACATGGACCGTTCAAATGTGCTGTTTTGGAATGTGCGCGGCCACAAGATTTTTCACGGTTTCCGCGAACCCGACCGCTGGGTGCCGCTCGCACGGGCCAACGACGAGCGGGAAGCGCAAATCATGCCGGCGGATATATCAGACCAGGATGTGCTCTCCTACGAGGTGGGCGATAATACCTTGCTCTGGAACCATTTGTTGACGCCGCACTGGGTCGATTCGCCCGAGCTGGCCTTTGGCATCAACTTTTCACACGGCGGCTTGCGGCACAATGGCCGCCTGTGCCGCTATGAGCAGCACTCGTATAATAGGCTAGGTCACAATCCCAACGAAAACTGGCTTCCCGAGACGGCGAGCGCCGTATTTCAAAAGGGCCTTTAGCGACACTGAACGCGCCAACCGCGTTACCTCCCACCGGACCTGCGCTTGCTCCTTATTCCCCTTAATTTATCACTTCGGCATTAAACTGGCTTTGGTGCACGAATCGTGCATTGGCGTGTTTTCCCGTTCGCCCTGGACCTCAGCTCCTCACCTTGACCTGGTAGGGCTCGGGTTCGCCCAGATGAACATTCGATTGAGGATAGCACATCTGATACGGGCTTCGACTTGCTGGCTTTCCCAGCTTCGATAGTCCGTAGCGCCGATCCGCGCATCGCGATGCGGAGGGATCACCGTCTCAATGGGGGCTTCCTGTCCCGAAGGATACGCCAACGGATAATGGACCTTCCGGCGGTCATATGCTCCGTCGCCATAGAAACGCGCTACTTCAACCGCTCAGCCCAGAAATGCTCTTTCGTGCACCAACGCCAAGATGAAAACAACTTACACAGGACATTTGACGCACCCACATCGAATTTCCTCTATATATGGGCGGCCAGCTTTCCTAGTTGGAACCGTAAGCGTGCTGGTATGCCTACCGATTCGGGCTGGAGAGCAGCCTGCTGAAGTCGCACGCGGGACCGGTCGTCATACCCTTCAGGACCAATCCTTCGTCGAAGCATACCAGCAAGCTCTATATCTCAACCCGGATGACAGGCTCGCGCGCATCAGTTTGGGCTGGCTATTTTATGTTCAAGGTCGTTGGCAGGGAGCCATTGATCAGTATCGACTAGCTCTAGAGCACGAAGTTGATGCTGATGCCCAATAGGCCCTTGGCCTGGCGTATTTGGCAAATGCGGATGACAAAGCGGCACAGACGACCTATGCTCAGGGAATCCGACTCTTTGGGGCAGAAGACGCACAGCGGATCGGCGCATTGCAAAGTCTGGATGCACTAATCAAGAATAGTGAGGAAAACATCATCGCCCGGAAAATCCGGATGACCTATTGGCCTTAATACACGCAGACCCTCAATAGCATATAGACTTGTCGCCTTATATAATCACCAACAGCTATGGCTCTCTAATGCCTTTGACGATGAGCGCATTCCAACCTTTCGAGGAGCCTTAGATCTAGTAAAAGAAAAAACTCAGTTGGCCATTGAGATAAAATGTCCAGGAATCGAAAAAGCATCGATTTAAACCTTAGAATAAACAGGCATGCTTGATCGTGAAGAAGATACCACGCCTTTACCCATCATAACCGCAGAGGCTATCGTCAAGCACTGAGGAAAAATATCAAGCCTACAAAAAAATAGCCTCCAGAGCGACGAGCGCATTGAAGTGAGTGCGCTCGAGCGAGGTCTTTCTCGCCTCTTCTCGAACTACATTAGTCCCCATCTGAGACCCGTCATCGATGAGTTGGCGTTCTTCGCGGCTCACGGGATGCCCGGTGGGGCGGAGGCAAGATCGACATCCATTTCAACAGTTTACCATCCCGCACCCCCCGGAGACCCATCCTATGAAACTGCTCGTGCGAACTCTCTCTTATCGTCCCAACAACTTCTTGAAGGATATCGAGGGTGTCGAATACGTCATCGCCTCTACCGAAGAAGAGGCGATCCGCATGGCCGCAGATATCGATGCTACGATCGATATCTGCGGCGCACCATTCATCGAAGCGGCACCGAAGTTGCGATGGGTCCAAATGCTCAGCACCGGCGTCAACGGTGTGCCCTTCGATCTACTTCACGAGCGCGGGATCGTGCTAACAAACGCCGGCGCGTACGGCCCGAACATGGCCGACCACACCATGGCGTTTATGCTCATGTTGAGCCGACAGATTCCACAGATACTGCGTCGGCAGGAAAAGGAACGATGGCTAAAAAAAGACACGCCCATCCCCGATCCCGGCGAACTTGACGGGCAAACGCTGCTAATTATTGGACTGGGAGGCATCGGGCTCGAAACAGCTAAGCGCGCCGCCGCGTTCGGCATGCGTATCATTGCGACCAGACGCCACATGGACCGACCAGCGCCGGATTATGTACACGAACTGCACCCCATAGAAGCGCTGGACGACCTGCTGCCCCGCGCCCACTGGATTAATGTCAGCGTGCCCTACACCACTGACACCACCGACCTCATCGGAGACCGGGAATTCGGCCTGATGCGCGACGGCGTGCATATGCTGTGCCTGGCGCGCGGCGGCATCATCAACACCGACGCTCTGCTGCGCGCCCTCGACAGCGGTAAAGTCGCCGGCGCGGGCCTCGACGTAACGGACCCCGAGCCCCTGCCCGACGACCATCCGTTGTGGGACTATCCGAATGTGATCATCACGCCGCACTCATCTGGGCAATCCGAAGCCGCGCACCGACGATTAGGAGAATTGGTCGCCGACAACGCGCAGCGGTTCCTGCTCCGGCAACCGCTGCGCAACATCGTCGATCTTGAGCTACGCTACTGAGGCGGGTGATCGGCGTATGCCTCTCCCAAGGACTGTATTACAAATCAACTTTCTCGCGCGACGAGCGTACTGAGCCGTGCAATCGCCCAATGATCCATCTCCCGCCATCCCGCGCCCGCGGGGTATTTGTGGAAATTCTCCCGCACGTCCAACTGCGCCTCGGCGCTCACGAGTAGGCACACGACCTCGCCGATGCGCGCCGGTGTGCCAGTAAACGCCTCTTGCGGATACGGCCAAATCGCGTCAGCGCCCAGCCGTCACCGTCCGTCCCTCCGCGTCGACCTGACGGCTTTCCTCAATCCTCAAGGCACCACGTCCCCGGCCAGCCGACGCGCCACCTGTGCATGCCCAGCCTTCCCACGCTCTTCCAACAGTCGCGCGATCTCCCCATAGGAGTCGGCCATCTCCCGCCGCACACCCGCCGGCGTCTGGTGCTCAGCGACCTGCAACGCCCCCTCACCCAGCGCCGTCAACGCCAAGTCCGGCATCTCGGCCAACACAAAAGACAGCGCACTGGCCCAAGGGCCGTAATGCGCATCTTCCACATCAAAAAAACCGGCGCGATAGCGCGTGACCGCCGCCATTTCGCCCGCTTCGTCGCTATCGCGCGCATATATCCACGTTCGGACCAGATCGACGGGACGCCAATCGGGATAGGCCTGTGCCAAACGATCAGCCGCCCGCAACGCGTCTTCGTTTCGCTGCGCCGCTATTAGACCAGCGACTTCCCGCAAGGCCGGGTCCGGACACTCCGCATTTTTACCAAAACTCCGCTGCCATCGCGCCAAGGCTTCCGCCCCATTGCCCTGCCTTGCAAAGACCATTACCGCCGGATGGTCAAAACCGAGAAAAGACGGCTCGACTCCGTCGTCGGCGAAAAACCGCCCTGCTCCACACCGATAGCATGTGCTTCGGGTACCTCTGCGATAATCCAGCGACCAGCTTGGATACGACTGTCTTCTCCGGTATAAATACGGGCAAAAGCCACGCCATACCATCCCGTACTCAGCACGCCGATCACAACAACCACCCCAACAAGTCGCCGCCAAGACGCCGCGCGATCCATCAGCCACATACACAAATCTCCGGCCAACAGGGCGAGAAAGGGCACGAGCGGCAACAGGTAACGAACGTGTTTGGTGTGCAAGCCGCCGACCAATACAAAACAGAGCAATGGCCAAAGCACTACAGCCAGGTGCAGCGCCTGCCGGTGGCGCATACCGGCAAAAAAACTCGCCGCAAAAAGCACCGTCGCCACCAACCCTACGGCCAGCGGCATCAACGCGGTCCAATAGTGCTGATAGGGTACTGTGTCAACGTCGAAGAGCGTCTAGGGCTTGATGACGTTGCCCCGGGCGATGCCCAGCGAATACGCCAAATCGTTCGAACTTTCACTCTGCCATAGCAGCCCGGGTTGCAGCAAACACAGAACCAAAACGGCGCTACCCGACAAAATGCAAACGCCGCGAATTGACCTGCTGCGCGATTGCAAAACAAAAGCGCCAGCGGGGAGCAACGCCAAAAGCAATCCGTTCAAACGCACCGCCGCCGCCACACCCGCGCAAACGCCCACCGCAACCGCCCAACCCCATTCCTCTTTTTCAAGTGCCTTCGCCAACACGCAAAAGCAAACTACACAACAGAAATACGCCGTCAACGGTGAAAAAATGAGCCTGTTGCACCACGACCGGCGCCACCGCGGTAAAGAAAGTCGCCAAGAGTGCGGCCCACTCGCCAAAACAACGCCGCCCCAGCCAACACACCAGCAACAGGCTCATACAGGAAAGGGCGGCGGCGAATAAACGGGCTGTCATATAAATCCAGACCTGCCCCTGTACTGAGCCCATATCCAGCGCCGGTGCCCCCGGCAAAACACCCGTAAACGCCAACGCCCCGCGAATCAGTGTCTCTTCATCGGGATGGAAGTGATCGAAAGTCTGTTGATCGAATTGCCTGGTCGGATCAAAATCACTGATACCGCGCGTCAAACCCGACGAAACGCAGACCAGTGCCGAGCATAAGACACAAGACCAAAGCCAGTAGCTGGGGTCGGGCCAGTAGGTGGCTCAAGTGATTATTAGTTATCACTATGGGCAGTAAAAGAAATCACAGGTCCCAACAAAACCACAGAGGTGTTACAAACCCGCAATGGGACCATATGGAGAAAATTAAAGGAACCTTAAAGGAATCCACAGAATCATCGGAGGGCTGTCCAAGGGCATAGCCTTGAGCGACTTGCGGTCCCGATTTTGCAGGATCGCAAAATCGGATCAGACCGCCCCTCGGAGCCCGACAGGAGTCGGGCGAGAATGAGCGGAGGTTATGCCCTTGAACAACCCGTACGCTCTATGCTAGTTCAACAGACAATTCAAAAGCCGCTAATCCCGCCCCGGAAAGCGCTCTACATACTCCCGCGCAAATTCCTCGCTCCCATCATCAAGGCGCACCTGCAAATCCATACCCGGCAGAAAACCCGTGATCTTGCCCGCAACAAAATCCCCGCGATAACCGCCGTCTGCCGCGCAAAGGACCCGCCCGTCCGGCCAATGCACCTCGTGGATCTGGCGCACAGTCGGCTTGGCGAAATCTGGCTCGACCCTAAAACACTCCACCGCCTCGCGGTCCAACTCCACGCCCAGCCCCGGCGTCTGCGGTACCTGCAAATGCCCGCCTTTAACCTCGAATTCTCGCAGCAGCGTATGCGAATAGATGTTGACGCAGGGAATTGCCGGCCAACGCGCTTCCTTCAACACCGAACCGATATGCGCGGCAAAGGTCGTCGTCAGCCCCGTGCCAACCATCTGCAACCAGAAGGGCATCTGCGCCCGAGCGGCCAGATTGCCGTCGCTCAGCA
>Ga0315339_1003590_pt1 | contig 10797 bp, 10 predicted proteins | sample ASW17metaG_FD_204514 | JGI IMG/M metagenome (GOLD analysis project Ga0315339, IMG submission 204514) | Ammonia-oxidizing marine archaeal communities from Pacific Ocean, United States - ASW #17 | ecosystem: Environmental > Aquatic > Marine > Oceanic | place: USA: California | collected 2016-12-05
AATCCAAGAGAGCCAATATCAATTAGTCCCGAAACAAAGCTAACTCCTAGAGATGCAAACACATAGAACTTAAATTCAATCAAAAATCTACAAACTCGCGTGAGCGCAGACAATTCTAATGAGTTATCTTTCCCTACAAAGGATCTATAGACTTTCTTTAGTAAGTTTTTTATAACCACGCTAACAGATTCTAGGTAAAATAATCATCAACTCGGCATGTCTCTCAATACTTCCATCACTCCCGTAGCGGTCTCGCTGATTAAAGTACATTTACACTGATCGTACAAATACAGTCTCGTTATCTTGCCTAACCACACGATCAACCTAGCCCGTTAATCTTATGCAACATGTCGGATACCCTATCGCTCCACTTATGCCCTTTAGAAACGAATGTTTTACCTTCTAGAGCCAATTTTTTCCTTAGATTTTCGTCTGCAATAAGTGATTCAATTAATTCTAGATAATCAGTAAGATCGCTTTTGAATTGGACCATGCAAGACTTTGGAAACAATTGAGCATAAACAGAAGACTCTTCAGCCAAAACAACGGCCCCACTTGCCATAGTTTCAAACAGTCGTGGCCCCATTAACTCCATCGGAGAAAGCGTGTTGAGAACAATTTTGCTTCTTGCCAGAAGCTCGTAGTATTTCACTTCTTCGAGATAGCGGTAACCGTATCGCGGAAATAATAGTTTTGCAGTTCTGTACTTCACAAAGTGTTGATAACGCTTACTGGTCAGCGGAATAGCGTTCCAGAATATCTCCAAATCTGAATAGTTTGATCTTTTCCTTATAGGTAAGTCTGATACGCAATAGAACATCTCATTCATTACTCGCAGGCGAGAATCAGTTTGATCTACACCTGTAGTACGGTTTTGTATGATGCCGCTGAATGCCAAATCAATATCTTTTTCTGTAATCTGATTAGAAATTTTTTTGTCGTCAAATCCAAATGGCCAAAACACGACATTTAAGCCGTAAGCTTCACCGAATGTTTGCGAATTGTGGTGATGTGAAAATACTAGATTGAACCTATTCTTTGTTAGATATTGCAACTTATTGTGTAAATTATTGTACTCCTTATTTAGGATCGCGACTAAAGGGACTTCTGCAGTCCGAAAATCACAGTTTCGTAGAAGTGGTGGTTCATCGACCAGTTCTGGTAACCAACTGTGCCCAACAACAATACACTCGATATCAAATGGTGCTTTAGATTGAATGTTAGCTAAAGAATCATTTGGATCATATTCTGTAAAACCTGGACCATACAAGAATACTTCTGCCTGCTGACATAATTCGTTAATCGTATCCTGCTGATACGCAGCACCTTTATACCGTGCCATGTTTTTTGATAGAAAAAGGATTTGTAGTTTCTTCAACTTGAAATAGCTAACCTTTTAGTTTTTCGCGAACCCACCGAAACGTCTGTTCTAAACCTTTATCTAAGGAAACATGCGGAACCCAGTCAAGGACTTCCTTTGCCTTATTATTATTCGCCATTCGATCCCTATCCCCTTCAGGTTTGGTCACATCATATTTAATCTCAATATCTTTCCCCGATAGACTCACAATCCTTTCTGCGACGTCCGAAATTGCGTGGCTCATAGTAGGCCCAATTTGTATAACGCCCTTGTTCATTCCCTTATCAATCGCGGCAATTATGGCGTCTACTACATCCGATACATACAGAAATGCTCTCTTCTGCTTACCCGAGCCCCAAACAATGAAGTCTTCATCGGGATAATTTACAGCTTTTCGACATAGGGCTGGTATCACCTGTGACTTCTCCACAGAGATATCACATGGTGCTCCATATACATTATGTAACCTAAGTACTGACGTTTTTATGTTGTCTTCTTTTTCCGCAAGGCCACACTCATATTCACCCATCAGTTTGCTCCAACCATATGACGACTCTGGGTTTGCCGGATACGCATCCTCTTCCCTTAAAGGGGGCGGATCAATTGTATTTTGCTTTTCTAATGGATAGCTACAAGCAGTACCAACATACAGATATCGTCGGACACTATTCTTAATCGATGCTCGCAACATGTTAGAGTTAATCAACATATTTGAATGAAAGACCAAATATTCGTTTTCAAACACAAAATTTATTCCTGCAACGATGTCTGCTAAGTGAACGACGGCATCGATTCCTCTTGTAACATCGATGCAATTAGAGTAATCACAAAGATCACGTTCAAAGAATTTTGACTCGATGTTGATAACCGCTTGTCCATCTTTGTAGAGATTTTCTTTTTTCCCACGCCACAAGTTATCAACGACAGATACGTCCTTTCCGTATTTGACTAGTTGTAAGACAAGGTTTGAACCAATTAAGCCCGCACCACCTGTAACTAATATTTTCATTGACTAGAGACTCTCACGTTGCTCATTCTTATTAGAGTCGCGACATCCGTTGACTAACGGATACCGACTATAGAATCCTCATTCGAGGTAGGGGTTGCCACAACTTCGGTTTCTCCCTTCTAGATTTTTGTTAAACAAGACAATAGCTTCAATAGCACATCAAACTCTATGCATACATTTGTTCTAAATGACGTGCCAAATACCTCGCTCCAATATTCTGCCACTCCTCTAATTTGAACCACGGCTGATTTTTGCTTGGGTCACAATCCTCATCCAACCAGTCTGTATGCTCAAGTGAAACAGTCATGCCGACTGATGCTTTAATAAATGCATACAAATATGCAAGTATTTGTTCTTTATCCGGTTCGTTATGAATACAGGACTGAATAACCGTCGGCAGCTCTTCCCAATCTGTCACTCTAAAGACTGGAGCCTGAGTATCACCAAATAGATATGGCTGGTTTCCGAATGTAATTAGATGTTTATAACATAACAACGCATCTAAACTGACTGATCCAGCAATGGTACAAACCGCATCTGCTTGGTTGATTAGATCAAATAGATCCATCTCTGAGTCGACGAATGCTACATTTTCTAGAGCATGTACTTCCTCCAGGCATGACACATCGTAACCACGAGTGCCTGGATGATTACGAACCAGTAGGGAGTGAGTAAATGGTAACGACAAAGATATATTGCGAATTATTGTCCGAAGATCACTATAGAAAGGAGCGATAAAATTGGTCCTGTAATTTAATGCCTTATTTGGCAACAATAAAATATATTTTTCATCGTTCGATATCATACCGTTGGCTATGCGCTTTGACCAAAGCCTGCGCTCGATGTTATTTCTGTCTGAACAAATTCTGTAAAGTTGAAAAGCCAGAAGTTTTATAGCTTGGTATGATGGTCGCATCGAAGGTAGACGTAATTTATTATGAAAATATTTTGTTTCGTTACCACCGATCTTGCTAGTGCCGCTAACTTGTCCCAACCACATATCGGTTCTCTTAAACTCGATATACGCTGTTATTGCATTTACCAGTCGCTGTATTTCAGCATGACTTAACCCATTCTCAATTTTGTCTAAATATACCTCCTCAATCTTTTCCGAAACCCGGGCTAAGTTATCGTAGATGACGAATCGGTGTAGTGGATTAGTCAGATACACCGTATCGATCGCAAATTCCCTACACACCGCTTCTAATATTGGGATTAACCGGTTGTTGCAGGCTCCGTCTAGCCCAAAGCATACGCAATCTATCTTGTTTTCCTCGAAAAGGATCTCAAAACACTTAATATACAGACATATCAAAGAATTAAAGTTTGTAGCACTACCAGAGAATAAATTAGCACCACGGACCGATGTTTTTAGACGCACCCTTTGGAGATTATATTTCTGATATTTGTCCGGCAAATACTTTGTATTGTCTAGACCTGTGGCGACACAGCGAGCAACAAGATCTTGCAATGCAAAACTCGAGTGGAAGTTACCAAGGCTATCTATACATTTCCTGTCATCATTTGTTTCACAAATTCCGTACGGGACAACTGAAACACGATTGCCAATTTCCGTAAGGAATAGACTCAACGAGTCACGCTTTACTTTATCGATTGGTGCGGACACAAATAATGCTATTGTTTTCATCGTGATGACTACCAAGATGGTTTGGAGTCCGTGTTGTCTGTGTCTACTGCCAGATTTATTTCCATATAAATTTAATTCGGTACTAACCAAAAAAGCTTTGTATTTCTTTAGTTGTTGTTGAACCTACGTATTCAGTATTACATTTCGAGCAACTGAATACTGCTTTGGTTCAGGAATATAAATTAAACGATCTATAACTAATGTTGAATACTCCGGCACTAACTAGAAAATGAATTACATTGTTTAACGCCTCGAAAAGTATGTTTGCCCAATACAGCGGGCCATTGCTAGTCAGGTAGATACACCTAGGATAGATATAGAACTTACTTGTATCGATTCCCGACTATTGTATAGAAGCAACAAACTGCTTCAAAATGTGCAGTCCTACATTCTGGCTCTTTTCTGGATGAAACTGGAGACCTACAACGTTACCTTTACGCACACCTGCATTAAGTGTTGAACCATATGCACAGGTTGCAATCACTCGCGTATCACTATCATTATCAAGAACGATTGCATAACTATGCGAAAAATATACCACATGTCCATCAGGCAGTTTGTCAAAATTATCAAACAAAACGTCCCTACTAACTAAAATATTGTTCCAGCCAACATGCGGCACTCTTAAATTGGACTCACCGGGTTCGATTCTCGCTACTACCCCATCAATCCAACCAAGACCCTTATATTCACCCCCCTCATAACTCTTGCGGGCCAATAGTTGCATACCCAAACATATTCCCAACAACGGTTTTTGATTTGTGATTACTTCCTCTTGCAGAATGTCGAGAATGCCCGAATCCTTTAGGCTATTCATACCATCTCGAAACGCACCAACGCCCGGTAAAACTATAGCCCGAGATTCTCTCAACGTTTCTGGCCGTCTAGTGATTTCTACTTGTTCCCCAGCTAGAGCTATTGCATTTTCGACAGACCTGAGGTTACCCATTCCGTAATCAACGATGGCAATCAACTAGTCTCTCTCCTTAAGCCCCATTGGCTCACTGACGCATGTCAATGCCGCTCTCCAACATATATTTCTTAGCCTTCCTTAAACTCTGATCCATATAATGAAAAATGTTCGCAGCCGCCACTGCATGTGCATTACCTTTCCGAATCCCATCGACGAGATGCTGCCATTCCCTAACGCCCCCTGATGCAATAACAGGAATCGTAGTGGCACCGCATATTTCTCTTACCAATTCCAAATCATAGCCCTCACCCATTCCATCATGGTCAATTGACGTTATGAATATTTCCCCCGCTCCCCTTTCTTCAGCCTGCTTCGCCCACTCTCCGGGACCGACCCCGGTATTTTTTCTTCCCCGGTCTATGAATACTTCGTACTGACCAAGATTATTCTTTTTAGCATCAATTGAAACAACAATGCACTGGCTACCGAATCTTTCTGCTGAGCTAGATATCAAGTCCGGGTGTTCGAAAGCACCTGTATTAATCACAATTTTATCTGCCCCATTTTTCAAAATATCAGATATATCGTCCAGGCTATCTACCCATCCGCCCACGGTGAGCGGCACAAAACACTTTGTCGATAACGCACTAATAATCTCCATAAATTTGTCTCGCTCACCCCGCTCCCGGGTAACATCTAACAGAATTATCTCATCACCCGCCCAGATGTTAAAGAATTCGACAGCTGTAATTGCGTCCCCGATGACGTTGGTATGCCGGAACTGAATACTCTGAACAATCATCCCATCCTTATGAATCAAAACTGGTATAAGACGGTTTTTAAGCATAATTGTCTAACATTCCTAACAATCTATATTGTGCGTAATCACGTCAGTAATAATTCGACGAATTTACACACTCTGTGTCCATAACTAAACAACATCTGCGACAACTAGATTAATATAAATTCCTTATCACTTAACTGACCTTCTGTAGGATATTCCCAATTATCATTCTTTAAATTGTACGGTTCATCTTTCAGAGGTAGTCTGTATTTATCCACATCTGCATCATTAATGTGATTAATCACACTATCCAATTGATACCAACTTCCTGATTTGTCTTTTTCCCAGATTGCCGGATCACGGAGATGTTCTATTGCATCCTCAAACTCGGTCTCAGTAATGCCCATGAACTTGAGGTAAGTATCTAAAGTAGATGGACGCACTCGATCATATTTTCTAACGATTTCTATAGCATCTTCGCGCGTAACCTTTCCTTCTCTAAGGTCGTAGGTGCTGTGTCGAGTCCCTCGACCATATCCAAATTTGAGAAAGCAAAGATAATCGTGCACATCATCTACATGACTATCAATTTTTGTATATAGATTGTTGGATCTATCACGGGGGGTTTTTAATGTCGCGAAATTGTACAAATCAATCATTAATTTTGTATTTTTCCATTGATCCCACTCCACATAATTACCCAAATATATCCCTCTTACCCCTACCTTTTCGATTTGATCGTCATCCGGAAACAAATACGGCGCCATATCGCGTAGATCAATGTCACACGTTTTATCACTCACTACATCCAGTGGCTTAATTCCACGCATGTCGTGCTCTTGTCGCTTCCATGTCGAGAACTCAGCCATATCATCAGGACGGTACATCCCAAACGATTCGCCATAACCAGTCTCACCATAAACTATGAGTGGAATGTTGTATTGGACAGCAACTTGAAACGGTGAGGTAAAGATACCCGCGTGAGAGTGCCAAGAAATGTCACCGCATTTAACTAGCATATATCTCATGATCTTCTTTACAGAGTTCGGGTTCGGCGTAATTCTTATCAAATCACCCGGGAAACGAGACATAAACGAATCTAAATTCCGCTTTCCAACTCGGGTATTGAACAGATCATTAAAACAAACATAGAGTGGGTGCATCCCGAACTCTTGGGTGAGGATATGAGCTTGATAGTGGCTATCTTTTGCACCGCTTATTGGAATAATACAATCATAGATATTCCCCCGCTCTTTAGATATTTCTTTATATTCCAATAGGAGCGATTTTAGCCGGCGTGACTTTTCAACTAGGTCTACGCTTTGCCGTTTTAACTCCATGTAGGTACAACCACTACAAATCCCCCTCTCATCCAACAATAGCGATGGTCTGGTATTTTCTGGAAGAACGCACCTCTTACAGTAATTCACCTGCTACCTCCTTTTGACCTCAACGACATTGTCGTCTCAAACAAACTAGAACTCTGCTGTCACAAATTACCTAGGAGTAGGTCTCCACGCAATCACACTAAGCGGATTAAATATGTTATTTCCAAATATGTTTGGTTCATTCATGACAATCTCAATTTGTCCACGACTTTGATACCTAATAAGTATTGTTTCTAAGTCTCTATTGTAGTCACATAATTTCGTATATTTTATTCTGAGAATGTTGAGCACATCTTGTTGAATAAACTTATGTTCATAGATAGGTTCGAAATGAACGACCAACGATGGGGTACTCTTGATCAGTTGATTCAATAAATTTTCTGGAGTTATCGGCAGTTGTTCAATCGCTTGACTAGTAAACACCAGAGAGTTATTACATGATGCCATTAGGTCATTGTTTGGATCGTAATGATCGTGCCGATAACATTGAACATCGAAACCAAACGCATCCGCAATTATCTTTGACACTTCAATACCTCTTGGCGACAAATCACCACAAATGCCTTTTCTAAAACTGGGCAATTTATCGAGCATGTAAAAAATATTTTTCCCATAGCCGCTACCAAGCTCCACCAGAGTTTCACTTGAACCTATAAATTGTTTGAGAATCATTAATTTCAGTGCGATTTCACATTTTTCTCTATTTTCAAATGACAAAACATCCTTAATTTTGCAATTATCATAGGATATTAATGTACTGACGTTAGCATTTGTTTTTGACACGAATTCGCTATTTAAGGAAAAAAGAAAATCTGTCACAGAATCATGGGCCTCCAATATCGATCCATTAACAAGGTCCAGGACTGTTGACCATTTTCTTTTATCGTATTCTGTAAGCGTGGTCGAAATATTCCTGTTCGTATTTTTATCTTCTGACAGTATCAAGCGGTCTGGCCAATCTGTATATTCATGAATAGATCCCAGCGCGATATCTGGATAATTAGCTAAGTTGAGCTCCCTATATATTTGTTCTTTCATGCCCACTCCAAACACCTTTTAAGCTTCGTCTATTCTTATTCAAAGTCCGCAGAACACAATAGGTTCTCCAGAACGAGTGTTGATCCTTTCTGTGATTTGTTCTAACTTGATCTGGCCTTTTAGCGGATTAGCGTTAAACGAGATTCGGTAAGCTTTAATCTAAAAACAACGTAACAAAAGCTGCATATCTTCCTCTTGACGATGACAAGTCGAGATTTTCAAATGGATCAATATCATCGACCCCATGAATTTTGCTCTCATCGTATAAAACCAAGTCGCCAACCAAAAAGTTCTCATCAACAAAAAACTTCCCTCCATCTATTTCAACAAACCCACCTCCCTCATAGAAATCAACACCATATTGTGTCATTAATAAGAGTAGGTTAACGGTACGGCCAAGTGAGGCCATTTTTGTCGCGCGTGAAGCACCCAAATCTTGGTGCGGACTTAGGAATCCCCCCCCACGGGGGTAATGCTGAATTCGGCTTGCCGTCCACACCCCTCTCGAAACGGCGTCCATCGCAAAGTCCGACGCTTCTCCAAGCAACTTGTTTCGTACTCTTACCATAGTTCGGAAAATATTATGCATACCGAAAATATTTTCGCACCATAGAGGATTGTACAAACATCGATATAGTCGTGGATGTGACGGTCTTACACCACCCGAAGTACCAACCAACAAACGTCGGTAATTGTCTTTTATTAAGTCATATCCCCCAGATGGCCTTTTCATATCTTTACCAATTGGCACTACCGCTTGTACTTTTTTTAGACTTTCGTTAACCATAACTGGATTGATTAATCCTCGGATGCAAACAATGCCAAAATTTTCAAGCAAGCTGAAAACAGAGTCTGGATCGACTTCTGATTCCTGCTGATAAATCTTTATAACTTTTGAAGCGTTACGATTTATATCGTAGGTCACAAAATTTCTCCACAAATAATGAACTGACCAATTTCTTCCGTCTTAAATATTTTCAGCTAATGAACCCAAAAGAATTGATCGATGTTGGCCTTAAAATATGAGATCAGAACTTCATACCTTGGAGATTCTTTCGCTCCCTGATTGATATTTGTTGTCAGTTCCTAACTTAGGTAGCATCTCCAAAAATGCTTTCTATTGTTTCTGTTGCGAGCCACGGATTAGTTCCAGTTCCTTGAGAAATGCTTTTCCTTTCGGGGTGTCAACAAACTTTGACTTATTTTCCCCGGTGGCTCCCCAAGAGAACGGGTCAGTTGGGTCATCAATATGTCCTTCGGAACCTTCGTTCGACAAAAACCACTTCATATAACGTTTTGCGAGAAATGGATCGTTGCGTAAATAATCAATACCTTTCATGAAATCTGGTTGGGTGAACATCTTTCCACTGAATTCATAGCCAAACTTGCATAGCCGATCGTTTACCAGATGCTCACATAAACACAACTCCCAGTCTTCTAAGATTGACTCCCAGGCAGTTAGACGACTCTCATCAAATCCTCTATTTTTCATCGATCCAGTGTGAGAAGACCAACCTCTTTTTATAAGCACTCCATCGAATACAGAATCCCATTGTTTTGGAGCAATCATTAGTGGTTGAAACTCTATTTCCAAAAACTCACAGAGCTTTTTAGATATCACTTCGGGTTGCCCTACCACATCTTCATATCTGACAGACATGTAGTCTTTATCCGAGTAGAGCGACTGATAAGTTAGGCATTTGTCCATATTGTCGATACAGTTAAAGATTGCATCCAAGTATCCAACTTTTTGATAACTTAACTTGTGCCAAGAAGCGAGGACAGCTCTTGGATCTCGAACAATCTGTACTACTTTCCCTTCCGGGAAAAGCCGAAAGTACTCCGGGATAGTGGTCCAGTTAAGTGCCGCATCCTCACCACCGATAAGTTTTCCAGTCTGATTTAGAAGATGCCGAAGAATTGCGTTATACAGATTCTGGTACGAGATTCCCGAAGCAATTACGTCTGCGAAAATAGTGCTCGAATCTAAAGGGATATCATACCGATAGAACAACCGTAATCGCATCTCTTCTAGCGACTGTTTAATAGAACTTTCAGTCACTGGCTCAGATTTCCTGTAAAGGAATCGGAAAAAATGAATATATTCACTAACCACCAGAACTTCCGAATGCGCGTTGAGAATATTAGAAACCAAGGATGATCCACCACGCATGGTCCCTGATATAAGTAATTTCCCCCTTGGTAAATCTTGAACCAAGTCAAGCTCTCCTCTGTCTTCTAAAAATAGTTTTGCCCATCAATGAAATGACAAAACCAACCTTTTGCACTACTCTCGAAATGTCTTAGTGAAAATTAGTTTGGGCCACAATTTCCGATCTCACACTTTCAGAAACTAGCGAAGAAATTACCGTACCTAGGCTGATAGAATTTAAGTCAACTAACCGCTCTAGGGATTCTAAACTCCGACCACGTGACTCAAAGCCAGGGCCCGAATTTGTTGCTAACGAATACAATCGAAGGGCTGGAAAGTCATGTGTTTTGACTATGTTCCGACCATTATCGGTGGATGCATCATCAACCATAATTATTTCAAACAGCTTGATGAAATCTTGGTTCTACAGTACATCAAGACATGTTTCAATATGGGACTCAGCATTGTAAAAAGGAACAATAACACTTACACAGAATTGTTCTAA
>Ga0315339_1003592_pt1 | contig 10790 bp, 16 predicted proteins | sample ASW17metaG_FD_204514 | JGI IMG/M metagenome (GOLD analysis project Ga0315339, IMG submission 204514) | Ammonia-oxidizing marine archaeal communities from Pacific Ocean, United States - ASW #17 | ecosystem: Environmental > Aquatic > Marine > Oceanic | place: USA: California | collected 2016-12-05
CCTCGGCGCCATAGAGGTCCGCGGCCAACCGTGGTCATAGTCCGCCGTCCCCGCCATCAGGTCCCGTATGCTGCCCGCGGTGTCGTAAACGACCAGCCTCTCCATGAGAGGATGCGCCCGGAAAAGTCCCTTACATTGCTTCGGTGCCACAGGATGAGACGCGACCAGCCTCACATCGTCGAGCCTGACCCCCGCAGCGGCGGAGAGACACAGCCGAATGCGCACACGGGTCTGGCCCACGACGCGCAGACCTGACGTCCACAACAAATCGAGTGACTCGACGACCGGCCCGGCTAAGCTGTTCTCGACCGGGATCACCGCCCTCTCTACCTCACCGCTCAGGACGGACTCGAAAGCCTCGTCGAACGTGCGGCACGCTCGCAGCTCGATGTCTGAGCCGAGTAGCTGCTGCGCAGTGGCATGGCTGAACGCGCCCGGCTCGCCTTGGATCGAGACCCGGGTCATTCCTGGTCCTTTAGGACCCTAGCCTGACGAGCCAGATCGAGCCGCATAGCCATGAGCCCGACCAGGGACCGATCGACTTGATCGATCTCCTCTCGGACAGTCTGGAGCCCTTCTGGTACAATCGTAGTCATCATCAAATCCTTACTTGCCGGTGGCCTTGAAGGGTGTCAAGACGTTCTCTACGAGGCCCTGGGAGTGGACCCCCAGATCGTAACGCCGGGCCACCCTTCGGATCGCACGTTCGGTGTAGGTCAGGGTCGGTTCGGCACCTCATAACTACCAATAAGCCACCAGCGCCCAACGGTGCTCACCTACCGACCTCAAGGGGGAGCCCGGATCCCAGCCGAGGAGGACCGGTTTCTCGCTAGGGATCGCGAGGCAACGCAGGTAGTTGACGCACGACGGTGATTCTGTCAGGTTTACGTCGAATACAGAATATGAGATAGGCTAGCAGCAGAAGTACCGATGCGGGAGCCTCCAAGGCTACCCGCATTTTTCGTGGCGAGTGCCACGGCCCAGCGCGGGGGTTACTACCGCGAGAGTCACGAAGTCGGAAGGTGCGGATCGTCCGAAACTCCGACCATGACCAACAAGATGGAGCAAGATGATGCGTACCAAAGGCACTGTGAAGTGGTTCAACGACCAAAAGGGCTTCGGCTTTATCACCCCGGAAGATGGCAGCAGAGATCTGTTCGTCCATCATTCGGCGATTCAGGCCGAGGGCTTCAAGTCTCTCGCCGAGGGCGAGAGCGTTGAGTTCGACGTGGTGGAGGGCCAGAAGGGTCCCGCCGCTGAGAATGTACAGAAGCTCTAAGAGCCGCTAAGGCCAGTCGGCCTATAGCAGGTTGCGGGCCGCCCCGAGTATCCGGGGTGGCCCGCTTTCTTTTCCATCACGTTTTCGGCCGGAGCGGACATAGGCGATGGCGTCCCTCGACAACCCGATCCTTCCCTTCATTCGGGCGCAGGGCTGGATATTGCTCGATGGCGGATTGGCTTCAACGCTTGAGGCGTCCGGTCACGACCTGAACGATGATCTCTGGTCCGCCAAGTTGCTACTGGAGGATCCCGAGGCCATTCGCGCCGCACACCTCGCGTTCCTGGGTGCCGGTGCAGACTGTATCATTACCTCGTCTTATCAGGCCACGTACGATGGCTTCCTAGCGAGGGGACTGAGCCTCCAAGAGATCGAGGGCCTGCTGACCCTGTCCGTCGACATCGCGGTCGACTCCCGTGACACCTTCTGGTCCGAGAAGGGAAACCGGCCCGGCCGCCTCCGCCCGCTGGTGGCCGCGAGTATCGGACCCTACGGAGCATTCCTGTCGGATGGATCAGAGTACACAGGGGACTACGACCTGGACGCACAAGCGCTGGCGGCTTTCCACGACAGTCGCTGGCGAGTGCTCGCGAGTAGCCGCGCAGATCTCTTGGCCTGTGAGACCATCCCCTCGCGCGCCGAAGCTGAGGTCCTCCTTGGGCTCCTCCACGACACACCGGACACGTGGGCATGGATGAGCTTCAGTTGCCGCGACGGGGCCCATCTGAGCGACGGAACCCGGCTCGAACAGGTCGCCGAACTGTGCGCCGGCTCGCCGCAGGTGGCCGCGATCGGAATCAACTGTACCCACCCAGTCCATATCTCGTCGCTGATCGCCGAAGCACGCAAAGCGAGGCCGAAGCCGATTCTGGCATACCCGAACTCGGGGGAGCCCTATGATGCCGTCGAGAAGAAGTGGGCACCGACCCCACGAGCCCCAGACCTCGCCGACCTCACCGAAGAGTGGGTGGAGCTGGGGGTTTCAGGCGTCGGCGGATGCTGCCGGGTGGGGCCTTCCACCATCGCCGCCATGAGGACCCGACTCCCACGCTGGGATTCGGAGCAGGGACCGACCTCCCCGTGAGCGAACGTCGCCCCGGCGTCTTCGTCGATGCGGACGCCTGTCCCGTAAAGGACGAGGTGTACCGGGTCGCGCTACGATACGGCCTCAACGTCACGCTCGTGTCCAACTCCTGGCTCCGCACACCTCGAGAGGACTGGCTTGAACTGGTGATCGTGGACCCAGAACTCGACGCGGCCGACGCTTGGATTATCGAGCAGGTCGTGAAGGACGACATCGTCATCACCGCCGACATTCCCCTCGCATCCGAGTGTCTCAAGAAGGGGGCCCGCGTGCTCGGTCCGCGAGGACGCCCGTTCACCGAGGACTCGATCGGCAGCGCTCTCGCGACCCGAGAGCTACTGTCCCAACTCCGTGACATGGGTGAAATGTCTGGGGGCCCGCCTCCCTTCGAAAAGAAAAACCGTTCCCAGTTCCTCCAGGCCCTCGACCAGATGATCCAAGCGGTTCGGCGAGGCCGATAGACTTGGGACGGCGAGAGCCCCAGAAGGGGTGGCAGAAAACTCTTGACCCCGAGCACTCACACAAGCACCGTTCCTTCACCCTTGACCCGACGTCGAGGAGTTATTGCGTGTCGCTACCGGCACGTCGCCCAGCGGGGGGGAGTTTCCGCGCGAGTCATTTTCGATGAGTTACGGGTTGCCGGACTCCGACAATGGCCACCAAAGGAGCAGGATGATGCGTACCAGAGGGACAGTGAAGTGGTTCAACGATCAGAAGGGTTTTGGATTCATCACCCCGGAAGACAACAGCAAGGATTGCTTTGTCCATCATTCGGCAATTCAAGCCGAGGGTTTCAAGACTCTGAACGAGGGCGACGTCGTCGAGTTCGAGATTGTGGAGGGACAGAAGGGACCGGCCGCAGAGAACGTGCAACGGGTCACCTGACCTGTTCCTAGCTGTTAGAGGCCTACAGGGGCCGCTCCGATCGCTTCGGGGCGGCCCCTTCTTCTTACGTCGGAATGGGTGGACTTGACCACATCGCGGATGTTATGGAGGCCGTTCCTGAGGATATCAAGCTGAGGCCAAGGCGCGTGCACAACCTACACGAAATCGCTTGGGCTACCGTACCCGAGACGTCGAGTACGACACTCGACTACTTCATGAAAGACTATGTCGACCACCTCGAACATCACATGAAGCAGATCCTCGGAGGTTCCTTCGGGACTTGACCTCTTGCGGTCCCCCGTCAGGACTGCAAAGCTCCTTCTCGACACCTACCGTTGAAGTGACGGAGCACGCATTGGACCTACGAGACCATTGGGAGAGAGTCTACCGCGAAAAGGACCTCACTCAGGTCAGCTGGTATCAGAACCGACCGGATCTCTCGCTGTCATTCGTTGCGAGGACCGGCGTCGATAAGAAGACCGCCCGCATCCTCGACGTGGGGGCCGGCACATCGGCACTCGTGGACAACCTCCTGGACGCCGGCTACCAACACCTCGGTGTTCTTGACGTCTCTGCCACGGCGATCGGTATCACCCAGCGGCGTCTTGGCGACCGGTCTGACGACGTGGAATGGTTCATCTCCAGTGTCACGGAGTTCGAGTCGCCCCATCCGTGGGACGTGTGGCACGACCGCGCTGTGCTTCATTTCCTCACGGAGCCGGAAGATCAGGCCTCATATCGCACGCGCCTAGAAGCATCCGTCGCCGATGGTGGAGCCGTCGTTGTGAGCACGTTCGGCCCGGAAGGGCCCGATCGCTGCAGCGGTTTGGATGTTCGCCGTTACGGTCTAGTCGAAATGACCGAGTGCGTCGGACCGGACTTTACACTCGACCATCACGAAATCGTCGAGCACGCCACACCCGGCGGAGGGGGGCAGCAGTTCCTGTCGTGCTTCTTCAGACGGACGAGCGGATCGCCTTCAGCGGATTTTCGATGATCTTCCGATCCGCCACTGCGGCGGACTTGCCCCGTCTAATCGAAATGCTCGTCGACGACCCACTTGGTGCAACACGAGAGCGCTTCGAAGACCCTTTGCCAAAACCCTATTCCGATGCCTTCGCCGCCATCGAGGCCGACCCCGCGAACGAATTAGTGGTTGCCGAGATCGGGACCCCAGCGTCGAGGCCCAGCAACAACGCTACTATGACCATGGACACGATGAAGCCAACCCGGGCCCTGCCGAATCCGACCCTCAGTCAGATTCGACACGGGTGACCACCGTATGACCCGCCCCGCCACCTCGAAAACAGGAGTCCCAGGATGTGTGCGCAGCGAGACCTGACCCGACGATCCTTCTTGGGAGCCGGTGCGGCGGCAGTCGTACTCTCGGGTAACGATGCGGGGAGAGGAGGCCTCTCGGCGGACCGTGTGCGCCTAGAGGAGCCCGGCCCGATGCTGCCGCCTGTGCCGGCGGTCCTCCTCACCGTTAACGGCGCGCCGGGCGATCCCGACCACATTTCGGTCGTGTGGACCTTCATCATCGAAGGCAATCCACCTCACATCGGAGTGGCCGTGGGAGATGAACACGTGGCCGGCGGCCTAATCGAGCGGCATGGGGAGTTCGTTCTCAACGTGCCCGTTGCGGAGATCGTCACACCCTTCGACCGGGTGGACATGAGCTCGTCGCGAGTCGGCGACAAGTTCGAACTCTCTGGGCTGACCCGAGGGAAAGCGGTGGAGGTCGACGCTCCCACGGTCGAGGAGTGCCCTATACATGTGGAGTGCCGTGTCTTCGATTCGCTTCGGGTACCGCCCGCCCGGACGATCTTTGTCGCGGAGGTGGTCGCGACCACCGTCTTGGACGGGGCGGTAGACGAAAATGAACGTCTGCGAGTGGACGATGTCCCTTTCTTCGGGATGACCGCGGGAAGCGGTGAGTTCTATACGATGGGCCAGGCCGTCGGGCACATCGGGAAGACCGTGGGGCGCTCCGACATCCGGTACTAGAAGGCGACCGCAGGGTAGGGGACGAGCCCCACCCAGTTGTTCAGAGCACCCAAATCGGATTCGAGAAAATCCAAGGGACCTGTCCGCGCCGCAGCTCGACGTAGACTTCGAGTCGGTAGGCTCCGGGGGCGGCGAGCACTCCGGAATCGAAGTTGGGCCCCTGACCTTCTGATACTACCGTGCCGTTGTGATAGAGCCTTACCATGGTCGCCGCCGAGACCTCAGGGACCGACGCGGTGATCCGGACGTTCCCGTCCTGCAACATGAGCTCGCCACCGAGCGTCACCGTTTGTCGCGAGTTCGAGGCCCGGGCCATAAAGCCTGAGGCATCCGCGATTCCGTCCAGGGCGCAGAAGCTGCGTCCTACCCGAAGAGCCTCGGTCACGAGCCCCGCATCGTGCAAGGCCTCTCCTGTGGGCTCCGCAGGGAGGAGCACATGCTGGCGAGCCAGACTGAAAAGGTGCCGATAGGAGGGGAACGACAGGCTAAAACGGTCGGTCAACGGCACGTTGGAGTGGGCGTCCACAGAACAGACACCCGTAACTCGATGGCCATCCTCGAGGAGTTGATCCCATCGCTCAAGAGTCCTGGCGGGGCGGTCCAGCAACTCCAGCATCGCGGAAACGGGCTCGACGGGAAGCAGCAGCAGGGCTTTGGGCCAATCGCCCAACCCATCGTCGCGGAGTTCTGTGTCCCAGTTCCATATTTCCAGGGCATCGAGGCCGGCCGCATCCCAATCTCGCCACGGTTCGCTTGGCCCTTCGGGGTGGGCAACGATCCGAAGTCCCCTACCCGCGGAGACGGACGAGCCCAAAGGGGCCCCCTGTTCGTCAGCTGCTCTTCGCCGCGCTTGCCTCAGCGTCGGGTCGTCACCGCCCAAGACGAGCATATGTCCCGACGGGACACGCGCTTCCTCTCCGAGCACCATGAGTCTCCCCTCGAGGTACACGGGGTTCGACATGGCCCAGACGTTGTGGTCGGTGATGGTCACGAAGTCGAGCCCTGCGACACGGGCGGCTTCTGCGACCTCGCCCAATGTGCCGCTGCCGTCCGACGCTACCGTGTGTACGTGGACGGCACCAACCCACTCGAGCGGTCCGGGCGCCGACGGTGCCTCCAGGGGAAGGCGGGTCGATACCGAGGCGATCACGACCGCAACGATAAACAACAAGCCAGCCGCCACCGCGGTCTTGAACAGGCGTTTCACGAACGCGATCTAGCCCGGCCGAGACAGTCGAGAGCCGCGAACAGAGGGAAGAAGCTCATGCCGCATGCTAAAGAGCTTCCATACAAATGGAAACGGGGGAGGGTTTCCCCTCCCCCGCTTGGTGCGGCACACAAGAACTAGAGGCTCTACCGTCCGCGGTTTCGGAGGGGATGGCGGCCGTTGCGGGTCGACAAGTCGACTTCGAATGACTCGCCATCCACGGACAGGGTAGCAAACTGAGTACCGTCGAAAGTGATGACTACGTGCTTGTTACGTGTTACGTCACCGTTGGGGCCATTCACCACGACGACCGTAACATCACGAGTCACCGTGCCGGAGAGTGGATACGGATTTTCGTCGCGCGGTACCCCATGAACGACGTCCGTGATGAGCGATGTGCCCGACATGTCGTAGCTCCGGTCGCCGTCTTCATCGTTATGGCGGCTGCGGGAAACCGTGCTATTTCCCGTACCGTTGGCGATCCTCGTGGTCTCATCGCCCTCGAGACCACTGATCGTCATATCTCTCTCCCTCGATACGCTTCCAGACCAATTGCCACGACCCATCTTCCCACTGAATTCACTCACAATGTGGATGGAGGCGGTCGTCGCCCCGTCATGGGCCTCCTGCTCGTTTCCGGCCGCATCGTAAAACGTGACGGTCCTAGTGCGGTCGCGCGGCGGCGCGGCAAAGGCACCGCCTAAGCCACCGACGAAAGTCAATTGCAGTTCGACGAGGTCATCGATCAGGGCGTCGGCTGAGACCATCGCAACATCGAGAGCCACCAAGGACTTGACCTGAGAGTAGCTCCTGTCGGGTCCAGCCGTCTCGCTACAGGCGGCGAGCGATACCACGCTCAAGGCCAGCAAACCGTATGCTAATCGGCGTTTCATTTTTCGAATTCTCCTGGTTCGGCCCGAGGACCTAGTAGAGCGACTGGTCATCCCTTCCACCACCTTTGATTCGGATAGGGGTCGATATGTTAAATCGTCGCGCTTATTCTGAATCTACAACCATCCCCTGATGTCCGGGCAAGAGTTTCTTTCCGACCGTGACCACAGGTCGCACCGTCCTTTGGAGAGGATCAATGAAATGATGTCTCGTAGTGTTGTCGTACTTCCGTTGGCCTTGGCGTTTGCTTTCGCGGCGCTCACCGCCTCTGACGTCTCCGGCCAAGACCAACCGCCCAAGATCTTCATCTCCGTCGACATGGAGGGGATCGGGGGCATCGGCACCGGCAAGATGACCAACGGCGCCGGGAAGGACTACGCCACCGGTCGCGAGCTCATGACCGAAGAGGTCAACACAGTGGTCGCGGCGATTTTCGAACGCGGTCCGGCCGAGATTCTCATCAACGACTCGCACGGTGACATGCAGAACCTGTTACACACTCGGCTCGATCCGCGCGTCACGTACATTCAGGGCAACATCAAGCCATTGGGCATGGTCCAGGGCCTGGACGCCTCGTTCGATGGCGCCATCTTTCTCGGGTACCACGCACGGGCCGGCACCGACGGCGGGTTTCTTGCCCACACGGGCTCCGGATCAGTGAAGGGACTCTGGCTGAACGGAGTCGAGGTCGGTGAAGGTGGTCTGAACGCCCACTATGCGGGTGCCCACGGCGTACCGATTCTGGTAGCGGCAGGGGACGCCGCTTTTGCCAAGCAGTTCAGCGCCCTGGTGCAGACCCGCGCCGTCACCACTAAACGGGCCATCGGATATCAGGTCGCGGAACTGCTCCACCCCGATGTGGTGCGGGAGCAACTGCGCGCAGCCACTCATGAGGCGTTGGCGGACCTAGACGGCGCGACCCCACTCGCGGTCAGCGATCCGATCAACATCAGGATACGATTCGCCTCGACGACCAGGCCCGATGTTCTCGAAGCGATACCCGGGGTGCTCCGCGTAGACGGAAACACGGTCGAGTACGACGCGAACGATATGACCCAGGCGTACAAGCTGATCCGTCTGATGTACAAGTACGTCGCCTTCTAGGGCCGACCGACATGGACCACTCGAAACAACGGGGGCCGTATAGCGTCCATCCGTCCATCCCGTACGCTCAGGATATTCTCAGAAACCTACCCGACAAAACGGGCCGTTCACTAGCGGAGTGGGGGGCCCTTCTCGACCGGGAAGGGCCTGAAGATACGAAGAGTCTCCGAGATTGGCTCAAGACTGAACATGGTCTTGGTGGCACGACCGGTAGAATGGTCGCCGAAGCATCGGTCGGTGAAGGACGGGACGGGACCGACCCTGAGGAATACCTGGTCGCGGCCCCTGGGTACGTCACCGCCATGTACGAGGGTAAGGAACCCTTGCGTCCGATCTACGACAGCTTGCTCGAGTTGGGTCGGTCGCTCGGACCAGACGTGAAGGCGTGGCCCTGTAAGACGATCGTGCCGCTCTACCGGACTCACGTTTTCGCGGAAATAAACCCACCACCAAAACGCGCGTCGACCTCGGTTTGGCGCTCAAGGGGGTCTCTCGAGGAATACCAGCGCGCATCTTCGACACGGGTGGTCTGAAGAGGAAGGACCGGATCACCCACCGATTCGCACTTACGTCGACCGACGACATCGACGACGAGGTCCGTGAGTGGTTCATGGTGGCGTACCAACTGGACGAGTAGGCGCTCAGGGCAGAGTGAGTCGAAGTTCGTGCATCAGGGTCCACCGTCCACTATCGCGGCCCGAATAATCTTGTCTAACCCAGGGAACTCCGCGTCGTAGTACTCGGCCCCTCGGGCCATCGCCATCGCCTGATAGACACCCTCGCCCCGCGGGGGACCCTCTCCGTACTCGGCATAAAATCCGTCGACGACCTCCATACCCTCCACCACTTCGCCGAAGGGGGTGAATCCGCGCTCATCAAGGCTCGTGTTGTCCTTGTAGTTGACGAATACTTGCACTGTACGGCTGTTGGCCCCACCCTTGGCAAAGGCAACCCGCCCACGCGTATTGGACTTTGTGGCTGGGTCGTCGGCCAGAAGCTCGTCCTTCCAGATAGCATTCACATAGGGTTCGTCGTGAATGCCCCATTGAACCAGGAAGTCGGTCAGCACCCGGTGGAAGCGTACACCGTCGTACCATCCGCGCTTGACCAGGTTGTAGAAGCGATCGGCGCCCAGCGGCGCCCATGCTCGATGCACTTCGATGACAAAGTCACCTTTGGTGGTCTCGAACCGGGCCTGGAAACTGAGGGGTGCCGTCTCACTGAACTGACTGGCCCGCAGAAGCGGGTTCTGAAGCCGAGGGTCCGTCGGCTCCTCGACCGCCTCTCCCCCGCACGCACCAAGTACCAGCGCGCAGAGTAGCCACGCTGTTCGGATCAACGAGAGCCCATATCCTGCGAGTCGTCAGTGGCCGTTTTCGGCTTCTCTTCCTTCTCCTCCAGCGTCTTCAGCACGACGTGGGGCTCGGAGGATTCCACAACCCTGACTGTCTCACCCTGTCCCGAAACATGCTTCACGTTCGCAAACAAGGTGGTGAGTCCGAGGCCGGCACCGGCTAGTATGACCGTGCAGGCCATGATGTCTGACTTCCGTAAACCCATCGGACTCTCCATTCGTTGAAATCCCACCCCGCAGCTCAACTGGCGAAGACCGCCGCCGAGCCATCCCGTCTGTGGATATTACGTCGAGACCACCTGTATAGTTGCCCGGCGCCGAACCATCAAATCCGCTTGAACGCCCCGGTGCTCTCCACAACGACCCGGTGCCCGTCCACCGAGGACGGGATTCCCGAAGGCCCGTCCTTGCCGGAGACGAAAACCTTCAAGCAAGGCTGTCCGCCGGACAGGCCAATGGCTGTCCCACTGACGCCGGGCATGTCGATCACCTTCTTGGTAAGCTTCGCAAGCGCGCTCTTCATGTCGTCGGTCAACCCACGCCTCTACATACCGGCCCGCTAACTCCCATCGATGCTCACGCCGAAACGTTCGAGAACGAGATCGATAGGGTTCGCGATCGTGTGCGTGTTGCTTCCGGCGAAGAGCAGTCCCACGGGCTGCGGGTCGTCCTCGCCCTCACCCTTGGTCACAACGAGAGATCCCGAGTCACCTCCCTGGCTGAAGGTGCCGTCGGTGATCAAAATCTGATCGACGAAGCGGACGTTGCCGTTGTTGTAGTTCACATTGATGGTCGCGTTGATGCCGGTCACAGTACCGGTGGTCAGGCCGGTGGTACGACCGTACTTCTGTACTTTCTGACTGAGAGAAGCCGCCAAGGGCTTCGAGCGCGGCTCGCCGTAGCCGTTCTCAGGCGTGCCGGTTCCCAAGTTTTCGGCCGAAGTCAACGCGATGGCCGCGTCGATGCGGTTGTCCGGGCA
>Ga0315339_1003595_pt1 | contig 10785 bp, 11 predicted proteins | sample ASW17metaG_FD_204514 | JGI IMG/M metagenome (GOLD analysis project Ga0315339, IMG submission 204514) | Ammonia-oxidizing marine archaeal communities from Pacific Ocean, United States - ASW #17 | ecosystem: Environmental > Aquatic > Marine > Oceanic | place: USA: California | collected 2016-12-05
TCTTCCGTACTGTGCGTTTTGCCTTTCATGAGTATGCCTCCGTTGGGTCTAAGAAATACTCACCACGAAACTGGGTCAACTAACGAAGGTCACGCCAACACCATGACAGCTTTACCAGAATTCCAATAGTAGTCAGTCTCACTGTGGCTGGAATGTGGTATCATTGCAATTGGCAATGTTGAGCATGAACAAAACAGCACGGGCAAGAGCGAAGACCATAGCAGTTTTAATTTCATTTTCCCCCAAATCTACTAAATGTCCCTTTACCAACTAAGCAAAACTGCTGCTCACAAGGACATGGTTTGTTGGCTTTAGATACTTTGACCTCGAATCGGTTGAGACTGATTATTCGTAAAGAGTTCAAAATTAACCAAAATATTCACATGCTAACAGGGCTAGGTGTCAGTGATCCTTGGTGGATGTCGGCCCCCGAAGGGGCGGTGGGTGCCGTAAGGCGGTCAGGAGGCGCTCTCAAGCGGCTGGTAGGGAAGGGGGCCTTGAAGCTACGTGTGACGGGGTGGGTGTCGGTTTCGCCCCCGGTCCGCCCCCCACGCCCCGCAAGTCGGTGGCTCGCGCTCGAATACGGGGCCCCATTTTCGGAATCGCCAGTAGCCAAGGATCATTGCGCTGGTTGCAAAAAGTATGAGGAATGTATTGACCTCCGCGATAAGAAACGGTTGCTTCTGACTCAACTTGACCCTCCTGCAAGAGGTCGGGTGGAATCGTCGCGTGACGGAACTCCTTGAGTCGCATAGTCGCCGCCGGGGACATTATGAAGAAAAGTCAGTTACCTGAAGATATCCGGATCCACTGTCCGGAAGGATTGTCGGACGAGCAGGTCGAAGCGTGGTTGCTTGGTTATTTAGCCAGTAATTCTCAGTCTGCAGGACAAGGCGGTAAAAAACCCCCTTCTGTTTGGGGGGGCGTGGATTTCTCCGCCCAACAGCCAGACGAAACTACTCCCACAGCGCCAACGACCGAAGAACCAGAAACATATAAAGAGTTGCAGGCCCCGCAGACCGACGAGGCGGCACCTTTTCCCTCTCAATTAAGCACCGATGCGCCTGCATCCTGGTCATTTTGGGGCCCACGTAGGGAAAATACTACGAAACTCGTTGGAAACGTAGCGTCCAAGGGCGAGCCCGAGCCAGGCAAAGATTGGGTAATCATCACTGCTTTAGTCTTGGGAGGTCTGTGCGTTCCTTTATTTGAATTCGGTCTACTCACATACGCAGGAATTATCTTTTCTGTCTGGGCAAGCGTACGTTCTTACCAAAATTTTGGTCGCGATAAAAACAAAGTAGTTGGTGCGACAGTATTGAATGTTACGTTTTTCTTTGTTTCTCTTATGCACTATGAGCACATCCCTGAAGAGGTCGGGGGTTTTGCAATTGTTATTTTTGTGCCTATGATTGGCTTTTTCCAGCACACTTATTTGAGCGATAGAGAGAAAGAGCGCTGATGTATATTACCTTTCGTGACCGGTATTAAGGTCACCCCTGGTCGCCGAGTGACCCATCGCCAGTAGCCCCTTGGTCGCTGAGTGCCCCGCGCATAAACCACCGCCCCCACCGCTTGGATGCGACGGGGGCTTTTGCTTGTGCGGCAATTGTGATGTTCGTAAACTACCCGCTCCATCGTCGCTCACGCATTCCGCGCAGGCGGCACTCTTCTAATCTTTGGCAGGAGGTTCTATCATGCATAAGTGGCAAATCCTCGTTTCAATCTTCGCATTGCTGGTCATCTGTAGTGAGGTTAAGGCTGGTGATGAGGAAGACGTATTGGCAAATGTGAATTCTTGGTATACACAACTTGCTGCTGGTGATGTTGAAGCCATGGAAATATCGCCCCATACGAGGTTTAGCCTGCACGGTGGTCTGCTGAGTGTTGCGGATCCTAAAAAGATGAAAGCTTGGCTGTCAACACCAGGATTAAAAATCAATATTCATGGGCACCATGGCGATGTGGAAGTATATGGAGATGCGGCTGTATACACTGGCTATGAGTGTGTAAATATAACGCCCCCTGACGGAGAAGAACGCCAAGAAACAAATCGTCTCACAGTTGTTTTCGCGAAGAAAAAAGGCGATTGGAAGGTTGTTCATGTTCACGTTTCAAGCTTAACACCTGTCAATCCTGAATAATTCCCATCCAGTCATTTGCCCTGCGCCCCCGCCGTTTTGATGCGACGGGGGCTTTTTGTATACTGTCGGCGGACTCTAAGACGGAGGCAGCACAATGACGGTCGAGCAACGACTGGATCAGCTGGAGAAGCGCAACAAGCGTTTGACGGTGGCGTTGACGATGATGGCCGTGGCGGCGATTACTATCCAGTTATCCGCTTGTGGAGATGATCCTGCAGGTCCTTCAACAAATTGTGATGTATCTGACGTGAGTGCGTTGGCCGGTCGAGATCTCACAGAATGCGACCTCAGGGGTGCGACCCTGGGGGCTGCGAACCTGCGGCGTGCGGACCTGAAGGATGGGAACCTGCGGAGTGCGAACCTGGTGGGTGCGAACCTGTATAATGCGAACCTGCGGAGTGCGAACCTGCGGAGTGCGAACCTGGAGGGTGCGGACCTGAGGTTTGCGGACCTGCGGAGTGCGAACCTGTTCGATGCGAACCTGTATAATGCGAACCTGGAGGGTGCGAACCTGGAGGGTGCGGACCTGGCGGGTGCGAACCTGGCGGGTGCGAACCTGCGGAGTACGAACCTGTATAATGCGAACCTGCGGAGTGCGTACCTGATGGATGCGGACCTGAGGAGTGCGAACCTGGAGGACGCGAACCTGTTTGATGCGAACCTGCATAATGCGAACCTGGAGGGTGCGGACCTGAGGAATGCGAACCTGTGGAGTGCGGACCTGAGGGGTGCGCACCTGGAGGGTGCGAACCTGCTGAGTGTGAACCTGGTGGGTGCGAACCTGTATAATGCGAACCTGCGGAGTGCGTACCTGAGGAATGCGAACCTGGAGGGTGCGGACCTGAGGTTTGCGGACCTGCGGAGTGGGAACCTGTGGGGAGCGTACCTGAAGAATGCGAAGCTGACGGGTGCGTACCTGAAGAATGCGGACCTGAAGAATGCGGACCTGGAGGGTGCGAACCTGGAGGGTGCGAACCTGAAGGATGCGATGCTGGTGGATGTGAGAAACCTGCCTGAATTGAGCGCAAAACAAAAAGAGGACGCCTGTCGGTCTGACTGTGGATAATATTGCAACGGCGTGGTCGGCGCGTATAACCGCAAAGGAAAAGGGCGAACGCCTCAACCTGGGCCATGAAAGATTGAGCGATGCTGGCGGTGGGAGTGGGTTGTTATGCTTTCGGTCTGAAACGCGGGCCATAGCGCAGGGGATGGATGACAAAGAAGATTAGTTGAAATCCAAAGATTGTTCCGTTTGTGCCGAAAGAGCGGGCGTTATTTTGCTCGCAATCCAATAAAAATACCGCCTGAACTACGTCTGCGCAACACATCCCTCGGAGGCTCGATGAAGACCCTGCTGATCATGCGCCACGCCAAATCGGACTATCCCCCCGACGTCCGCGACGATTTCGACCGCCCGCTCAACGAGCGGGGCCGCAAAGACCTGCCGCGCGTCGCGCAATTGCTCGCAACCTTCGGCCCACGACCCGATGCCATACTGGCCTCGTCGGCGCTCAGGGCCCGCCAGACCGCCGAAGGGGTGGTATCTCTTCTCGATCTACCCGCCAATGCCCTGCAATTCGACGATGCGCTTTATCTAGCGCCGCCGAGTGCGCTGGCCCAGGTAGCGACTAATTTTCCCGCCAACGCGCAAACCGGCTTGCTCATCGCCCACAATCCCGGTCTCGAAGAGTGGATCGGCCAACTTTCCGGGGCGCAGGTCCTTTTGCCGACGGCCGGTCTGGCCGCCATGGAATTGGGGATCAATTCCTGGCCGGAAATCGACCGGGCTCCAGGTCGTTTGCTCTACTATGTCATACCGCGGCTCATAAAAGCCATAACTCGATGAATTTCATAGCCTTGACTTGTCTTTTTTTTGAAAACAGGTAATATAGCTATCTAGAAGTCTCCCCAGACTTCTGCCCGCCCTTGTCCCGCTTTTTGTCGCTTACCGCCCCCGCCATCCGCTTGGATGCGACGGGGGCTTTTTGCTTGTGCCGTGGTATTAAGTTTCTTACGCTTCTCACCCCCATAGTCGATCTCGCAGGGGTGTTTGAGCGAGCGGTCTTTTGTGCTGACGCGGAAGTGGGCGCCGGCGTATTTTGCGGGTTGGACCTATCGAGAGGAGAGCTGAGCATGGCGAGGACGCAGGGCGAAGCGTATAAGGTGATTGCAGCGACCCGGCCGCAGGGGGATTATCGCGGGGCGGTGGTGGGTTGTGGGCGGATGGGAAGTACGATTGACGACGAGCATATCCATATGGCGCACTATCCGTGGCCTTGGGCGCATGCGCCGGCGATGATCGAGGCGCGGGGGATTGAATTGGTGGGTGCGGCGGATGTTGACCGGAGCAAGCTCGATGATTTTGGTCAGCGCTGGGGGGTGGAGGCGCTGTATGAGGATTATCGCGAGTTGGTGGCCAAGGAGCGGCCGGAGGTGGTGGCGGTGACGACGCGGCCGGAGGAGCGGGCGGAGGTGGTGGTGGGTTTGGCCGAGGCGGGGGTCAAGGCGATCTATGCGACCAAGCCGATGTGCCGGACCTTGGCCCAGGCAGATGCTATGATCGAGGCGTGTAAGAAGCACGGGACGATTCTGTCGATGGCCTGTCATCTCAACTGGTATAGCTGGTATACCAATGCGCTCAAAGCCATTGACGATGGGGCGATCGGGCCGTTGCGGTCGATGGTCTGCCACTGTCCGCACAGTCTGTCGAATATAGGGAGCCATTCGCTGGCGCTGTTTCGGCTTTTTGCCGGGGCGCCGGCCGAGTGGGTGATGGGCGAGATGGATAGCGACGAGAAGTCTTTAGAGGACGGGGATTTGTCGGGATCGGGGTATATCGCCTATGCCAATGGGGTGCGCGGCTTTTTGAATTCGCGGGCCGATCGCTCGGGGCATGGGTGGACGATGGAGTTTATTGGCGAGCAGGGGAGGGTGGTCACGCGAAATGCGCACGCGCAGTTCGAATTGTGGGGGTCGCATCCGCAGACGGGGGAGCCGATACAGCGGCAGTTTCCCAACCCGTGGCATCCGCGCTCGTCGATGGTGGACGCGATCGAGGGGGTATGTCGGTCGATTGAGGCGGGGGAGGAGAAGGTTTGCCCGGGGGAGTTTGGGTGCGAGACGCTGGAGATTGTGATTGCGTTAAGGGAGTCGCACCGCCGGGGGAATGTGCGGGTGGATTTGCCGCTGGAGGATCGGGGGTTGCGGATGGGTCGGGGTTAGTGAGACTAGCCGATGCAATTTATTTCCGGCCTCGTACTCGGGCAACGGCGTGGTCTATGCTGGCAACCGCAAAGGTAAGGCGCGAATGCTTAAGCTTGGGCCATGATAAAGGAGAAGACCAATGACTGTTGACGAGAGATTTGAGCAGCTTGAACGGAAAACTCAGCGTCTTGAGAAGCGCAACAAGCGCCTGACGGTGGCGTTGACGATGATGGTGGTGGCGATGGCAGCGGTGGTGACGATGGCGGCGACAGGCGATAAGGATGCCGAGTTTGATACGGTGAGGGCGCGAAATATCTTTCTGATAAATGACGCAGGGTCAGGCGTTGTTATCTTGGGCGCTGACTACATGGGCAACGGCCACGTCTATACGCAGTCAGCGAATGGCAGGCCGCTGGTGACTATGAGTACGTCTCCAATATATGATGCGAAGCTAAGGCCTTACGGGAGCGAACATGCCATGGGCAGTGTCACCCTCCATCAGCCCAACGGCAAAGAGCTGGTGGCGCTGAGAGCGTCCGATAACGGCGGCGCGGTTTATGTCTCCAACAAGACAGGCGACACCATTGCGACTTTGAAGGCCGACGAATACGGCAACGGCGTGGTCGGCGCTTGGAACCGCAAAGGAAAAGGGCGAACGCTTCAGCCTGGGCCATGATAAAGGAGACGAATAAGGTGATCCCAATCACGTTTATTCGCTCGTCCCGCGCCTCAATCGCCTGACGCATCACCATAGCCTGACCAATAATATACGCCGCGGCCACAATAGCCAATGGCAAGGTGATGTCTACCGCGCCTGTAGCCGTAGCCATCGGCCTGTGATCCCCGTCACTTTGTTGCCCACGTCTTTGGTATTTTCTGTATATTGACCGCGAGAGTTTCGAACTGAATAACTCTCATGAACCCTTATCTGAGGAGCCGTCGTCATGAGACTAATCGTACCCGCGCTCTGCGTCGTATTGATCACTCTCGTTTGTAAATCAAATGCCGAGAATATTGCGTCTGAAACACCTGTTTCAAAGCTACGGGGAGTCTCTCAAGTAGTTTTTGTAACACTCGGTGAAATGCAGTATGTAAGCGATGATTCGACATATTGCAATCAGGTTTTAGAGGTACCTCAGATGACACAAAATGTAATGGACAGTGGAGGTGTCTTGGCCTTCATTGAACGGCCTGAAAGGGAGGATAGACCACAAAGATGGAGTCAATTACCTCAATTGGCTCTGTCTGGGGAAAATCCAACATTTATATATCTCAGCCATGGCTTGGGATTGGTTAGATTATCTTATCAGTCGTCAACGTCAATTAAAGGTGCTATGGAATACTCAAGGGATAAGAGATTGAAGCTTGTGATTTTCGAATAATGCAGCCGTCCAATGGGGACCGTATATGAACCCTTATCCGAGGAGCCAGGATACTTGGAGTCAGGTCTGGTAAGAATTCACCCAGAGACATGATCCCTTGTTCGGAGCCATTACATCCAAAAGCCTGAAGGGTACAGCAAAGCGGGGTCGTCGGGACCGTCGGACGGGACGGGGCAGGAATTGGTCAGAACCCGTAACCACCAACGATGAAGCCCTCGGTTAACTCACGTTAGCCGGGGGCTTTTTCTTTGGACGGCAAGTCGGAAACAGGTCCAACGCATCCGTCTGCGAAAAGGACTCAAGTGTAAAATATCAATGCCCGGACTACCCGTTTTGGTCCACTTGGGGTGAGACTTTTTGGTTTAACTTAAATTTTTCTGGGCTAATATAACCCAGCTGACTATGGGGCCTTTCCTTGTTGTAATGCAGCCGCCAATCTTCAATGACGACGCGGGCTTCGCGTAGATTCAATGGCCATTCCCGATTGAGATATTCGCCGCGGAAACAACTGTGAGAGTTCTTAATCTTTGAATGTATCTAGCTCCTTTCTGGTGACCATAAGTGTCCCTTTATTGGGTTTAGGTGACCATAGGTGACTAATCGGAACTCATCCGCGCTACTCAGGGCTAGTGCGTAAGTGCATGAAGGAAATGTGGTTGCGAATAACACACTGAAAAATCTAACCTTACGCAACTACCCTTCTACTGACTACGGATCAGGAGGTTTGGGGTTCGAATCCCTATGGGTGCGCCATTATTAGTTAACTTGTTGATTATTCACAAGTTTACAGCAGTATACGAGTGGATCATTCCACTCGAAAATACCCCCGATTGAGCACATAATCAGCTGCTCACTTGGGGGTTTTTCGTATGAAAATTCGTCGTTGTTATGAGCTTTTTCTGACCGATAGAAAAATCAGTGGATGCAGTGAAGCCACCATTCGATTTTACGAGTATGTGATTGGAAAACTTCTTCGGTTTATAGAAGAAAATAATCTCGATTCATCAGTAGAATCGATTCACCAGCACATTCTGCCCTTCTTTTCCCATCTTCAACAGCAAGACCTATCTGCCAGCACCTATCACACCTTGTTTAGGGGTCTTCGTGTCTTCACAAGATTTCTGCATCAAGAAGGCTATGTAAAGGATGAAATCCGTCTACCCAAAGTCAAACAGCCACACACTACTATCTCCCCACTCAATCCAAGTCAAATGAAAACCATATTGCATTCATTTGATACGAAAACCTACTTGGGTCTTCGGAATTACACCATCATTCGATTGTTTTTGGATACCGGAATGAGATTGAGTGAATTGAGTCAACTACAACTCAATGAAGTCAATCTGGAAGATGGATTTGTCTTGGTGCACGGAAAAGGAGCCAAAGATAGGTATGTCCCGATTGGAAGATCCACCATCAAATGTCTTTGGAATTACATCAAGAAACGGGCTGTAATTGATGTAAATACAAATCCTTATCTATTTCTAACCCAAACGGAAACAAACTTTCGGCTCGTGGAATCCAGATTGTCTTTCGGAGTTTGAAGAAGAAATTAAACCTTGATGGTCGGAAACTATCACCACATCTTCTTCGGCACAGCTTTGCATTAGCTTACATTGAAAATGGTGGAGACCCATTCAGCCTACAACGAATACTGGGTCATACGGATCAAACAACCACTTCAAAGTATGTGAATATGGCTCGGACCAATGTGAAAGCTCAACATAGCAAGTATTCGCCGGGGGAGAGATTGGGGTGAATTCATTTTATTTATAATGGAGGCAAGGATTATGAAACGGACGATTGGATTACTGATGATGTTGGGGATAGTGGTTAGTGTTGCTGGATGTGGAGATGACGATTCAAATCCGACTTCAGCGTCGCAAGATAAGTATTCTGAAACTATTTTAGGCACCTGGGTACATGACGGTGACCCGATGTGGACATTTTCGTCGGACGGTACAGTTTTGGATGAATGGTGGGAGGTGTCCTACCGTTGGACGATCGAAGGTTCCACACTTAGCATCACCGATCCGGACGGCAATCTCACCTCTGAGTATCCTCATGAGATCAAATCGATGTCCAGCACGAAACTCGTCTTTATCTCTAAAATCAATAAAGTCGACGGTAGCGGAACTGTAGAAGAGGAGGTCACCTATACTCGCTAGAAAAATGGCGTGTTTTTTTTGTCACTCCAAAAGGTATTATCGCATGAACAACCAACAGCTATGTGACTGACTTAAGCATTTAGGAGCAAGAATAAGGGTTGGAGACACGAATGACTGATGTTTCCAACCCTTTTTTTCTATTTCGGTATAAGTACTTCTTCTTCTCTCACTACCTACCCCTTTTTTCTTGGGTTTTGACTTCCTCTCTTCGTATTTTCCTACCGAATGGATGAGAAACCCTACCCTACTTGGATAAACACGATGACTAACCTACTTGGAATACTGATGATGGTGGGTTTGTGGATTGGGTGTGGTGGAGATAGTCCTACGGGAGACGAGAAAAAAGAGTTATTGACTTGGACTACGACTTACAATGATGGAAGTGTGAAGGAGGAATACCAATACTACCATCATCCCGATAATAATAGACGGATAAAGGATGGATGGTATAACTCTTATCATGAGAATGGGGAGTATTGGGAAATAGGGACTTATAAAGATGATAAAAAAGAAGGAACATGGAGTGAATACGATGAAACGGGAAATATAATAAACGAAGACATTTATCGTGAAGGGTCGTGTGTGGAAAGTTGTGATTGGAGAAAAACCTTCGGGGATGGTTGGGGTCATTCGGTCCAACAAACGGTAGATGGTGGGTTTATTGTTACGGGTTTTGATAGGGTTTTTGTTTTATTACTCAAGACCGATGGTCAAGGAATTGAACAGTGGAGAAAAACCTTCGGGGATGGTTGGGGTCATTCGGTCCAACAAACGGTAGATGGTGGGTTTATTGTTACGGGTAATGATGGTAATTCTGATTTGTTATTACTCAAGACCGATGGTCAAGGAATTCAACAGTGGAGAAAAACTTTCGGGGATGGTTATGGTGATTCGGTCCAACAAACGGTAGATGGTGGGTTTATTGTTACGGGTTATGATGGTGATGATGAAGGTGTGTTGTTACTCAAGACCGATGGTCAAGGAATTGAACAGTGGAGAAAAATCTTCGGGGATGGTTGGGGTCATTCGGTCCAACAAACGGTAGATGGTGGGTTTATTGTTACGGGTTATGATGGTGATGATGATGGTGATGTTTTATTATTCAAGACCGATGGTCAAGGAATTGAACAGTGGAGACAAACCTTCGGGGATGGTTCGGGTTATTCGGGTCAACAAACGGTAGATGGTGGGTTTGTTGTTACGGGTAATGATGGTAATTCTGATTTGTTATTACTCAAGACGGATGGTCAAGGAATTGAACAGTGGAGACAAACCTTCGGGGATGGTTATGGTAATTCGGTTCAACAAACGGTAGATGGTGGGTTTATTGTTACGGGTGAGAAAGATAATGGAAGTAATGTATCTTTACTCAAGACTGATGGTCAAGGTAATGAAGAGTGGAGAAAGACTTTGAAGGATGGTTGGTTTGGTTCGGTTCAACAAACAGTAGATGGAGGGTTTATTGTTACGGGTCGTGATGATGGAGGTCTGTTGTTACTCAAGACAGACGAACTTGGAACCATCTAAAGATTGGACGACTAACAACCACTCCTCATCATAAACCATAGAGAAAGGGTTGGAGACACGAATGACTGATGTTTCCAACCCTTATTCTATTCTACTGTGATGACCTACCTGATTTGCCCCACGGAGGCTGAGACTATTTCTTAACGACTAAGGAGTAGTCTGATGAAGCAAAAACAGCACAGTACCGAAGAAATCATCCGTATTTTTCGGCAGGCCGAAGAAGATCAGACGGTCGAAGACCTCTGCCGCGAGCACAACATCTCCAAAGCCACCTTTTATCGCTGGAAACGCAAATACGGTGACATGGATCTGGCCGACGCCAAACGGCTAAAGGAGCTGGAGAAAGAAAACTGCGAGCTG
>Ga0315339_1003597_pt1 | contig 10783 bp, 7 predicted proteins | sample ASW17metaG_FD_204514 | JGI IMG/M metagenome (GOLD analysis project Ga0315339, IMG submission 204514) | Ammonia-oxidizing marine archaeal communities from Pacific Ocean, United States - ASW #17 | ecosystem: Environmental > Aquatic > Marine > Oceanic | place: USA: California | collected 2016-12-05
GGAGCGATCGGCGATTGTCTCGCGGACAGCCTTGACCTGTTCGAGGGTCACCAGTGGTAGGCTGTGCGCATCTCCCCAGTCGCCGTTACGGCGAATGTAGCTGATGACATTGGCGATGTCCTCATCGCTCAACGCAGCTCCCTGTGACGGCATTGCCACCTTGTCGTAGACTTGCCCTGCCACCTCGATGGGGCCCTGAAGACCCTTGGCGACGATGGCGATGGCGCGACTCGGCGACTCGTTCAGCACCCACTCGGAATTGACCAACGGCGGATAACCGGCGTTGGCGTTGCCTCTGCCGTTCGGCTGGTGACAGGCTGCGCAAATGCCCCGAAAAATCCGGGCGCCACTCTCGAAGGCCTGTTCCTCCGGTGTTTTTTGCACCTTGAGACTCGCCACCACGGCGGCGTCCTTGTGCGGCGCATACACCTTGGCGTTGAAGCCGCCGCCATGGCCGTCCAGATAATTGATGGCCCAGTAAAAAGTCACCACCATGAGGACAAACACCCACGGTGCCGGGCCGCCCACTTCGGCGTTGGCTGTTTCAGTTTCTTCGTTGGTTTTTTTGGCCGCCATCTTTGCTCGTGAAATGCTGGGTTACTTGCCGGCTTCGTCGGCCTTGGTCGCGGCTGCTGCCTCTGCGGGGGCCGGAGCGGGCTTCGGCATGGAGGACGTGTACGGTTGGTTGATCGGCGCCTCGGGCAACGGGTAGTTCGCGCTCTTCAGGCTCAACAAATAATCGACCAATGCCTCGGCATCCTTGGTGGGCTTGTAGGTTTCTTCGCCGTCATGAATGATGTGCTGCCCCTGCTCGTCCTTGCCGACCTTTTCAAACAGGAAACGGTGCTGCGGCATTTTGCTGTTCTTCCTGACGGTCTTCGGGTTCAGGAGAATGCGCAGCAGCACATCCCGCGAGTGTCGCGCACCGACGTTGGCCAAGTCGGGCCCGATCCGAACCGATCCGAGCATCGGCGGCTCGGCAAACAGATAGTCCTGCGCCACGGAGCGACGCTTACCCCAGCTGCGTCCGCGGGGGTTCAGGCGGTCGTGCTGTGTCAGGTCTTCACCACGAAAACGCACCTGCACATCCACCGAGGCACCCGCCTTGGCCAGGAAATTGCGGGCCTTCGAGGCGTCTGCGGCGTTAGCGCCGTTGACCACTGTTTCCCATTCACCAACCGGCAAACCAAGCACGGCACCAGCGGACGCATCACGACCGGTCACATTGCGAAACCGGCTGATCGCCTCCTGCACTGCGGCGTGGTTTTTCTCACCGGCCAACGCCTTGACATCCAGCACGACACTCTCGTGAGTCACCTGCTGGGTGTGGCATGCGGCGCAGCCGTTGGCCTTGTAAACCGCCTCGCCGTAGCGGGCGTTGCCAAGCAGCGGCACGGGATAGCGAAACTCGATCCCATCCTCGGACTGGGTGTCGATGTACTGCAGCCCGCTCAGCTGGTCGCTGGCGCGAAAGACCATCGCGGAAAGTGACACACAGAAAACCAGAAGCAACCCGCCCAACAGGGTGAAGGTGCTGTCCATCTTCACGTCGAGCAGGCCAAAGGCGAGCCATGCGAACAGCCCCAAGACCACAGCAACGGGCCACCACAGGCCAAGCATGAAGTAGGAAACCGAACTGGCCAGAAGGCCCAATAAAAAACTCAATCCAATCGTCATGCGTTGGCCTCCTTCGTATTGGCCTTGCCGCAAAAACCAGCAAGGCAATCACAATTTTTCATCGCGAACAGGATGGCTCCCAGGAAGTTCAGGAACAAAATCAAGCTTCCCACGAAAAGGAACACGTCGCCCAGGCTGGCGAAATAAAACCCGGAGCCCAGCACCGCGTCGCCGGACATCAGCCCACCCAGGGCAGTCGGCAACGTGGCCCCAAACAAACCGAAGACGATGGCCACGGTTTGAATCCCCGTCATTCTTGGAGAGAAGTCCATCCCGGCCAGGCGCGGGAAAATATGGTAAAGCGCGGCGATCAGTGTCAGTCCCACGAAGCCGAGGTTGAAAAGCAACTCCATCGCGGGGCCGTATGTCGTGAACTCCGCCGTGCTCCCCGGCCCGGGGAATGCGAAGAACACATTCACGACACTGATCGAGATGAAAACCAGGGTGGCCAGGCGCATCAGGTTGTAGGCCAGGCTGTCGGCGTCATCCGCGGCGGAAGCGCCGCTGATTGTTCGCGTGAGACTCACCCAGACCGCAATCACGCCGAAGAAATAAAAGACAGCCGTCACCGTGCTCAACGCCGGCAACCAAGCGGGTACCGGTGCGCCCGGACTCACGCCGCCGACCGAGCCAAACAGCAGCATCACCCAGAATGCAAACTGCGCGTGGCCGCGCCCCACCAGTTGGCGGCCGCTCAAGGCGGACAGAAAGTGGAACAGCGTTCCCAGCCCAACGAACGTCAGGTAAACCTTGGCGAAATTCTGGATGAACCACCAATCGACGATGTTGGCCACCACGCCCTTGGCATGGAAGAAATGAATCAGCAAATACGAACCGCCAAGCACCCACGGCAGCCACAGCGTGGCCGCGAATAGGAACCACTGCGCCGGGCTCATCTCCTCGTCGGTACGCCGATTGTTCGTCTGCACCAGGCTCAGGCCCACGAGCGCGAACCCGAAAAACAGCAGCGGCAACACCTTGCCCGGCATCTGCAACCCCTCCAGCCCGCTGGCGTTGCCGGCCAGGATGCCGAGGAAACCCAACGTGACCCCGGCATTCCAGAGCATCCCGCCGAAGATCAAGTAACCACCATCAACAAGGACGGTCTTACCGCGATGACTGAGAATCCAAGCCGAGACGGCCAAACCGAGTTGCACGAGAAATCCGAACTGCAGCGCCAACTGCGAAGCGGGCTGGATGCGGCCATAAGCCAACCAAGCGCTGTCGGCCATCATGCCGGAGGCGTGCACCTTGACGCCGGCCAGCAGCGCAAACAGGCTGTACACCAGCAGCCAAGCGACGGCGCTGAAAGCCAGAAACAACACCGGACCACGGCAGGAACGATCCACCGCCTCGCGCGGATCCATCGTTGCCTTGTCCTCTTTCGGTTCGCTACTCATCTATTTACTAAGGGACTTCACGTAGGCCATCAGGGCCAGGATTTCCTCGTCGTTCACCAAACTCGGGTCAAATGTCATTGGAACCAAGGCGCCCTTTGCGACCTTGGCCAAGGGCTGGCTTACCGACTCGATGAAATACTCCTCATTTAACACGACCTTCTTTATGGGCCCCAAATACCCGATGTGCACTTCGCGTTCCTTGCCCCAAAAGTCGCCTATAAATTGCGGCGACTTCACGGCCAAGCCGGCCGGCGCGGGGATTGCGGGATCCGTTTGATGACAAAGGAAACAGGTCTTGGTCATAAACAGAATCTTGCCCTTGGCGATCAGGGCCGGGTCAGCCAGGTCAACACCAGAGACATCCACCGGCTTGGGTGCCTCGTACGTGCCATCCTTCTCGATGCTGCGCTCGACCAGGGCGGCGCGGGTTCCCTCGCTGCCCAGCTTGGCCACCTTGGTCAAGGCCGTGCCGATCGGCAGGCTCACAAATTCTTTCTCCTTGCTGACCACCGCGTGGCCGGCAAGCCTGTCACTGGCGGCGGTCTCGATCTTTTCGCGCTTGGCCAAGCGCGCCTTGGCAGCATCCGCGCCGATGGCTTGTCCCGGCTCATATACTCGAGCCACCACAAAGCCCCCCAGCAAAAACACAGCCAGGAGTATCAGGCTAAAAAACCCGGATCCCTCGCCGTCGTGATTGAAATATTCGTCGCTCATTATTTACCTGCCGCCTTGGCTTCCGAACGAAGCGGAACATAGACGCCCATCGTCTCCGCGATTCGCGGATCCTTCTGCGGATACGGCGGGTGCTGCTTGAAAAAGTGGATGAACACCATGGACAACGCGCCGCCCATCAGTGCGAGGCAGCCGACGTCGATCCAGATGTGCTCCATCCAGCCACCGAAACGGTGGATCACCGGCATGATATTGTAGCTCATGTCGCAGAAATGCAGGAACCAGGCCAGCACGGCCACGGTGATCATGACCTCCGGCCGGGTCTTCACGTCGATGCGCAGGAGCATCAGGAACGGCACGAAGAAATGGCCGAAGATGATCAGCATGCCGACGTTCCACCACGGGCCGTCCTCGCGCTTCACGTACCAGAACGTCTCCTCCGGGATGGCGGCATTCCAGATCAGGAAATACTGCGAAAAATGGATGTAGGCGTAAAACACCGTGAAGGCGAAAAACAGCGTGGCGTTGTCCTTGAGCGTGGAGTCGCGAACGATGTCCTTGAGCGGCCCGGTTTTCTTGAGAAACAACGTGATCATGTAAATCGTGATCAACGACGTCCAGACACTGCCGGCAAAGTAGTACACGCCAAACATGGTGGAGAACCACTGGTACTCGAGACCCTTCATCCAGTCGATGGAACCGATGGTCAGCGTGGCGGCGAAAACAAAAATCCCGACCGCCGCCAGCACACGGCATTTCCGGGTGCAATCCGCAGCGCCCGTCTTGTCCTGCTCCAGGGAATATTTCCGAAGCATCCAGGTAAAGAACCCCCAAATGGCAAAACAAAACACCCAGCGCAAATGCCAAAATCCGGAATTCAAATAACCCTTCTTCGCATACCAGGCATGGTCATGGGTCTTGCCGGTTTCATCGTACTTTCTCTCCGACCTCATCCAGTCGTAAAAGGCCCGCTTGCCTTCATCGCTGTGTGCCGCTGCTTCGTGATGATCGGTTCCGTGTTTGTCATCATTGACGGAAGAAGCCTTCTCGGTTGCTTCGCTGGCTTTTTGCGCCTCTTCCTCATGGTGAAATGCGGCGTCCGGGGACACTTCGACAAACTCGCTGCCAGACCAGATGGCGATGGGGACAAACAATACCGCCATCAACGGCAACAAACAGGCCAAGTGCTCCGCCACCCGCCGGATCGAGACGATCCAGTAGGAGTCAAACAGGTAATGCAGCAGCACAAGGAAAAAGGCGCCCAGGCAAATGCTCAGGTAGAACATGAAAGACACCAGCCACGCATGGGCAAAGTGGGAGCGATCCGCGAAGAAACCAGCCAGTACCAGCACCGCACCCACGGCAAGCAGGATCAACGGAATCTTATCCGCCCACGTTGGGAGCTTCAGTTCCGGTTCCGCCTTCTGGGCGCTGGTTTTTTTCTTAGCGGTCATTAAACGAATAAAATCTTTTGCCGGTTAATTGCTCTCGAGTGCCTTCTTCAACTCGGCTCTTTTGTCGAGGTCTGTCACCTCTTCCGGTTTGCCCAACTGGCTGTATTGCAACGCCCGGACGTAGCCGATGATCGCCCATCGATCCTCGGCTGAAATCTTGCTCTTGTAGGCGGGCATTCTGGTGTAGGTGATCCCCACTGCGTTGGTCGTTGCGTTGAATCCATTGCTGATGACGTCGAACAAGTAACCGTCCTGCGCCTGAACCAGGCGGTGTTGGTGTAGGTCCGCCGTGATGAGGCTGTACTGTGTCACGATACCGCCGCCGTCACCCGCTTGGCCATGGCAGACCGTGCAAAAGATGGTGTACCTTTCTTGGCCGCGTTTAAGTGTTTTTTCATTAACTTCGAGTGGATTAACTTCAATCCATTCATCAGCACCCTCTTTTCGACCCGTGTTAACTGGCGAATCATCTATAGGGGCACCACGGACAACCGTACCAGCAACTGGCAACCGGGAACCTCGCCCGTCCCCTGCCCCAAATTCTTTATCGAAAAGGTTTGGTGCCTGAGGCCGGACCTTGGCCTGACGATCCATGTCGGGAAACACCTCAATCGGGCTGTTGCGGGTAAACTCCCCCCGAAACCCGGCCATGGATATGATCAAGCAAACAATGACTGCAAATCCTGTGATGAAATAGCGCATTATTCGTTCACCAGTTCAATGTGCTTGCTGCCGGTCTTCTTCAGCAGTTCGCGGGTTTCCTCTTCTTCGTACTTCGGGTCGTCCGCCTCGATGACGACGTAAAACTTGTCGTGCGTCGCCTCCGCGAAACGCAGGTTTTTCAACAGGGGATGATGCAGTCGCGGCAGCCGGTTCAGGAACAGCATCCCTCCCAGCGAGCCAAAGGCACCGAATAGGATGGTCATCTCGTAGGCAACCGGAAAGGATGAGAACGGGCTGAAGTTGGGCTTGCCTCCGACAGGCAGGCCGTAATCATACGAGTTCATGTACCAGATCATCAGCATGCCGCCGAAGAAACCGCACAGCCCCCCGAGAAAAGTGAACCAACCAACGCCGGAATTTTTCAGGCCCATGGCGTCATCCATGCCGTGTATCGGGAACGGCGTATGCGTATCCCATCGTGTGTAGCCGGCAGCGTGCACCTTCTCTGCAGCGTGCAAGACATCGGCCGGGGTGTCGAACTCAGCCATCAAGCCGTACGGAATCTGGTAGTCGTCCAAGGAGTCCATCACTGTTTAGCTCCTCCCAATGGGTGATGCGGATCTGCAAACGGCGTGACGCCCTTGACCTCAGATATGGCGATCAACGGCAGGAACCGGCAGAACAACAGGAACAAGGTCATAAAGAAACCCATCGTGCCGATATAGGTACATACATCCACCCAGGTCGGTGAGTAGTAACCCCAGTTGCCCGGCATGTAGTCGTTGTGGAGCGAGGTCACCACGATGACGAAGCGCTCCATCCACATGCCGATGTTCACGAAGATGGTCACAATCCAGATAAACCAGGGCGTCGTGCGGCACCACTTGAACCAAAACAGGTGGGGTGAAACAACATTACAACTGACCATCAACCAATAGGACCAGTAATAATCACCGAACGCGCGATTCTTGAAGGCGTACAACTCGTAGGGATTACCTCCGTAGTAAGCGATGAAAAACTCCATGCCATAGGCATAACCGACAATCGATCCTGTTGTCAGGGTTACCTTGCACATCAACTCCAGATGGCGCGTGGTCACGATTTCGTCCATGCCCTTGTACAGCGCGCGAAGCGGTATCATGAGGGTCATCACCATGCCGAAGCCGGAAAACACGGCGCCGGCCACGAAGTACGGCGGGAAGATCGTCGTGTGCCAGCCCGGCAGCTGCGACACGGCGAAGTCAAATGAAACGATCGAGTGCACCGACAACACCAGCGGTGTCGAGAGGCCGGCCAAGAGTAGGTACGCTTTTTCGTAGTTGCGCCAGTGGCGGTTCGATCCGGTCCAGCCAAGCGAGAATAACCCGTAAAAAATCTGGGCAACCTTGTTGCGTAACCGCGCGACGGGCGCAGCCACCTTGCCGGCGACTTTGCGGAAACGATCCCGCATGGTGGCCAGATCGGGAATCAGGCCCATGTACCAGAACAACACCGATACGGTGAAGTAGGTTGAGACCGCGAACACGTCCCACAACAGCGGCGAGCGGAACTGCGGCCAGATAGAGTGCGCGTTGGGGATCGGAAACAGCCACCAGTCAAACCAAACACGGCCAACATGAATCCCGGGGAAAATCCCAGCGCACATCACCGCAAAAATCGTCATCGCCTCCGAGGCGCGGTTGATCGAGGTTCGCCATTTCTGGCGCAGCAAAAACAGGATGGCAGAGATCAGCGTGCCGGCGTGGCCGATGCCGATCCACCAAACGAAATTCACAATGGCCCAGCCCCATGCAACCGGATGGTTCAACCCCCAGACACCCACGCCGGTGGAAATCAGGTAAATCAAGCCAAGCGGGAGCCAGAGTGACGTGAGGCCACTTATGGTAATGGCAATCCACCACCATCTTGGCGTCTTGTCCTCGATGACGTTGGCCACCGTGTCGGAGAGCCAACCGATCGAGCGCTGGTTGGCCACCAAGGGCTCGCGCTCCAGCTCCACCGGAGGCGGCGCAATCTTTACGGATGAAGGGGCCGAATGGGCAGCCATCAGTGTGAAGATTCCTTTCCTTGAAGCTCTTCTGCTTTTTCAGCATTCACTCCGAATATCTCGCCGTGATTCTCAACAATATACTCACTTGTTGTATTCGGAATATCATAGTAATCCGGCATGTTCACATTTGGATTCCTAAGTTTGGCCAGGTAAGTCGTTCTCGGGCGCGTGTCCAGAAAACCCAGCACGGAGTAGTTGCGGTTCTGCCGGTTGAGCCGGTAAACCTCGCTCTCCTTGTCCGAGATATCGCCGAACGCGATGGCGTCCGCCGGGCAAACCTGCTCGCACGCCGTCTTGATCTTGCCATCCGGCACCTTGACGTTGTCCGTGTCTCTCGCCGCGACTTTTTGCTCAATCTTGCCCTGCTGGATTCTCTGCACGCAGTAGGTGCATTTCTCCATCACGCCGCGCATGCGCACCGTCACGTCCGGGTTCTTCGAGAGCTTGATCAAGTCCCACTCGGGATCAAATTCGCCGTTTTCTTTCTTGCCGTCGTCCAGCCCCGGAACGCTGCCCCGGGAGGGATCCTTGTACCAGCGCACCAGTTCCCACTCGCCGTTGGAACTCTTGTTGCCGGGATGGAGCGGGCTGTTGTTCAGGTCGTTGTCGTCGTTGAAAAAGGTTCCCGCCTTGCGCTCGCCATCCTCAACACCAAACGGCCGGCGGTTGTAGTCGTAGTAGTTGAAGCGGCGAACCTTATACGGACAGTTGTTCGAGCAATACCGGGTACCAACGCAGCGGTTGTAGGCCATGAGGTTCAACCCCTCCTCATCATGCACCGTGGCGTTCACCGGGCAGACACTCTCGCAAGGCGCATCCTCGCAGTGCTGGCAGGCAACACCCTGATAGCTGACCTGCGGATTGTGCTCATCCCCCGAGAAATAGCGGTCGATCCGAATCCACGACATCTCCCGGCCGATGGCAACCTGATGCTTGCCGACAATCGGGATGTTATTCTCGCTCTGGCAGGCCACCACGCAGGCGTCGCAGCCGACGCAGGTGCCGAGGTCGATCACCATCCCCCACTGCTGGCGCTCGGGATCCATCAACCCCGGGCCGTTGCTCTTGCCGCCGAAGTTGTGGTCGTACGGCGACGAGGCGAGATCCGTCCGGCCTTCCTCCCACTCGTAACGCGCACCCTTCTCTTTGGGGATGTGCGTCGTGTGATGGGTGCTGTCCAAGTCGAAGTGATCGACGAAATCCTTGTGGTCGCCGAAGTCGTTGGCGTTGCCCTCGCGTATGACCGGTCGGCCATCCATGATGCCCTGCTCCTGAGTGCAAGCGACCTCGTATGTTGTGGACGGTTTTACCTCCTCCAGCGTGGCTCCACCGGCGAAGTGCGCCTTGCTCGTGGTTCGCGCCGGATAGGCATCGAACCCGGCAACACCACCGACACGGCCAAGCCCGCGCCCGTAGCCAAGCGCCACACCGACGACGTTGTCAGCCATGCCGGGCAGCAGCCAAATCGGGCCTTTCACGGTCTTGTCGCCCACCTTGAGCTTGTAAACTTTCTGGTAAAAACGGCCGGCATCGGAATGGAACCCAAACCGCCCCGGCAGACCCCCGGACTTACGATCCAGTTCCTCAAAGTCCAACGCCTCCTTGGCCGCCTCTTCGCCCAGCAACTCGCGGGCGGTCTGGTAGCTCACCACCAGGACGTTGTCCCACGCGATGCGGGTGACTGGGTTCGGAGTCTCGAGCAGCCAGCCGTTGTTGCACCAGCGGCCATCGTCCATGCTGTGGTCGCGATAAAAAGTAACCTCGTAATCATCCTTGCCGGGCAACTTCACCGGCTTGGCCCCGGCGTCCCATGCCGCACTTGCGGCATCCCAGTCATATTCCCGGCTCTCAACACTACTCGCGCTTCCGGCGAGGAATCCGTCGTGCAAAAATTTCTCCCATCGGGTGTCGCCCGAGCCCGCGATGCCATCAAATGTCTTGCGAACAACTTTGTAAGGGTCGCTCTCGGTGCCGCCGATCCGCGCCAGCACTTCCAACTCGGTCATCCCGCCAAACAGCGGGGCAATCAACGGCTGCACCGGCACCAGCGTGCCGTCACTCGTCCGCGCGTCGCCCCAGGACTCGAGATAATGCGCCGCCGGAATGTAGGCATGAGCGGCGGCGGCGGTCTGGTCAATATAGTAGCCCTGCCGGATCACCCGGCCGGCTCGGCCAGCCAGCTTGGCCCATTCAATGTCAGTCGGCGCGTTGTAGGCGGGGTCACCGCCCAATACCACGAGATTGTCTTCGTCGCTGAAACGCAGCTTCAAGTCGGCGATGGTGCCGTTCCCGCTTGGGTTGGCTTTCTGCAATAGAAGCGTCGAGCCCACATTGCCAAGCAGCGCGTTCATCGCCATGGCGGCCAAATGCACTTCCCTTGGCTGACGGTAGCCGGCCACGACCAGCGTCTTGTCGCCGCGCTTCTTCAAGCGGATCAAGTCGGCAACGCACTGGCGCACCCACTTGACTGTCTCGACCTTGGCCTTGCCTTCGACGGCGTGGCTTTTTGAAAAGTCTTTGTTGAGATCTGCAGCAAATTCCGTGAGTTTGCTGATCCCGTCCTCAGCACCATCCAAACCAATCCCCTTCAGTGCTTCGGCCAGGGCCAACGCGGCCACCCGAATCACGCTGCCGGTGGGAATGCGCAACCGATGATCGGCGTTTGTACCGGTCAGCGTCAGCAAACCCTCCACTGAATAGAGACGGTTCATCGACTCCGCAGGGTTCTCCTTGTGATCGTCCTTCACACGGCGACCATCGGCAAAATCGCGGATATGTTGGAACGCCGATTCCTCTGTGCCGAGGAAATCGCAGTCGAGCGACAGGATCGCCTTGGCCTCGTCGAGCTTGTAACGCGGCCTGACCCC
>Ga0315339_1003602_pt1 | contig 10774 bp, 10 predicted proteins | sample ASW17metaG_FD_204514 | JGI IMG/M metagenome (GOLD analysis project Ga0315339, IMG submission 204514) | Ammonia-oxidizing marine archaeal communities from Pacific Ocean, United States - ASW #17 | ecosystem: Environmental > Aquatic > Marine > Oceanic | place: USA: California | collected 2016-12-05
GGCCTGCGTCAAATTGACTGATTCCCGCATTTCGTTTTTTAGCTTTCAGGTTTCAATGGGCAGGATTCCATTTTAGTAGTATTCCGTTTATGTCTGATCTGAGTCCTCTTCCAAATTTTTGGTTTGAACTTTTTTCATTGTCAGACGCCCTTCATTATTTTCCAGAATGGCTTGAAAAGTAGGCTTATGTTTTAGTCCGGCGCGAGCTGATTCTTCAAGGCTATACAGCGATTTAGCCCGTTTGGTCATGGTTATAACTTTTTCAAACAAGTTGACCTTTTCATCCTGTTTGTGTTCTTCCATCAAATTCAGATAACTTTCTTTCATTATTTTGTTTTTAATAATTGGTTAACTCGACAGTCACGAGTTTTATCGTGTCATCCCGAACGTATGTGAGGGTTGTTATAAAATATCAGCACTTTTTCAGATCTCTCCCCTCGGTCGAGATAACATGCTGCAGTCAATATTATTAGCACCTTACTAGATTTAATAACTCACAAACTGGTTAAAGTGACAAAAGTAAAATCTCAGTTTCCTGCCGAAAGACGGAATCAGGAGCTTTTTCCAGCAACTGCTCAAGCAAATTTTTTGCCTTTTCTGTTTCTCCTTTAGCAATTGCTATCCTGGCCATTGCCCGCCAACGTACATCCTCCCAAGATGATATGTTAATTGAATCCAGCATCATTTCTGCTTCGACCCACCTCTGCTGCTGTTCAAACAAGGCCGCCAAACTTAGCCGGGCTGCATTTCGCAGAAAAGTTGTAGCTTCCGGATGCTTTATTACATCCTGAAAAACTGTAATTGACTCATCAATTTGTGTCTGACGTGCATATGCCTCTCCGGATTCCATCAATGCCAGTACGCTCAGTGTAGTGCCTGATTCAGACTTTGCAAAATCCCGTAAAGCAGATATTCCCTGAGTTAACCTTTCATCTTCAGAAAGAGCTGGATTGGTAAGCATTGCCCGTGCAATATGATATTGATTTGCCTGGTTAATACGTTCATTTTGCACATACTTCCAACCTCCCCAAATTGCCAGAATCAATCCAAATACTGCAACTGCAGCACTGATATAAAAGTTTTTATTCCGGTATGCATGATCGACAAATGTATATAACTTTTTTTCCAGACGATTTGGCTGCAGCAGCTCTTTGCGGCTCATTTGTTCTGCATCGCTCATTAATTTTCCGTTAATAACTAATTTTTTGAAAAATGTATGAATTCATTTCATTTTCTAACCCAAGGTGAATTAAGGTGGGCGTCCTTCTTTTCTGCTGTGAGATTCTCATCGCCAATAGATTTCATACTCTGCAATAAATCTCAAAAAGAAAGATGCAACTTTTTAGTGTAAGCTATATTGCTAAACCCTTCAAGCATAATAGTATTAAATCACCAACATGTCGCCATTTATCACATTCTACCAGAAATTTTCCGGATTAAACTGTTAGCGTAGAAAAGGCTTATTTATCAGACTGAGTCATAGACCAGGATGTAAAACTAAATTCTCTGTACTGAGCACAATCCCGTATTGATTTTACATAACCAAAACCTTCGCAAGTTCTGTGGCAAATTTAGCAGTCACAGCAAAAATAGATTCCATCGGATTTGCAGCAATCGATGTTGGAAACACAGAACCATCAAATATTGAAAGATTCTCCACTTCATGATGACGCCCTTTTGAATTAACCACCGATTTAGCTGTGTTTTCACCCATCGGACAGCCTCCCATAACATGCGCTGAAAACAAACGGGCTTTCAAAGTTTCCATTGGTAAAGATGCAATCGCCTTTTTAACTTTTTCGAGGCTGTAGTATAGCTCGGCGTCCCTGTGAACAGGAGCAACAGCTTTGGCGCCGGAAGCAAATTGGATTTCCGACATTGCTATAAAAGCATCTCTGATTCCTTCCCATACGTATCCGGAAACAGGATAATCCAAACCGGGAGTTCCGTCACTTTTCAGGTAAACTTTTCCACCAATGCTTTCTGGATGAAATCCGTCTCGCTGAAGCCCAACCAAGACCTGCAGAAAAGGTCGCTGCTTCATGATTTCTGCATGGACTTTACCATGTCCCTCCAAAGCAGTTGCGACCAACATCGGCTGTAATGGTGGACATTCCAGCTTGAAGCCGGAATTTTGATTGTCGAGACGCGTCTCAATGTAATGGTCTGAGTAACTTGTTTGCGGTGCACCGTATTCTCCATTGACCGGAAACGGCATAATGGCTCCGGAAATATTGACAGGATGAAGAAATGTCCGTGTTCCAACTAAACCATAAGGGTTTAATATTTTGTTTTCAGAACGTAACATGATGGCTGGACTTCCAATTGATCCTGCAGCCAGGACATAATGTCTGGCTTTAATTTTTATGGTTTGTACGGCTGGGGCATTGCCGCGCGGAGTCATCGCTTTGCATTTCAGTTCAGTAATTTTACCGTTTTTGATTTCAATAGTTTCCGCTCTGGCTTTTGAAATGAGAGTCGCTCCCTCTTTTAATGCACCCGGAATAGTCGTAACCAAAGTGGACTGTTTTGCGTTGACCGGGCAACCTGTTCCGCAATATCCCAAATTAAGACATCCCGTAACATTTCTCCTGATCTTCCCCCAACTAACTCCGAGTTTTTCGCAACCTGTTTCCAGCGCACTATTATTGGCGTTGGGAGGAACCTTCCAATCCTGAATATTGTAGCGTTTCTCAGACCATTCAAACCAGGGAAGCATTTCATCCTCCGAAAATCCAAGAACCCCCATTTCCTTAGCCCAATATTTTAGTGTTTCAGCAGGTGTGCGAAAGCTTGTTGTCCAGTTGATTCCTGTACCACCGCCAACCATTCTTCCCTGAAATATTTTGATGCCGCGATCTTTAGTTTGTCTTCCGGCTGATTCTTGATAAAGATTGGAATAGGCTTCATTTTCTTTCATGTGAAAATCACGTGAAGTCTGAAGCGGCCCTTCTTCCACGATGATGACGTTCAATCCAGATTGAGCCAGAATTTCTGCAGAATTTCCTCCTCCCGCTCCGGAACCGATAATCACGACATCTGCCTCAAGGCTTTGATCCGCAACCAACCGAGACGCGTCAATATGTTTCCATCCCTGCTGGAAACCCTCTGCCACAAAATCAAGTATCATATTTTTTGAATCACTCATCTTTGACTGTCTGGTAAAAATTCTGAAATCCACCCCGCACCTTAATCAGCAATCTGGAAATGAAACAATAGAATAATCCAGAGGCTATCTATGTGCGGTCATTTCTACGGTATATAAAAATCTTAATAATATTAGTTTAGTACCCCATGCAATATTTTCGCTTCGCTCAAAATGACAAACAAGGATAACTTTTAGATTTGTTACGAGTCCATCAATAATTATTGTACTTAAAACAAAACCGGGGGACCCGCATAACTGCAAAAGCCCCAGGAACGTGGGTTGGTATACCAGGATGCCATGGTTAATTCTACCATCCCCATGTAGCCGACTCGAAGCTCATTTCCTGTGATCAAACTTTTCGGATCACTGAGGCGCCAATTATTTAAAAAATCATCTATTTCCCTGGGATCGTCCCAAGCTCCAGTAACTCCGGTAAGTAAACGTGGAGTTAAAGAGAAAATAAAATTTGAGTCCATCACTAAAAACAGCTTCCGTATTTCCTGTTGAGTCAACGGCGGCAATCCGCTAACGGCAATATCCCAGCCGACAATTACTTCCTTGATCGCCAATACCCTTTCTTCATTAGACTCGGGCAGCGCTTCTGCAAGAAATACAGGAGTAAACTTTGACAAGATTCCACGATCAGCCGGAGTTAAAAATTCAAAGGAGTGACCCAATCCGTCAAGTGCAGGTGGAATTTCCAGAGACGCATGAAAAGTTTCAATCGCCAACAGGGTTACTCCACTGACCGCACCTAATTTAAATAAATTTCTGCGTGTGATCATGTTTTTAAAAATAAAATATTTTTTTGAAAAAGAGAGGATAATTAGAAGAATAAATTAAGTGAAGCAATAAACTCAGGTTTCTCCCTTTGTAAGTTTTCTTTTTTTGGCCTCCTGCCAGAGTTTTTCCAGTTTTTGAAGACTGACATTTTCTGGAGATTGACCATCTTCAGCAAGACTTTCTTCAACAAAACGGAAACGTCGTTCAAATTTAGCATTGGCGTGGCGTAAAGCTAATTCAGGATCAACATGAACATGACGAGCAAGAGTGGCTACGGTCAGCAAAATGTCACCGAGTTCTTCTTCGATAGACTCTTGGGAAATTTCATTTGCCTCCAGTTCAGAACGTAACTCCTGAATTTCTTCGTTTATTTTTTCAAATACCGAATCTATTTCCGGCCATTCGAATCCAACTTTTGCAACCCGTTTTCCCAGTTTTTCTGCTCGCATCAAAGCGGGAAGCGCCAAAGCGACATCATCTAGAACGCTCACCGAGGCGGTATTACCATGACGTTGAGCTTTTTCCACTCGTTCACGTCTTTTTTGCTCTTCCCATTCTCCGCTATGAAACTCTTTTGAACGTTCAGACTCCTTCCCAAAGACATGTGGATGTCTACAGATCATTTTGTCGCTTATGGTTTGGGCAACGTCGTCAAAATTAAAGTCTCCGGATTCTTCTGCCATTCGTGAATGAAAAACTATTTGCAAAAGCAAGTCACCCAGTTCTTCTTTCAGCGAAGACATATCTTTGCTGTCAATTGCCTCAGAAACTTCGTAAGCCTCTTCAATAGTGTAAGGTGCAACACTGGCAAAAGTTTGTTCCCTGTCCCACGGACAACCCTCTTCCGGATGCCGCAAACGGGCCATCACCGTTTTCAGGTTTTCAATTGGAGTTAATGTGGGTGTTTTCTTTTCATCCACTTTATTTTTTCCAGGACCAGGGTAGAAGTTTTTCCGGACAAAATTCACGAATCAGAGCCCGTGCTAAAATCAAACCCGGATCAATTAAATATGTTGATCCAAGTTTACGTTCCAGAAGTCCTAGGGGAATTTCTGTGCAGCCTAAAACAACAGCTTGTACATCTTGTTTTTCCAATTCCTGAACTCCCTCCAGAAGCACTTTTCTGGCTGCTTTGCTTACAGGATGTGCCTGTACTTTGATTCCATATTCCGGATGAAACAGTGCTTCTTCGTGTAAACGCTGCTGTTGCGGCTCCTCAAGTATTCTGACTTCGTAACCGGCTTCACCGAGCAATTGCGGATAAAACCCGGCTTTCCAGGTTCCGATTGTGGAAAGCACACCGACGATTTTGACTTCCGGACATGTTTCCCTTAAAAAATTGACTGTTTCTGCGATCATATCCAGTACCTTGAGGCGGATTCCGGATTGTTTGAGCTTTTCCATGAATACATCCTGGATAGCAGATGCATGTGCGGTATTACAGGGGATTCCAACAACTGTTGCACCGAGATCTGCTAGTTCAGATAAATTACGAAAAATTGCGTGGGCGGGATTCTTAGTGGTTTGCCCCAAAAGAAAACGGGTTCGGTCTGCAATATCGGCAGGAGTCGAAATTGAGATAGTGGGCAGATAATCCTGATCAATTTTGGCACTGGTTTGCTGCAAAATTTTTTGTGCTAAATCAAGTCCTGCATACGGACCAGCACCAGCTACAATGCCTATTTTTGCATCACCCTTGGTCATGATTTAAAAGCTGAAATTCTAAGATTTAGAGCCAGCGTTTTCGACGGCGGTAGTTTTTAACATCACGGAAGCTCTTGCGGCCTTCAACGCCCATTCCTAAATAGAACTCCTTTACATCCTCATTTTCGCGTAACTCTGAACCTTTACCGTCCATCACGACTCGTCCATTTTCCAGAATGTAGCCATAATCGGCATAACGCAGAGCAATATTTGTATTTTGTTCAGCCAGCAGAAAACTGACGCCTTCACGCTGATTGAGGTTTTTAACAATTTCAAAAATTTCTTCAACTAGTTGCGGTGCCAGACCCATTGATGGTTCATCAAGCAAAATCATTTTTGGCTTTGACATCAGTGCCCGGCCAAGAGCGAGCATTTGCTGTTCACCTCCGGACGTGTATCCTGCCTGACTGGTTCGGCGTTCTTTCAAACGTGGAAAGTAGGAATAGGTTTTTTCCAGTTCCTCTGCGATTTCAGAACGTCCTTCCTTTCTGGTATAGGCTCCGGTAAGCAGGTTTTCTTCGACAGTCAAATGTTCAAAAACATGTCTGCCTTCCATCACCTGAATACAACCCCGTGTCACTAATTCGTTGGGGGAAAGGTCATGAACTTCAAAATCATCAAACTGAATACTGCCTTTAGTTACTTCTCCGCGTTCTGCCTGAAGTAAATTTGAAATGGCTTTCAATGTGGTTGTTTTTCCTGCTCCGTTTGCCCCCAAAATTGCTACAATGTGCCCCTCAGGTACATCCAGGGATACACCTTTGAGTACAAGAATAACATGGTCGTATATGACCTCGATGTTGTTAACGCTTAACAAGTACTTAGCCGATGAGGTTCTTTACTATCAATGGAAAAAGGGAGTGTAGAAACAACAACTCCCTTTTTCACTTCAGGTTGAAATGAACATCAGGAACAAGGAATGGTCCTGTCGGGAATGTTGTTCTTTTCTTTATATTTAGCCGCCGCTTTTATAAGCATAGGCCTTACCCTATCCATAGAATTTATCCATCCGGATACTCTTTCCCAACTTGTCCCATTCCACTGCTGGATATAAATAGGGCCGTTATTAGCATGATCATCACAGGAGACTTTGACAGGATTAGTGAATCCTGGCAAACCAATTTCTGCAAGTCTGGCAGAGGTTAGATTGAGATTTTCCATCCCCCATCTCATTTCTTCACCACTTATCACTTTGTTACCATATTTGCCTTGGGCAGTTCTGATTGCCTCAGCAATAAGTACAGAATTGAAAACTCCTCGCATATAGAGATTTTCTCCGACCCTTGAACGACTTTTGACCTGGCTTTTTCCCTTATCAAAAACATGTTTCAAAATATCCTGAACAGCTGGATAATGATTTCCTACTCCATGAAAATTTGCTGATTTATATCCTTTGGCTGCATTACCGGCTGGACGTGCATCATCTTCTCCTCCAGACCACCAGACGCCAACGAATTTTTCCATATTGAACTTAATTCGTGTTGCTTCCTTAATTGCAGTCGGGTTCATCACACCCCAACCCCACATGATCATCCAATCAGGTTTTTCTTTACGAACCTTGAGCCAGTGAGATGACTGATTCTGGCTTTCCTTGAATGCCACAGGAATTTCAAAAAATTCATATCCCAATTCACTTGATAATTCTTTAAACAATGGGATGGGTTCTCTGCCATAGCCTGATTCAAGAAAGATGAATCCAATTTTCTTGCCTCTTAGGTTACTCATTCCACCTTCCTGGTGTCCGATGTATTTTATAATTGCAGATGCTTGATTCCAGTAAGTTGAAGGATAATTGAAAACCCATGGAAAAACATTACCAACTGCGGCAGCTGATAGACCATAACCCATGGAGTGCACCGGAATTTTGTCCACACGTGACTTTGGAATCAATTGAAGCGTGATTCCAGTGGACCAGGGATTAATGACAACAGGGTTTTTCCCTTTTACTCTTTCATAGCACTCAACACCTTTCTTAGTGTTATATCCCGTCTCACATTCCTCTACTATCAGAGGAATTCCCCCTATTCCTCCGTCCCTTTCATTCAGCATAGTTAAATAATCAGTCATCCCATTTCCGGCAGGTATACCACTTCCAGCAAATGGACCGGTTTTATAAGTAAACAAAGGAATATAAATACCTTTAGCCGCTATTATTTCCTGAGTCAGCCATAAACAAGCCATGACTGAAGCAAATAGAGTAAGCAATAATTTCTTTTTCATAACAACTCCTTATTAGCATGATTTACAATTACTATGAAACCTAATCCATTTAACGGATATGATTCCATTTGAGTCAGAACAACTCTGACCCTTCTACTAATATGAAACCTAATCCATTTAACGGATATGATTCCATTTGAGTCAGAACAGCTCTGACTCTTCCACGGGGCGGATTCCCCTAAAGAAAATTCAATAAGGGAATGGCCATACCCGAAATTTTTCCCTCACAATTGACCATATTTTGGCCAAACCATGAGGTTCAAAAATCAGAAATAATACAATCAAAGCACCTAAAATCATAAAATTAAAATGTTCAACGGTTGCCGCGTTTATTGGAAATCCTAAAATCCTCGGAAGATTCGAGATCAGAATTGGAATAAGGACTATGAATGCTGCACCAAAAAATGCTCCTGAAATACTACCTAAACCACCGATGATTACCATGAACAATATTTCAAATGATAAGTTAACATCAAAAACTTCTACTTCTGCAGAGCCCAAGTAAGTAAATACGAATAATGCTCCAGCCACCCCAGTGTAATAGGAACTTATAGCGAATGCAATCAATTTTGTGGGGAGGGGCCGTATCCCGATCAATTCTGCTGCAATATCCATATCCCTAATGGCCATCCAAGCACGCCCAATTTTACCTCTGACAATGTTTACGGCAACTAATGCTAAAAAAGTTACAATGCATAATACAACCATATAACGTGCCTGCGTCGTCGAAGTTGGACCTGTCACAATGATATTAAACAATTTTCTTACTGGGACCTCAATTGCACCTGAATCATTATAGTTGTAAAACCATTGAACTCTGCCAAAAAGCCATTCAAAGAAAAACTGGGCTGCAAGTGTAGCGACTGCCAGATAGAAACCCTTGATCCTTAATGATGGAATTCCAAATATTATACCTATGCCTGCAGAAAAAAAACCTGAAATAAGAATAAGAATAATGATGTTTGTTTCTGGCAAATAAGTAACTAATTTATAGCATGAATAAGCACCTACTGCCATAAATCCGCCTGTGCCCAGAGACAACTGTCCAGCATATCCAGTAAGAAGATTGAGACCTAATGCAGATAAAGAAAAAATAAGGAAAGGAATTAGGATGGCTTGCAGCCAATAGTCATTTGCTATCAATGGAACGACAATAAATGAAAACCCAATGATTATAAATATTCCCCAACGGTCTTGTTTTACCGGGAAAAGTTCCTGATCTCCGATGTATGTCGATTTAAATTGTCCTGCTTCTCGATAAAACATTTCTAATTTATTGTCCTATACTCTTTCAATAATTTTCTCTCCAAATAACCCCTGTGGCCTGAAGAAAAGAAAAACAAGTGCAATCATGTATGCCAACCAACTTTCAATGCTTCCTCCCACTAGATCCCCCCAATAAAATTCTCCAATCTTTTCACCTATACCAATGATCAATCCACCAACAATAGCTCCTTGCACAGATGTGAAACCACCTAAAATTAAGACTGGTAATGCTTTAAAAGCAATGATCGAGAGTGCAAAGCTGACATCACTTTTCGCTCCCCACATGATTCCCGTAATCAAAGCAATTATTCCCGAAATGAACCAGACAACAACCCATATTGTGTTGAGAGATATCCCTACAGAAAGAGCCGCCTGATGGTCGTCTGCTACTGCTCTTAAAGCAATTCCTATTTTTGTTTTTCCCAAGAATAGAGCGAAGAAAATTAAAGCCAATGCAGCAATGAAAGAAGCTGCTATATCTATTTCCTGTAAGATCAGCATATCATCAAAGAAAGTTATAGAGTCGTATGGTAGTAAAAGCTCTTCAGTAATCATTATTTTTGGTTCTCCACCAAAAATAAATTCACCAAAACCTATCAAAAAAAACGTAAGACCAATGGTTGCCATAAAAAGTATGATATCTGGCTGATTAACAAGTGATCTCAAAACGAGCCTTTCGACCGAAAAAGCTAATACATACATCACCAATATTGTAAGGGGTAGTGCAATATATGCTGGGATTCCATTTTCATGGAGGCCTACAAGAGTTAATGCAGCAAATACTACCATAATTCCTTGTGCAAAATTGAACACTCCAGATGCCTTAAAAATTAGTACGAACCCAAACGCGATTAATGAATAAAGAATACCCGTAACAAATCCTTCCCAAATAACTTGCAAAAATAAAATTGGATCACCTGCCATATCAAAAAACGGCTGTATGAATATCGTTGTTAAGATTTCCATCAAAAAATTATTATCTATTTATTTGCACTGGTAACACCAAGATATGCATCAATAACGGTCTGGTTACCACGGATCTCATCTGGAGTTCCCTCTGCCAGTTTTTTCCCATAATCCAGCACAGCTACTTTATCTGAAATATCCATGACAACTCCCATGTCGTGTTCAATTAAAGCGATTGTAGTTCCATATTGATTATTTACGTCCAAGACGAATCGGCACATATCCTGTTTTTCTTCAATGTTCATTCCTGCCATCGGCTCATCCAGCAACAGCAAATCAGGCTCCATTGCCAGTGCCCTCCCCAACTCGACCCGTTTCTGCAATCCGTATGGTAAACGTCCTACGGGAGTGCGGCGAATGGCTTGAATTTCAAGAAAATCAATAATATCCTCAACAAATTCCCTATTTTCCATTTCCTCTTTACGTGCAGGTCCCAGATATAAAGCCTGCCAAAACATGTTCCGTTTCATGCGGATGATTCGGCCCGTCATAATATTATCGAGAGTAGACATACCTTTGAAAAGAGCAACATTCTGGAAAGTCCGTGCGATTCCCTGGACGGCAGCATCATGCGATTTCATCTGTTTTCGATGAACCCCTTTGTATGTAATCTCTCCTTCCTGTGGATGATAGAAACCGTTAATCACATTCAGCATTGATGTCTTGCCCGCACCGTTTGGACCAATG
>Ga0315339_1003603_pt1 | contig 10771 bp, 9 predicted proteins | sample ASW17metaG_FD_204514 | JGI IMG/M metagenome (GOLD analysis project Ga0315339, IMG submission 204514) | Ammonia-oxidizing marine archaeal communities from Pacific Ocean, United States - ASW #17 | ecosystem: Environmental > Aquatic > Marine > Oceanic | place: USA: California | collected 2016-12-05
AGGCTACGATGACGGCGGTATGATGGGTGGAATGGGCGGACCTATGATGGGTGGAATGGGCGGACCTATGATGGGTGGAATGGGCGGACCTATGATGGGTGGAATGGGCGGACCTATGATGGGTGGAATGGGCGGACCTATGATGGGTGGAATGGGCGGTTTCGGTGGACCCATGGGAGAAAACTACGCAGCGGTCGATTTTTTTAGCCCTTATGCGCACACATATGATGACGCACCAGACGTTGTTATAGCCGCAGGCGCGGCAATAGCTTATTCAGATCCCAACAGCTCTGTTATGATTTTAGCTGATGGCGGCAATACGATTACTATTAATACGACTTCGTTCATCTCAAATGGTTCGCTTACCGGTGGATCTGGGGCAGACAATATCATCATGAGCGGAATGGGTGCTGTAGGTATTATTGATTTAAAGGCTGGTACGGATTCTTTAATGCTAGCCAATGGTGGAGGCAGTTCACTTACTATTTCTAACGTAGAATTTCTCCAGGGTGGAACTGGTTCAGATGCTGTTAATTTTATTGGCACCGGCACAACTGTCGTTAAGGGTACCTCGGGCGGAGATACGTACACCTTGCCTGGTACAGCCGGGGCCGCCTACACGTTTAAATATGAGTCGACCGCTGTAATTGGGGACACAATTAATGGCTTCGCCACTGGAACAGATAATTTTCTATTTAGCCGGTCTGCTTTTCTTGGCGATACCGATACTGATGGTGTTAATGATGGTGTTTTAAATTTTCTTCAGTCGGGCGCAGGTCTTACATCCGTAGCGACTGGGGTGGCTAATAGTGACAAAACTTACTGGGTCCGAAATGACACAACAAAAGATTTATACTACGATGCCGATGCTCATGGGGGCGGAACCGGAGTGTTAGTTGCCAATCTCGACGCAGCAGTCGCTCTAGCCGACATAGACTTTATCGCGTAAGTTTAGTTTATTAACATCAAAAACCAGTATATCCTAAAATAATCAGTATTCGAACAATCTATTGGCGCCCTTATGAAAGAACTTCTTCGCCGATTACTAATACGACCTGGACTGACGCTGGAGTTGGTCTTAGCGTCGCTATTTGCCAATGTATTAGCCTTGGCTCCTTCCCTATTCGTTATTCAGGTTTTAAACCGATACGTGGCCAACGGGGTCGATTCTACCCTTATGACGCTGACGATCGGAGTTGCGATCGCCATCGCGTTTGAGTTTAGTTTTCGCCAGGTCCGGAATAGGCTTGCCAAGGGTATCAGCGCCAAACAAGATGAGCAGATTGCTCTGACGAGCTTTGGCGTCTTGGCCACTGCCAAGGCAGGCTCGATTGAGCGTCTACCGCCCGGTCAGCAGCGCGAAATCATCGCCGGCATCGATAACATACGTAATGCTTATGGAGCCGCTAATATCTCTAGCGTACTCGATCTGCCATTTGCCCTTCTTTTCCTTGGGGTTCTATATTTACTTACCCCCGAACTTGGTATCATCGCGACCTTGTTTGCCTTAATTGCATTTTTAATCGGGCTACTTATGACTGCCGCTATCCGCGGCCCTACTCACCGGCTCACAGATACGGCAAGGCGTTCCAATCTTGTAACTTTTACCGCTATTCAAGAAAGCGACACTTTACGTGCGTTTAATGCGGCACATTTCCTAACTAAGGCCTGGCAAACTCAAATCAGCTTTGCACAAAATCTCTATCGTAGCATCATTGCTCGTCAGGGGTTACTGGTCTCTATCTCACAAAGCGTCGTCGGATTGATGGCAGCAACTTTAATGGCCGTTGGCGCGATCTTGGTCGTTGAGGGTAAACTTGATGTCGGAGCACTCATCGGGGCAAACATTCTAGCAGCCCGAGCCTTGCAACCTATTTCACGGTTTTCGCTGATGGGTGAAGTTTTTCTAAAAGCAAAACAATCGGCCACATTGCTCAACGAATTTTTCAAATTGCCTCGTGAAGCAGAAACTGGATCTGCAAAACAAAATTATACCGGCTCCCTTGAGTTACGTGATATCGGGTTTAGTTATCAGGGAACTACAGGACCCCTATTTGAATCTTTATCAGTTAAAATCCCCGCTGGATCCATCTGTGTAATCAATGGCACGAATGGTGCCGGGAAAACAACCCTCGCACGCCTGATTGTTGGCCTGATTGATCCTAGTCGCGGACAAATTTTAGCAGATGGGCTGGATCTTCGCCAAGTCCATCCGGAGTGGTGGCGTAAGCAAGTAATGTATATGCCCCAGGAGCCAGGATTTCTTAATGCGACGCTGGAGGAAAACCTGACCGTTAATGCACCTAATACAGAGAACAGCCAGCTAAATCAAATAATAGATGCGTCAGATCTCCGTCAATTTCTTGATGAAACGCCTAATGGATTTGAAACTCCAATAATAGATAATGGACGCAAACTCGCCGTAGGTATTCGTCGCCGTCTCGCCCTTGCCCGTGCCTTAACAACAAATGGAAAACTTTTGGTGTTCGACGAACCAACCGAGGGTATGGATAAAAAAGGAAGCGCGGTCGTCTCCTCCGTTCTCTCCTCCCTCCACAGCCAAGGTCATACTATTATCATAACCAGTCATGATACTAACGTGATCAATCAGGCTAATATTTTTGTTGATCTAACGTCAAAGCCTGTTCCAAAAATTCGCAGACAAAAGAAACCGTCGTCGGAGGTTCCCAATGAATGAAGCTCAACAAACGTCGATGCAAACGATAGAAAATAATCATGAAAAAAATACAGGTACGCATTTGTTTTTATTTATCTGTATTGTCGCATGTATTGCATTTGGGGCCTGGGCTTGGAAAGGCAACCTCGCAATAGTGAGTGTTGCCGAAGGTGAGGTTGTCCCTTCCACTCAAGTAAAAACTATTCAACATCTCGAAGGAGGTATCGTCAGAGAAATCAAAGTACGAGAAGGGGAACGGGTGCAAGCAGGACAATCTTTAATTACGCTGGAATCTACTGCAACAGGAGCCGATGTTGGCGAATTAAAAACCCGTATTGTAGGGCTAAAAATTGAAATTTCCCGTCTTCAAGCCGCCGCATCAAACGCACCAAAACCTGCTTTTCCTGCTGATTTAATAAAATCTCATCCACGATTAATACGAGAGGCCAACCAACTGTTTAAAAGTAGTAAACGCCGGCTAGACGATGAATTTGCCGGTCAACGTGCTATTATGGCCCAACGGAAGCAGGATATCCAGGAGGCTACAGCACGTATCAAAAACCAACGTAACTCGATGAAACTCCTTAAGGAGCAAATTGCTATTAGTGAAGATCTTCTCAAAGAGCAACTAACAAACCGATATAAACATTTAGATCTTCTAAAAGAACTAGCGCGGCTCACAGGCTCGATAGAAGAGGATAAGGTAGCGCTTCAACGAGCGGGCTCAGCACTCAAGCAAGCGAGTGCAAATAGAGATGGTATACGCAGTAAGTTTTCTGAAGAAGCCCGCACTAAATTAGACGCGGCCCGTCGACAGCTTGAAGAATTCATTCCCCGAATGTCCAAGTTTGAGGATAGTCTGAAACGAACAATATTGCGTTCGCCGGTTGACGGTGTGGTAAAAACACTGCACGTCGTAACCATTGGCGGCGTTGTCCGTGCCGGAGACGCTGTCATAGACATTGTTCCTGAAGGCGACCAATTGATCGTTGAGGCCAAACTTAAACCTCAAGATATAGGCTATGTTAGAGAAAAACAGTCTGCCCGTATTACCCTAGCCTCAGCCGACGCAATGCGGTTTGACGGTCTTGAAGGTATAGTTGTTAGGGTAAGTCCCGATACAATAACCGGCGATGATGGGGAGCCTTATTACAAAGTAAGAATTCAAACGGAGCGCAACCATTTTCGCCGTGCTGAAAACCGTTATGATCTTTTTCCGGGTATGCAAGTGATTGCCAGCATTCATACGGGTGAGCGCACGATAATGGAATATCTCCTTGATCCATTTTTAAATGCTGGTGATATGGCCATGAGAGAAAGGTAAAAAGTCTGACTATTACTTACCTTTAAAATTTGGAGTGCGCTTTTCCATGAAAGCACGCCGGCCTTCTTTGTAATCATCACTATTAGAACAAGCATCGATAAATTCCTGCATTGCGTCATGGTCCCATTCATTGGCGCTATTTGCCACCGTATTTGTAATCCTTTTCGAAGCACGTATTGATAACGGCGCGTTTTCAGCTATTGAATTAGCATACTCCCTGACATAGCCATCCAACTCATCAACCGAAGTCACGCGATTGACCAGACCAATTTGAAGCGCCTCGACGGCGTCATAGCGCCGAGCTGTATACAAGATCTCTTTCGTCGTTGGACCGCCAACGGTTTCCAAAATCCAGCGAGTGAAGTTCGGGCGATAACTAATACCTAGGCGCCCTGCTGGTATAGCAAAAACTGAATTATCGGAACAAATTCTAATATCACACGCACAGGCCAGGGCCATACCGCCACCCAAGCAATAGCCCTCTATCATTGCAATCACGGGTTTTGGGCAATGGCGAACGCCGTCATACATGCCATTAGTAATTCTCTCATAGCGTTTGATACCATCTGGCGTCGAGCGTAATTCTTCAAATTCAGAGATATCTTGACCGGCGACAAAAGACTTACCGCCCTCACCTCTAATAACGACAACCCGCACAGCTTCGTTCTCGCTATGATCCGAAATTATCTGGGTTACTTTCTCAGCCATCGCCAAGGAAACTGCATTTCTCCGTTCAGGATTATTATAAACAATCCAACCAATGCCGTTTGTTACTTCACTTAGAATTTTATCTGTCATGTATTTATAATCTCTACATAGGTCTTACTAAATATTTAAAAACTACGATCTTCCGAAAACTATTCTTTTACATGAGTTACACTCAGCCATCCTTTAAGGAACACATAACCATGTTATCCATTACTCGATCAATACCGTTATAATAATACGCATTCTAATAACTCCCCAATACCATTTTCATAAGTTTCTTAAATCGATCAGAAATTTGTTCGTGATTAGTTAGGTAATTTACGTGGTCACTCTTAGATGCGGAAGAAGATAGTTGGATCGACCAAAGTGGAGCAATATCATTCGGTAGCATAGAATAGCGAATATCAATGATCCGATCGGAAAATCTAGGATGTTTAGCTACGTAACCGTCGCTAAACCAGCGAAAACGCTCAACATCCTCGGCTTGCTGTCCTGTCATATCCAGCCAAGAAAAATCTCTGGCTAAGTCAAGTTTAGGAAGTGAGGTTCCTAAAAAGATATGGGGGGATGGGCCCGTCCGAATAGCGTCCACATAAAACCGTTCTGACGTCTCATATATTATTTTCCAGACTAAAATATTAGCAAAACTGGGTTTAGCTTCAATACGGACGATTTCATGACCTCTGTCTTTTGCAATACCCTTACCCATTTCAATGGCATTGTCGCGCTGGATCATTCCTAATGACATGTATAAAACAGCCCAAACTAAAGCCATCCGACCATAACTACGACTTTTTTTTATCCCTGCCATAATTACTAAACTCAAAATAGGGAGCGTAAAGAGTGGATCAACAATCGAAATTGTACTCCACGATATCCTTTCGTTACTAAACGGCCAGAAAAGCACCGTGCCATAACTTGTACATGCATCTAACAAAGCATGCGTCGCATAACCTAACGTGCAAAAGACTGCACTTTGTCTAAAAGTTAACTGTCTCCGCCTCCCGACTACCCAATGGAGCAAAATCGCACAAATAATCCCTCCAACCGGAATGAAGATAAGTGAATGTGTGAACTGACGATGATATTCAAGAAACAGTAAAGGATCTTTAGTGGATCTTATAAGTACATCTAAATCAGCCGCCATGCCGGCCACAAAGCCAAAAATACCCGCAGTAATGAGATTAGATTTGCTTGCTGTCGATTGCGGCAATGCTGCGCCGAGGGCACCCTGGGTTAAAGGATCCATGATCTAATCGTTCCAGTTCAAACTAATCGCATGATTTAATCTATATTGGATCGTTATCCTTAATACTACACTTTACCAAGAAACTTGATGGCTCGCTCCCAAGACAGTTCAGCCGCCTCGGCTTGATAACCAGATCCTCTATTAGGAAACATATAACCATGCTCTCCCCCAGGATATACGAATAACTCGTGATCTTCGAACTTATCGCATTCAGCCTTTACTTGTTTAACGGCTGTCATTGGCGCAACTGCGTCATTATCACCAAAGTGAAACTCCAAAGGACAGCTGATATTTTTAAATTCTGAGAGATATTTCTCGACATAAGAGCCATGAAATGAGACCCCACCATCAATCCCATACCGTGCGGCGGCTTCAATCACGTACGGGCCTCCATAACAAAATCCAAATACAACGACTTTCCCATTACAGCTATTTAAAGATTTTAACTGAGAAATTGTAGCCTCGACATAAGCGTTACCATCGTTTCGATCAACTCGAATGGCGCGAGCTTTGGCTCTTTCATAGTCTTCAGTAGAGAGCGGACCAGGATCAACGTCATCTTCCCAAAACATATTAAGTGCCATCGCCGGAAATCCAGCCTCAGCCAACCTATCGCAGATTTTTTTTGTATCATCATCAACGCCAAAGATTGCGCTTATTACAATAACACCAACTGCTTTACCGACCGGCGGCTCTGTTAAATATGCCGGAATTTCTCCTGTTTTATACGCGATTAAAATATCTTCTGTTGTCATAGAGTCCTCATCACATGTCACGAGTAGGTTTAAAATAAACTTTTTCAGAATTTCAATTGGTGGAAGAGAGTGGGAGTCGAACCCACTAAGAACGTCTGACGTCCTTCACCGGTTTTGAAGACCGGCCAGCCCACCGGGACTGCTTCCCCTCCACTAGCGTGGTTTATAAGGGATTATAAGGTATTGCAAGTAGGTATAAAACGAAACTGCCACCGGATTGCCTCCCTAAATTGGTAGCAATTATTGATTAAAAATGATGTTTTATTCTGAGCTTGTCTGATTGACCATAAATTTTATCCAGCCTAGAGTCTTAAATAAGGTCAATAGGCCATAGTAATTATAAAACAATTGTTATCTATTTAGGTACAGGGAGAATATTTTGCCCAGCCTCGTGAACTGAAGAATAACCGTTTTATTTAAAGCTAGCGGGGCATAAGGGGCGAGAGTTCTAGTAGGTAAAAATAATGAAAGGATTTGAGGAATGGCGAGAGTAAGTTTGGTAAATTTAGAGACCGCAAGTGAGGCGGTGAGGAATAACATAGACGCAAGTCGTCTACTGTTTCGCGGGTCCGGTGTTGTCAATTCTGAATCTCTGATGGCTCATACCCCGCATATTTCAAAGTTTATTTCGTGCATTGTCGCGGCCATGCAACGCGAGGGTGCGGGAAGTATTCTCTCCGGAAAGATAAAATCAGTCGCTGATATCAAGACCAGTAGCGTCAATACGTGCGCCTATTGATTGTCCCACACACTTTCGCTTGGTCAAGCGAACGGACTTACGGACGAGCAGGTACTGGATATCCAGTCTGATAGCTATATGGAATCTGGGGTGTTGTCTGGACGCCAGAAGGCGGCGGCTCTTTGGGCAGAGCATGTAGCCAAAAATACCGCAAAAGATCGCGACGATGTGTTTGATATCCTCGCTAAACAATTTACCGAACCGGAAATCGTTGAGATGACCCTTTTGTGCGGCTGGCGTAATATGCGGACCCGATTTCATGACTCACTACACCTCGACCTTGAGGGCCATGATTTCGAGTCTGTTGGCGGCGCTGTTAAAGTCGATCCAAAGAATTTTAAGCGGTACCTAGAGAAAATTCTAGAAGATTGGCCTGACGAAATGCCTGAGCCAAAACTGGACTGATTGGCCCCAAGGTATCTAGGGTGCCTGTTCTATAGCACAAATTGTCAATAAGGTTGATATTATACGACGCATCGAGCCACGGTAGCTGAAACCTGATTGGTAACTCTAGACCTCTGCCCGGAAATGATCGTTAATGATGCATAAATAGTGAAGACTATTTAAATGCTAGAAAAGACTTTTTAGAGAAACGTAAACCACAATTTATTGGTAAGTAGATATTTGTATCCATTAATTTCCAGTTTTTAAATCTGAATTAACTTTAGAGTGTGTTCATTGACTCTACCACGTTACCCAAAATGTATATTCGATCTTTTCCAACACATGAACGTAAACGTCAAGCGTTAATGAATTGAAACTACTTTTAGTTATCACAGGCATTCATATTGAACATAATTGATAAATTGAAATGATAAAAAATAGAGGCAAAAATGGCCCTTTTATGAAAAACCGAAAACTGATTTAATCCTAACGTTAACATGTTTTCAATATTAATAATAATTAGATAATAAATGAAAGGGAGGGTTACTTATGTTAAAAACGCTTTGGACACCATTTATTGCTGCACTTTTTGCCGCAGTTGCCATCAGCGGGGCGGCGCAAGCTGAATTTCCGGATAAGCCAATAACCTTGGTCGTACCGTCGGGTGCGGGCGGGGGATTAGATTTGAGTGCCCGGGTCCTTACCAGCGTTATCTCAAATTATATCGGCGTTCCTATGACGGTAAAACTGGTACCGGGTGCGGCCGGTCAGATTGGGACAGCGGAGGTTTCCCGTACGAAAGCGGACGGGTATACCCTCCTTTATACTGCTGACGTAACCGATCAGATCCCGCAATTTGTTGCGAGTGTTCCTTATGATTCCAATCGCGACTTTACAGCCCTGGCACAGCTCAGCACGGCGAGATTTAGCTTTGTTGTCCTAGACAAATCACCATTCAAAACGCTCAAGGATTTAATGGATAATGCGCGAGCCAATCCAGGAAAAGTGAAGTTGGCCCATAGCGGCCAGTGGGGTCCATCTATGCTCATGGGGGGTAGTCTATTTGGGCTCAATAAGCTTAAAATAAACTACATTGCCTATAAAGGTGGCGGTCCCTCCATGCAAGCTTTGTTATCCGGGGATGGCGATTTCACCGGGCAGGTTCCTTCAGTCATTGCGGCCCAAGGAGATCGTGTTCGAGCTCTTGCGACGGCAGGAGACAAGAGGGTTTTTAAAAACGTACCCACAACATCTGAACTAGGATTCCCAGATGTCTACGGCGTCGTTCGCTTCATCGTTCTTGGTCTTCGCAACACCCCAGCAGACCGGGTGCAGAAACTGCGAAAGGCGTTTTCGGATGTGCAGAAGGACAAGACCTATGTGAAGCTAATGAAGCGGATTGGTTCGAGCCCAGACTATATTGGTGGTGACGCTTATGAACGCGATATTCGCCCGAAACAGAAAGCGTTTTTTAAGAAGTTGGTCAACGAACTCACGGGTGGCAAGGCACGCTAGGAACTATTAAGATCTTGGGGGAGGGTGCTTACCAGTCCTAAGTTAAATAGAACCAGATCTGGAGCTCTGGCAAACCCTGAACACCACTCTACTGGTTTGGCTAGTCTATTTTATGTAAAGATGTCGCGATGGTTGAGGAAGGTCTGAATAAGAAAATTCTGGCTCTAAAAACCGGCGCAAAGGGTAGTTGCACGGCGGTGATTTTATCCTGGCTGGATTAAATAAGATTGGGGTGTGATGAGCAACGCAAAGGACGACAATTCTGAAAACCCCTATCTCGTTAACTTTAATACGATAATCGGCCTATTTTTTATTGTCATGGGTATTGTCGTGTTTCTAATTATCCCTTATCAAGTTGAACAGCCATTGCGGTTGATTGGGGAAACCACCGCTGATCTAGATCCGTCCATTTTTCCGGAAATCGTTGCTACATTGATTATTTTTGTTGGTGTTTTGTTAACTGGGGTGAGTTCTAGATTGGCCGAGGAGAATGACCTTAAGGCCATTGACCGTAGGATGTTGATCAGAGTTACCGTCTCACTTGTGCTAATATTTTCCTATGCATTTCTTTTACAACCCCTGGGATTTGTGGTTGCGAGCGCGCTAATTGTGGGCATATTGAGCACGTATTACGGAAATCGCAATCTTATCGCCGGAGCTTTTGTCAGTTTGGTAGTACCGTTGTTCATGTTCAATTTATTCACTCAAGTGCTGACGGTGTCGTTGCCTCCGTTTCCATTGGATCTCGGGATATCATTCATTTGATCAAGACCGTTCAACTCGCAAATGGTTGATAGTTTTTTCGCCAGCTTTGGACTTCTACTTCGGTTCGATGTTTTCTTAATGATGTCGGGCGGTTTGTTTTTAGGTATGCTGATAGGTGCCTTGCCGGGCCTGACCACCGTAATGGCCTTGGCGGTGTTGCTGCCGTTTTCGTTTTTTCTCGATCCCTTAATTGGCATTCCGTTCCTGATAGGTGTTTATAAAGGCGGTGTGTACGGTGGGAGCATTCCGGCTATACTTCTTGCCATGCCGGGAACCGCTGCGGCGATGATCACGACCCTCGACGGCCCGTCGCTGAGCCGCAAAGGTAAAGCCCGAAAAGGCCTTGAGATGGCGCTCTATTCCTCGGCCATTGGTGATTTTTCCAGTGACCTCATTACGATCCTACTCATAGGCCCAATAGCTCTGGTGGCTCTTTCGATAGGTCCACCTGAATTGGCTGCCGTATTAGTGCTGAGCCTAATTGTTGTGGCGGCGACCAGTCGCGGTAGTTTTGTTAAAGGGCTCGCCATGTTGAGCCTGGGGTTCCTGGCATCCATGGTTGGTCAGGACATGCTTCACGGGGTAACCCGATTTACCTTTGGTAGCTTCCAATTGAAAGCCGGCATTCCAATGCTGCCAATGCTAATTGGCCTCA
>Ga0315339_1003604_pt1 | contig 10768 bp, 8 predicted proteins | sample ASW17metaG_FD_204514 | JGI IMG/M metagenome (GOLD analysis project Ga0315339, IMG submission 204514) | Ammonia-oxidizing marine archaeal communities from Pacific Ocean, United States - ASW #17 | ecosystem: Environmental > Aquatic > Marine > Oceanic | place: USA: California | collected 2016-12-05
TATCGGGTATCAGCAAGGTCTTATTATCTAATACAGATACAAAACCAGGGTGATCACCCTTCGGAGAGACGTCCCCCACTGTTCCCAACACTAAGAAAGGAGAACGAGCTATAAAACTTCGGCAATGATCGTCGAGTTCGTAGAGCACTTTGTCGACTGGGGAGCCTTTAGGCTCGGGATAGGTTTCGCGTAACGTTTTAACATCCTTCACCCTCTCATAAGACATTAAAAAAAACTCCTTCTGATTATACCGAAGCCGCTTATTCAAAAACTCCAATACGACACGCAAAAATTTGGTGTCCCCAGCGAGAGTTGTATTCCCCTCAAGAACCCCAATGACGCACCAGTATCCAATTGAATCAACACCATAGGAATCCTTGATTCCATTGTAAAGGGGGGTAAATGTATTACCGTTTGTACTACCCTCTTCTTAGGTCTTCTTAAAACCACTTAGGCATCCTATGTCATTTTCTGGATACCGTCTGTGAGTCCATTTAAGGCTGATAGAGAGCCAGTAAATTTCCAGACCCAACCCCACCAGACACTCCTAAAGATCGACTCAGTGATTCTTAAAATGACTCACAGAGTCATTGTGTGGAGGTTTTCCTGAGTAGACAAAGGGGGACCCATGAGAGGAAATATTGTTATTTTTATTTAGTGTCATTTGTACTTCTGAGGGGATTTTGAGTTACCTCACTGACTCTAACTTCAATTTTTAACTCCGGGCCAAGTCAATAAGGAAGGATCAAACTCGCTCTTCTAAAAATGCTTTTGGAATATTGGCGTTTGGATTAACATTATCAATTGGCTCTTCGTGCTCACCGTATCGCACACACCACCATGTTCTCTCATAATGTGAGATATCCTTTCTTATATCTTCCTAATTGCGAAGGTTTAGTATAATTGATATTTTGAAATTTCGCGTCCCAATCATTCAGGCTCCTATGGCTGGTGGCATAACCATACCAGTATTGGTGGCCGCGGTCGCGAATACGGGTGCTATAGGTAGTTTTGGGTTTGCTTACAGTAATGCGCAGAAAATAAACGAAGATCTTATTGCGGCTAAAACACTCACAAAAAATCCAATTAACGCAAATTTTTTTATTTTTAGCCCAGTCACGCTTCCCAATGAGCACACTCAAAATGAGGCATTGTCAGCATTGAATCGATTGCCAAATTCAGAAAATATTTCGCTTAGAATTCCTCAGCCGCCATTTCATTTAGATTTAGAAGAACAGCTACAACCAATTTGGGAGCATCAACCAGCTATGTTGACTTTCCACCTTGGCATCCCTCCTCAGGTTGTAATTCAAAGAGCACACTCTTTAGACATCTGCGTGGGCATCACGGCTACAAACGAGAAAGAGGCGTTAGCTATCCAAAAAGCTGGTGCAGATTTTATTGTGGCACAAGGAATTGAGGCAGGAGGACATAGAGGACATTTTGATGCGGATGACGATTCAGATGAACAACATTCTACGACTGAGTTGGTGACTAGACTTGCAGCAGTTTCATCTTTGCCCATTGTTGCTGCGGGGGGAATTATGGATGGGGAAGACATTCGTAACATATTAAATCATGGCGCTTCAGCTGCACAGATGGGAACGGCATTTTTGTGTTGTGATGAGGCAGGAACCTCTCCAACTCACAAACACTTTATTATGAATGAGCATGATAGAGAAACTGTTTACACAAAAGGTTTTTCAGGTAGGTGGGCACAAGGCATTAATAATCAATTTATAAAACTGATGGAAAAAGAACCAGTTCTGCCATTTCCTATCCAAAACATGCTAACAAATCCTGTAAGACAATTTGCTATCGAAACAAACGACGGCGAATACCAAAGTTTGTGGGCAGGTAAATCGTATAAAAAAGCTCGAGCCACGCCTGTTAGACAACTAATCCAACAACTCGTAGACGAATTGAAATTAGCTGATTTGTAGCTGCTTCATTCCCACTAAAACGACTCCTGACGGGCTATTTCAGTGGTGGTTTACCTGAGTGGACATAGGGGGACCCCATTAGAGGAGATACGATTACTTTTATTTAGAGTCAGGGATACTTGAGAAGCGTCATCTAAAAAATTCTGTGACTAGAAAAAGATTGCCGTCGCGTAAAACCGGCAATGGATTGCCGAGTAAGGACCCGATTAAACTGAGGAAGGTATTTCTCCTAAGAAGATGATTGTTGGAAATTCGTTCCGTGACAGGCTATTGAAATAGGATGTTAGAGACATTCATTGCTGTGCTGACAACCGACCTTATCTGGGCAATGATTATCACGTTCGCGGGCGGACTGATGCTCGGCTATACTGGCTGGGGTGGGGCGATGGTGAGTATGCCATTTCTCACTATTCTTTATGGGCCGGTTGAGGCGCTTGTCATATTGATTATTGGCGCATTGCTGGTTGCAGGTTCTCTGTTTCCCACCGCCGCCCGCATAGCAGACTGGCGGCGCATGACGCCCATACTCATCGCCACGGTTGTCTGCGTACCCATCGGCAATCTATTACTATTTGCCTTGGAGCCAAATCTAATCCGCAGAATAATTGGTTCGCTCATCGTCGGCGCATCGATTTTGATACTGTCCGGTTGGCGCTACAGTGGTCCGCAAGGAGCGGGTGCTAGTGCGACAACTGGTGCGATTTCCGGTTTGATTAATGGCTTCGTCGGACTTGGTGGCCCACCCTTGGTGATCTATATGCTTGCCTTGAAACTGTCCGCCGCCGTTCAGCGGGCAAATGCTCTGGTTTTTATGGCGATAACTTCTGTCCTCGTCTTGGGCTCAACATTCGTTGGCGGCGGAGTTACGCTGGAAAACAGTTTTATCGGCGTGCTTACCGCGCCATTCCAGATAGCGGGAGGCTGGTTAGGGGCTCGGCTATTTCTCAAATTACCTGCGGAGTTTTTTAAGAAATTCTCGCTTGTTGCTTTGATTGTGCTCGGCGGAATTGTAGCATTCTTATGATGCATGAGTATTTTGACGAACCACTTGGCAGACTGCAAAGCCCTAGCAATAGCCTTATCCATTTCCTAGGGTTATGATAAAGCTATGAGATTGAGGCCAGCATCGATACCAAAGAGGCCGTTCGACCTAGTTTTGCTAACCTTGGTAATTAAGGTGCTTGTTTACTTGTTCACCTAATTAAGTGTTTGAAGATTTGCCGCTACTTAGCCGACCGCAACGCACTTCTATGAATTAGCCAGCTCAAAGCACGCCGCATGGCCTTTGATGCCCTCAATATTATATTCTGTAGGTCGATATTCGGTGTGTAACCGGTCCCAGGTCACTTTGCTATCCCATTTCGCAATATTGATGTACATGAAGGTTTGGTTGCCCACACCAGTATTGCGGTGCAACAGTGCTTCTATAAACGCCTCAAGGATAAAAGCAGCAAGAGAGATGAGAAAAGTGATATCACAACCAATGTTCCAATACCAAACCACAAGGAACTTGTTACAGTATAACACTGAAACACTTCCTTTTAGTCTATCGGATAGCAACAGTAGTGAATGGGCTGATTTTTTTCCTGGAGCAAAATCAAAATAACGTTCTGCAGAACACGACTTCGTGTAGATAAAAATCCTAGTTCCACTCAGGTAAACCACCACTACAATAATTCTGTGGGTCATTCTAAGAGTCACTGAGACTCATTTAGGGGTGTCAGAGTCCCTAGGACTCCAGGGCATCTAATGGCTCTCTATGAGTCTTAAATGGACTCACAGACGGTATCCAGAAAATGACATAGGATGCTCAAGTGGTCTTCCTACCAAGTGGTCAAGACGCTCTAAATCTATGTCCAAGATAGAACTGGCCAAGATTGCAAAAAAGCAAACGCTTATGGTGGTCTGCCACCAGTAAGAGAAAAGAACTCTCACCCACCAACTAATTTCAATTCTTCCCCACTTTGTGTTAGAAATTGGGGCATGACTAAATAGTTATCACTGAAGAACTGCGCCAGAATGTTTTCTGATTCTGTTCGTAGATTTCTTCTTTTGGGTAGTCTGGGTACTGGCTTGTTAATTGTCCCCATCGGATCAATTGCAGCCGATGAATATAGATGTGAGTTATACGTAAAGAAGTTTGTATCACCTATTTTTCAGGGGTGTTCTTTGATTTCGGAAACCAACCCCAATAGACTTTATACAGAATTCATGGAATATCGAGATGGAAAAGATTACCGGGAAACGCAGGAATATCCGCATGGAAGCTGCTTTGATATGTTACGAGGAAAAAATGAAACTGCACCGATGCTTAAAAAGCAGGCAGAAGAGTTTTTAACCAAGTATGTTAAGCCGGAGCAAATTTTTGTTTATGTATTTGATACCGAAAATAAGAATCAACCGGTACGGAAAATGGAAATTAAAAAAGGCAACGATGTGACTTGGTTACCTTTTGAAAAAGAGATGAGGAGGGAGTATCAGGGACGTTACACAATAAAAACCAAGGGCGACATGTTGCTGTATATAAGTGGGAATCTGGACAGTGGTAATAGTCTATCCTTACGCCATCCCAAAAATTGGTGGGACTACTCAAGCGGCAAAGTTCGTGACGACTTAGTCAGCCGTCCACTGCAAGATAAACGTACATTGATTGAAAGTGGGCGTTTTGGGGCTCTATATTGGGAAGGCACATGCCTAAACCAGAAAATGATAGCTGATTAGACCCTCAATTCTGCTGAGTATTCGGCAGAGCAGATACTATAATAATTAGATAGATCTTCTAAATTTTCCCTCTACCGTTGCCAATTCTTCCCAAATCAATGCCAATTTTACAGTAATGGATACCTTAAAAAGGGATACAAAATGGGATACAAATTTGATAAGATGGGATACATTTTATAAAAATAGAAATGATTATTTACCGGTTTTCTGTGGGTTTTTTATGGCCAAAATAAATTGGTGTCCCCAGCGGGAATCGAACCCGCGTTTTCGGCGTGAGAGGCCGATGTCCTGGGCCGCTAGACGATGGGGACGCACCTCTTTCAGCAAATCATAAATTCCGTTGTTATTAAAGTATTTTATAACCGTCGACATTGCCGTCAACTAACGTCCACACCTCCCGCACGTTAAATTGAGACCAAAACAGAAACCTTTTTAGATTATAAGGGGTTAAATTCTCTCTGCTAATTAAAATTTAACATAAAAAAGCGTTGCTACCGGGAAGTTTTGAAACCTCTACCCCTAACTTCGTAGAAAAATGATTGAATTTTATCGAGATAAATTTCTAATTGAGGTCTCTAGCACTTTAAAAAATGACTTAGCTGACGATCGCGGAGACATAACCAGAAACGTATTCTCCCCCTCACATACAATTATTATACTAAGATTGGCCATTACCGTCCGGATCACGGCTCTTTCGTAAAAATTTGATGAATGCAGATCGACTGAGCAGATTTGTTGGAGAGCTGTCCGGGCTTTAGGGCCAAATATGGATATCATAACCCAGCTATCAGATTGATCAGTCAGATAGCCCGCGTCCCTAATCTCTATTGGAAGGTAATTGACGGCGTTGTTTCCGGAGTAATCAAACAGCAAAAACATCTGATCCTGCTGCATTCCAAGTAAAAGGGCGCTACCAACATTTGACGTTGTTGATTTTCCGATAGCAGGGATTTCGGTTTTTAGGGAAGACGCTACCGCCTTAGATAGTTTTTCACCACCTCCATACGGTGTTGCGATTGATACGATTGCCCGCGAAACAAGTTCAGCGACCGCCACCTCTCCAAAATCAAGGTCCAGTTCGGAAAGTGGAGACTGGCTAGTGAGCATCAAATCAGACACGAAGACGTTCTCCTTCTGGATCTATAAAATGCGGTGAGATAATTTCAACTTCAATATTTTCCCCCCGTAACGGATCTGCGGCTTGAATTATTTCCCCAACCCGTTTGTCACCGCGTTTGATAAAACCTAAAGCAATTGAATGACCCAGGCTTGGAGAATAGGCAACGGAGGTAATCCAACCCTCATCATTTTCCGTAGTTGCTTCCTTTCCCCTCGCGATGAAATGTGCTCCTGCTTTGAGGTTATCTTCCAAATTCACCGGGCGGAAACCCATCAGCGTAAAACCGTCTTCACGGTTGAGTCCCTGGCGTTCGGAAAGTGTTTTCCCAATACAGTCCTTCTTTTTCGACACCATCCGGCTCATTCCAAGATCGCGGGCAGTGGTCTGACCGGTGAGTTCGTTACCCGCTGCGTGGCCTTTCTCAATCCGCATTACACCAAGTGCCTCGGTTCCATACGCAACAACATCAAACTCCTGACCTACAGCCATAAGCTCACGGATCATTGCATCCCCATAACGTGCTGGAACAGCAATTTCGTATGCAAGTTCACCAGAAAACGAGATGCGGAAAAGTCTTGCGGGTGTACCACCACAGACTGTGATTTCACCGCAGGCCATAAATGGAAATGCGTCATTGGAAATATCAAACTCCGGATCGACGATTTTTTGTAATAATTTTCGGGAGTTAGGACCTGCAACCGCAAACTGGGCATACTGTTCAGTCGCGGAGATGAGATGTACGTCCATCCCAGGCCACAAACACTGGCGGCAGAATTCCAAATGCCGAAAAACGTTTACTGCGTTGGCGGTAGTGGTGGTCATCAAATAGTGATTTTCGGAAAGGTGAGCCGTAGTGCCATCATCCATAGCAATACCGTCTTCACGGAGCATTAGACCGTAACGCACCTTTCCGATGGGGAGTTTGGCAAAACCGTTAGCGTAGACCTTGTTTAGAAACTCCGCGGCTTCCCGTCCTTGGATGTCTATCTTACCAAGCGTTGTCACATCGCAAACTCCGACAGAGCCGCGGGTTTGAATGACTTCCCGGTCGACACTTTGCCGCCAGTTTGTTTCACCGGGACTGGGAAACCACTGCGCACGCAGCCATGCACCCGTCTCAACGAATTCCGCTCCTTGTTCTTCCGCCCATTGATGGCTGGGAGTGAGGCGGTAGGGGCGGAAGTCTTTACCCCGAAACCTTCCAGCAAAAGCGGCGATCGGTACCGGAGTATAAGGCGGACGAAAAATTGTCGTACCGGTTTCCTCGATAGACTTTCCAGTGCATTCGGCCATAACTGCCAGCGCAGGTATATTCGCCGTTTTTCCTTGATCGGTAGCCATCCCCAGCGTGGTGTAACGTTTAAGGTGTTCAACCGAACGGAAACCTTCCTGATATGAAAGCTTCACATCCTTGACGGTCACGTCGTTCTGTAAGTCAAGCCAAGAACGAACTGTACTCTCCTTAACATACCAGAATGCTGAAACATCTGCGTCCTCATCTTCCGCTCTTAATTCTTCCGTATTGACAGGGGAATAACCCAATTCTTTTGCCGTAATATTGCCAGCGTTGCGGCCTTCTTTAAGCGCAGCGGCAAGTGTCATTGTCCCACCTGCAGATCCAGCAACGGTCATGCCGAGGGGCGTGCCGTCTCCGGGCACGAAAGCGGCGATATCCTGATTCCAAATGGGTCGACCTCCTGTATGGCACGTCAAGTAAACGTTCGGGTTCCATCCACCCGAAACTGCCAGACAATCCGCAGAAATCTGTTCACCGTTCGCAAGGATCAGCGAACGGATTCCGTGACGACCTTTGGTATCGACAACCCGCCCACCCATAACGATGCGGGCCCCACCAAGTTTAACCGGTGGCGTGCCGCCTCGGCTATCAATCACCGCCGAAATTTCCACACCCTTAGAAGCGAGATCAGTCGCGGTGCGCCAGCCGTCGTCGTTGTTTGTAAATACTGCAACCTTCTTTCCTGGCATGACACCCCATCGGTTCACGTAGGTGCGCACGGCACCTGCGAGCATCACGCCAGGTCGATCATTGTTACCGAAGGCAATCGGCCGTTCAGTCGCCCCAGCAGAAAGAATTGCACGTTTGGCATACACCCTCCAGAGAACCTGCCGGGGGCCGTCACCACTCGAAGGTAAATGATCCGTCTTTCTTTCAAGTGCCCCGTAGATGCCATGATCGTATGCACCGTAAACTGTCGTACGGGGCATTAATTGGACATTGTCTATTGATCCTAATTCCACAAGCGCCTCACCGACGAAGTTGGCGCCAGTTTCTCCTGAAACGTCGTATGTTTCGGAATTGAGGCGTCCACCCATCTGAAAATCTTCATCTGCAAGGATTACTCGTGCACCCGCTCGACCCGCTGCTAAAGCTGCAGTAATTCCAGAGGGGCCCGAACCGATGATAAGAACATCGCAGTGTAAAAACCTCTTGTCATAACTGTCCGGGTCCGGTTCGCCCGAAAGTCGGCCCAAGCCGGCAGATGCGCGGATAATTGGCTCGTAAAACCTTTCCCAAAACGATCTAGGCCACATAAACGTTTTATAATAAAACCCGGCAGCTAAGAAGGGCGAGAGGAGGTCATTGACAGCCAACAGGTCGCATCTTAGAGAGCCTCGATGGTTTTGGCTGGTCGCTTCCAAACCTTCATATAGCTCGGTAACCGTAGCGCGTGTATTTGGCTCCAGATGTGCCCCACGACGAAGCTCGACAAGCGCGTTCGGCTCCTCCGATCCAGCAGAAAAAATTCCCCGAGGACGGTGATATTTGAACGAACGGGCTATCAGCCGTTGGCCATTAGCTAAGAGTGCCGAAGCTAGCGTATCACCAGGATACCCCTCAAAACGCTGGTCATTAAAAGAAAATGATACCGTCCTTCCACGGTCAATTAAACCGCCAATTAGTCGGTTTGATTGTTTCATTTGTTGCGCCCTTCGGCTACTGCTATATCCCGTGCCAGTTCGACCTTGGTAATTTCATGCGTCAATGTATTGCGCGTAACCACAAGCCAAGAACGATCCCCATGTTCATGGTACCAAAGCTCCCGGTGCACGCCAGCGGGATTGTTTCGCAAATAAAGATATTCATAGAACTGTGTGGGAGCATCTTCGTTCTGCCAATCGGGTCGGTTAATAAGAGATGCATCGCCCAAATAAACAAATTCCGCAGCGTCCCGTGGTCCAAGAAGAGGGTGATCGATAATCATGATTGAGATGCCCCCTTAATGTAGATTGGGCTGCGCGCCCATTCCCTTTTCGTCAATTACATGTCCGCGTTTAAAACGGTCGAGCAGAAACTCCGCTGCAACCGGGTGGGGGCTATCTTTGGCTAGCAAATGGGCATAACACCAGCCACTTGCTGGCGTAGCCTTAAATCCGCCGTAGCACCAACCGCCGTTAAAATAGAGTCCCTTGATATGAGTTTTATCGATAAAAGGTGAGCCATCCATAGACATATCTATGACGCCACCCCACATGCGAAGGACACGAGCCCTCCCAATCATCGGCATGATCGCCATACCACCCTCGCAGACATCTTCGATTGCTGGTAGGTTGCCGCGCTGAGCGTAGGTATTGTAACCATCTATATCACCACCAAATACCAGGCCACCCTTGTCAGATTGGGAGACATAAAAATGCCCCGCACCGAAAGTAATCACACCCGGCAAAACCGGTTTTAATCCTTCACTCACGCAAGCTTGAATTACATGGCTTTCGATTGGTAAACGCATTCCTGCATGAGCCATGAGGCGGCTCGACGACCCGGCGACGCAAACAGCAACCTGTTTTGCCCTGATATCTCCGCGCGAGGATTGGATCCCCTTACAAACACCACCTTCAATCTTGAAACCGGTAACCTCGCAGTTCTGAATAATATCTACACCAAAGCCGTCCGCACCACGGGCATAACCCCATGCAACAGCGTCATGGCGAACCGTACCACCACGAGGCTGAAGCAAACCACCTCGGATGGGAAAACGGGCATTTTCAAAATCCAGAAACGGATACTTTTTACGAACATCTTCCTGGTCCAATAAAACAGCATCGGCACCTGCTAAAAGCATGGCATTGCCACGTCGGGCAAAGGCATCCTGCTGAGGATCGTTGTGGGACAGATTAAGGAGGCCCCGTTGTGATACCATAGCATTATAATTAAAATCCTGCTCAATCCCCTCCCATAATTTCATCGAAAATTCATAGAAGGGCTGATTACCCGGCAACATGTAATTTGAACGTATGATTGTTGTATTCCGGCCAACATTACCTGAACCTAACCAACCTTTCTCCAAAACCCCCACGTTTTTAATGCCAAATTCCTTAGCAAGATAATACGCCGTGGCAAGCCCATGACCGCCTCCCCCGACGATAACAACGTCATACTCAGGTTTAGGATCCGGGTCGCGCCAGACCGGTTTCCATCCCCTGTTGCCGGTCAAAGCTTCAGTGAAAATCTTTAAAGCCGAGTAACGCATACTGAATGTTTCCTAAATGTATCAGGGCATCATCATCTAAACAGCCTGAACTTGACTTTCATAAAATAGACGTAATATTGCAAATAATGGTCACAATAAAACATTCAACTGGTACATTCTGCATCGGTCTTATTCTTATCGATGGATTTGCACTCATGTCCTATTCGTCGATAGTAGAACCGCTCAGGGCAGCAAACTTACTATCTCGCAGAGCTTATTATGATATTAAATATATTCCAGTAACCGGTTCTTGTGCCAACAGCTCAAATGGAACATCTGTAAAAGCAACGGGGCGTATTGGCCAGGAAGGCACATTTGATCTTGTACTCGTTGTAGCAGGCGGTGATCCCGCATCTTTTAAAGATACTAAATTGTTCCAGTGGCTAAGAACCCTCTCAAGGCGTGGGGTAGACTTGGGTGGCGTTTCTGGCGGCCCTGTAATTCTCGCCTCCGCTGGAGTAATGGAAGGCAGGCGGATGACAGTACATTGGGAA
>Ga0315339_1003605_pt1 | contig 10765 bp, 8 predicted proteins | sample ASW17metaG_FD_204514 | JGI IMG/M metagenome (GOLD analysis project Ga0315339, IMG submission 204514) | Ammonia-oxidizing marine archaeal communities from Pacific Ocean, United States - ASW #17 | ecosystem: Environmental > Aquatic > Marine > Oceanic | place: USA: California | collected 2016-12-05
ATCAGTATTGGTGCACCTACAAATAGAAACATCCCATAGTCCCAAAACCAAAAAGCGAGATCCTGTTGCCAAAAATAATTATCTGCGCTAATACCTCATGGTATCTGTATAACTTCCGAGGGAATTTGATCACGCGACTGTCTGATATGGGATATTCAGTGCTGGCAGTAGCCCCGGCGGACGATTACGTACCTTTGCTGAGTCAACTGGATTGCCACTACCTCCCAATGAAGATTGACAATAGTGGAACTCATCCCGGTCGTGATTTACTTCTATTGTGGCGATATCTACAACTTCTAAGGCGTGAAAAAGGAGATGTCGTTTTGACTTACACTGTAAAGCCCAACATATTTGGCTCTATTGCAGCGCGCATGTGTTCGATGCCTGTTATAAATAATATATCGGGCCTTGGAGCGGTCTTTATTGACCGTAGTTGGGTCACAAGACTAGTGACACGACTCTATCGGTTTTCATTGGCCGGCTCGAAGAAAATATTTTTCCAGAATAGAGATGATCAACAATATTTTATCAACGCCGGTCTGGTTGAGGAACATCAAACAGAATGTATACCTGGTTCAGGAGTAGATCTTTTTCGATTTTCTTATTCGCCGATTACTCAACCGTCTGGAAAGTTTCGATTTCTACTCATTGCGCGACTACTTTGGGATAAAGGTGTCCAGGAATTTGTATCGGTTGCGCGAGAGTTTAGTCACAAGTATCAGGACATCGAATTTTGCTTGCTAGGGCAGGTTAATGCTCCTAATCCCGCAGCAATATCATTTGAGCAAGTTGAAATGTGGTGTGGAGAAGGCATTATTAAGTACTTAGGCGAGGTTGAAGACGTGAGACCGTACCTTCAAGGTGCTGATTGCGTCGTGCTCCCCTCCTATAGAGAAGGAACTCCACGCAGCTTACTTGAAGCTGCTGCTGTTGGTCGTCCGATTGTCACTACGAATACCGTCGGTTGTCGTGAAACAGTAATTGATGGAGAGAGTGGACTGTTATGTAAGGTCCGTGATGTAGCAGATTTAGGTCAAAAGATGAGACAAATTCTAGAACTTTCTTTTGATGATCGGGTGGCTATGGGGTTAAAGGGAAGGAAGCATATGGAAAACATCTTTGATGAAAATATCGTAATTGAGCGGTATATATCTACAATTCAACGAGTTCTAAATCATTAAGGCATACTCCATTAATATTGTCTATCGGGATATTTGTTCAAATGTTCTAAAGGGTTGTTTTAACAGTGTTACTCTCTATGCTGGTTTTTCGTTAGTAATCTTTGGCGTTGAATGTAAAACATACAAAATACTAAAAAGATTGCGCCTAGACACGACATCACTATCCCAATTCCGATAATATTTTTGGCAGTCGGTCGAATGGGTTTTTGAGATACAGTAGGTTCTTGAATGATTTCTACAATCCGAATTCCATCCGGTTTAACATCTATTTCCCGCAATTGACTAAGTTGTATAGATAGTTGAGTAGCACCGTGTTTGTGTAGGAGTGGTGGTTTCGATTGCACATAGACATCGAGTTGGGCTTGAATCGCCTTTGAGCCAATATAGTAGAGCGGTACAGAATCAGGAGGTAGGGGTGTTTGTGTAATTGGCTCAACAACATTGAGTTTTTTAGCAATATCGAGAGCTTCATTTAATTTGATGATCTCTGTCTCTTTTTGTTTATTTGCCACAATGTGGAGAAAACCCAACGAGTGTTGAATTACTCTTATTCGGCTATCGATTGAGTTTTGTAAATTTGCAAGAATTTGTGAGATTGAATACTGGGCTACGAATTTGACATAGTCAATAGCCCAATTTTTGGCTTCAACTGGATCATGCCAGTCGCTACTTACATATAAATTACCGATGTCTAATCCTACGTTAAAGTTCAAAGGTGTTGAAGTTTCAGCTAAGAACTTACTTTGCAGTGGGCCAGACAGAAGATAGCGGTGGAAAATTCCGAATACATCAGTAGTAGTAACAGCAATCACATTAGGTGCTCTCGGAGTCCAGGGAGTAGTCGGCGTGGGGCCCCTTGTAATAACTGTAGGGAGGTATAACGACTCAATATCTTGGTGCTTCGGTGGCAAAAGATGTAGGATCACGTTGAATTCAGGTTCCTGAGAATTTGTATATACAATAGCACCAACAATTGAAATGGTAGCCCCTAATGCGACAATGGCTAACATGAGTCTCCAACGCGTCACTAGCCCATCCCACAATTCTAGTAGACTGATTTCGTCTTCAATCATATGATTGCCAAGAGTACTACGTGATTTGGATATGTTTGGTGGGTCGTTGCGACGATCAACTGTAGACATAGGCTGTAAGAGTATTATCGAATCCTTCTACGTTCTAGATCTAATATTTTCCAATGTTTGACAGGAAGTATATCAGATTGTTCAATTTGTTCCGGCCTGATTCGTTACTGTGTGCGCCCAGTAATTTAATCCGGGCGAGATTAATGAGGGACTAGATTGTGTTAACCGTTACTCGATGTTTGAGCCATATTTAGACTGAAGGTGCTAGGTCGTCACGTAAAAATTCATAGGCTCAGTTAGGTAGTTTCTGTAGCGCATGAAATATTCTGTAGGTAATTTGTCGAGCTGGACAAGTCAAGTCTGGTGATGTGTTTACACGGAAGTCTGGTGGGTAGCAATCTGTAATTTGGATAGTCTAACGGGATGGTTCGTTATACTCGTCGCGATAGATTGGGTTATTAAATATTAGCTACTTACCATGGTTGATTTTGTGATGGTGAGCACATATAGAGTGGTCAAGAGATTGATTCGTAGTTAAATTGGCTTAGCTTAACGAAATTCAATAGTCTGCTTGCTTACACATGGTAACAACAAATATTTGTAGAATCTAATCATTAAGGAATGACAGCCAGAAGATGAATGAAAGCTCGTAAGACTATGAGAGTAACTTGGTATTCTAAAGGTTTTAAGCCTAGCGCTTTTTCAAGCATTAAAAACTATGTTCTTGGGCAAAAACATAACTACGATTACTTAACGGCTTCGTTATGGATTCGTTGTCTACAAATTATTCCGTATCTTGAAAAGCTGAATATTGAATGCTGTACCAATGATGGTAGTAGCCTCGATACAGATATCGGTATCATCATGCGTTGGCAAGACGCTGATGCTTATGAACTAATTAATAAGTTACGAAATCATGATGTCAAAACAATACTTGATGTTTGTGTGAATTATTTTGATGGGCCAGTAGAATTTACAGAAGGTTACGGAGTCTCCAAAGTACAGGTTGAAGAGATGAGGAGAATAGCTCCAGTCGCAGATGTGATCACTTGCTCTTCTACGTATATTCAAGAAAGGGCGAGTGAACTAAATCCCAGAGCTATTTGTATCCCAGATTCGATTAATCTGGAACATTTTAGATTAAGGAAAAAAAGCGGTGACTATTCTGGGAGGATACCGAGAGCAATATGGGCCGGCCATTCGGTAAAAGCGAGGGAAGTAGTGGATCTCTATCCTATCTTACGGCAGCGTGGTATTCCGTTAACTGTTATATCAAACCAAAAGATTAGTATTCCTGGTCCACATCGTTTTATACCATGGTCTTATCAAAGTTTTCCGGAGAATATTATGGGAGGAGATTTTTGTATTTCTCCACGCCGGACAGATAATTCATATGATCTAGGACATAGTCATTTCAAGATCGGTGTATTTATGGCACAAGGTGTTCCTGCTTTGTGTTCGGCTTTACCTTCTTATGTGGAATTAATTGGAAAGACAAATGGAGGAATGATATGTCAATCACACCTTGATTGGGTGAAGGTGCTTGACAAGATATTAGAAGATAGGAATTCCCTATGGAGATGGTCTACAGGAGCTTATGAAGGAATGCGCTGTTATTCCACTGCCAATATCGCGATGTCTTACATGGAAGTTTTCGAAACTCTTGTTTCAGGGAGCGGTATTAACAGCCATTAGTGTATGTGTGAGCGATGACGGAGTTTTACGATATGGATTGAGGTTAGATCCTAATTTCCAAGATTGTTTTTGAAAAACACCCACTTGTTATTTGTGTCATGAAGGTCAGTGCAGTCGGAAAAGTATATCCAAACAGTATCAAAACTAATGGATCGAAACCGACGTTGTGACGAGCATCAGTATGAGAAAAAAAACGCGTGATAGGGGTAGAAATTATGTTGAGATGGCATTAATCAACTAAAGGTTGATCAGGACTCACCAAACAGAGGTTTATGAAAACCTTCGATAATTTATGGTTACTTGTTGGTATTAATAATGCATAATTCAGATCCAATACAGATTAGATAGACGTGAGATACAAGATTTGTTTGTTCCTCTTTTGAGAAAGGTCTTCGAGATGAAAACATTGTTGATTAATCCCTATATTCCGATGGGTCAAGTCTATGGGAAATATAAAAAACTAGGCGCTGTATTGCCTTCTTTGGGATTGACTTATCTTTTTAAACGTAAAAACCGAAGCTTTGTATACCACACGCTTCCCCAGGCTCCCCATATATTGCGATTGCTGGTAACCGGTAATACGTCAATGCAACTCTAGAATTCTGGTTTGTTTAATCGGAGTTTGACTTGGTTTCTTTCCTTGGAAGTAAAGAGGGTAGAGGTGAAAGCAGCCGGTTAGCTATGAACTTAAATTACACAGCATCAAGAGGAAAGTTCTACAACTACCCAGTAGAAGCTTATACCGCTTTGCAATTGGTTCGGCGGAAACTCAAAAAACTGGTAAATAACTACAATCCAATACCTCAATCTCGACCTACGAGGATATACATCGAGCTGACTAATAGATGTAACCTAAATTGTCCATTTTGTTTAGTCGGACAACAAGGGCTACAGGAGTCCGTAGCTCATGATGATCTGAATCGTGATTCCGGTGGGATGGATGTCGAACTTTGCAAAAAAATAATACATGACTCTGCGGAGTTTGGGATTAAAGAACTGTATCTCCACTTCCAGGGAGAACCGTTGATGTATCGTAGGAAAGACTTTTTAGAGATAGTTCGCGTATCAAAGGAAGAAAAACTAAAAACTGGCATTTTTACTAATGGTTTATTAATGAATCCAGAATTTTCTCGGCAATTAGTTAAGGCGGGCATGGATGTCATCCTATTTTCAGTCGATGGAGCAACACAAGAGATATACGAAAAAAACAGAGTTGGCGGGCAATTTAAGAAGGTTTATAAGAACATGAGAGACATTGTACAAATCGCCCATCAGGAAAACAGTCAAATTGAACTCGCCTGGCAATTTATTGCTTTAAAGAACAATGAACATCAAATTGAAACCGCGCGAGTGATGGCCAAAGAAATCGGGATTAATTTTATCGTCAAATCCTTTGCTGAGAGTGTCCCAGAACTGGTGACAGATGATCCCCAATATCATCGAAAATTAGAGCCAAAAACATGTAAAGACATATATCGATCAGTTTATGTCTACTTCGATGGTACTGTTGTACCATGTTGTTACGACTTGGATGGTAAAGAAGTTCTTGGGAATCTAAAACTTAATTCCCTAAAAGAGGTCTGGAATAGCGAACGGTATCTTACATTTAGAAAACAAACGAATCGAGCATTAATATCTCCAGAAACAGAGCCAGAACTTTGCAAAGGCTGTTTAAAATACACTAACCCAGAAAACTTAGGAAAGAGCCCGACAATCAGAAAAGCTATTTCTTATTTATCACAGCCTTTTATGCGTTAAAGTTTACTAAAATATCCAAAACTAACAAACCTTTTACCTCAACGGTGATAGATCAACTATGTCACGCATAACTCTTGTAAGACCGGCTTATTCTGCTCAGATCTACGGAAAGGTCTATCAGCAGGATAAGGACACTTTACGGGAAATAAGACCGCCTCTTGGCCTAATGGCCATCAGTGGTTATCTAAAAATTGCTGGTCATGAAGTCACAATTGTTGATGGAGAACCTGAACTCCTAAGTGAGGAAGATACCGTTAAGCGAACCCTCGATACAAAACCTGATATTGTGGGGATAACTTCAACCACTCCAGAATACCCTTTCGCTTACGGCATACTTAGACAAATCAAGAAGACCTGTCCAGATATTGTCACGGTATTTGGAGGTGCTCACATTACTAACCTACCCGAACATACGATCGCCGATCTTGACGAATATATAGATTGGGGTGTCATTTCCGAGGGCGAAAAACCAATGTTGGCAATTGCCAACGGTTACACAGAACAATACCTCTGGAATCCCGAACTCAGCTCGAAGCTACTGATTGCACATGATAGTTTAACGGGTGATGAATTGGTTGGCTTTACCCCGGATCGAGAGTCGTTAAAGATGAGCGATTATCGGTTTGTCGACACATCTATGGGTATGGTACAGAACGATGCGTTAGAAATCGCACGTGGATGTCCTTTCGCCTGTACTTTCTGCACTAGTAGAAAGACGTTAATCCGGCATAGAACAACTCAACATGTGCTCGACGAAATTGTTTATTCTGCTAGTAAGTTTAATACAAAACTTTTTATGTTTTTTGACGACACGTTTACTATCCACAAACAGCGTGCATTAGAGTTATTTCAATCTATTATTGATTTTAAACGTCGTGGCTTATTACCTAAGGATGTTCACTTTTATGGGTTTACGCGTGCAAATACGTTGCACGACTATGAACTGCTCAAGACACTAAAGGATGCTGGCTGCGACAAAATAACATTAGGGATAGAAACTGGAAACCCAGAGATTTTGCGTTCGACCATGAAGGGTACAAAACTAGATGATTATCGAAAAGCATACGAGATGTTAGAAAGCTTTGACATTACAAAACGAGGGTCATTTATTATCGGTCACCCCTATGAAACCGAGGAAACTATTCGTGATTCTATTGATTTCGCAATCGAATTAGAATTAGATGAAGTTGGCGTTAACATAATGACGCCGTATCCTGGCCAAGTTACTTATAGAGATGCTTTATCTGCCAAAGGCATTTGGTTCTCACATAACATTCATTACGATGAACTACGTAACACCGGCGGAAACGTGAAGGACAGCTGGCCATACTTCGGCTCTATAAATTGGCATGACTACTGGCGTGACCATCTTCGCTGGGGTTCATCTGTAGTCGAAACAGAGACACTATCTTCCGAAGCACTCGTTTATTGGCATGGCAGGTTTTTACAGGAAGTGTATGGGTCGGAAATAATGGCACGCCGCCGTAAACGCTTCATCGATATGGGCAATGATGACGACTACTGGCATAGACCTTGGAGAATTAACGCTCAGCGCAACCGCGAACGAATTGAATTTGAGCGATTGAACGGTAGACAACAAACTAGGGCACCTCTTCATCAGCACTACACTTATTCACCTATATTTCTAGAGGACTACCAAAAAAACGAACTTTTTATGACTCGTGGTACTCGCCGACGGATAAATGAAAGTTCGGATACACCAAGCCACGTGTTAGATAAGTTAGTCGCTTAAACAAAATAATAGGGAATTATTGGCGGCTACTAGTTCTAAGTTGTCGAAACAACCATATCTACTAATATTACACTTTTGAGTACACACGTCTCGATCGAGACAATGTACCCTGGCAATTGAAAGCAGTACATTGCCAGAGCTATATTTCGTAATTCATAATCGATCCTTACTCCACTAGTTAAATGCAGTGCTGCTGATGTAATGCATTCATCATCCGGGTCTCGTCCATCGACAGATAAATCTCCTGCTGTTAGTGTTCTAATGGCAGTCTATAACGGCTGTGGTCATGTTCACCTAGCTATAGAAAGTATCTTGTCTCAATCTTTTAAAGATTTTGAGTTCGTTATCGTAAACGATGGTTCAACCGATGAAACGCATGAATTGTTACAAAACTATAGTAATCGTGATCAACGCATACACATAATCAAGATTGAAAACTCTGGCCTCACTAAGGCGCTTAATATTGGCCTATCTCGTTGCCGCGGAAAATATATTGCGCGACAGGATGCAGATGATATTAGCCTCCCCATACGATTAGAAACCCAATATAAGGCACTTGAAGAGCATGAAACGAACGTACTCGTTGGCAGTCGAGCTGTATATATGCGAGGTAATCGATTAGCTCGTAGATTCTTTAAACAACCACCAAGCAGTCCGGCAAGAATTAAACGGCATTTAGAAGTAAGAAACATATTCATACATACGTCGTTAATGTTTCAGAGGACTATAAATGGCGATGAAGTGTCTTATGATATGCAGTTTCAATCGGTCCAGGACTTTGAGCTCATCACACGGCTATCCAGCTTAGGTCGCATTATCAACCTAAGGAAAAAACTCGTAATTGTCCAACTCGGAGAAAACTCTAATAATGACGAAAAACTAGTAATACAACAAACAAATGCTATCGTTATTGCTTTGATCAATGCGTATCCAGAGCTCTCATATTTAAAGAAGATATCAGGTAAATTCCTAACTCAAGAATTAACAGATCTACAGACAAAGACGCCTTATGCCGCTAGAGTTAAGTTATTAGAATACTACTACGGTACAACCAATATCTTTCAGCTTTTCACCACTCTGGAAACCGAATTGCTTATGCTTGTATTCAGACACTTAGACTTGATCTTAATGCGGCTATGCCGGTCTTTAGTTAGACTGTTGGTTCGTCGTACGTGCTGAACAAAACTCCCCGCCACATGTGGAGACTTGAATTTCAGAGTTTTCTCTTATCGCTCTGTACTTTTTTTGATGAACAATCGCAAGGCACGAAATATTTTCGAGTTTGAAAAACATTTTGTTACCCACGAATCTGCCGAAAATGTATCCCCAGATACCGGTTTATAGTCAGTAGAAATTCGAGAGAAGTAATAATTTTTCAGGGGCTTCTTGGCAGAATAGTAATATAGTGCAAGAGAGTTTCGCGTTATACCTTCAGGTGATTTCAACGGTTGGGGATGCCCGTGGTACGATTTATCGTCTGTAGTAAATATCACCATAGTATTAAATAGAGGCTGAATTGTTTTCACGCACCGTTTGAGATCTCTACTCCACAACTCCAATTCACCTCCCCAAATAGGTTGCCATTCTCGGTTCAGATATAAGAGGAGGTTTAGTCGTCGGTAGAGTTTCAATTCTTCGTGCCAATTAAAATCGGCATGAACCTTAAGGAATCCATCTTTTCCTACAGAATGTATTCCACCTCCTCGAAGGTACGGATCAGGGATCAAACCCTTTTCATTTGTTAAATTCTCTAACCAACACAAAAACTCCGGTTTCGATGCCTCTAATAAAAGATCCCCAACAGATGGAGGTAGCCTTGACCAGTTACTGCAATATCGTTTCTTCTCAGCGGCATAAAAACTTTTTTCCCCATCCCAATGTTCAAACTTATCTACCTCTTGAGCACAGCGTGAAAGCAGTGATTCGTCCCACGATCCAGTGATCAATGCATGGGGAAATGGAGATTGGCTACCATATTCAACAAAAGAAGTATTTGGGTAACTAAAATATCTGCTCATTAGCTGTTATTATTTCGATTTACAGAAAACTGTATATTCGAAGATGATACACATAATTTATTTGGGTCGATAGCTCTATACTTGATTCCCTAAATTGCTGAATATCGCCATACTTTTGCAATTTATATAATATTTTATATCATGCATGTTGATTTGACGTATGAACTATTTGGTCACAAAATCTGTGCTCGACATCAGAGTAGCGTGGTTTCAAACGGCCGTCACCGCTAGAAATGATGCAACGATAGATGGTTGGAAGCATTACAATCTAAGGAGACTTAGTTGGCAATCAAACAAATTTTGATGATTCTCCAGTGGAACGTTATTGCTTAAGAAAGACAAACAGGCCCTTCTACTCGTAACATACACCTTTAGGGTTCTTGTCCCTAGTTAGGTAGCTGAACAATCCTGGATTCTGCAAAACAATCTAGATACAGAACACTAAGCCTCATAGCAATAATCCAATTTAGCGAATCTCGTCAGCCATGGATGTGTCCATAATTGTCCCCTTGTATAACGAAGAAGAAAATATTCTACTCGGGTATGACGAGCTTGCTACTGTTCTGAATCAGAATTTTAACAATCGATTCGAAATAATCTACGTTGATGACGGCAGTACCGACAAAACATGGGATTTGCTTAGCAAGCTTGTTGAATCAAATAACATGGTACAGGCATTAAAGCTTCGAAAGAATTTTGGACAAAGCTCTGCAATTGCAGCTGGGCTGAGTATCTCAACAGGTGAAGTAGTAGTTTTGATAGACGGTGACCTTCAAAATGATCCGCGTGACATTCCCATACTTGTTGAAAAACTAGCCAAAGAGAAATTAGACATAGTCAGTGGATGGCGGCAGAAACGCAAAGACAATTTAATTTCCGTTATATTTCCTAGCAAGATAGCAAACTATCTCATAAGCATGATCACTGGGGTACGACTTCGAGACTATGGTTGTACACTCAAAGCTTATCGAGGTGAACTGATCCGCGGGTTACCCTTATATGGTGAGCTACACAGATTTCTCCCCGCGATTGCTAGTAGTATGGGTGCAACTGTATTAGAGCTACCCGTAAATCACCGTTCGCGTAGGTTCGGTAAATCAAAATATGGCTTAGGAAAGTTCTACAAAGTAGTCCTAGACCTGATAAAAACTCAATTTTTTCTTCGTTACTACGAATCACCACTTTATTTTTTCGGAAAAATTGGGTTTTGGGTCTCGTTTCCAGGATTTCTCGTTGGAGGGTACTATAGTTTCCAAAACTTGGTTATTGGCACTTCTA
>Ga0315339_1003607_pt1 | contig 10760 bp, 7 predicted proteins | sample ASW17metaG_FD_204514 | JGI IMG/M metagenome (GOLD analysis project Ga0315339, IMG submission 204514) | Ammonia-oxidizing marine archaeal communities from Pacific Ocean, United States - ASW #17 | ecosystem: Environmental > Aquatic > Marine > Oceanic | place: USA: California | collected 2016-12-05
TGGGCAGGCAATGAAATCTCGGGCTGACGGAACCTATAAAGCCCTCAGTTGCTAGGGCTTCCAACTGCTCTAGAGGCAGAAAAGAAGCAATATCGTTAGTGTGAGTCGCTTTTTTATCCCAGGATAACTCCTCGGTGTACATGCTTTGCGGCTGGGGTTTGATTGGATTGGAGTAAACAGACCGATTGCTGCGGCCAAGCTCTGTATCCGGCATTGAGGTAGTAATAGCTACTACTCGGGACTGCTGCAGAGGCTTTGTCGGTTGAATAAATGGAGTGGTGGGAAAATGAGCCCAGACATAATCTGATTCATAGCCCTGTGCTCGGTAGAATTCCCGAGTTCTTTCCATGTACCGAATGTCATTGACCATAAAAGGGGTGTCGCTTGCCGCCACTAATAGCTCCTAAGATCTAAAATTTCAAGTCTGTGTCAGTATTTAGAAGAATAACGGTTTCGCGGCCTAAGAAAAAGCCTCTTGTACACGTAGTGCAGCTAACCTGCGACGTGTTAGTCTCAACGCCCTAACAGTGCATCTTGAGTAGGGGAGTTATGCAATCGATTAATAATTTATTAAGAGTATTTGTTGCGGGATTATTCAGTCTGCTACTGGTTTTAATGCCAAGTTATGCACAGCAAGGGAGCAATAACATGAGTGATTCGGAGCCGGTAGACGGAGTGACCTTCAGGTTCATTGAGGCCAATGGCTTAAATATGCGAATTGCCGAAATCGGTGACTCAGGACCTTTGGTCTTGATGGCACATGGTTGGCCTGAGTCTTGGTACTCCTGGCGGCATCAAATGCAGGCTCTTGCGGCGGCGGGATATCGAGTAGTCGCGCCTGATATGCGTGGCTATGGCGAAACCGACGCGCCAGCTGATGTGGACGATTATGACATCGTTCATTTGGCAGGCGATATGGTTGGAGTGCTAGACGCCTTAAGCGAAGAAACCGCGATTATGGTTGGTCATGACTGGGGTTCTATCGTGGCTTGGAATACAGTCTTAATGCATCCGGAGAGATTCACGGCCCTCATCGCCATGAGTGTGCCTTATGGCGGCAGAGCCGCTCAGTCACCACTCGAAAGTTGGAAGGCGGCTTTTGGTGATAATTTTTACTACATTCTTTATCACAACGAGCCCGGCGGCGTAGCTGAAAAAGAATATGACAGTGATCCTCGAGGGTTACTTAGCGGTTTGTATTTGTCTCCTGACTCACCTCGGCAGCCGAGAACAATTACTGATCCTAAAAGGTCAGCAGGTGGCTGGATTGGTCGATTGGGCGCACCCATCGGCATGCCAGATTGGCTGCTGAAAGAAGATCTAGATTACATCGTTTCTCAGTTTGAAAACGCAGGTTTTAGAGGTGGCGTAAATTACTACCGAAATTTTCATCGTAATTGGGAGATTACCGAGCATTTAGATGGTGATAAAGTGCAGGTGCCAACGCTGTTTATTGCAGGAGAGAAAGATGTAGTGATTGGTGGTGCGGGGCAGGAGCAACTAACGCGCAGCATGTCTCGCGTTGTGGAAGATTTGCGTGGTGTAGTGTTGATTCCAGAAATTGGTCATTGGGTACAACAAGAAGCACCTGAAGAGGTGAGTCAGGCAATGCTAGACTTTCTCGATGCAATCAAATTAATTCCTTAAATTACTCTTACTAAAATGTTAATTAATTTACTTAGAATCTAAACAAATATTATTAATAAATAATGTTTAATTTCAAAACTACAGACTCAAGAATAGGAGGAAGCACGATGAGAATAGCTAGCGAAAGAAAGGTACCTACTGTAATGCCATTAATTAAGGTTGCGTTGCTCAGTTTGGGTTTAACAGGATTAAGTTTTTCATTGTTTGCAGATTCTTTGCCACATATCACTGCTGAAGAGGCAGGTTATGACTCAAAAAAGTTAAATGAAATTACTGATAGATTAGATGTTTTATATGAAGATGGAAGAATACCCAGTTATGTTGCAGCCGTGGCTAAAGACGGTAAAGTGTTTTTCTCGGCGGTGCGCGGAGATACTGCTATAGGATCTGGTGAAGAGGTTAGCCTTGAAACGATGTATTACCTCGCATCAATGACTAAGCCATTTGTTTCGACCGCAATATTTCAATTAATTGAGCAGGGAAAGTTAGGGCTGGACTCGGAGTTAAAAGAATTCTTTCCAGTTTTTAGCGATATGTTCGTGGCACCAAATGGTAGTTATGATTCTCAGTTCGAAGAGGCTCTAAGACCAGTCACGATTTTAGATCTTATAACGCACACCTCTGGTTTTACTTATGGAGAAAGCGTCATTGGTTTTGGTGACGTAGCAAAGCTTTATGATGAGTTAGGGCTTATTAATCGATGTATTTCTCGTGACGAAAACATGGAATTATTATCTCAAATTCCTTTGGTATCGCAGCCAGGTGCCACTTTTAACTATTCGGTAGGCGTCGATATTTTAGGGGCCGTTCTCGAGGTTATTACGGATCAAAGACTGGGGGATTACCTCGATCAAAATATTACAGGTCCGCTTGGTATGACTAATACTGGGTTTGTGTTAGGTGAAGACGATGAATTCGCACACATTTATGTACCTCCATCATCAGGAAATCGGCCGATTGGTCGCGTAGATGGTTCTGATATAGATTGGAAAATAGCTCCAAGAGAATCGCGTTCATGCCCCCTGGGATCTCCCGATGGTTTATTCGACTCAGGAGGGGGCGGTATTTTTGGTTCTGCTTATGACTATTTAAAATTTCTCAGTATGGTCGCGAATCGTGGAGTATTTGAGGATGCGACAATCTTGCAGCCGTCTTCCATCGAACAACAACTTAGTAATCTTGTGCCAGGGCTTGGATTAGAAGCTTTCATGGCGCAATTTGGAGAAGCAGCCTCTTATATGAGTTTCGGTGGAGGTTATGGAATTAAGCAACAACCAAATGATAATAGTAAAATTGATTACTATTTTTGGGGTGGTGCCGCAAATACAGCATTCTGGTTTGATCCAATCGATGGTAGCGTCGGCATATTTTTTACAGCATTTTTGCCTGGCCAGTACAATATCGCAGATGATCTTGAACAGATTATCGATGATGCTCGATTGTAAGTTTGGGAACTAAGTAATGAGAGCTTTAATCATCTCCATTTTATTATGGATTGGCCTCTACTCAATTAAAGCCTTCGCTCAAGAAGATCTCTTTGGTGCCTATCTTGACCCGATGGTAGATGAGTTGTTTATTCCTGGATATTATCTTGCAGTTTTTGATAAGTCCGGAAAGATATATGAGCGAGGCTATGGTTTTGCCGATGCATTAGATGGCTTGGTTCCTTCTGGAGAGGTACTTTATTCAGTTCAGTCGTTGACCAAGCCCCTTACCTCTTTGCTCATATTGCGTTTAGTAGACCAAGGTTTATTGGAGCTCAGTGCCCCGCTTAGCAAATACTTACCTGAATTTGAAGATTTGTCGATACTAAATTCGAGCTATTCAGGGACCTTTAATAAAATAACTATAGAAAACTTGTTAACACATACTTCTGGTTTGACATACAGTTCGTTGTTTAATGGTTTGGGTGATGTTCCCGAAATTTACCGACAAGAGAATGTTATGCCATTTGAAGGGAAGTCTAATAGCAGTATGGGTACTCTTCGGCAACAAGTGGGAAAGTTAAGTAAGCTTCCCCTTAAATCAGAACCAGGCGAAAGGTTTGAATATTCTGTCAGTTTAGATGTTCTTGGTCGAGTAGCGGAGGTTGTATCGGGAGAGTCTCTATCCTCTCTTATAGAAAGACTTGTGTTCGACCCTCTGGAAATGCGCGATAGTTACTTTTCGGTTCCTGACAGCGCAGAAGATAAGTTGTCACGTCTATATTCGCCTTTAACCAGAACCTATCCAATACCTGGGAACTATAAACGATTTCAAGAATATGATGATTTAGTGGAGACTAGCAAAAACTTTGGGCAGACAGGCATGGTATACGAAAGTGGCGGCCATGGGATTATTAGCTCGGCTAATGATTATGGGAAGTTTCTAAGGTTTATTCTTAATTATGAGGCGACGGTTAATTCTACGTTCTTATCTGAAGAGCTATTTCGATCTTTTCTCAGCGATCATATAGATCAGTTAGGCCGTGAAAAAGGTATGGGAGATTCTCTGCCAGAACTCGCTGGGAAAGGGTTTAGTTTCGGTTTAGGAATAGAGCTGGACGATGGAGGTGATTTTGCTGACTCATCGACGTATGACTATTATTTTTGGGACGCCACCCCTGAATGGGCTCCGGGAGTGAATTCTCATTTCTGGATTGATAAAGATCTAGGTTTAGGGCTGGTCTATTTTGGTTCGTTAATGTCGTCAGAGACACGTCTTACTGAGAAGACTCATGAAATAGCAGAAACATTTTTCGGGAAAACCCATTAGTTTTATTTAATTTTAAGAAGTCAAAACCAATGAATATAAGATCTATATTGTCGCTTTTATCTATGTTCGGTGCGATCAGCACTGCAGCTGTAGTTTGGTTTTTATTAAGTGAGAAAGAAACGATTCGCTTAGAGACAGATGCAGCACGCCAATTATCTATATATTCTGACAACTGGTCTCGATTTATTGTTGATCAATCTTCGATTCTAGAAAATTTTGGGCTAGATGGGGGGCGATCGTCATATTGGAGGCCTGAAAATCCATCTCCACTAAATTTCGCCCGTAGTGCAAATAGCAGCAACTATTTCACGGACTTTAGCGCATCCGCGACCGGCGATGTTCCGAACCCTGTCATAAAAGCGATCCAAGAAGGCAATTTAGGTGAGGCTAGAAGATTTCTGACCATCTTCTTTGGCGCTCCCCTGCAAACTCGGGAGCTCCTATTTTACAACATTATCGATGCGGCTAGTTTAGAGAGTTTTGTGTGCCAAAAAACACTCTTTTCAAGAGATTATGACCCTTGTTCCTCCATATATGAAACCTACTTTATTGATATGGGTTCACGTTTTGAATTGTATGGGCACTTGAATTCAACAGGAGACCCGTGGACAGGTTATATGGTGCACTCCACTCCTACCCAAGAACTCTATAATTTAGTTCATGCTTTTCCGGTCAAGATAAATGATGAAAATGAATTCATCGTGATAGTTGGTCAGGGTTTAGAAGGATCAGTTGATAGATTTATTTCCGAATTAAATGTGCAGGCTAAACTTTTCAATGTTAGCAGGCTAGACAGTCTTTATTCGGAAACAGATGCGATCGAAGATTTATATATTAAATCGAGACTTGCGGATTTATTAGACTCTAATAAAGGCCTTACGCATGCAGTAATAACAAATGACCGAGATAGAATATACTGTCGAGGTGTCGCTTTCTTTACAGATGAAATTTCGAGGTTTTGCGCAACAGCCAGCCAGGCAAGTGACACTTCATTAATGAACTTAAGTACGATACAGAACAATCAGTCGGATTTTAGGCTTGCTATAACTCGCGATGTTAGTGCTCTACTTTTCGAAACTGATGGTATAACTATTAATGTTCTTTTTGTATCAATGTTGGCAGTCCTAGCTATTCTTTTTATTGTATTCTTTGTGCAGCGAGCCATTTTTGATCGGTTGGGGAGCGCGATATATGTTTTGAATCAATTAACTCATGGGAACTTAGATGCTGATTTCAAACATAAGAAAAGTTTCTTTGAAAATGATGATGACGAAATCGGTGAATTAGTATCTGCTCTAAAGATTTATAAGAATAGTCTCAGTGAGCTAGATCAAGAACGTAAAAGTCGGCGTTTATCGCGTTTAGAAAGAGATAAATTGATCATTGGTAAGATGCGTACTTTGTCGTTGCAGCTCGAAGGGGAGGCTAGGGCTTTGCTGCTGAAAGACATTGATCAAATGGAAGCTTTGACAGAGCGCGTTGCGAATAGAAATGGACAAAATGATGCATCACAGGAATCCAAAAAAGCAGAAGAAAATTCTAATAGCCTAATATCTGTGGCATTTGAAAGGATGTCTGATCAAGTTACAGCTTTAATTGAAGTGCGGACTGCAGAAATGGAATCTGCGCGAGACGATGCATATGAGGCAAATAAAGCAAAAAGCAAATTCCTAGCTAATATGAGTCATGAATTACGCACCCCGCTAAATGCAATAATCGGATACGGTGAACTGCTTTTGGAAGAGGCTGAAGATGAAGGACTGGAATCAATGTCTTCTGATCTCAAGCGAATCACGGACTCAGGAACCCACCTCTTGAATTTAATTAATGACATCTTAGATATCTCTAAGATAGAAGCAGGACGGTTAGAACTTTTTGTATCAGATTTTGAGCTTATTAATGTCATTAACATATTGGAAAGTGTCGCGAAACCCTTAGGTGAGAAGAACAATAACCAAGTTATATTTGAACGTTCAGATGATCTCGGCGCTATGCATTCAGATGAAACTAGGTTAAGACAAAGCCTTCTTAACTTAGTGGGTAATGCTTGCAAGTTTACCGAAAATGGGACTGTCAAATTGTCCGTCAGTTCTCTTGATGCAGGTATTATTAAGTTTTCTGTAAGTGATACAGGTATAGGTCTTACGGAAGATCAGATGGCAAAGATATTTGAGGATTTTACTCAGGCAGGTTCTGAGACAACGGCGAAGTTCGGTGGCACCGGGCTTGGTTTATCTATTACTAAAAATCTTATAGAAATGATGGGCGGAACTTTGTCGGTAGAAAGTAAGATCGGTGTTGGCTCAACTTTTATTATTGAAGTACCTAGAATTTACGAGTCTGTTGAACAGGGAATGGATCTGAAAGCTAGCTCTGAGGGTGCGCCTCTGTCTATAGTCGAAAATAAGAATGGTCCATGTGTGCTTATTATAGATGATGATTTAATGCTTCACGATATAGTTAAGAGGAAGTTATCTGATGAAGATTTTAATATAGTCTCGGCTATGGATGGGATTTCAGGAATCAAGATGGCGCGGACAATGCAGCCTGATATTATTCTTCTGGATGTGCTCATGCCAGGTAAAGACGGCTGGGCAGTAATTGCGGAGTTAAAGTCAGATGAGGTCTTATCTAAAATACCTGTAATTGTGATAAGCACTTTAGATGACGATTTTTCAGCTAAGGCGTTGGGTGCTGACTCCTACATGAAAAAGCCTATAGAAAAAGAGGTTTTACTTGAAAGCATAGAACGTATTTTTGCTGACGATATATCAGGAAGAAAGGCGCTTATCGTAGATGATCAAGCCGATGCGAGAGATATTATTACAAGAATGCTCTCTACCGTTGGTTTTGAGATAGAGACAGCAGTAAACGGCGCGGATGCTCTTGAAAAAGTGACTTCTGGTTTTGATTTGGTGATATTAGATTTATCAATGCCGGTGATGGATGGATTTCAATTTCTTGCAAATCTTGATAATAAAGAATTAATTCAGCGTCCCCAAATTATAATCTATTCCGCAATGCACTTAGATGAAACAATGCGGTCTAGTCTATCAGAGCAGTGCAAAGGAATAATTGATAAAAATGATATAGATTCCCAAGCTTCTTTGGAAGACATGGTGAAAAAAGCTCTAGGCAAGTAAGGGGCTAAAGTAATGTTCCAAAGGTTCAAATATTTAGTATTTCATTTCTCGACGACTAGTCGAATATTCGCATATATATTTCTGATCTCATTAGTTCTAATGGTGGTAACCGTTGGTATGGGAGCGTTTTATTTTGGTCTTTTCTCTTCTGAATCATTGAGGGCAGAAGGTATAGATGATCTTTTTGGTGGTGGATTTGTAGATACTTTTTGGTGGTCAATGAAGCATGTTTTTGACCCAGGCGCTATCTCTGAAAACTACGGAGCGCCTCCTTCGGTTATAATTTTTGCCATTTTTAATTCGTTGAGTGGGTTAATAATAACTGGGGCGCTGATTGGCTTCATTGTTAATTCTATTCAGAGCGCGATGGAGGAAGCTAGGAATGGGTCTTTTGAGATTAAAGAAATTAACCATCTTTTGATTCTAGGATGGAATAAAAAGTCTACGGCCATTTTAAAGCAATTTGTGAAATATAGTGATCGACCTCGGGTCGTCATTTTAACATCAGTCGATATAAGATATGTTAGGAGAGAGTTAAAACGTGAAGCTAGTAGCCTTAAAAAGTTAAGAATTCTTCCAATGCATGGATCTATTGCATTGGCCAGTGAATTAGAAAGAGCAGCTGTTAAAAAAGCAGCATATATACTGCTTCTAACTGATGGTGTAGAGCAGAAGAATTCGGTAAATGATATCACTACTATTAAAACTCTGATGCTATTAAATACCGTAAAAAAACAGAGCTATACCACTAATGTAGTAGCCGAAATTGAGAAAGTCGAAAATCTTCCGATTGCTAATGTTGCATCTAAATTAAACCACCCTATTGTATCTACTGCTGATTTTATCGGTAAAACTTTGGTTCAATGTGCGAGATATCCGGGTTATGCGACCGTGTATGAGCAACTTTTCTCTGAAGATAGGCATACTATAGAAATATTGCAGTTACCAATAACGGATGGAATGTTGTTTGGCGAACTAGGAAGAAGGCTGGAGGGTGGAACGTTAATAGGAGTTAGTTGGGAAGAAAATAAAGCAGGGGTCTTAAGGCGCGCTGCGGTTCTTAACCCCGATGCGGATTATGATTTAATGCAAGATGATGAATTAATAGTTATTAGGTCTATAGGCAAAAAAATAGAAATTATAGACAATGTTCCAGACATTTCAGAAAAAGAAACCAAGGTTTATGCCTCAAGGCCTAAAATAAAAAGAGCTTTAATTATTTCAAAAAGTTCAAATTTACGTTCAATTATTCGAGAGTTAGACCAGCATTCCAATGAGCGTATTGAAATAGTTTTGGCTTGCAAGGATGCCAAAGAAGTAATCGATACTATTCTCGAAAACAATCAGGAGCTTTTTTCGGAGCGACTCAAATTAGAGTCTATAGAATTTAATTTAGAAGGAATTTGGTCTATCGAACTTCTTCAGCCTGATGCCTTTGATGTAATTTTCGTTGTTGCGGATGAATCAGACAACCACGTTGAAGCGGATAATGGTACAACGTTGATACTGCTTTTATTGCGTGAAATGAAGCGGCGCGCAGGTCAAGATTCTTTTCCTCCAGTCGTAGCTGAGTTTTTGGATCAGAATTCGCAAGAATTGAGTCAAGAGCCGCCTCTGACCGATGCTGTGGTAAGCACTAACTTTCTAAGTATGCTGCTTGCACAGCTTGTTAAGGCTCCTTTTATGGAGCGAATCTACAAAGAACTTCTCAGTGCCGGCGGAATTGAAGTTGGTTTCCGGCCAGTCGGGTGCTATACGGAATTGGGGAAAAGCGTTGCTTTTGTCGAATTAGTTGATGCTGCATTGGCAGCTAATGAAATTGCAATAGGATTCCAAAAAAATATTGAAGCGAGGGAGATAGAAATTAACCCACCCAAGGGGAATAGATATATTTTCTCAGCGGATGATAAGCTGATTGTCCTCGCTCAACAAATATATGATTAGGAGCAAAGGGTTTTAGATATGAAAAAGATTTTGATTGTCGAAGATAATGAAATGAATAGAGACATGCTTTCAAGAAGATTAAGTCGTAAAGGTTATGAGGTAGAGATAGCCGAAGATGGCGCCTTAGGCCTTGCCGCAATGCGGTCATATGGCCCTGATCTCGTTTTAATGGATATGGGGTTACCCGTAATGGATGGCTGGACTGCGACTACTGCCGCAAAAGCCGATCCGGAAATCGCTAATATACCCATAATTGCTTTGACAGCTCATGCGTTAGAAGCTGATAGAATAAGAGCGATGGAAGCGGGAGCCGATGATTTCGATACTAAACCCGTTGAATTAGCTAGATTGTTGGGGAAAATAGAGGCTTTAACTTAAAGAAATCTGGGACATCATACTTATTGTCGTATGAGCGTGATTGACTAGTTCGTATAGATTCTGGGAACACGGGACTACAAGGATGTCACTGTGAAAAACATCCGATCTAGACAAAAGATGACTAAAGACGAAAACACTCAAACCCGGCGAGAATTTCTGCACTCCGTAGGAGAGGCCGGAGGCAGTGCTGCCGTTTGATTTCAATGGATTTGTTAATGCCCGATGATGCGGCAGGTGCGGAGCTTCTCAATCAATAGGAGCCAGAGCAAATCAACTGACTACAGGAGTGAAGCCCACTGTTGCGGTATTGGGAGGGGGGATTTCCGGTCTGTGTGTGGGCTATGAGCTTAAAAAGGCAGGATTTCCTTTCTACGTGATTGAAGCTCGGGAAAGGCCTGGAGGGCGCAATCATACCATCCGTTCTGGATCAATCGTAGATGAAGTTGATAGCCAACAGACTTGTACTTTTGATAACGAAGAAGGGCTCTACTTTAACGCCGGCCCTGCTCGTATTTCTCAATACCATAGTAATTTACTTGCTTATTGCCGCGAACTGAATGTGCCTTTGCAAGCATTGGTTAATGAAAGAAGATCTAGATTACATCGTTTCTTAATTTGAAAACGCAGGTTTTAGAGGTGGCGTAAATTACTACCGAAATTTTCATCGTAATTGGGAAATCACTGCGCATTAGCAACAACAGAAAAGCAGAGCAGGGTTATTGTTGTTAGTAGTTTGTTCATAACGCTGATGGACAATCAGACGGAATGGACTCAACAAGCTCTACAAAATTTCGATCAAAACCAATCTTCATTGCATCATATACATAATGCGCAAGAACACAGTCTTTACTGTTTGTTCCATTATATAAGCCCTCCATTGAATTGAATTTAGCT
>Ga0315339_1003609_pt1 | contig 10754 bp, 11 predicted proteins | sample ASW17metaG_FD_204514 | JGI IMG/M metagenome (GOLD analysis project Ga0315339, IMG submission 204514) | Ammonia-oxidizing marine archaeal communities from Pacific Ocean, United States - ASW #17 | ecosystem: Environmental > Aquatic > Marine > Oceanic | place: USA: California | collected 2016-12-05
GCGGATGGTTTCCGGCGAGCCGGTGAGCATGCGTTGGCACGCCTCGGCGCGGGAGAGATTATGCAACTCGGTCTCGTTGGGATCGGTCAGGTCAACGACGCGTTCGATGTACTCGTGCATGACCGCCGATTGTTCACAAGCAACCCCAAACGTCAACCCAACGCGCTTGGCTTAGTGGGAGTGATCGTGGCCTTCGCCGTGTTCGTGGGAGTGGGTGTGTTCCGCCTCCGGTTTGGGGTCAATTTCGGTGACCTTGGCTTTTTCCTCAAGCAAATCGATGACCTTGGCGTTCATGATTTCCTCCTGAACCTGGTAGATGGTACCGTTGTCCTTGAGTTGCTGTGCCAGTTTCTGCGGCTTGATCTTCTGCTGTGCCGCCATGGCGGCGACTTGCCGGCTGAGTTCCTGGTCGGTGACTTTGATGCCTTCCTTTTCTGCAATTTTTGAAAGGATGTAGTTGGCTTTGACGCGCACCTCGGCGTCGGTCTTTGCGTTGGCGTAAATTTTGTCCTTATTTTCCTCGATGATCTCCTTGCCTACACCGCGCTGATGGTTTTGCTGGACGATGTTGTGTACGGCCGCGCGAGTGGCCTCGTTGACAATCGTTTCGGGAAGATCGCAGTTTACAGCGCCAAGCAGCTTATCCACGCATTGGTTTCGGATCGATTTTTTCTTTGAATACTCGAGCTCATTTTTAAGGTCGCTCTCCACTCCCTCACGCAGCTTGTCCATGTTCTCGGCACCAAAGCCCTTGGCGAATTTGTCGTCAAGTTCGGGAAGGGATTTTTCCTTCACCTGCACGATTTCGATCTCGTACTTGGCTTCTTTGCCGACAATCTCCTCGTAGACAAAATCGTCAGGGATTGTGACAGTAACGGTTTTTTTATCGCCTTTACTCGATCCGATTAGGGCCTCGACAGTGCCGGGGATCAGCGGGTTTTGTGTCTTGTGAAGCCAGAAGTTTTTCTGTTCAGTTAGGCCACGGGCAACCTTGATGAGATCGGTGATCGGCTTGTCATCAATTGTGCCAGTGAAGTTGACCACAATAAAATCATCCTCCACGGCGGGGCGATCCATGTCTGCGTAGCTGACTCGCTGCTCGCGCAGGGTGTCCAGCGCCTTGGCGATGTCCGCATCGTTGACGGAGCGGCGCTCCTTCTCGACTTCTATGCCGATGTACTCCGGCATTTCGAAGGCGGGGGCGACTTCGAGTGTGGCAAGGTATTGGAACGGTTTGCCGTGGCCAAACTGCAACTCCTCGACTTCAGGCATGATCACTGGGCGGAGCTCGTTCTCTTTAAGAGCCTTGGCATAACTGTCGGACATGAGGGTCCGCTTGGCTTCCTCTCCGATCTTGTCACCGTAGGAGCGCATGACGTTAGCCAACGGCGCCTTGCCTTGCCGGAAACCGGGCAGATGGGCGTGCCGTCGGAAGTCCTTGGCCACGGCGTCAAACTTGGCGTTGACGGTCTCGGCGTCGATCTCGATGCGGAGCTGTTTCTTGCACGGGGACAGGTCTGTAATGTTTACTTCCACAGGAATATTTCGTTAAAAGTTTGGGGCTTTGGTCACCGGGAATCGGCTCGGCAAGAGCGGCGGGAGAATAGGTTTGCCCCTTGGCCGCGTCAAGCCTGCCGCTTGGCCGAGCGGCCTCGACATTGGCCAAGGGCATCGTAATACTTGCCGCCCGTGAACAACTCATCGACTGCTCTCACCCGCAGAAATTTCATCGGAACGGCCACCGCGCTTGGGGCCGTGGCAGGCACCGCCGGCTTCCCGCGCTTGGCCAACGCCGCCGCGCCATCAGCCAAGCGCATCAAGCTCGGCATTTCGTCCTATTCGTACTGGCATTTCCGCGACCCGAAGGTGTCCATCGAGACGGTGATCGACAAGACGGCGCGGCTTGGTGTCGAGGGGGTGGACATCCTCCACCGGCAGATGGACTCAGAGGACAACGGCTATTTGCAGAAGCTCAAGCGGCACGCGTTCACGAACGGCGTCGACTTGATCTGCCTGTCGATTCACCAGGACTTTGTCGATCCCGATCCCGCTGTGCGCGACAAACACATTGAGCACACGAAGAAGTGCATCGACTTGGCATACCGCATGGGCATCCCGTGCATCCGGCTCAACTCCGGCCGCTGGGGCACGGTGAAGTCGTTCGACAAGCTGATGGAGCTGCGCGGCAAGGAGCCGTTGCTGCCGGGCCACACGCTGGACGAGGGATTCAAGTGGTGCATCGACTCGATCGAGAAATGCCTGCCCAAGGCCGCCGAGTGCGGCGTGATGCTTGCGCTGGAAAACCACTGGGGCCTCACCCGTTCGCCGGAGGGGCTGCTGCGCATCGTCAACGCCATCGACTCGCCGTGGCTGGGGTTGCTGATGGACACCGGCAACTTCCTCGAGGATCCATACACCAAGCTGGAGAAGATTGCCCCCAAGGCGGACTTTGTACAGGCCAAGACCTACTACGGCGGCGGCGAGTGGTACACGCTAGATCTCGATTACGATCGTGTGGCCAGGATTCTGCGGAGCGTGAACTACACCGGCTACGTATCGCTGGAGTTCGAGGGCAAAGCCCCGGCTGACGAAGGCGTGGCCAAGAGCATTGACCTTTTTCGGCGTGTATTTGGGTGAATTGAGGCACGGTTTTCGCGGTTTACTCCGGGGGAGATGGCTGGTAACACTCCCGCCCCGTTTGAATGTTTCAACGGCATGGGCGTCTGTCTCCCCGAGGCTGATGAGGACGTTCCTGTGTTTTACCGGCGAGAATATACTGAATAACATTTTTAGAGATGATGAACCTACGAATCCATACCACTAGAATCCGGCTGCTCGGCTTGGCTGCGGCCGCCGTGCTTGGCATGACGACGAGTCAAGCGCTGGAGTTAAACAAGGGCGACCATGTCGTCCTCATTGGCAACGCGCTCGCGGAGCGCATGCAGCACCACGGCTGGCTCGAGAGCTACGCGCAAGCCGCCATGCCCGACAAGGAACTGGTGTTCCGCAATCACGGCTTCGGCGGCGACAAGGTGAACAACCGGCCGCGCAACAGCGGGTTCCCGAGTGCCGACGCGTATCTCGAGATTTCCAAGGCGGATGTGATCCTTGCGTTCTGGGGTTACAACGAGTCGTTCGACAACAGCCCGGACGCATACCGCGCCGACTTGACCAAGTGGATCGATGAAACAAATGGCAAGAAATACAATGATAAGGGCGCCCCGACCATCGTGCTCTTCTCGCCGATTGCCCACGAGAACCTTGGCCAGGCCAATCTGCCGGACGGTTCTGCCAACAATGAGCGCCTGGCCAAGTACGCTGAGGTTACCCGTCAGGTTGCCAATGAAAAAGGAGTGGAATTTGTCGATTTGTTTGACCTTTCTCAGGATCTCAACGAACGCAGCAAATTACCGCTGACGATCAACGGCATCCACTTGACCAGCAAAGGTAACAACCAACTTGCACGGGGCATCCACAAAAGCCTGTTCGGTAAATCTCCGAGAGCCAGCGGACGCAAGCTGGCTAGGATTCGGGATGCCGTGCTCGACAAGAATTGGCACTGGTACAACCGCTACCGTGCCACCGACGGCAACGACGTCTGGGGTGGCCGCTCTAGCTTGCGTTTCGTCGCCGGCCAAACCAACCGCGAAGTGTTGCAACAAGAATTGAAAATGATTGATGTCATGGCTTCTAATCGAGATAAGGTCATTCACGCTGCTGCCAACGGCAAATCCATCAAGGCAGACGACAGTAATGTTCCGTCTCCTATTAAGGTGGTTTCCAATGTCGGCGGCGGCTCAAAAAGCAGCAATGCCAACAAGGAGGGTTCCGTAAAATACGACAAGCCGGAGGAGACGCTGGCCAAGCTCAAGCTCGGGCCGAACATGAAAGCCAATATCTTCGCCTCCGAGGAAATGTTCGACAACATGATCAACCCGGTGCAGATGGGTGTCGATACCAAGGGCCGCCTCTGGGCTGCCGTTTGGCCCAACTATCCCAAGTGGGAGCCGATCAAGAACGGCGCCAACAAGCAGATGCAGGATTCGCTCGTCATTCTGCCGGACAAGGATCGCGACGGCGTGGCCGACAAGATGATCACATTCGCGCGCGTGCACAACCCGACCGGCTTCGAGTTCTGGAACGGAGGCGTCATCGTCGCCAGTTGTCCGGATCTGATTTACCTCAAGGACACCGACGGAGACGACAAGGCAGACGTGAAGGAGCGCCTGCTCCACGGCCTCGACTCCGCCGATACGCATCACGCCGCCAACAACATCGTTTACGGGCCAGGCGGCTACATTTACTACCAGCGCGGTGTGTTCCACGTCAGCAACGTGGAGACCCCGTGGCAGGGGCCGCAGCGTGATACCGCCTCGGCGATGTACCGCTTCAACCCGCGCACGTTCAAGTTCTCGCACCACGCCAACAACAGCCCGAATCCACATGGCATCAGCTTCGACTACTGGGGCTATCATTTCGCAACGGACGGCACCGGTGGCCGCGCATGGCAGGTGCGCCCCGACGGCAAAGGAAAATTCAAGATGCAGGAACTGCTGAAAAAAACCGTTCGCCCGGTTTGCTCCAGCGGCATTCTCTCAAGCGACCATTTCCCTGAAGAAAACAACGGGAACTTCTTGATTTGTAATGCTATCGGTTTCCTAGGAATCAAGCAGTACACTCTTGCTTACGATGACGAAGGGGATGTCTGGGGCACGGAGACGCACGACTTGCTTGTCTCCGACGATCGCAACCTGCGACCGACCGACTTCGAGATTGGTGGCGACGGCGCTCTCTATGTTTCCGACTGGCAAAATGTGATTGTCGGCCACATGCAGCACAACGTCCGCGACCCAAACCGCAACAAGACCCACGGCCGTATTTACCGTGTGACCTACGAGGGGCGACCGCTGTCCAAACACGTTAAGATCGACGGTCAATCAATCAACAAATTACTTGATCTGCTTAAGCATCCTATCAACGGCATTCGGCAACGAGCCCGCGTAGAGTTAAGCGAACACCCAAGCGATAAAGTGCTCGCCGCCACGGAGAAGTGGGTCAAACAGTTTGATCCCAAGGCCAAGGAGGACGCGCACCACTTTCTTGAGGCACTGTGGCTTTACCAGCGTAATGACACAAAAAACGAAGCGTTGTTGGATCAAGTGCTGAATTCACCCGAGGAACACGCCCGCATCTCGGCCAGGACCGTGAAGCAGTTCTGGGATAAAAATCTCTAAACCAGGCGAATGAGTTTTTCCCTGAGAAACACGATCGGCTCATTCATCCTGTTATTCTTGGCAGCCGCTGCTTGGCCAAGCGTGGGCAGCGCGGCGGATCTCGTTGCGCCGGGAGCCAAGCCGGTCAAGCTGGCCGGCGGCTTCAAGTTCACCGAGGGGCCGGCTGTGGCGGCCAACGGCGATGTATATTTCACCGACATCCCGAACAACCAGATCCATAAATGGTCGGTCGCCGACAGGAAACTCTCTACATTTGCCGAGGATACCAACGGGGCCAACGGCCTATTCTTCGCTGAGGATGGCAGCCTTTATGCCTGTCAGGGCTTGGCCAAGCGCGTCACGGCCTACACCTCTGACGGTAGCGATTCCAATTCTCTCGCGAAGAGATACGATGGTAACAAGTTCAACAAGCCAAACGACCTATGGATTGATGGCAAGGGCGGGGTTTATTTTTCAGACCCCAACTACGGCAACACTGAGCACACGCAGGACGGGGAACATGTGTACTATATCCCTCCCGGGGGAGAAGTGATCCGCGTGGCAGACGGTTTCAAGCGCCCGAACGGACTCGTCGGTACGCCGGACGACTCGACACTCTACATTGCCGATATCGGCGACAAAAAAATATACCGCTACACTATCCAGTCTGACGGCACGCTGAAGGACCGTGAATTGTTTTGCGAAAGCGGCTCGGATGGCATGACGCTCGACCAACATGGCAACGTGTACCTCACCTCTGGTAGCGTAAAAGTGTTTAGTCCGGAAGGTAACCAGATCGGGGATCTTAAATTTCCAGAGAATCCGGCCAACGTCGTTTTTGGTGGCAAGGATTTGAAGACGGTCTATGTTACGGCGCGCACCGGCTTTTACTCACTCGACATGGCCGTGAGTGGCGCTAAGCGAAAGGAGGCATTTCGCATCACCATCAGCACAGTGCAGGACAAGATGCTTTACGACAAAAAGGAGTTCAGCGTCGAGACCGGCAAGCCGGTGCAGTTGACTTTCATTAACAACGACTTCCCGCCGCACAACCTGTTGATCGTCAAGCCGGGGACGGCGGACGAGGTGGCCACCCTCGCGATCCTGCTGGCCAACGATGGCTTCAAAAAACAGTGGCGTCCCGACACACCTAAAATTTTGTGGGGCTCGACGATGATCGACTATGAGCAGAAATCGGTCATCAGCTTCACCGCACCGGCGCCGGGGGATTACCCGTACGTCTGTACATTCCCCGGCCATGCCTTACTGATGCGCGGTATGATGCATGTCCTGCCCAAGGGCGGTGCGAAGAAGAAGTAGCGCTTGGCCAAGCGCCTTTACTCCACAACGACGGCCGTGCCGTAGGCCATCATCTCTGCGGCACCCTTCATGATCACCGAGGTTTGAAACTGCAGGCTAATGATGGCGTTGGCACCCAGTTCTTCAGCCTGATCGGTCATACGATCGATCGCTTGTTCGCGGCTTTCGGCAAGCAACTTGGCGTATTCGGTGACTTCACCGCCGACGATACTCCGAAGGCCTGCCATGATGTCTTTACCCACATGGCGGGCACGGATGGTATTACCACGAACAAGGCCGAGCGTACGCACGACGGTTTTTTCTGGAACAGTGGGCGTTGTGACAACTATCATTTTATTGGTCTCACTCATATTTAAATTTGGACATCCCTGTATTTGTCGGTCTTGGCGGCTTTAAGGCGCTGGAAGAGCACCGTAAAAAACAAAATACCAATTCCAATGATCATTGTTGGCACACCGAAGCGGATAAACAACGGCACCTTATCCTCCGGATCTGCGGTGCGGGCAAATTCCGCATCAGTGATCAGTTCCCCGCATAACCAAAAGGCTCCGACGCCGTAAACAAGGATCAAGCCGACAATGGCCAGGAACTGACCAATATTGGACCCCGTTTCCGCTAGTTTTTTTTCACTCACAATATCTGGTCTTTGAGTTGGTTAAGCATCTTCCACCACGACTGCTGTTCCAAAGGCCATCATTTCTGCAGCGCCTTCCATCACGACCGAGGTCTGGAACTGCAAGCCAATAACAGCGTTGGCTCCAAGCTCATCGGCCTGTGCCAACATTCTGTCGAGAGCCTGTTCGCGGCTTTCAGCCAATAATTTTCCATACTCAGTTACCTCACCCCCAACGAGATTTCGCAGTCCAGCCATGATATCCCGCCCAAGATGTCGGGCACGAATGGTATTACCCCGGACCAGTCCGATCGTACGCACTACTTTTTTACCGGCGATTTGCGGCGATGTCGTCACCATGATCGGCTTTGAGGGTGTCGGAATCTCCTCCGGCTTCGGTTTCGTATACGCAGCGTAAAGGATGCCGAAAACGAACAAAGCCGGACAACTAAAGCAGCACAAAAGCCCAACCCAAAGGTCTTCGTTTTTTTCCGCGCCGATACTGTCAAGGTATTCGCCGACTTCCTGCTTGGCCTTTCGGACATCACTGTCAAACTCATCGGATTCCATTCGAGCATAGGCAGCATCCAATGGGGTGTTCCCATCGTTGTTGCGTGCGTTTTTTTCCGCGCCTTTTCCGACAAGCCATTTCACCGTTTCGACCTGACCATAATAGGCAGCGTGATGAAGCGGAGTGGACTGATGCTCTTCATCCCGGCCATCGATATCAACCCCGGCATCTATATGTTGCTGAAGTGCTGTCAGGTCGCCTTTGCGGGCCGCCGTCCAGATGTCGCCCATAAGAGAGGCCGGCTTGGGGTCGGGTTCCTGTGCCACGATGGTTATGGCGCAGAACAGGCCGGCAATTAGTGTTTTCAGTGGATGTTTCATCAAATTTGGACGTCCTTATACTTGTCCGTCTTGTGCGCTTTTATGCGTTGGACCACCACGGTAAAGACCATCAATCCGAGACCCCCTATGATAGAGGGCAGTCCGATCTTGAGCCATAACGGGGCTTCTGGGTCTTTGATCACACCGGCGACCATAAGGAACGCCCCGGTTCCGTAAAGAAGGATTAAAGGGACAATGAACATGAGTTGCCCAACGTTTGCCCAAGTATTTGTTGTTACGTATTTATTCACGGTCATTTTCTCCTTCTTAGTCAGTTTATCGAAAGGAATGTCGCCCACACCTTCCCGGAATTTCTTCATTTCCTGGTGGGTTTCGGTGCATTGTCTGCAATCTTCCAAGATCAAATCCACACGCTGCCGGTCGGACTGGGTCAGCTCCCCATCGAGGTAGCCTGAAATTAACAGCTCGGTTTCTTGGCAGTCGTGTTTCATTGCAGATACTTCTTCATACGGTTTCTTAGTTCATTTCGAGCCCGGTGCAGGCGGCTCATTACCGTGCCGGCAGGCATGGCCAGCACCTCGGCGATTTCGGCGTAGCTCAAATCCTGATGATCACGAAGCAGGATGATTTCCTGTTGATCCTGCGGCATAGAATTCAACTCCTGTTTTAGCAGTACTGTCATTTCATTCCGCTCGGTTGCAACGTCGGGGGTTTTATTGTTGTCCGCTTGATGAGCCAAGGCCTCAGGGTCGTGTGGCTTCCGTCGGCGTAGAACATCCAACGATCCGTTCCGCACGACCTTCAAAAACCAGGATCGGTGCGTTCCAAGCTTTCCGTTGAATTGGCCGCCATGCACGAGCTTTCGCAGAGATTCCTGCACCACATCCATGGCATCTTCACGATGGTTGAGCAATTGCATGGCTACACCAAAGCCCTGATAGGACAGCGACTCCAGGTCAGTATCCTGTAGCTTTAAGTTTTGTCTGAGCCTTAAACCAGTCACTCACATATAACTACGCGCAGGCCCGGATTTTATTCCCGCTAAATACAACTGGCCCGCGTAAAAGATATGTTGCGATAGGGTGTCCCGAGTGGCTACAGCCGTGATTATTGCCGCATAGGTTGCGGCTTTCAAGGCTTAGTCGGCTTGGTATGTTCGCCGGATGAATGGTTTTTCGACGATGAAGTAGAATGCGTAAATCCCTATATGGCAGGCTAGTGCAAACGACAGCCCTGTAAGGGAGTCCATAATCAAGGCAGGGCCGTAGGCATGGAAATTTCCGACGCCGTACATTGGATTGGCCAACCGCCTGTAAGGGCCACGAGCGGTATACTCGCCGTGAGATTTTTCCAAAAACAAATCGCGAAAATAATAAGTATTTATGCCCACGATCCAGGTTGCCCAAAACTTGATTCCAAAACCGGCCACAGTGAGCAGGACAAACAGGCTCCATCTTAGGGCTGGTGGCATTGGAATAGCCGCATCGGCATGTAGGGCTGCTGCCGCAACACCTAAGCCGATATTGAAAAACATCAGGCCGCAAATCATGTCGTACAATTTAGTGGCATTATTTTCACCAAACTTTTCGAGCATAACCCTCTTAATTCGTGTGCCGAGAATCAGACTGATGCCAAGGTAGTAAAAAACCCAGGAGCCGATGGCGAATTCGAAATGCCACCCGGATTGCTCCGCTTCGTAAGCCAGCCAGGTGCTCACGCCGAGCAACGGAATCCAAGCGAGCAGAAAACGGCCCGCATCCAGCCGTAGCCCTGACATCGCAAGGGCAATATCAGTCCCTTTCCACAAGTTTTTTAAAATGTTCATTGGCAAATCCAAGCCCAATTTTGTGCGGGCTAAGGGGTGCTGAAAAAACAGCGCGGTTCAGCGTAGGGCCTCCGGACGATTGATACAATGCTTCACCCCAAGCTGTTGGGGGTACATCGGGTTTTCTTTCCGTTGAGCATTGCGCCTACCCACGTGTAGCGGACGGCGTACTCGTAGATTATTAGCAGCGCCGCCGTGCTGACTGTGCAGATACCGAGGAGTTTGACCGCGCTAGGCCAGGGCCAGTCACTCACCCAGATTTGCAGCAACATGATTGGCGGCAGATGCATCACGTACAGCCAATACGACGAATCGGAGATGTAGCGGATGCGCCGGTTTCCGCCAGAGAAAAATCGCCGGAATAATCCAATGAGCCCGAAGATCATCAGCCATGCGTAGAGCACGGTGAATAGTGAGCACAGCAGGTTGTTATACAACAGGTGGGACAATTCGTTAGACTCACCAGTGACGAAAAAACTGCCGCGAAGCTCATACCAATGTCGCGCAAGCAGTAGTGTCGGGATGGCGAGCAGCAGGTACACTGGCCAACGGCGACCGATATTTTTCTCGAACGCCTTCTGCCCGTGGCACAGCGCGCCGAAGCCAAAGAAGACTGCGTAGTACGCCAGCATCGGCGGCCAAGGGATGGGGCTTGCGGCGGTGTCCGGACCGAAGTCGGTCACCATGAAAAACTGCGGGACAAAGGTCAGCGGCACGAGCCAGAGTAGGCGCAGTGGCGAGGCGATGATCCACGCCGGCACCGGCTTCCAGTTCAGTTTGCGAGCGACCCAGGTCACCACGGCGAATCCGGCTACCAGCAACACGAGGTAATAAAGAAACCACAGGTGCTGAAAGATGGGGATGATCGCGAGCAGCCAGTTAATGACTAGCACAATGGCGGTGGCCTGTGCCCAGCCGGGCAATTGATCGA
>Ga0315339_1003612_pt1 | contig 10749 bp, 9 predicted proteins | sample ASW17metaG_FD_204514 | JGI IMG/M metagenome (GOLD analysis project Ga0315339, IMG submission 204514) | Ammonia-oxidizing marine archaeal communities from Pacific Ocean, United States - ASW #17 | ecosystem: Environmental > Aquatic > Marine > Oceanic | place: USA: California | collected 2016-12-05
TTGCGGAACCCCACCCTGACGGCTTCGTGTCAATCAGGACCACACCTGGTGTATCACTCACCTCGTCAATCAACGCCAGGCCATTACCGCCACCACCACCCAAGTGATAGAGCACATCTCTGACATTCAATGTGTCCATCTGAACAACGTGGTCCTCTTGAGCCATCGCCGGCTGAGTCTCAAGACCACCGGCCACCAAGGCAAGGCACAGTGGGACACTCAACCACACCTCTCCGCATCGAGTTCGTTTCACCTGTGACCCTCTGGCATGCGACACCCCTGTCTTACGCGAGTAATACCTCGACCACTGTCGAATTATTTCAACGCTACTGCCCGAGCTCATCGTAAATCACACGGATCGCCGCAGCCATTCGATTCGTGTTGTATCCGTGATACTGGTCTGTCAAGTCGATGGAAGCCGCCGCCTGATCAGCCGTTTCCCCCGTATCCCGTGCGTTTCGCACCGCTTCACGCAAGTCGTACGTAAACCGCTGGAATTGCCGAAGATCACCAGGCGTCGTCACAGGAATGTGACCAGGGACGACCGTATCAATGTCGGTCACCGTATTGATCAGACGTTCGAGCGTATCCGGTAACGCGAGTCCACTCCCACCATTATTCCGATCGAGAAACGGGGCATCACGCCAGGGAAACATGTCTCCCGTTTGGAGAACCCGAAGCGCTGGGTACACCACAAATGTATCTCCATTTGTGTGGCCTGCACCAAAATAATACAGATCAATTTGATCGCTTCCGCTTCCAATCGTCAGGGTGTCCGTATACGCCTGATCGGGAAGTCCATGAGCATTGTCACCCTCAAAGATTTCCATTCCTTGCATGTTGGCCTGTGTGTTTTCATGCACGATGATTTCGACTGACGCTGGGAAGAAACTGTTACTCCCGACGTGATCGCCATGGGTGTGGGTGTTAATAATCCGAATGACCGGCTTGTCGGTCACGGTGGCAATACGGTCCAGCAACAATTGTCCCCAGCCACCCAATTTCGTATCAACAAGCGTCACCCCGTCAGACCCAACGAAGACGCCACTATTCCCCCCACTAAATTCATCACTGCCGGGACCGCCCCCACCAATGACGTACAGATTTCCTTTGACGACCTCAATCTGCGTGGCCTCCACGGCCGCCGGGTTTAGTTGTTGAGACCCGAGTCCGATCGATAAACCACCAACAACGATCAATGTTCCAAGAATTATTGTTCGTTTCATCTCGTCCTCCTCACAGGCTCTATTGCAGCTCAACTCGACTCACACTTGGCGGATCGTCATCTGCGAAATGTGGGTGCACCACATAAATAGCGTCCCCAACCACCGCGGCCGTTGTTGCCTGTGGCTCATAGGCGCCCACGCCGACGACCTCTGCTGTCCCCCACTCATCCTCACTGCGTAACGCGACAATGCGATTCGCGTCATTACTCACGATCACCAAACGCATAGCACTCCAGACCATGCCATCCTGTCCAGTGATTTCTTCTGCCACCAACACCTCAGTCAACGTCGCAGGATCGTCCACCGGAACTTTCCACAGCGTCGCACCCCTCGCCACCAATAAAAAACCGGCTGGATGGTAAACAATTCCGTTTGGACCCGAGCCGCCATCGTCAAAACGATGGAGCAACGAGGCTTCGTACTCCGTGGACACCTCATAAATCGCGCTCAGTCGTGTATCGGTCACATAGGCGGTTCCATTGTCCGCGACAGCAACATCATTCGCAAAATAGGCCGCATCTTCTGGTGGATCAGTGACTGTGCTGGCCAAGTCCACCATAGCGAGTCGGGAACCAGTCGATAAGTCATAGACCCCAAGTTTCGCTTGGCCTTGTCCCTCCCCTTGAAAGACTGACCGGTCAGCATTGGCAACAAACAGCCTGCCATACGCTTCATCGGCTTCAATGCCGACAGAGGAGACGAGTTCCGGGTCGTTTACAAACTCGGTGACTTGCCCGTCAGGTCCGATTTCGAACACCGAGCCCTCCGACAGCGACCCCGTCAACAGCCGACCGTTGGCCATGTCATATTCCACACCTTCAGGAATGAAGCCGGTTCTGTTTGCAACAATCACAGCGGGCAATGCTTCCGACGCTGGCGTCGGCGCCGCTGACACCGGCATTTCCGCCGCCGGATCGGGTTCCGATTCACCTGCACAACCACTCACAACAACACACAGTACACCTGCCCACAGCATCCATCTCTCCATCTCATCCCCCTCCCATCACGTCACTAGTATAGGAGGAGTCCGGGATCCGGTATCCTTATTGGCGTTATGGAAATGATGCTCGTAATTGTCCCACTCGTTGGGTTGATATTTGCGGTCATGGGACTCGGCCTCGTTCTCGCAAGTGGTTCCGGTACGGCCGGCAAGAAAAAGAAAAAGTAGGTTACGCTGACTCCGTTACGAATTTTTTTCGCGGATCAAGGCTTTGCGCTCCAAAGTGCGGCCCTTGCGGCCACAGCGATTGAAGCGCTGCTTGTCCTTTGTGTCGCCTATATTGCGGACCGTGTCACTAAGCGCGTCGTCGTGCGACTCGTCACAGACTTTCTACAAAAAACCAGTGCCGAATGGGATGATGCGCTACTCCGTCATCGAGTGGTGCATCGACTTTCTCGACTAGCCCCCGCGATTGTTATCTACCTCTTAGCGCTGCCAGTATTCGGTGACTACGTCGCCTTTGGTCTCCTCGTTCGGCAAGTCACGTTGATTTACATGGTAATGGTCATCGTCTTTGTCATTGACGCTGGCCTGAATGCTTCCATCGACATTCTTCGGGCATCCCCATTGTCCAAAGAAATTCCTGTTAAGAGCTTCGTTCAAGTCCTCAAATTGGTAATTTACGGTCTTGCGGCGATCGCGGTGCTATCACTGGTTCTGGGTCGTTCGCCCGTCCTGCTCTTTAGTGGACTCGGGGCCATGACAGCCGTCCTCATGTTGGTGTTCAAAGACCCACTACTCGGCTTCATTGCAGGCATCCAACTATCAGCCAACAGGATGGTCGCCCGTGGGGACTGGATCGAGATGCCCAAGTACGGGGCTGATGGAGACGTCCTTGAAGTGGCATTGACCACGGTCAAAATCCAAAACTGGGACAAAACCATTACGACCATCCCAACCTATGCGCTGATCACGGATGCGTTCAAAAACTGGCGCGGCATGACCGAATCTGGCGGCCGACGCATTAAGCGCGCCATCAATATCGATATGCAGTCAATCAAATTCTGCGATGACGACATGCTGGCACGGTTCGTCAAAATCCAACATGTCGCCGAATACATGGAGCGAAAACGCGACGAGATCGCATCGTGGAACGCCGAACGAGGCGTGGACGCATCGACACCCGTCAATGGCCGACGATTGACGAACGTCGGGACGTTCCGTGCCTATGTGGTCGCGTACCTGAACAGCCACCCGATGATCGACGCAGACATGACCTTCCTGGTGCGGCAACTGGCGCCGACCCCGCACGGCCTCCCTATTGAAATCTACGTCTTTAGCCGCGACCAGGACTGGGTCCGGTACGAAGACATCCAGTCTGATATTTTCGACCATATACTCGCGGTGTCATCCGAGTTTGATTTACGTGTCTATCAAACCCCATCGGGAGGCGATTTGCAGACACTCCGCGGACACGTCTAGCCTCCTAATCAGTGGTTTCGAGGGCAGACACCCCCCGGGGCCTCTGAATTGATATCCTTACGTAAGATTGATCGGACCTCAAACGGAGAAAGCAATAACCATGGGCACACTGATGACACAAACGGCACTTCGGCACCTCATTCCAGCAGTTCTCCTTTCTATCGTGTTGGTTGTTCCACTCACCGCACAGGAGTTTTCAACCGGTGATCCCATTGGAGCAACCAATGAAGCCGGGAACTGGCAATCGATGTCCGATAACGTCAAAGTCTTTGGCAGTTTCCATTTCTCTGAAAGCTGCACGTTTGACCCGAACAAAAATCTCATTCTGGCCATGAACACAGGGAACCGAGGAGATAACGACGCCGGCGTCGCTGCGTCTGGGACACCAAGTAATGACGGGTATGTCTCCCTCATTAACCCCGATGGCAGCGTACACACACCAAAGTGGATTGGGGCTACTCGCGACGGATTAGAGCTCTACGATCCCCTGGGTAGCGCCGTAAAAGGTAACGTCCTCTATACCGTTGATTCAGGGCATGTCCGGCTCTTTGACCTCGCCACAGGACGCCCCATGCGTTCTATTCCGGTACCCGACTCAACGATTCTGAATGGGATCGCCGTGGCGGACGATGGAACCGTCTATGCGTCAAATACGAGGAACCCAGAACAAATGTGGAAGGTGACCGCGAACGGTGACGTCTCCTTATTTGCAGACGGCCCTCCCCTCGTCCAGCCGAATGGTGTCGCCATCGATCAGAATGGGAATATTGTCGTGGTCAACGTTGGTGACAACGCCGTCATCACGTACAACCCAAACGGTGACGTAATTCGCACTGAGCATGCTGCCGAGGGCGGCAATGACGGCGTCGTCGTCACCGCCGACGGAACGAAATACGTGAGTAGTGTGCGGTATGGCAGCGTGTCTCGTATCAGGCCGGGCCAGGACGCTGAGGTCATCGCCTCGGGTATCCCAAGCGCCGCATCCATGTGCTACGACTCAACGCAGAACCAGTTAGTCATTCCGCTGAACGGAAACTATGCGCTGGCGTTTGTACCGCTAAATTAATCATTGCGCCGCAGAAACCACAGCCACAACTGACGCCCTGACTGATCTCGGCTTGAACAGGTCGTTACCGCTACTGTCCACCGCCGGTTCGTTGACCCGAACCGCCGAGAAAGAGGCGGGATCCGTCTGCCAGAACAAAGTTGCGCCCGACCGCTTTCTCAGTGCCATCTTTGGCGCGGTAGCCTTCAATGGTCAATACCGTGCCGATCTCCACGGTATTCTGCGTCACACCATTCCGAATGAGTTCATTCGGACTACCGCCTTCGATTTGCCACGGGACGACGGTGCCATCCTCCTCCGTCACCTCGATATGAAACCAGGAGTGTGGATTAATCATGTCCCACTTTACGAGCGTCCCTTCGACCGTCAGTGGTTTCTCAATATCAAATTCCGCTGAGAACGCGTGGTGCGCCGTGAGGTCTCCGCCCCCACCGAACGCCACGATAGATGTGATCGCGAGCACGACAATGGTTCTCATGATTCCTCCATGTCTAACTAGGTCTTCACCTCGGTGCGTGCCATTCAGTCTGGCTGCTTTCTGAGATGTCCGTACATCAGATCTTCTACAAATTCGACGCACCGAAATTCCATTAGCTCGGCATTCGTTTCCACCCGTCGATACAACGGCATGTGCATCGTCCATGAGCGCGTGAAGATCTCAGGGTCTTCGATCGTCACCTCGTAATTCAACGTCTCTGGACTCCGCGCACTAATCCGTTCAACCACACGGAGCCCATCACTGTGAAAGTTCCCGCTCCGATCAAACCATGTCATCCCATTGAAGCCTTCGGTTTCGATGACCAACGTGTCACCGTCCCATCGACCATTCGACCAACCCATCCAACTGGGTGCCGGCGCTGGCACATGGTCCTGCATATAGACGGTCCGCACGGCCCCTGCAAATTCATGAAGGATCATGATGTGGTCGGCACTCTGGATGATCTGAAACGGATAGGGCATATAGGTCGCCCGTGGCACACCTGGCAAATAGCACTTAATCGTCGGATCTCGTGCGACACGATTGGCAAAGTTATCATTCCGCTGCTCGAGCGCCTCTGGACGGTATGGAATCACATCCCCTTCGACCACACCCAAGCCACCCGGCATAGCATTTAACGCGCCCAGTTCTCTGGTCGTACCTTGACTCGCACCATGCGGCTCAATATCCCAATGGGCCGTATTGATGGCCTGCCAGATGCCATTCAAGTCCGGTGTCCCCTCTGCGGTTCTCGGTGCCCGATATCCATCCGACTGCGCAACGGCTACTGACGGAACCAAAAGGAAGACGCTTACGACGCCGCACGCCCAGACACTCGATCTAATTTGATTGAACATCCGCCTCATCATCTCTGTTGCTGTTGTCTCGATGCCGCCTCGGCCGCCTGCCGCTCTTCGAGTCGTGCACCCACGAGCGTATTGTAAAGGCCGTAATTCCCTTCGTGGCAGCCATGCTCAAACAACGGACCACGTGTACTCGTCATGAGCATTTCCGCGGTCCACGGCGCATCCCATGTCCCGGAATCTTCAACCGTAAAGGTATACGTAATCGCGTCATCGCCAGTTCTTGTAAAACGCTCTATGACGCGCATCTGATCGCTTGACCCATTAAACGGGTTTTTCCCATTGAAGTTCGTGGTCTCGACCACCAGCGTCTCCCCGTCCCATCGCCCCCGGGGCACACCCATCCATTGTCGAGTTGACGCGGCGGGATGCTCACGACCATCCAACGGTATGATGCGCGCGTCATGAATCATTTCTACCAGAATCATGACGTAGTCACGATTCTGAACAATCTGATAGTTACTGTTATAGCCAGCGTTCATCATCGGGGGACCAGCACCTCTCATGATGAGGCACCGATCATCGAGTTGGTTCGCCTCCGCGGAATCCCATCGACCAATCCCTTCCCGCGCGGCCTCACGATTTCGTGCTCGTTGCTGCCCTTCCGCATTCGTTGGCGGCAGTCGACCAGTGGGCGGATCGACGATCAGTGACGTTCGGCGATTACGCGCAAAATCAGCCTGACTGCGATCAAGGCCGAATTGCGTAAAGTCATAATGGACATCAGGAATCGTGCCCGGCGTCGTCTGTGCTGCCTCGCCCTGTGCTCGTCCTTGCTCTAGCGCCGCAACTTCTTCATCCGTGTAAAACGCAGATTCCACCCCATCCGGTCGTTCTAATGGAATATAAGTTTGATTTGACCAGAATCCCTGGAGGTCTGGATCCCCATCAGCCGTACGAGGCACGGTGTAATCATCGGTCCCAGGCTCCTGACCGATAACGGACGTTCCTGCCAACGACAGGACCATCACAGCTATGAGGGAGAATCGACACTCCCACCCTCCAGCGATGCGATTAGCCATCAGACAACTCCTGTTCATGATCCGGCCGAGTGCTCCATTCTAATGTTGTACGCATCGCATTACTGCGCCGACGCCAAGGCGTGCATCTCTAAAGCGGCCCCGAGTATTAAGGCACCGCCGCGATCATCCGCACCATTGACAGCGGTCCGATGAAGATAATGCTCAAGCGTCGTCCCCGATCCGGTACTGATACAGACATCCACGAGTGTCCCATCTTCCACCACGTGGCTCAGAATACCGCGCCATCCTCGCTCGATCACGGGGCCGTAACTCCTATCGAGCCAACCGAGCCGCACACCACGCGCCATCGCCGTCACTGTTAACGCCGTGACACTGGTTTCCCGATAACTCCCCTCCAAATCAACAACCTGCCGCCACAGACCGTCCGGCCCCTGAAAGGCTCGAAGACCAGCCATCTGTTGCTCGTAGATCTCTAAAACGTTCGCTCTCCCGGGATGCTCGTTTGGTAGCGCCGTCAGCAATTCAGCCAACCCAAGTGCCGCAAATCCATTCCCTCGCCCCCACGCTGTCGGCGCATCAGGAGCATGGTGCCAAAGACCATTCGACTGCTGGAGTAGTCCCGCGTACCGGTCGACCAATCGAACCGCCGCCGCCAAGCCATCCGTATCCCGGGCCAGGGACGAAGCAACCGTGCCAAGAAAAATATCGTCACTCCAGCCCGAGCCGTACACGGGTTGCCCAGGGGCCTCCTCTTGAACGGCCAACGACACCCCTTGAGCAGCTAATGATTGCGCCCGGGTTCCATCGACCTGGTCATTTTTTTGTAATTCGCTAAACACCATGGTCCCAGCAAGACTCGCAAAACTAATCCGTTCGCCAACGAGCGGTTGGTCACCGCTCAACCAGGGATCCACTTCTCGCAACACCTTCTCCATCAACGCCGGATCGCGAACGAGCGTGGCAAGCCGTAACGTATGTACCCATGCCACCGACGGGATATACGCCATACCGGGCGTGCCAGGGTACCGCTCCGCCAACAAGCGCGCGATTGCCAACGGCTCCCGCACAAGACGTCCTTGTAGCTGGTCTCGCAATGGTGACCGCTCGACCACACCCGAAAGAACAGAGGGCAATACCTGACTAATGGCACCGTCTGGCACCGTCACAACAATCGTCTGAACAATGCCCAAACCATTTCCATTGTCCGGGTCAGACAACGCATCCATGAGTGACCGGTGCGCCTTTGCCCCGGTTACGACATCAATTTCTGTCCCGCTTCGTAATTCAATCACGACATCCGGAGCCTGATACGTCACCCAACGCCACAGATAGCGGACCTCAGGCACAACCGGATCGTTATAGAAGCCATCTTCAGGCGGAAACGAAAAGGCCTGCCGCGTTCCTGGGTTCGCGAGTGGCAAGACACTGACCGACCACTCCGACCGAATCTTCGCGTCTGCCGCCGTCTTAAACCAACGTACGGCCTCTAGCGCCACGTCGCCACTTGCCCGGTCTCCATCGAGGCCGCCTACGAGCACCACCCGCCGCCGCGTATCGGCTGGCGAAACAGCACTGGTGTTCTCAAGCGTCAGGAGTCGGTCCATCTCATTCGTGAGACCCGCGGCACTCAGGACTGACGGCTCCCCTGTGAGTGTCGCAATGTCAGTCATCGCCGCAACGAGTTCAGCGTCTTGTGCAGTGACATTTACGTCCGTGCAGAACAGAGCCAGTACGATCACAGTCCACACACGAGAGGCAACGATCTTCGGTGTCATAGGCGTGATTCTAACGTCACGGCACAGTTTTGTACTGTCTCTGAAAGTGGATATCACTCGTTGCGTGGTCTCGGAACGGCGCCACCACGACCAGCAGTCCTGGTCACGCAGACCACACCAGCGTTTCCCGCTAAACCATCAGACGTCAATCAATCGGTCCAGTGGCCCCGTGCTGTCCCCGAACGTCTCAATCGGGATCCCAAGCTTCGCAAGGACCGTCACCCATAGATTTGCCAGCGGCGTATCCTGCGCATACCGCACGTACCGACCACCCGTGATGCCCGTCTTCTGACCGCCGACAAGCGCAATCGGAAGATCGTCGTAAAAATGCGTATTACTGTCACTAATGCCCGTGCCATACATCAGGAGCGTGTTATCGAGCATATTGCCATCACCCTCTGGCAATTGTTCAAGTTTGTTGACGAGATACGCGAACTGCTGAAAGTGATACTCATTAACCTTGTGCAGACGTGCCAATTTTGCTGGCGAGTCTTGGTGATGTGACAGTGGATGATGTGAATCCGGTACTCCAATCTCTGGGTACGCGCGACCACTAATCTCACGCGCCATCATAAATGTGGTGATGCGTGTGAGATCTGTCTGATACGCCAACGCCAATAAATCCATCATCAATTTGGCATGCTCTGCATAATCACTGGGCACGCCAACCGGCTGGTCAACGACCGGTAATTCACGCGCGCTCTGTTCTTCGGCCATCTGGATTCTTCGTTCAATGTCTCTCAGAGAATCCAGATACTCGTCGAGCTTCGCACGGTCACTCGTGCCAACCACCAATTCCAAATCTTGCAAGGCCCCATTTACACTATCCAAAATGCTACGGTCCCGTTGCATCCTGGCCTGCCGAACTTCGGGATCAGTGCTGCCACTCGTCCCAAACAGCATCTCAAACACCGCTCTGGGATCATTCTCCGTCGGCAGCGGTGTCGTTGGTGACCGCCAGGAAATCGTATTCGTATAGGCACACGTCGAGCCACCACAGGACCCCAACATCGAGTTCGGCTCAATCCCCAGTTCAAGAGACGCGATCTGTGTGTCTTTCGACAACTCACGCGCCGCGATCTGATCCATGGAGGTTTCCGCATAGACATCGGCACCGTTCGTGTGCTTGAACGGCACGCACGTCAAAAACGTACCAGCCGACCGTGCATGCGCGCCCCCACCCTTTACCAATAGCGAGGATTCTTGTTTCAATCCGCCGGTAATGAGGAGCTTGTCTTTGAAATTTTCGGCCGACTGAATGGTGGCCGGCAATTCATCCAATACACCTTCCTTCGCCGGCGCCCAATACGGCATCGACATCCCATTTGTCGGATAAAAGATTCCGAATCGCTTAATCGGCACCGCTGCCGTCTTACTCATCGCCGTCAGTGCCGGCACCATGCTGTCGAGTAAGGGCAATGCGATCGATGCACTGAGTCCACGTAACACCGTACGACGCGGCAAATGCATTTTGCTGATAAACATAGCTGTCTCCTTACCTACTCACCCAACTTCATTACTGTGAAACGTCAGCCACGACAACCTCATCACCTGGTGTCGGCATGCGCTGCCGTTGAAATGGATCACTGGCTACAACCCGATGAATGAGTGCTGACCATCGGTAATCCTCTGTCTCGAGTTCACGCGAAATCTTCCGGATCAATGGTGCGTCATAGTGCATCACGATCCGCCCGAGTGCATACTGCAACATTTTCTCAGTGACCGTCTTCATGAACTCACCATCACCTTCCCGGAGCAATGCCTCCCGAAATGCTTGCGGATCGCTGATCGTCTCGCCCGACAATTGAATATTTGAATCAATGCTGGCTCCGCCATCCGTATCCCGCCAACGGCCGATCGCATCGAAATGCTCCAATGCAAAACCGAGTGGATCCATGCGCCGATGACACGCAGCACACACGGGATTATTTCGATG
>Ga0315339_1003613_pt1 | contig 10748 bp, 4 predicted proteins | sample ASW17metaG_FD_204514 | JGI IMG/M metagenome (GOLD analysis project Ga0315339, IMG submission 204514) | Ammonia-oxidizing marine archaeal communities from Pacific Ocean, United States - ASW #17 | ecosystem: Environmental > Aquatic > Marine > Oceanic | place: USA: California | collected 2016-12-05
CGCCCCGCGGCGACCGGAGCCGCGACGTTCGACGCTGATGTGGGCCGGCCGACGCGTGCCGGAGGCGCGCCCGACCGCCCCGCCTCCGACCTCTTCTGCATCGACCTGTTCTCCACCGCTGCTGCGGCTGAAGCGACCGGAGTGGCGACACTAACCCGTCCGTGGTCACCGTTCGGTGTCACCGTCACAGCCGAGGGACGGCACCGGCACGAGCTGACCACCTGGATCGCAGGACTCCCGGATCCCGCGACGCTCGGCCCGTATACCACATACGTCGCCTGGGCGACTCCTTTGGTGCTGGATCCGGTGCTTCGCCTGGGCGAGGTGGGAAACGGCAGGAACGAGCTCGGCGAGGTGGCCTTCAACAAGTACCTCGTGCTCGTCACCGCGGAGGCTTCGGCCCAGGTGGCTGAACGCACCGGGCCACTCGTTCTGCGCGGACGTTCTCCGTCGAGCCGGATGGAGGCCCACGACCTCTTGGCGCTTGCGCCGGCAGCGGAATCAGGCAGCGCGAGTGGGGCGGGCCCAGCGGGCTCTACCTCTTGGCGGGTGCCGCCAACGTACGAGGGTGTGCCAATGCTGGCGGGCATAATGGAGGGAAGACCCCGTGCTTCCCCGCTCCTGCCGGGCGCGGAGGTCGATGCTCCCGAAGCGCTGCCTCGCCAGGTGGTCCGTCTTGCAGACGGAGGCACATTGGACCTGAGAGCCGGGTTCGTCCGGCGCGAGCTGGCGGGAAGGAGCCTAGTGATGCTCGCGTTCAACGGTCAGATCCCGGGCCCACTCATCGAGGTCGCTGAGAAGACGACGATCTTCGTCGACTTCACGAACGACACAGCACTGCCCACGGCGGTTCACTGGCATGGTGTTCGGCTGGACAACCGCTTCGACGGCGTTCCGGGTGTCACCCAGGAGCCGGTGCAACCGGGCGAGTCGTTTCGTTATCAGATCTATTTCCGCGACGCGGGCATCTACTGGTATCACCCCCATCATCGGGAGGACGTGCAGCAGGAGATGGGTCTTGCGGGCAATATCTTGGTGGAGCCGCTGGCCGACTCGTACTACAGCCCCGTGAATCGGGAGCAGGTCGTGATGCTGGACGACCTGCTGCTCGACGAGGCGGGTCTGGTCCCCTTCGGACGCGAGTCGTCCAACTACATGCTCATGGGCCGATTCGGGAACGTGCTCCTGGCGAACGGCGAGCCAGACTACTCCCTCGAGGTCGACGCCGGGGAAGTCGTGCGCTTCTTCTTCACCAATGTCTCGAATACCAGGACCTTCAACCTGTCGTTCAGGCCCGTTGCCGAGCCCGATGCCCCAGCACTGCCGGTGAAGGTGGTGGCTTCGGATGTGGGTAAGTTCGAGCGTGAGGTCATGGTGGAGAGCGTGGTGCTCGCGCCCGCTGAGCGCTATGTCGTGGAAGTCCTCTTCGAGCAGCCCGGAGCGTACGCGCTCACCAATCACGTGCAGGGCATCAACCATCGCATGGGACTCTTTCGGGAGGAGGTGCGTAGGCTCGGGACCGTCGATGTCTCCGGCGTGCACGAAGGAGAGGACCACGGCCACGAATTCAGAACGCTGCGTACCAACGACGACGTGCGGGCGGACATCGCCCCGTATCGCGGCGACTTCGATCGTGAGCCCGACCACGAGCTGGCGCTGACGCTGGAGGTCGACAGCCTGCCTTTGGCGATCGAGCAGTCGATGCTCTACGACTGGGTCTACTTCAACCCCGTCGAATGGACGGGCACGATGCCCGTGATGAACTGGGCGACCACCGCCTCCGAGATCGACTGGATCTTGCGCGATGGCAGCACCGGCGCGGAGAACGAGGAGATCGATTGGCGATTCCGGCTGGGCGACGTCGTAAAGATCCGCCTACACAACGACCGCGCCGCATTCCACTCCATGCAGCATCCGCTTCACATACACGGACAGCGGTTCCTCGTACTAGAGCAGAATGGCACGCCCAACGACAATCTGGTCTGGAAGGACACCGTGTTGTTGCCGGCAGGCTCAACGACGGACATCCTGTTGGAACTCTCGAATCCCGGTCGCTGGATGGTGCACTGCCACATCGCCGAACACCTCGAGTCCGGAATGAAGTTCGTCTTCGAAGTCCAAGGAAACTGACATGAAGGTACGATCCGTCACGCTTGCGATCGCCGCGGCCCTGACTTTCTCCGCGTCCCCTGCGACGGCGCAGGATTTCCGGGAGTTCATCGAGTTCATCGCGGTCGATGGCCCCGCGATCGCACTCACGCACGTCAAGGTGATCGATGGTACCGGTGCGCCGGCCATGGCCGACCAAACGGTACTGATCCAGGGTGACCGGATCACGGGGCTCGGCCCGAGCAGCACTGTGCGGATTCCGGCGGGATTCGACATCGTCGATTTGGCCGGACACACGCTGATCCCAGGCCTCATCGGCCTACACGACCACAGTTATTACACCGGCGGAAACGGACGCGCTGCCCAACTGTCGTTCTCCGGGTCGCGACTCTACCTCGCGTCTGGCGTGACCACCATTCGCACCACGGGCGCGCGATCGCCTTACGAAGAGCTCAACCTCAAGCGGGACATCGAAGCCGGGCGGGTGATCGGCCCGACGATCTTCGCGACCGGACCGTACCTGACCGGCGAACAAGGCTCGCGGACAATGACGCGCCTCGAGAGCGCCGATCAGGCGCGCAGGGTCGTGCGCTACTGGGCGGAGGAAGGCGTCAGTTGGTTCAAGGCCTACACGTGGATCTCGCGAGCCGAGTTGGGCGCCGCCATCGAGGAAGCCCACCGGCTGGGGGTCAAGGTGACGGCCCATCTGTGCTCCGTGGGATACCAAGAGGCTGTGGCGCTCGGCATCGACAACGTCGAGCACGGCCTGTTCGCCAACAGCGAGTATGCGCCCAACAAGCGCCCGGACGAGTGTCCACCTGGTTTCCGTGACTCGTATCCGGACCTCGACGTGAGTAGCCCCGAGGTACAGAGGACGTTCAGGGACATGATCGACGCCGGAGTGGCGATGACCTCGACGCTGGTGGTCTACGAGATCTCGGTGTCGGGTCGCCCGCCGATCGACGAGCGTGTATACGATGTGCTGGCCCCCGAAATCGCCGACGAGGTTCGGGAGATCGCGATCGCGCGGCGCGCCGGCCGCGGCGCCATCTCTCCGGCGATGCTCGCCAAAGCGATGGAATATGAGCGTGCCTTCGTAGCCGCAGGCGGCCTGCTCGGAGCGGGCGTGGACCCCACGGGGTACGGCGCCGCGCCTCCGGGACTGGGTGATCAGCGCAACTACGAACTGCTGCTGGAGGCGGGGTTCAGCACTCCAGAGGTCGTGCAGATCATGAGCGCCAACGGAGCCAAGGTGCTCGGGATCGATGCCGATGTAGGCACGATCGCAGCCGGCATGGTCGCCGACCTGGTCGTCATCGAGGGTGATCTCGAGGTGGTCGGCAACCTGCACGGAACCAAGATCGTGTTCCGGCACGGTGTCGGTTGGGACGCCGGCAAGCTCGTCGACTCGATTCGCGGCATCGTCGGGATCCGTTAACCGGTCTTGGCCTGCCGCGGCCGGCTTCCGAGGGTCCGACTACATCTTCGCCTGCGCGATCGGATCGCGCGTCCTGACCTTTCCAAGGCGTCCGCGGCGTCCGGCGCGGCTCTTCGCCTGGACCGAGGTCTTCCCGGACAGGAATCCACCTTGTTGGAACTCGCCCCCGATCTCGCGCGACAATTGGCTCCAGATCTCTTCCTTGCTCGGCCCGAATAGGCCTTTCAAGAAGCTCACTGGTGGTCCTCGACGGCCCGCGGCACGGATGTCACGACCCCGAAGCGAACCGATTCACCGGGGACGGGCCGAACGAGAGCCACGTACGCGGCGCGACCGTTTGCCCCACGCCGGGCTTGGACCAGTCGCACACCCCGCTCGCGAAGGTCGACCGCAACCGGTCCCATTCGGCTTCGCCGAACTCCACCTCGTAGTCCGCTGGGTCCAGCGGCTTGAGCTGACACTTGAGTACGTCGTTCGTCAGCGGTCCGCCGGCCACCATGCGGGGGCCGGCGTGCGGGGGATAGAGCGAGTTGCAAAGCCCCGTCGTGTTCTCGTACAGATTGTCCCGGTCGAAGATCTGAGGTTCGAGGACCTGGCCGCCGAATTCGTCCCAGCAGCTCTCCACGAGCAGGTGGGGCTTCGCGTTCACCATCTTCTTCGGGATCGGGTCTGTCGACTCGTCGAGTGCGAGGTTGCTCAGCCACTCGTCCATCAGCGCGAGGTTGCTCAACGCGAGCGACGGTCTGGCCCCGCGGCGCTGCAGCACGTAGTTGTCCGCATGGCCGTTGTCGCGTCTTAGGCGCTCCCGCATCACAAACGAGTAGTAACTCGTGTGGAAGTTGCCTGTTTGATCCAGATAGGAGCGTTCGTCGATGATCGGCGTCACACGTAGTCCGCCGGCCCCGCTTGTCACGCGCCCCGTCTCGTAGGCGATGCGCACCGCCTCCGGGTCGGCCTCTGCCCGCTCCGGCGTCCACTGGAAGTCGATGTCCCAGCCGCCGATTTGCTCGTTCAGGTCCACGAAGAGCGCCTTGTCGATCAGCCCTGCGTTCAGGGCGGCGAGACCGTACTGGACGCCGATGTTGTCATGCGGGCTCCTCGCGAATTCGACCGTGGGAGTCGGTGTGATCTCCTCGTATTTATGCATGCCGAAGACGTTGCGCATGCCGTCGTAAATCGAACATCGCACTCCAGAGGGATTCTCGATCCGGTCGTATCGGGCCTCGGCGGGGATCACCGCGGGGCAGTTGTCGGGCCCGATTCGGTTCGGTCTCGGCCCGAGCGAGTTCTCACACGTTCGCCACGTGGCCCAGGCGCCGATTACGCGCTTGGTCTCTTCGTCCAGGGGGCGGTCGTTCAGATATCGGCGTAGCAGGAGGCGGCAATCGGGCGTGTCGATGAAATACGTGACGGCGTCGGGAAAGGTTGCCGTCGGCATGATGCCGTTGATGATGCCTGGATACGCGCCGGCTATGAGCAGTTGCTGCATGGCGCCGCCCGATCCGCCCGACCCGATCGTATGCAGAGGTGGGCCGTAGACCTCCGCGAATCTCTCCTTGACCATCATCGCGGTCTCGGCCGAGAGCGGGTCATTGCAGCCTCCCTGTGCGTTCACATTGAGCGTGGAAGAGGCGACCGCGTATCCCGCCCCCAACATGTCTGCCCGCAGCACCCTGCCCGTCGACGTGCCCTGGAAGAATCCCGCCTCGCAGCCACCGCCGAACGTGTATACCAGCCGCCCGTTCCAGCCCGAAGGCGGGTTCCACGGATCCGGGCTCGAGCTTGCCTGGTCAGCCAGAACCGCGGTCTGGTAGATCGCGCGGTTGATCGTCCCTGTCTCCAGTCTGACCACGAACGGAACGCTCTTCCCTTCCGAGGTCATGGTGTGCGCGACGTCCGAGGGAACCGATGCGGGGTCGGCGAGCGGCTGGAAGTCTACGTCTTCGCCCGTCGGCCGGTAGACGTAGTCGATCCTCCTCTCCATCGAACAGTTCTCACCGTGCATGCCACCGTCGAGCGACTCTCCGTTGCCGATGGCGAAGCGACGCGGCGCGCCCCTCGATGGCGCCAGGTCCGAGAGGCAGAAGTAGGGATCGAGATGCTCCCCCGAGAAAATGGGCCCCTCGATCGCATAGTTCGTCACGGTGAGCGATGCCACGGGTTCTCCGTCGATCATCACCACGACTTCGTTCTCTCCGAGGCCGAGGCCTTTCAAGAGGGCTAGGGCCGCGTGCTGATCGTGACGTAGGCGATCCGGTGGCGCGGGCGCGATCACGGCGTCGGCTCGGCTGCCGTCGAGGGATAGGGAGATCGCGGCGAGGTCCGTTCCCGGAAGCGCTTCGATCCGGAGGAGCGTCTCACCTCCGCTCACGTAATCGGCTGGTGTCGGGACCGTGACGATGGTCACGAATGCGTCCGGCGCGTCCGGCGTCCTGCACGCGGCGGATCCGAGAAGGACGGCGGCGGCCGCCACCGACTCGAGCACGGGAAGGCTGAGCGCACGCGATAATCTCATGATCCGTATCTCCAGGATGCCAACCGAGTTGCCGACTGAGTTTTCCTACCGAGCTCCTCCGCGAACGGGGACCCGGATTTCGCCGTCCGGGTTTGCTCGGGTGTTCACTTGCAGGTAAACCTGCGAGGCCGCGAACGCGGTCCGGTCGACGGCCGCCATGGCCGCATGGCCGGACTGAGTCACGCGGCCGGAGGCCATGAGCCGGTGGATCACCGGCCCGGCGCCGTCCGGTGATCCGCGGTGCAGGTATACGCCCAGCACCTCCGGGCCCGTCGCTCCCGAGATTGCCAGGTCGAACCCCAACAGGCCAGTCGACCAGTCGAAGGTCAACTGGCCGGTGAGGCGGACCACACCCTCGGTCGAGATGCGCTGCTGCACCGGCGCAGGCGCAAGACCGTCCTCGAGTGCCGGCGCGAAGTCCGGCGGGCGGCGTGGTGCCACATCCTGTTCGTATGCGTAGGCCAGGGCCACCAGTCGCGCGTCGTCCAGCGGCAGCCCCATCAACTCCAGGCCTACCGGGATGCCGTCATCAGTGAAGCCGGCGGGCAAGCTCATTGCCGGAAAGCCGGAGGAGGCACTGAGCTGACAAGCCGAGCCTCGTTGAGGGTCGCCGATCCTGGCGGCTTTGCGTCGAATCGTAGGGTAGGCGAGCGCGTCCAGGTCCTGTTCCTCCATGGCGCGCCGCAGGCCCTCCTGTACCACGGACCGCCTTTGCAGCGCGGTGCGATACGCCTCGGAATCGCGACTCTCTACGCCATTCTGGCTCCGAAAGCGGGACTCGAGGGCGGCGTGATACTGGCCGCGCTCGAGCACGTCGCCGAGCGAACGCACGGGGGCGTCGGGCGTCGCGGCCAGGTAGTCGATCAGGTCGAACTTGAACTCGAAGCCGATCACGCTGGACCCTCTCGCCAACGAATCCACGTCGAGGTCGACGTCGACGACCGTCGCACCCAACTCACCCATTCGAGCTACGGCGGCCCGGACGATCCTACCGCTCTCCCGGTCCTCCGTGGCTTCACCGAACGAAGCGGTGAGTAAGCCGATCCGGGCTTCCCGCAGGGCTCCGGGATCGAGCGACTGCACGAACTGGGGAAGCTCGCGGCCCTCGAGCATTCGGGTTGCCGGATCCGCTGGGTCCGGGCCGATCGTCGCATCGAGTCCGATCGCGAGGTCGGTGACACTGCGGGCCAACGGCCCTCCTACGTCCTGCGTATGAGCCAGGGGAATGATGCCGTCGATGCTCGACAGCCCCTTGGTGGGTCGAAGGCCGAAGAGGTTGTTGTGCGCTGACGGGATCCGAATCGACCCGCAGGTATCGCTTCCCCAGCCGATCGCACCGAAGCTGGCGGCGATCGCGGTCCCGGTGCCGCCGCTGGAGCCACCGGGGTTCCGCGTCGGATCGTATGGATTCCGCGTCTGTCCGCCTAGGCCGCTTATCGAAGTAATGCCCAGGGCGAGCTCGTGCAGGTTGGACTTACCGAGTATCACCGCGCCGGCCTCGCGCAGCTTCCGGACTTGGAAGGCATCGTCCGGAGGGACCGAGGACGCGAGAGCAACCGAGCCGCCGGTCGTCGGCATGTCGAATGTGTCGTAGTTGTCCTTGAGGATGATCGGGATGCCGTGCAGCGGCCCGCGCACGTTGCCGCGGGAACGTTCGCGATCGAGCGCGCCGGCGTCTGCGTGTGCTCTCGGGTTCAACGAGATCAACGCGTTGAGGGCGGGGCCCCGTTGGTCGTAGGCATCGATTCGGGCGAGATAGGCTTCGACCAGTTGGACCGAGGTTACCCGGCCTGCCGTAAGCGCGGCCTGCAGTTCCTGGATCGTCGCCTCATACACCTCGATCTGTGCGGTGGCGGGTGCGACGAACAGCGCCCCGGCGAGCAAGCTCAGCCCCAAGGCATGGGCCAGGCTACGGGCTGAAAGCAGGCGAAGCGTCTGTCTACTCATATTGATCACGGGTCGTGGGTGGGCCACGAGAGATATCACGGTGCGTCGTAAGTCAGCAGGTCGAACATGCGGGGAAGAATTGAGCCGCGCGAGTAGCTTTCGCGCTTTGAAGGGCGCGGCCGTGTTGATAATCGGCGTGGTTGGCCGATCGCTCACACTTCCCATGGCGGAGCCATAACCCTAATTGCTGGCGGCATCAGCTTGATGAGACCGAAGGGTCGTTCGTGCGCCGGGCTCTGCATTCAACTCGCTGTCTACGCCGTCATCGCCGGAGGCCTGGCTGCCCTCACACCGTCTCATTCCGCAGCTCAAGAGGGAGCGGATCCGCCGGCTACGGATCGGCTGATCTACCGGTCGTCCAGCGACGACACCTTCCAAGACGAGATCGAAGGGATCGCGTCGATTCTCGGCATTGGCTTCGCTCGTTATGCGACCCTGGTCGGCTTCACGCAGTTCCTCGCGATCCGGACGCTCGAGCCTCACCGAACTCGGCGAGTGATTCCTGCCATGCTCCCTCCCCTAGAATCACATTGCGACTATATGGGTGCTGCATGGCGGGCTCAAGAAGAAAGGGAAGGAGCCGAGGGCCGGGGCCGAGAGGTGTCCGCCGCCACCGACCTCCCCTACGTTGCAAGCCCTATGCGAAATACGGTCCCTCTCGCTGTCGTGGCGGGGATTCTCGCCGCCTCGTCGGTGAACGCCCAGTTGCCTCGCTACGGCCTCTCGACCCGGGTAGAGTTGCACTTGCTTCCGGCGGTCACGAGCGGACCGCTCGATCCGACCTGGCATCCCGATGGCTCGGCTCTCGCATACTCGATGCGCGGCGATATCTGGATCCAAGAGATCCGAACGGACCATGCTCGAGCCATCACCGAGGGCCCGGCGTACCACTTCGAGCCGGCGTGGAGTCCCGACGGAGAATGGCTCGCGCTCGCTGTGGACACGGACGGCGAGCTGGATATTGCCGTAGTCCGATCCGACGGAACCGGGTTCAGGCGCTTGACGTCCGGTGGCGGCGTGGATGTTCAACCCGCCTGGACCGCGGATGGGCGGGGCATCGTGTTCGCATCGGCACGAGGGAGTAGCTTCGACATCATCCGGGCCGAGGTGGCAACCGGCTCCGTCGAGACCCTCGTCGGTGGACCGGGGAATCAATTTCAGCCGGCTCCGTCGCCCGACGGTTCGATGCTCGCGTTTGTCGCGAGCGTGCGAGGACGCTTGGGAAGCGGAGGGATTTGGACGATACCGATGGAGGGTGGCGAGCCCACCCTGGTCCACTATGAAGAGACGAGCTATCGAGCCGCTCCCACGTGGACGCCCGACGGTTCCACCCTGGTATTCGCTTCCGACGCCGCAGGCTCCTACGACCTGGCGACGGTCCCGTCGACAGGGGGCAACCGAGTACGCCTGACCGCGCAGCCGCTCGACGAGTTCGCCCCGGCGGTGAGCCCGGACGGCAGGTTGTTGGCATTCGTCGGGAATCAGGATGGGCCGACTGCCCTCTGGGTGACGTCCCGCTTCGGCGGAGGAAACGAGGCGTGGCGACCCATCGCGCCGACGCGACTGTCGCCATTGTACGAGACCGCCACCCTGCGCGGACGCGTTCGCGGACCCGACGGGGCGACGGTTCCTGCTCGCATCCAGATCCTGGCATCAGACGGACGTGGCTATGTGCCGGCTCAAGCGTTTCACAGGGTGAGCCCGGCCAGCGAGATCCACTACTTCCACTCGGACGGTGAGTTCGAGGTGGTGGTCCCGGTCGGTGACGTGAGGGTCGAGGCATTGAGGGGCTTCGAGTGGATTCCGGCTGACGAGACGGTACGAGCGGTGGCTGGTCGGACGACGACAGTCGATCTCCGCCTGGAACGACTCTCCGATCCTGGTCAGTCGGATTGGGTTTCGGGCGATACGCATGTGCACGACCTGCACGAGGGGCGCTACGGGCTGACCCAGCGGGAGTTCTTGGCCTGGCTCACGGCGGACGATCTGCACGTGACCAATGATCTGATCCATATGGACGGGACCAAGATCATGGGAAGGTGGAGCGACCTGACGGGTGAGAACTACATCGGATCGAGCGACGACTACATCCTGCGCTACACGCAGGAGTTTCGCGGCTCGTTCGGCCACGTAGGGCTGCTCGGGGTGAACGAGTTCATCATGCCGCTCATCGGTGGCACCTCCTCTTCGCCCTATCCGGCGGACGGCTTGAAGCTGATGTATCTGGACAGCGTGCGTGCCCTAGGAGGCATCGGCGGCTTCATGCACCCCTACACGCCCGACAGCCTGAGTGCCAGCACGCCGGAACGCGCCGCCCAGTCCGACATCCCCATCCACGCGATCCTGGGTCGGGGCGACTTCTACGATATCGTCTCCATCGCGTCGGACGAGCTGGCGAGCGCCGAGATGTACTACCACATGCTCAACGTGGGCGTCCGGCTACCGGCCACTGGTGGTACCGACAACTTCTCGAACGTCTGGCGGGATCCCTCGGGTGGAACGGCACGTACCTATGCCCGATTGGACGGTCCGATCAGTTGGCCCGCCTGGATCGATGCGGTCAGGGCTGGACGCACGGTCGCGACGAACGGGCCGCTCCTGTTCGCCGAAGTGGACGGGCGGGAGCCCGGCTCGGAGCTCGGTGGCCGTAGCCGCGTGACCGTGGATGTGGAGCTGGCGACGATCGCGCCGGTCGACGTGATCGAGATCATCGTCGACGGGGAGGTCGCGCGCGCGATC
>Ga0315339_1003614_pt1 | contig 10743 bp, 10 predicted proteins | sample ASW17metaG_FD_204514 | JGI IMG/M metagenome (GOLD analysis project Ga0315339, IMG submission 204514) | Ammonia-oxidizing marine archaeal communities from Pacific Ocean, United States - ASW #17 | ecosystem: Environmental > Aquatic > Marine > Oceanic | place: USA: California | collected 2016-12-05
TTTCCAACCGATTTGGATTGACCAGGGTAAGACTGGCGACTCGCTGCTCTGTTATATCCATCAGCGGCAAGATTTCACTGGCAAGCCCAGCTGCAAAATGGGCGCGCGTGATACCCAGGTGATCTAGAACAGCCGCTATCCGACGGTGCGGCGGCATCAGTTCCCCTCGACGGTTAAGCACTCGAATAAGTCGATTTCTGCTTCTTCTGTTTGAGCAACTGCGTCATAACGCGCTGCCGCAATATCGACACAGGTCTCGATGTCTTCCTCTAATAGATACTTTTGCGAGACCAATTTCTGGGCGACCTCTCTAATGTTATTCAGATAGTCTTCGCGCCCTAGATAGCGTTCGCAGACAGCTTTCCGGGGGTCTTTGCGAGCCGACGCTCCGAATGGAAATGCGATGCTGGAGCCCAGGTACTCGAGAATCTGACCTGCGCCACCTGAATCAGAGCGCCTTAGATTGAACCCAGTATGCGTCGCAATCGGGACAGTCACATCGGGCATTGGAATGCCGCCGATCTCGTTGCCCTCACTGTCGAGTGCAGAGACAAGACAAGGATAAGGCTCACCCGCGGGTTCAGCAGGGAAATCTCCAATACCCTGGGCCGAACGTGGCCCCAGATCGAGTGGCCACAGCACAGGCAGCCGCGCCTGGTCCGGCTGTCCAATCGGGATGGATAACAGTGACCGCAGAACCTCGGCACGGTCTGTGCCCGTCTGGTCGCGCAGTCGGGGGAACGCGCTAGCGGGTGGTTCCACACCGGTCATGACCCACGACATGAAATGGGTGAGCAGAGCCCGGAACAACGGTCGGTAATCAATGACATTAAACCAATTCGTCCCATGGCTCCCGAACATACTCTGGTTGGTAAAGGGCAAGTCACCCGGTCCGTGCTGTGTGCTTGAAAACAGGTAACGTCGCACCTCGGCGGGGAGCTCGATATCCTGGCCAGACACGACGCTTAGGTGTGTCAAGGAGGCATCGCCTCGCCAATATTCGGACGATGTATCGGTATACATAATTTTAGGTAGAACCTTCCGCTCGCGCAGACTATCCAGCAACCCAGCAGTCTGACCAGTCTGTGGATCGGTCTGCGGTTCATCCGCAAACGGGAACAAATGTCCAAAGCCAGGAGTAGGCTGTACTGATGGCTGTCCGTAACGATGGTTGAACTCGCCGCGTCGTGCCCCCGCGACGTGAGGAAACATGCCATCAAAAACCTGTCGATCCGCCTCATCAATATTTAAACCAAGGTGCATCAACGTGCGCAGGAACCGACCGCACTGTGACACACCGTGCGCAATCGTATGTGTCACTACATCATGAGTAGGTGAATCGGAATCATACCGGGCGAACGAGCCAAAATCGCGAAACGCTAACAGGCCTGACCCGACGACAGGGCACTGGCTGGGCGTGTAGAACAGGTCATAGATTCGGCCGGCCTCAAATCCACCATCCAAGTTGACCTGAGTTGCCGGGCTGCTGTCGTCAGCTGCCAGGAAACACCATCGGGATCTTTCGATAGGCTCAGGTTCGTCCCAGAGATAGTCCCGAACCATCAAGCGGGCGGACGGATCGTCTGACTGGAACGGGGGGATTGGGGTGTGATTGCCGACAGCTCCCACGTGCTGGTCGGTCAGTTCAAACACGTCAGTCTGCACGTCAGGCTGGATTCGAAGCTGCATCTCGCTGGGCGCACCTAGTCTGGACGGTGAAACCATAGGTGCTCGGAGTCCCAAACGATGGGAACATCTGGGTACATCCCATTGCCAGCCAACAAAAGCGATAGACCAGCCATGGCGCATCAGAAAACCATCTCCAGGCTCGATGACATCTGAAGGAATCTGATCAAAAGGTGCTCGATTAAAAGAATTCAGTGCGAGCGGGTGACCGCGATTCGGCGCTTCAAGCAGCAGTGCCCCGTTAGCCTTGGCCTTGTTCACAGGCAGCAGCAGGGTCACGTCTCCATCGAAACAGACCTGGCCATTTTCATTGGTCTCAGCAAGATGCAGGTCCGTAATGCCGTGGTTGGCTGGGTGACTGGGGTCAACAGCATAGCGCGCGACAGCATCGATACGCTGGTAGGCACCAGTCTCGCCGAATGTCGCACCGTCCAAATATGGCTCACTTCGCACCAAGTCAAACCCAATTACCGGCATGGTCGGTCCTTTATCTCACCATCTGCGCCAGTCACTGAATAGCGTCGACAGTCTATTGCGCTCCAACAATCGTTTGAATCAACAGGGTAGTTCAAGTTGCCGCAAGACGGCAAGTACGACCGATGATTTAGGAGGGTATCCAAAAAAAGCAGGAAAAATTTGTAGCATCTACCTCTACGATCACTACGCCGTCCACGATCCGGATAAACGGTAAATTAGTCAGTCGGATGTTGCGAGCGCTCCCCAAACTTTGACACGGTGGGGTTGAATCAGAAAAAGCGCTCGCGATTCAGGTACCGAACGTCCATTCCAGCGTTTCTCCATGTGGACACCGTACTTGTCGATAAACCGGGCGCCGACCCGACTACGATCGGATTCGCTGGAAAGAAACGTCACGCTCCCCTGCACGATGATGCACGCAATACTGCCGCCACTTCCCGTCTCAATAACAAAACCGACGCGCGGGTCTCGACGCATGTTCCTAACCTTCATGTCATCAGCTTGACTCACCAGTGCAAACCCGTCGCTGTCATGAATAAACCACATGGGCATAGCGAGTGGACTACCGTCCGGATTCGACGTGGCCAACACACCAATTTCTTTCCCGGTTAGGTAATCCTGAACAAGCTTCGAAGCGAACTCGGTTTCCTTCATCGCTGTCTCCCTATAGATCAATCGGTGGAGAACCCAGCATCTTTCGGGACATCATCTTCAGGCCAACTGTGTTGCCACATGTGATGCTCGTAGACTTTTTCTCCGCGAAGGTAAAACAGTTCCGCCCCGCGTTCGAGAATACACTTGCCGCTCTCTGGGTGGGTGTAACGGCTTTCCCAGGTACCGGCGATGCAGTTACCGTGGTGACCACGGTAGGTCTTGGTTATCGATAGGTCATGCGCATACTCGAACCAGCGACTCGGCCAGTTCCGCAGGCGCTCACCCGTGTGTGATTGCCCCTGACCATAGTAGACCACGGCATCTTCCGTATAACCCGCCGCCGCCATTGCGCCATCGCGGGCTTGCCAAATCTTCTCTACTTCGCGGATGAAGGCTACTGGATCGACCGACAGTAAAGGGCCTTCGTTGTTGTCATCGGATCGTTTCATATCGCTATCTTAAACCCAAACCACAAACAAACTATTAATTTCTAGATGCCCTTTGCACAATCAGTCGATTGATTCGTGATGTACTGCGGCACAGTCGACGAGAGTATCAGCCCCTTCTTCCAGCCTTCACTGCAACCGGGTGCAGACTAGCCTTAGCGCTAGGACGCATATCCATCCGAGCGAACCACGCACTGATATTCCCCAGGCCAGGATCTACACTCTGGCCAACCCCGGCAACAAAGTCTGTGCAGCAGTAGAGTACAAGGTCGGCAATCGTGAGGCGATCACCACATACGTATTCCCTACCTTCCATCAGCACATCCAACCAGGCGAGACCGTCCTGGGCAGTTGCTTTCAAACCATCGGCGGCCTCCGGCAGACAGCGCATCCGGTCTTTGAACCGTTCCAGCCCTTCGGAGTAACGGAATCCGTTGTACATGTTTTCCGTAATTTTCTGTTCAATTCGACGTGTCCACATTCGCGTTTCCGCCCTCTCCTGGGCAGTGGCACCTATCAAGGCAGGGCTGGGATGTACTTCCTCCAAGTACTCGCAAATCACTACCGTCTCTGCCAAAACCGAGCCATCATCGAGCTCCAGGGCCGGCATCTGTCCACCGGGATTCTTGTCTGTATACGGAGATTTGCGGTTCTCTGCGCCCAGGATATCGTGTTCAAGCCCTTCCAACTCGATCCCCTTTTCGATCATGAACATGCGTACCATACGTGGATTGGGACCCATCGAATTAAGTAGCTTCATTTATTCCCTCCCTTTGGGCATACCGAGTCTTACAGCGACACTACCTAAGTGTCTGTAGAAAGTATAGACGGGGGTGGGCTGCCCGACTCACAACGTTACCGGTACCTGCCAGAAGCTGTCTATATGAGCCACCTTCAGTCGAGTTTACTTCAGGCTAAACTAAGGGGATTGTGTTGAACCATAATAGTGACACTAGGATCTTTGCCGAAACAGGTAACCCGCTATTGAAACACTCTATTCTTAGAACTATTGCAATCGGCCTTAGTTTATTCACTTTCACATCGGCTCAAGCCAGCGAAGGAACCGTCACTTTTGAAGTTCTCACGCCAGAGACTGCACTGCAAGCGGCTCGAGCAGCACTGGAGAACTGCAGGGCATCGGGTTATCAGGTAGCCGTCGCGGTCGTAGACCGTTTCGGCGGTATCCAGGTGGTATTGCGTGATCAGCTTGCCGCACCACGTACTGTGGATACAGCGGTTGGGAAAGCCCGGACTGCAGCTGGCTTCAGGACGAACACGACTGACATGGTGTCAGTTACTGCCGAAGGAACACCCCAAGCCGAAATTCGCAACCTGCCCGGTGTCATCGTAATCGGAGGTGGCATGTTCATCGAAGCAGCGGGTTCTCTGGTCGGCGGAATTGGCGTATCAGGCGCACCCGGACCACATCTCGATGATATTTGCGCACAGACCGGAATTGACAATATAGAAGACCTTTTGGAATTTTAAACTGAGCTGGGGACAACCTCTTTAGTCTCATAACACGAAGGTCGGCTGCATCTAATACCCATCAACCGGCCTTTTCAACGTGACTGCTTAACGTGATTGAGGATTGTCTGCGCAGCGTTATGACCCGGGATGCCGCTCACCGTTCCACCAGGCCAAGTGCCTGAACCACATAGATACAAACCTTTGGTTGGAGTCTTGTAATCCGAACAATCTGCCAATGGACGTAACCCAAACATTTGGGTGGGCATCATCTCCAGATGCATGATGTTACCGTCACGCAGACCAAACTCGTTCTCTAAATCCAAAGGACTGAGCGCGCGATAGTCTATTATCCTATCTTTAATGTCAGGTATTGATCGGCTGATAATCTCTATACAACGAGAAGCCATTTCCCCTCGTTCGACCTCCCAACTCCCTTGAGTCAGCTCAACAGGGGCGTGCCAAACATTACAACTCATGATGTGTTTGCCCTCTGGAGCCATATCGGGACTGGTCAACGACGGGATCAGTCCGAGGATGATAGGCTCTTCTGACGGTCGACCATACTTAGCATCATCGTATGCACGCTCCATGTAATCCAGGCTTGGAGCCAACCTAAACTGGCAACTCGCGTAAGCCCGTTCAAGCCCGGTGGGAGCTGCCGTGAACGTTGGTACTCCGTCTAGAGCCAGCGCTAACTTGAAGACCGAGCCTCGTTGGGGCAGTTGGTGCACATTCTGCTTAAACCGCGGCTCTTGCAGTGGATCCGACAAAAGATCTACAAGTGTGGTCCTTGGATGTAGATTGGAAGCTACAGTTGTCGCCTGGATAAATTCACCGTTATCCAGTTCTACACCTTCTATCCCAGTCATGCCGGCAGCAATTTGCTTAACACCTGCACCGACACGTATTGTTCCACCCGACGCTTCAATACTTTTCTGCATAGCCCGGGTAACCGCACCCATGCCACCGATTGGCAGCCCAGTAGACCCTCTCAAATACTGCCTGCGCGGGTCGTGTCCCGCACCAATACTTGAAGACGCAAGTGACAACGGCCGCATAAGCAGTATGTATGCGGTCCCAGGCGTGTAGGGACCGACCAGATTTGAGGTTGCACTGATGGCCGCAATGACCGATTTAAGCTCTTCGGATTCAAACCAATCGTCTAATAAATCTTTTAAGCTACCAAGAATAATCTTTGAAAATGCTTGCTCGTCTTCCGATGTTTCTAGTCGTTGGGCAAGTTCCTTAATCGTAGGTGGTGGTTTAAACAGCGACACCCCTGTTTTTCTAGCGAAGTCATTCAAATATTCAAAAAAATTTGCATAGGCCGTTACATCTTTTACAGAAAATTTTCCAATTTCCTCGGCTGTCTGTTGTGGGTCTCTCCAGGCGACCATAGCGCGGCCATCGGGGAACGGTACAACCAAAGAGGGATCGGGCGACCTAAACTCAAGCCCGAATTTCTTCAACTCGAGATCAGACACGACTTTCGGCTCTAGCGAGCCTGGAGAGTTCGGCATAGACGCCGTAAATCCGGGCATGAATTCGTATTCTGTACATAACCCACCAACACGATCGCGTCGTTCTAGAACGAGCACCTTTAGCCCTGCTCGAGCAAGATACCCAGCGCAGGTTAAGCCGTTGTGACCGGCCCCAATAACAACGACATCATATTTATTGGTCATAGCCAATTTATGGAACTATGTTTTCCGAAGGTAGCGGCGACCTCCCGCGAACCATGTCTGCAATTTTTTCAGCAAGCATTATCGTAGGCGCGTTGGTATTACCGGTCGTGATGTGCGGCATGATTGATGCGTCGACCACCCGAAGTTGATCAACTCCATGAACTTTGCCTTGGTCGTCTACCACGGATTCTGTGTCTGATCCCATTTTGCACGTCCCACAGGGATGTTTGGTAGACCGTAGCGTATTCTTGATGAAATGATCGAACTGGTTCGCATCTGTAACCGATTCGCCAGGAGCCAGCTCTTTCCCGAGGTAAGACCCAAAAGCAGCAGTGTTAAAGATTTCACGAGTTTTTTCTATTCCTGCACGCAATGCTGTGTAATCCTGTTGGGCCTCCAGGTAATTAAAGACTATCGAAGGCGGCGTGTCTGGGTCTTTGCTTTTTAGTTTGATATGTCCACGACTATTTGAACGGAGGTAACTCAGCGCAACCTGAAAACCATGATCTTGTTCCGGCGCTTTTCCGTCTTCATCAACTAGAAGCGGCATAAAAAGCAGTTGTAGATCTGGGTGAGTGAGGCCTTGTTTTGACTTAATGTATCCTGCAATCTCAAAATGATTTGTAGCACCCAATCCTCTATTTGTGGCTAACCATTGAAGACCGATCAGCGCCTTTCTATGCAGCTTCAGGGCACTCGTTGTGGTTATCGGCTGAAGTGACTCGTATCTGACGTTAACATTTATATGGTCTTGTAAATTTTTTCCAACACCGGGCAAATCGTGGATCATCTCTATATCGAGTTGATTCACGTGCTGGGCAGGGCCAATTCCGGAAAGCATTAAGAGTTTCGGGGAATTGATTGAGCCGGCGCACAAAATGGTTTCTCGAATCGAACGAATGAACTGAATGCTGCCATTTATTCTCAGTTCCACACCCTGCGCACATTTACCCTTCATCGACACTCTTATAATCGTAGAGCCGCAAGCAATGGTTAGATTGTTTCGTTGCCGAACTGGCTCGAGGTAAGCGGTTGAACCACTTTCTCTCGCACCATCTCGAATCATCTGATCCATCAATCCGAACCCTTCCTGTTGTTCACCATTAGTATCCCTATTCCAGGGATACCCGGCTTCAGAACTGGCATGAGCAAACACCTCACACAAAGGATTCGAAAAATGTGGGGCAATTACTGAAACCGGACCACTTCCCCCTCTAAATTCACTGGCGCCGCCACTAAATGTTTCGAGTTTCTTAAAATACGGCAGGCAATTCTTGTAAGACCAGTTCTTGAATCCAGTTGCCTTGGCCCAGCAGTCAAAATCAAGTCGATGCCCTCGTACAAAGCACATCGCGTTGATTGAAGACGATCCACCCAAGACTCTTCCACGGGGGCAAGACAGCTGTCGATTTTCTAGATAGGGCTCAGGGTCACCAATGTAGTTCCAATCATATTTCCAGCTATTCATTGCATGGGCGAATGCCGAAGGCATCTTGAGAAACACACTTCTATCTTCCGGACCCGCTTCAACAAGCAGCACAGAAATCTCGGAGTCTTCGGACAGTCGATTTGCGAGTACACAGCCAGCTGAACCTGCACCCACAACGATGTAATCATAGGTTTTCTTAGGGATGACCATGGAATGGGGTTCGTTTTGGATTTGTGCGCACGCACATACTTGAAGCACACAGAACTACTTGTACTGTATAGAGACTATGTACTTGATTCAAAGAAGGTCTAATCCTGTAATGGCTCCAAACACAGCGGCACAAAGCTTAGTTATGTCGTGATTACAGAGCTTTTACGTGCAGAATACAGCCTTAAATTGCATTCTCTAACTCTCTCCGGCGCCTGATCGTTCCCCTCCGCCCCAGCAACCTCTCTCCACAACCACTGACTTTACGGCCCGATCGCCTCGAGGGATTTGGCCAGGGCTGCCACCCGCTCGGCGCGATAGGGGGTACGCAGGGTCAAAATCACCTGATCCACGCCCGCCGCGAAGAGTGCGGCTGCGCTGTCCGCAACTTCGGCCGGGTCCTGATCTGCCGTCGATTCGATCTGCACTGAGCGCATAATCAGAGAGGAGTCTCGACCCACCGCTTCACAATGGGCCAACAGAATCTCATTTTTTTTGTGAAATACCTCTGGTGTCGCGAAAGGAAGATTCCAGTGCTGTGCAAATCTGGCAGCAATCCGCAGGGTTCGTTTCTCGCCGCCCCCGCCAATCACAATAGGCGGCCTGGGCTGCTGGGGGCCCTTCGGCTCGCAGCGGGCTTGCTCCAATTGAAAATATTTCCCCTGGAATGTCGTGATTTCATGAACGAGCAGACTGTCAATCACCTCCACAGCCTCTTCGAAGCGGTCCATGCGTTGCCCCATGGGAAGCAGGTCAATGCCGTAAGCTTTGGTCTCCTGTTCATTCCAGCCGGCGCCCAAGCCTAATTCCAAGCGGCCACCAGAAACAATATCGAGCGAAGCGGCCATATTGGCGACCAACGCGGGGTGGCGATAAGGCACCCCATTCACCATGCAGCCGATCCGAATGCGGGACGTCGCCTGAGCCAGGGCCGACAGGGTAACCCAAGCCTCCAGACAGGGGCCGTTCTTATCCCCTTGAAGCGGGTAGAAATGGTCAAAGTTCCAGGCCGTTTCAAAGAGTTCGACCTCGTCAGCGGCCCGCCAGACATCCAACATATCCCCCCAACTGGTATGCTGAGGTGCCGTCTTAATCCCAAATCGCATGGACCTCCCCCTCTTAATGGTTCTAAGTCTCCAACAATCCTAGCTGCCGACTACGGCTGCTGTCTGTAAGTACCTTAGCCCGGTATAAACAGCATAATCACCTTTTGCCGGGGTTCATAGTATTCATTTATAGTCTTCCGATTTTCAGGGCCAGCAACTCTTGGTGTGTTCACCACGCTTTCATCAGCAACATGGGGGCTCTCCGTCATCACTTTAGGCCACACAAAATACCGCGGCGTCCACGCTATCCCTGCTCTTTCAACTGCTGTAGCCCAAACTTTGTTTACAGACTGTATGCGTCTAGCTTTGCTTTTACTTATGGGTCTGGAATGTCTGACCACACAGTAAGACATTATCAGAACTCCTAATTCGTGATTTGCACGAATGACCAATTCCGCGACCGTGTTAGATTTATCGCTTCCTAACTTCACCGCCTGTAATCATGCTCACCGATCAAGCACGTGGCTTTTTGAACAATCATCGGGTCGCCAGATTCGCAACCGCAGAACCCGGCGGTCAGCCGCACGTCGTGCCGATCTGCTACGCGGTATCCGATAACTCGGTGTATTTCACGATCGACGAGAAACCGAAGCGGCTGACAAACAAGCCGCTCAAGCGAATTAGGAATCTACAAAACAATCCACACGTTGCGCTAGTGGTCGACCGTTATGAAGAGGACTGGGCTCGACTCGGCTGGGTGATGGTACAGGGCGAAGCCGCTTTACTGGACCACGGTGAAGAGCACACAAAAGCTCAGGGACTATTAAAGGCTCGCTATCCTCAGTTACACGGAATGCAGATCAGCGACCTGCCTGTGATTGCTGTCCGGATAAAGCACGTGGTCAGTTGGGGTAACCTGGGTACAGCCAGTTAATAATGTACTGCACTGCTTCTACTGAATTGACTACCTTCTTGGCAACATCAAGGCGTTTCTACAAAAATGTTTGTGGATAATTTGGATTCTGCAGAATCTCTACGCTTACTAGCGCAATGAACAACAAACACCTCACCATCTATTGGGGAGAAGAACTTGGACGGTATGGTTTCGGTGAGGAACACCCCCTTAGGCAGGATCGCCTCGCTGCATTTCGCGTTGCGGCCATCTCCGCAGGAATTGATCGAAGCGTGGAAATCGCAGCTCCTATGGCGTGTAACGTTACCGACCTTATTTTGTTTCATGAGCCGGCGTATGTTCAGCGCGTAGAGGAGCAGTCGACTATCGGCAGAGGGTATCTCGACTGTGGTGATACCCCTGCGTATCCAGGAATTTACGATGCTGGTCGGTTTGTCGTTGGAACAGGATTAGCTGCGATCAGTCGAATTATGGAACATAACTGGCACCGCGCATTTGTACCCATTGGCGGACTTCACCATGCTCGGCGGGATGGCGCTGCTGGGTTCAGCGTATTCAACGATTGTGGAATCATAATCGAGGCACTGCGACACCGTTTTGGAATTGCTCGTGTCGCGTACGTTGATATTGATGCCCACCATGGTGACGGCGTCTACTATGCGTTCGAAGAAGACCCTGACCTCGCTATCGCTGACATTCATGAGGACGGTCGTTATCTCTATCCGGGAAC
>Ga0315339_1003615_pt1 | contig 10742 bp, 18 predicted proteins | sample ASW17metaG_FD_204514 | JGI IMG/M metagenome (GOLD analysis project Ga0315339, IMG submission 204514) | Ammonia-oxidizing marine archaeal communities from Pacific Ocean, United States - ASW #17 | ecosystem: Environmental > Aquatic > Marine > Oceanic | place: USA: California | collected 2016-12-05
GGCGTCCTTGACTGTCCGCAGCGGGCCGCATAGCCCAAAAAGAAAAGCCCCAGATACCGCAATGATATCAGGGGCTTGAAGTGGTAGCGGGGGGCGGACTCGAACCGCCGACCTCCGGATTATGATTACACGACAGGTCATTGCTGGATGCTGCTGCTTGGCCCGCAAAGCCATGCAAATCAAGGGTTTTGAGCGTGTCTGGCGCGGTACGGCGCCGTTCCGATGCGGCTAGGGCGCTCGCAAAATCTGTGCGCGATTACACAGGAATTACACCATTCAATGTACCGTCCCGACCGGCTCCCGATCTTGCAACTCCCGCACCGCCTTCAACACCCGAAGCCAACGGTGGGGTCTTCTGTCAGATGGTTCGGAGGGTTTCACTAAGACGGATTATTTGACCTTCACATCGTCCTTGAAAGTTCCTGTGTATTTCTCATACACAGTTCCGTCGTCGAAGTAACCGACCCAAGGACCGTCTTTCTTCCCGTCCCTCCAGGTTCCTTTCCACCACAACTGTCCGTTGCCGTGATACAAGACCCAAGGACCGTCTTCCTTCCCGTCCTTGTAGGTTCCTTTGGAAATTAACTGTCCGTCGTCCTGATAATTGACCCAAGGACCGTCTCTCTTCCCGTCCTTGTAGTTTACTTTCTCCTGTAACTGTCCGTTGTCGTGATAACTGACCCCAGGACCGTCTCTCCAGTCGTCCTTGAAGGTTCCTTTCTCCCGTAACTGTCCGTTGTCGTAATAACTGACCCAAGGACCGTCCGACTTCCCGTCCTTGTAGGTTGCTTTTATCGATAACTGTCCGTTGTCGTGATACCAGACCCAAGGACCGTCTTCCTTCCCGTCCTTGTAGGTTCCTTTGTCCCATAACTGTCCGTTGTCGTGATTACGGATCCATGGACCCTCTTGTTTTCCGTCCCTCCAGGTTCCTTTGTATGATAACTGACCGTTGTCGTGATAACTGACCCAAGGACCGACTTTCTCCCCGTTCTTCAATGACCCCTGTTCCTTCCCCGTCACCTTTCCAGTGAAGGGAACATCGGTGAACTTCTTGTAAAAGAGACGTTCCCGTTCGACCAAGTCGTCCCAATCACATATCTCAGTCATCTGTCCATCCTACCAATGAGGAGGGTTCACCAAGACGGGTTAATCGACCTTCACACCGTCCTTGTAGGTTCCTGTTAAATACTCATTCACAGTTCCGTATTCGTCATAACCGACCCAAGGACCGTCTAACTTCCTGTCCTTGAAGGTTCCTTTGGACCATAACTGTCCGTTTTTCCAGTAACTGACCCAAGGACCGTCCTTTTCCCCGTCCTTGTAGGTACCTTTTTCGTGTATCCGACCGTTGTCCCAGTAACTGACCCAAGGACCGTCTTCCTTCCCGTCCTTGAAGGTTCCTTTGGACCATAACTGTCCGTCGGCGCGATAACGGACCCAAGGACCGGTTTGCTTCCCGTCCTTGATTGACCCCTGACTCTTACCCGTCACCTTTCCTGTGAACGGAACGTCGGTGAACTTCTTGTAGTGAAGACCGTCCGTTACGACCAAGTCGTCCCTTGTGACCCATGTGACCTCCCCACCCATTGCGAGTGCGGGGAACAGGAGGACCAACAGGACCACCGATGTCAGGATGTGTCTCATGAGGGAAGTCTGACAGGAAATGTGGGGAGTGGGGAGGCTTGGAGGGGCGGATATCAGTCCAAGGTGCTGAAAATGACCTTGCTCGACCGCATTTTCTCAATCTGTGCAACCGTCATCCAGCAAGACAGGTGGTAAGTCCCTCCGGTAATAATTTTGCCCAATTCCGTCCGTGACACTTCCGTCGAATTGGGACGGCGAAGATTGATACCCGAAGCCTCCAGAAGCGTCCGCACGACACTCGACTTGATCCCGAAATTGGTGTTCTCAGGTACCACTCCGAAGTTTTCCAGTGCCTCGCACTATTCTCTCAGTCGTGGCCCCAGGTTGGAATTAATTTCTCTAGCGTCGTAGACGAGTACACCTGCAGGCGCCGCCTTCCTTGACCGAAAAAACTGGACAACAGCGTCAGTGCGAGGCTTTTCGAAATTGATCACCGTGGGTGGCGATACGGTGCCCGTCGTGATGGCGTTGACGGTGGTGGTGTTGCCGAAAGTATTTGCCGTCGCGAACGTATTGGCTTGCACCTGCCCAGGAATAACAGCCCTTGTCCTTTTTATTCGAGAGTTCTCGTCCATCATCGCGAAATGCGTAAACCCATTTTGAAGGGCAAGCTCGGCAGCACGCAGAAGAACAAAGTTCTGAATCCTCGCAGGATCGGTATAACCGTTCCCTCGACCAGTGATGCGATAGGTATCGCTTGTTAGTTTCGTTTCGGAGACACCACCTGTAAGTCCCATGGCCCCATAAGGCGTCTCGCAGGCCGCAAGAAGTAAGGCAGCTAGCACCGCCCACGCCCGCAATAATCTGACCATCACGTTTTCCCCATCGACGCTGTTCAGCAAACGTGGAACGGGTATACCTACTAAACAAGGCCGCCAAATCCCGCTCGGCCCCACAGAATACTAAATTTCTCTGGCCCCCGCTTGGTCATCGTGCATCGCTTTGAGCCGTTCCCTAATCCGAAACAATTCCACCGCGCAAGCTGCCCTAGACAACGAGATCGGAAAGGGTCGTCGCGGCATTTAACTTTTCAAAACTCGTATATCGAGGCCCCTGCATCGCGCCGCTTGGTGCATCGCCGAAAGGTATCGGGTTGATCTCTATTGCCGGCTCGGAAAAGACGACCTTGTACTTTCCGCTTTCACCATACGGTTCGATATGGGCTACGGGCGCGTAGTGCGTGACCGCTGATATCGGCTGAGATTGATATGCCGCAATATACTTGATCTGCGACAACCTCCCACCTGCGACCCGAATCGCGTACCAACAGTTTTCGCCAAGAAAGACCTTCGCAAATCCTTCCTCCTTCGCGGGCACGATTATCGTGTCGTTGCTATTCGGCGCCGGAGCCGTAACGGGAGCGTCTGCCGCTGCGATAACCGGCGTCGCCACGGGCCTGGGAGGCTCAAACGCCCTCAACCCAACAAGAGGCAGTATCTGCGTAATCTCACGGAAAAACGCCCGAGTATCGGCTTTCTCCGATTCCGACAAAGCTGGTTCCTGTGGAACGTTGCCATTGTCCAGGTGGCTACGCCCTGCAACATTTGCGCGCTCGATGAGCGCGTATTCAAGCCAAGTGATGTGAGCGCGGTTTAGGCCGCTACTGCTCGTCGAAATGAAACCGATCCCCCAATCCCAAAAGTCTTTGTTCTGAAAATGTGACTCGATCCGATTTCGTATGCCGTCACCTTGGCCAACATACAAGACTGGTAGTTCGTCCTCGTCGCTCTGATTACCAACAAGAACGTAGACGCCCGTCTTGCTGAATTCTGCGCGATTCTTGATGGTCGGCCATTTAGCGCGGGGGAACGCAATCCCCAACCCCGTCCAATTCATTCGGTCGAAAATGCGCACGCTGTCCGGGTCACCGTCGGGAACGAACACCCGTATCGTAAATGGTTCAGCCATGACCGCTCACTCCACCCGTCCTGTTCGCATCTCGGAGCGATACTACTCCACCGGGACGATTGAGCAGCCCCAGCATTCGGGCCATTGACTAATTGCCAGCGTACCGAAGCGGAGTTTCTTTATTTACAGTTCTATACTGTAGAATGTGGGCCGCGTTGGCGTGGGGACACGTACAGCCCGTAACGTCGGCGCCCAAATCGGTACTCACCCCCTCTCTGGTACACTAATAAGTGTCCCTCTGGGCGGGACATACAAGAAGGAAACGAAGGGGAAGACGGCATGAACGACCCAGTCAAGATCGCCATCGTCGTTGGGGCCGCGCTCATAGCGGTGGTAGCCATTTGGGTGTATTTTTCTCCCTATCAATCCTGCGTTCGTGCCGAGCGGGAGCGCGGGACGGAACGCGCGGAATATTATTGCGGGGCTGTGACCAGCGGGCGCCGTTAGGCTTCAATTTCAAACTGAGACAGTGCAAACACGGCTGACAGGATCGTTCTCATTGTGCGTCCCCAGTTGGGCGTCGTTGTGATCTGAAGGGTCTGCGCGTTGGCGGCAGCGGCGGGCCGACAATCTCAAAAAAAAGGATTGTTATTTTCAGAAAACGGCGGGATTTCGGGGTGGGTGGAGCGCAGGGGCGCTGCGGGGATATCCGTTGGGATTCCCCGGCCTCATTCTTCGCAATGGCCTTTGCCAAGCTGGTCAAGCACGTTGTTTCCGAAAACTAAAAAGCGTTTGGGTTCGGGTGCGCCGTCCCACAGATTGGCTTGTACGATGACCGGTGCGCCATAAAACATGTCCGTAAAATAGATACCGACCAGAGGCGTCTGTTGGCTTGGTTTCTTTAGAAGCATGAACTCGAACCGCTCAGCCGCGTGTAACGAACGGACTCGCTTCACCTCAATTAGTCCGACGCCCGTTTTGGAAAGTGTCGTGACGTGTCGTCCGTCGGCGTCCGTTACCCCTAAGAAACTCTCCATCTCATCGGGCAGGACGATGTCGTATCTATGCACCTCCTCAATGTTGCCATACGGCACGCTGGCGAAGCAGCGGATGATTTCGGCCCTCGCGAGGTTGCTCGCGCTTAGCCCGACAACCACCAGCGCGGCCAACAGTATCGTTCTCATTGTTGTTCCCGAAGATATTCGGCTAGTTGCAAGGGAACGCCCTAGCAAACGCGATAACGACGCCGACACTGGGGCCGTGTTGCCATTCGGTCGGGTTGGTGTCAGCCCAATTAAGAAAGATCTGTAACATCTGCCCTCCAGTCGGTCGTACCGACGGACAAACTCCCAAAAACTTCCTTTCGTCGCTCCCAACTTCAGCCATGCTGGCGACAAGATCCATCATGCGGTAGGTCCCCTCGAGAAAGCCCAAGCAGGCAAAACCGGTCAGGGTCTTGTGGATCTCCCTGCAGTTCTTTCGCAGACTTTGTACATTGCTAAATGGATCGTCCTGTGCTTGAGCGCCAACCGGCATTAACAACGTCAGCGCAAACACGGCTAACAGTATCGTTTTCATTGCCGTCCCAAGTCGCCTTCAAATTGAAATGGTGTTGAAGCGAAAAACTGCGAATGACGCGAGCGTCACATATATAGACTCTTTATGTCGTAACTGATTCGATTTTCCAACCTCTTCTTCGGCTCATTAAACGAAATATCAAGTCTAAATCGCAGAAATCCATCGTCATCATCTGCCATTTCTGGCGCGGCAAAGTCTCTGTCGAATCTTGTTACTTTTTCGATCATGTCGCGAACCGCGCTTGGCGGAATGTAGAGCCGAAACATGAAACTGCCTTTCGTATAATAACCGTCACCAATTGAGCCAGTACCACGCCTTCCGTTCTTAACGTATTCGACCATCCCTAGGCTGTTAACCATTAACTCCGCTGTATATTTTTCATCAAGAATGCTCACAGTTCCAAATGCATCGAATCCGAACGTCGCTGTCACACCATCAAACAATTCCATCTTCTTGTCGTGTGCGAACAGTTCTTCAGCCGTCCGTGCAAGCTCACGGTCATCAAGAAATGAGGAAATTTGATAGCTCAGGTAGAAAGGTTTCGGTACGCTAAGGTAAGCGATGACAAAGCCCGGCGCGACGCTGTGTTTTTGTGCTGCGATCAAGCGTCTAAAAAACATCTCAACATCGTCGTCTTCGTCGTCCGCGCCCATTATTCATTCTCCTGCAAACACGGCTAACAGTATCGTTCTCTTTGTTGTTCCCCATCTTACGCGAACGTTGTTCGTTCCCGAGTCCGCGATCAAAAAATGGCAACTACCGCAAAGGTTATTGCTCCCGAAATTACTGCTGTAACGATGATGAGTGGAACCCAAACCAATTCACGGTCAGGCGCGACTAAATTTCTTAAAGCCATATTGAGGCCCAACACGACGACAAACGCGACGACGAAGGTAATAATGGCCATTTCGCTGCGGGCCTCCGTTGGATTATCTGAAAAGAAGGGCGCCAGTCAGAAACACGGAACCGCTTATCGTAAGTGACGAAAAGAGGACGGCATTGAAAATCGCGGCCATCCAGTATTGGCGCGCATGCTCTACTGTCATGTCGTCAACAGCGTGCATGGAGGCCTTATACATCAGCAGCGAACCACCAACCCCAATTACGAAGAAGACAGCGCCAACAATCTGCAAAATGTTCCGTACAAGGTCGATTTCAAACGTCATGTTCGCTCCCGCCTTAAGAGAAAAGGTAACAGAGATTTGAAAGACGCAGTGTACTCAACTCTGACCGCGCAGACTTTGGGGTGCCCTCGCGCAAATCCAACCAAAATGCGGCGGTCAAATCGGGCGGCGATGGCCTTCCTACGCGGCACCCCCCCCTCAAGATAGGCCAAAAATTGACTAGAAACCGAAGCGAATGGCCTAAATGACCGCCTCCAATCGGCCATGAAGTTGGTCAATGCGTTGATATGTAACGGAATTGCCTAAATCACAGAAAATATTCGTATAATCTAAGAGGACGACCAGCGGGCTGCCAAATCCCAGTGCGAACGCATGCTTTTTCCACAGAAAGCCGCCGCATTTGGGGTGGGTAACCGCTGGATGGTCGGCGGTTTTGGTAGCGGTGGGGCGGTGCGCCAATTCAGTCCACTGCCCCGCTCGCGCATGGTTGGATATCGTGACGGCGACGCGTTTCATGCCATCTTGATCGGTAAGAATATCGATCTCAACTTCCGCAGTTGGAGATTACGAGTATGAGGCTTTGCCCCGTGATGATCCGTCGAATCACATTGCTTGTTTTGCTCAGCCTGTTCTTCGCCGTTGGAATCTCGACCGCGTCGAAGGCTAGAGATACCTGCGTCACGAAAATAATTCCACGCGCTCCCTTCGTTACTCGAGTGTTTGAAATTATGGACAATTGTGACGAGGGCGACGATCTAAACGTCGAACTCTGGCAACCAGGGTACATGGGACTCCTGATCGTCTATTTATGCGACCTCAAGTATTCCGTGATTACAATCCCCGCAGCGAACGGTAAATATATCGACCTAATTTGTCGCGCGGAGTGGAAAAGCCCCTGACGGCGAACCGTCGCTAGACCGTATGTTTCGCCAGCGAGCCACGGCGCGCGCCCGTTTACCCTCTGTAGCCCCCGACCACGGGAGAGAGGGGGGGCGGCGGCGGGTGTCTAGTTAGATTGGGGTGCAATATTGCCCCCTTATTTGGAACGGGCGCGAATCGCGTAGCGGTGAGGATCGTGGGGGCCGTCGCCGCCCTCGTGAGTTTGTTCGATTCGCCCGTGCTTCGCTTCGAGCCGCTCGCGCGCGCGTCTGAACCGCCGAACATCCCAACCGAAACGAAGCGACATCGCTTTTGCCGAAAGGGCAAACTCTCCCTCGCGGCCAAGGTGGTTAAACTTTATGTCACTCCAAAGAATGAAGCAGTCGGAATCAGTGCGAAGCGACTCCAGTTCGCGCTCGTGCAGCACGACTGCCCGCTCGCCCGGTGCGATCAGTCGATCGGTCACTTTGTAGTCCCAAACGCTTTTTGCGATGCGCAAAGCCTCGTTGTCTTCCATCGGTTCGGCAAACTGGGAATTAAGTTCAAAGGCGTAGGCGATCAGTTCATCCTCAATGCAGGGCGACAGCGCCCGCAGGCGCACGTGATTGAACAGACGGCGGTTGCGACCGTCGCCGTCCACCATGTCTTGTCGCCGCTTGTTGGCGACTGCGGATTTGGCCTTTTTTAGCGTTCGCCCAGAGCCATACACAGAATCTGGGAGTGACCCACGCCTGATAGTTGGTAGCCGCTCGAGATCGTCCAGCGAGCCGCGCATGAAACGATAACGCCCCTTCCCTTTCGCCTCTGATGGCGGCGCAACGACCAAGCCGTTCTCGCCCAGAATGTCGATATTTTCGACCGGGCGGATTTTTCGGCGCTCACCATTGTGGCGAAACCATGCGTGGGACTTGCCGCTGGCAGTCCGTACCAAGATTGGCGTCTCGCCGTAGGCAGCGAGCGCGTCGTCAAGCGCGGCATCGCCAGCGACATCGACATCGACAATCGTGATGCCGTTCTTCGTACCGCACATGAAGCCGATGTTCGCGTCGGGAAATTTGCTTACTAGGTCAAGGCTGGCCCGAAGTCCAAAAGCCTTTGGCCGTAGAACCGCTGGCTTTTTTGGGTCGTCGGTGCGGGTGGGGAATACGGCGATACGGTGATCGACGTAGTCGGCAGCGGCACTTCCGTAAGGGCCGCTCATCACTGTGCCTACGCCGCCGACCGCTGTTCGAGGTCAGATGGCTTGAGACCGATGAGACCAGCGGCCCCCAGTGCCGCCAATATCTCGCCCTTAAGGCTGTCCAAGGCGTGGCAGAGCGCCTCCAACTCCATCGGCGGAATACCGCCCTCAAAGTCATAGACCTGCTGTCTGGCCAACTGGAGGACAGCCCCGTCGAGAGTGCGGTGGAAGGCACGGCAGTCCCACTTATCCCGGCCTTTGACGGTGCGACGCTGCTGGACGACGAACTGCTCAGGGTCAGTGATGATGCGCCAGTCGCGATTGATGACGATCTTCACGCCTCGCCCTCAGCAACGTGTTGATCGAGTACCTTCTGGAAGTAAAAGCGCCTTCCACCGACTTTCACACTGGCTGGCCCTTTTCCTTCCCATGCCCACATCGCCAAAGTTTTCGGTTTCATTCCAAGGTAAGCGGCTGCATCGCGTCGCGTCATTCGACCGTCTGGCAGGACACGTATGACAACTTTTTCGACGCGAAGCGGCGCGTCGTTCCTTGCGGGCGAGTGCTCTAAAGACACAGCATTTTCCTTTTCGGTTGGGACATGACACAACTTTTATATGCCAATTGGGCCGCTTGCGCAATAGATAAAGGTTGGGCCATACTGCGACGGAAACAAAAGAGAGAAGGTTAGGGAATGGCCAAGACGGCTACCAAGCGACGGCCCGGTCGCCCCACGTTGCCGCCGGGCAAGAAGCGTTTGCCCTCCATCGGGTTTCGTCCAACCCCGAAGCTTCGTCTTCAGCTTTCAGATGTCGCTGACTCAAACAACAGGTCTGTCAGTCAGGAAATAGTGGCTCGCCTTGAACAGTCATTTTTGAAAGAGGACGCCCTGCTGGAAAGGTTCGGAAGCAGGCACACGTACCGGCTAGTGCTGACGATCTCGAATATCATTCAGCAAGCCGAACTCGTATCCGGTAAAACTTGGCAGAAGGACACTCCAACGAAACAGATGGTCGGCGATCTGCTTCAGCTATTCTTTCAGCATATGTTTTCGCTTGAACCGGGCGCACGTAACGTCGCCGTCCAAGAGACCCTCCACGACATGCTTGAGTTTTCGAGCCTGAGCATCGCCGATCTCAAACAACTCGACAAAGATTGGGAAGAGGGAAAAAACTAACGCCATGGCCGCCCGCTTCGCCCGCCTAACGCGCCCCAACATCCGCGCCCTCAAACCGGGCCAGCAGATAACCGAACGCGGCATCACCGCAGACCGGATGCCCAACGGCGATACCCGCTACAGCGTCAACATTTCGGTGGACGGGCAACGCATCCATCGGGTCATCGGGCGCAAAAGCGACGGGACGACGCGCACTCAAGTCGAAGAGTTCATTGCAAAGGCGAGGTCAGATGCCGCGGCTGGTCGGTTGTCGCTGCCGAAGGGGCGCAAGGCACGAATTACCTTCGCGCTGGGCGCCAAAGACTACGTACGTCGTTTAGAGGGTTCGGATGGCCGCAACCTAGACGCAAAGCGCCGCCAGCTTCGTTTGTACCTGACGCCATTCTTTGCGAGCCAACGCCTCGACACGATCACGACCTTTACCGTTGACCGCTACAAGAAACGTCGCCGTGTCGATGGCGCGGCAAATGGCACGATAAATCTCGAACTTGCGACGCTCTCACACCTGTTCAACATGGCGGTCGAGTGGCGGTGGCTGGAAGTGCGTCCATGCCGCATCGTGAAACTTCCACAAAGCCCCGGCAGAATTATCGCTCTGACGCCAAAACAGGAAGCATCGCTTATGGAGGCGGCGATCGCGGACGCCGACCCCGATTGCTGGCTGTTTGTGATGTTCGGGCTTCATACCGCCATGCGACACTCAGAGATACTGCGCGCCCGGTATGACGAACTCGACCTCGACAATCGGCGTTTGTTCGTACCTGAAGCCAAAGCTGGTCAGAGAGAGCAACCGATTACGCAGGCGCTCTCAGATGCTCTGCGCGGCGAACGCGCTATGCGGGACGACCAAGAAGGTTGGATATTCCCCACTCCCCGGCCAAAAGCGTCCCTCACAGGGCACAGATACCGGATGGAGGACCCGTTTCGCAGAGCAGTAATCGCTGCGGGATTAGACCCAAAACTTGTCACGCCACACGTCATGCGCCATACGGCGATCACGAAGCTTGTACAGGCGGGGGTCGATATTCCGACGATACAACGAATCAGCGGGCATAAATCCGTCGAAATGGTTCTGCGTTACACCCACGTCCACGGCACCCATATCGATCGAGCGATGGAAGCAATCGGCGTGGAATTGGAACCCACCGCGAACAAAAACGCTGGCACGGCTACACATAGGTTACACGCGATTCAAAAGCGGCCCGCATAACCCAAAAAGAAAAGCCCCAGATACCGCAATGATATCAGGGGCTTGAAGTGGTAGCGGGGGGCGGACTCGAACCGCCGACCTCCGGATTATGATTCCGCT
>Ga0315339_1003616_pt1 | contig 10737 bp, 10 predicted proteins | sample ASW17metaG_FD_204514 | JGI IMG/M metagenome (GOLD analysis project Ga0315339, IMG submission 204514) | Ammonia-oxidizing marine archaeal communities from Pacific Ocean, United States - ASW #17 | ecosystem: Environmental > Aquatic > Marine > Oceanic | place: USA: California | collected 2016-12-05
CTTCGCCCAGCAGGCTCCAGTGGACCACGTCGAGCGTTGGCCTCCCGTCGCGACGTTCTCGATTCTCGGCTACGACCCCGAAACCGGAGAGGTCGGTGGGGCCGTCCAGTCGCGCGTTTTTTCAGTGGGGAATGGAGTGCTCTGGGCGGAGGCCGGCGTGGGCGTCGTCGCCACCCAGGCGATCGTGGACGTCAGCTATGGGCCGCAGGGTATCGAGCTCTTGAGCCAGGGCCTCTCCGCCCAGGCGGTGGTAGAGGCGATTCTCGAGAATGATCCGGATCCGAGCCCGGACCGCTGGAGCAAGCTGGGTCGTCAGTTCTCGGTGATGGACGCGCGGGGTGAGGTGGCGACCCATACGGGTCCGCGAGCGTCCGACTGGGCTGGGCACAGGGTCGGCACATACGTCTCGGCGCAGGGCAACATCCTGGCGGGACCGGACGTCGTCAGCGACATGGTCGATGCGTTCGTGGCAACCGAGGGACACCTCTCCTTCAAGTTGATGGCCGCGCTCGAGGCGGGTCAGGCCGCTGGAGGCGACAGACGGGGCATGCAGTCCGCGGCCATGATCGTCGTGGGGGAGGGGGGCGGGGTCTGGCTCAATAACGACGTCGTATTGCGTCTTCAGGTCGACGATGCGGAGGACCCGATCGTGGAACTGCGGCGTCTGGTCGAGATCGCGGGACGACAGCGCCAGAGGGTGCGAGGGCGATAGCGCGCAAAAGAGAAAGGGCCGCCAAGGCACCTGCCTCCGCGACCCAGTGGCGCGGCTTCAGCCGAAGCTGCGCTGAACGCGACCATGCCCATCATCAGAGCCACTCGATACATCCCCTTCATCATCATCATCCTCACGTGAGTGTAGCGAACCCCCTGGCTCGCTCCAGCTATGGGGCATTTTCACCGCCCTGCGCTGGTGGTTCCTGCACCTAAACAGACGTTGCGCAAGAGGCAAAGGTTGCAGCGTCTTCCTCTCCCGCGCCCATCCACTACGAAAAAAAGGCCCCGGCATTTCACCGGAGCCCTTTCCTATGCGGGGCCAACGAGCGGGCATGCCCCGCGCGTTCGCCCTCGTTGGTGCAGCGTCAGCAGTGCTGCTCGTACGCCACCTGTAAGTCCGCCGCGATATCTTCGGGGTGGCGCCCTTCGATCTGGTGGCGCTCCATGAAGTAGGCCAACTCGCCGTCCTTGAACAGCGCAATAGACGGGGAAGAAGGCGGGTAGCCGGTGATATAGCCCCGCGTGCGGTCCGTCGCCGACATGTCCTGACCGGCGAAGACGGTGGTCAGGACCTCGGGCTTCGTTTCTCCCTGAAGCGACATGTAGACGGCCGGACGCATCATGGCCGCTGCGCATCCGCACACGGAATTCACCACGACCAGCGTACTCCGCTTCTCGGTCCCGAGCGTCTCATCGACATCTTCCGGGGTCCGCATTTCTGCAAAGCCGACGCGAACGAGATCCTCTCGCATCGGGGCGACCATCATTTCTGGATAGGGCATGGACCCTCCTGTGCTGCCGTCTGGGGGGCGACGGGGTTTGTACCGGGGATTAAGATTACCCCAACTTGCAGGACTGTTCCACCTGGAGCCGAATGGGACGGCTTTTGCTCCGCCTCATGTTGCTGGAGCATTCGCCTCCGGCGACCTTTTCTCATGCCCATAAGTACAGAGATCGCCTGCCTCACCGTCAACGGCGACCGCCGCGAAATCGGTGTGCCCACGCACTTCACGTTGCTGGAAGCCCTACGTTACGTCATGGGCCTAACGGGCTCGAAGCAGGGGTGTGACAAAGGCGATTGCGGCGCCTGTACCGTGATCCTGGACGGAGAACCGACCCTGTCGTGCCTCACACCCGTGTGGGAGGCGGAGGGGCGTGAGGTCACGACCGTAGAGGGCCTGGCCTCTGCCGACGCGCCGCACCCGCTACAGGACGCGTTCGACCTCAACGGCGCAGCCCAATGCGGTTTTTGTACCCCTGGCATCCTGTGTTCTGCCGCCGTTCTGCTCGACAAGTCGCCTAGTCCGACGCGTGAGCAGATCCGCGAGGCCCTCTCTGGAAACCTCTGTCGCTGTACGGGCTATACGAAGATCTACGATGCCGTGGAGGCCGCTGCGGCCACGCTCCGGAATGGGGTCCATGGCTCCTAACACCAAGTCCGACTTGGAGTTAATCGGCACGCCCATGCGGAAGGTCGAGGGGCTCGACAAGTCTACTGGTCGAGCGCTCTACACCGACGATCTGGTGTTTCCCGGCATGCTGCACGGCAAGATTCTCCGCAGCCCGCACCCACACGCTCGCATCGTATCGATCGACACTGACGCGGCCGAAGCGTTGGACGGAGTGCACGGCGTGGTAACGGGGCGAGATATGCCGACCACGTACGGCATCATCCCGTGGACTCCGGATGAATACCCGCTCTGCGTGGACCGAGTCCGGTACGTCGGGGACGGGGTCGCGGCGGTGGCCGCAGTCGACGAGGACACCGCGGTCCGCGCCCTCGGGCTCATCGACGTCGAGTACGAAGTGCTTCCGCCTTTCCTCGATCCCTACAAGGCGCTCGAAGCGGACGGTTCGACGCCCTATGTGCATGCGCCGAAAAAAGAGGGCTGGAACGGCAACATCACCAAGAAGGTGAACCTGGAGTTCGGCGAGGTCGACGAGTCGATGGACGCCTCCGATGTCGTCGTCGAGGGCGAGTACTTCTTCGAGGGCACGACCCACACCCCCATCGAACCGCATTGCGCGATCGGGCTGTGGCAAGCGGGAGGTGGCTTCAAGGGGCCCGGTGGTGAGTCGTCGGGCAAGCTCACGGTGTGGTCCGCGACCCAGGTTCCACACTATCTGCACCGGGAGTTGGCTCGTGTCCTCGGCGTCGACCAGGCGCACGTGCGTGTGCTTCAGCCGCTGGTGGGCGGAGCCTTCGGCGGCAAGAGCGAGCCGTTCGACCTCGAGTTCTGCGTGGCGAAGCTCTCCATGATCACGGGCCGACCGGTCAAGATCCTGTACACACGCGAGGAGGTCTTCTACGCGCACCGCGGAAGACACCCCTTCTATATGAAGTACCGGACCGGCGCGACGGCGGACGGTAGGCTGACGTCTGTGGACGCGCAGACCCTCCTGGACGGAGGCGCCTACGCCTCCTTCGGGTTGGTCACGACGTACTACTCGGGCCAACTGTTGTGCGCGCCCTACCAGATGGCGGCGTACCGCTTCGATTCGACCCGCGTGTACACCAACAAACCAGCGTGCGGCCCCAAGCGCGGGCATGGTTCGGTTCAGCCCCGCTTCGCCTTCGAGGTACAGATCGACAAGTTGTCCGAGAGGGTCGGCCTCGACCCGATCGAGTTCCGTCGGCGCAACTTCATCGGCTCCGACACGCGCACGATCAACGAGTTACGGGTTACCTCGAACGGCTTCATGGAGTGTCTCGAGTCCGTGGAGCGGGTGAGTGCTTGGCAGGAACGCTTTCGCAAACTGCCCTTCGGTCACGGCCTCGGAATCGCCGGGTCGACCTACATCACCGGTACTAACTACCCGATCTACCCGAATGAGATGCCGCAGTCCGGCGTGCAGATGCAGGTCGACCGTTCCGGACGGGTCTCCGTATTCAGCGGAGCCAGCGAGATCGGCCAGGGTTGCGACTCCATGGTGGCGTACATCGCAGCGGAGGAGTTGGGCGTGCCGCTCAACTACGTGCGCGTATTGCGCGGGGACACCGATTTCACGCCGGTCGACCTGGGTGCCTATTCGAGCCGTGTGACCTTCATGGTCGGGAACGCCGCGATCGACGCCGCGCGCAAGCTGCGCGATATGGTGCAACAGGCTGTCGCGGAGCACTGGGAGGTAAGGTCGGGAGAAGTATTACTCGCGGGGGGCTTGGCGCTGTGGGCGCCCGACACCGAGCGACACATGCACATCAACAAGGCGTTCAATCTCGCCGAAGAGAAGTTCGGGACACTCGGATCGACCGGCTCGTACAGCACTCCCAAGGACATTCACGGAGAGTATCGGGGCGGGACGATCGGGTCGTCGCCCGCGTACTCCTTCACCGCGCATGTCGCGGAGGTCGAGGTCGACGTCGAGACGGGCGTCGTCGAGGTGAAGAAGATCTGGGTCGCCCACGACTGCGGCCGAGCGCTCAATCCGGTTTTGGTCGAAGGCCAGATGGAGGGCTCCGCATATATGGGCTTCGGCGAGGCACTCATGGAGGAGCAGGTCTTCAAGGATGCCGATCACGGTATGGCCGGGCTGCACGATGCCCCTTCCCTACTCGACTACCGGATTCCGACGAGTCTCGACACTCCGGAGCTACAGGCGCTGATCGTCGAGTCGATCGACCCGGAGGGTCCATACGGCGCGAAGGAGGCCGGCGAGGGGCCGCTGCATCCGTCCATCCCGGCGATCGCGAACGCGATCTACGATGCGGTGGGTGTGCGCATGGACCGGCTGCCGTTTACCCCGCCCAACGTGTGGCGGGAGATCGCGGCTGCTCGGGAGGCGTATACCCTGCGTAAGCCTGTTGCTCCCAGTGGCGTCGAGGCTCTGGCGCTCGCTCCCGAACCGGTGCCGGGGGACTGATGCGACAGCCGGTAGGCCTCTTGATCAAGTACCGCGCGTTGGTGGGTCCGGCGGTACTGGTGGCCATCTTCGTGGTTGCGGCTCGTTGGTCACCGTTCGAGCAGCACGGCCGGCCCGTGGCGACCGCACCGGGGGACGAGTTGACCGAGACCGCTGGAATGGGTTGGGCCGACGAAGACTGGGCGATCTTCGACTCCCGGGTGCGTTGGGCGCTCGAGCAGCGGCTCGACACGCTCCCGCTTGGCAAAGCCATGGCCGAGATGGGTCGTTCATTCGTGGGCGCGGCTTACGTCCCGGGTACGCTCGAGGTTGAAGGACCCGAACGGCTGGTCATCAACTTCCAGGGCCTCGATTGCGTGACGTTCGTCGAGAACACGTGGGCACTCGCGAGTTTCGTCCGCGTGATCGGTGGCGCGCTCGGACTAGATGCGATCAGGTCCCTCGGCAATCGCGCACTCAGCGAGCGGCGGTACGAGTCTGTGCTGAGGACCGTGCGCTACCGGGACGGGCGCATCGACGGCTACGCGAGTCGCCTTCATTATTTCAGCGACTGGGTGGGCGACAACGCGCAGCGCGGCCTGGTGCGTGACATCAGCCGGGAATTGGGAGGCGCGCTCGATACGGAAACCATCGACTTCATGAGCACGCATACGGAAGCGTACCGGCAGCTCGCCGACCCGTCGCTCGTGGCGCTCGTCGAGCAGGCCGAACGGAGGCTCACCGGCGCGAGACGCTACTTCGTGCCCCAGAAGCGCATCGCGGACGTGGTCGGGAGCATCCAGGACGGTGACATCATCGCGGCGACGAGTACGGTCCCCGGCCTCGACGTGGCGCATACCGGGCTCGCGCTCTGGGTCGACGGAACGCTTCACATGCTGCACGCGCCGCTCGTCGGGGAAGCCGTGCAAGTCAGCGCGGTGTCGCTCGCGGACCGCATCCAACGCATCGGTGGACAGGACGGGATTATCGTGGCTCGCCCCCTGATCGACGCCTTGATCGTGGACAAGACGGAGCGATGACATGCTGAGGTTGCCACCCTTCCGATATCATCGACCCGAGACGGTCGAACGGGCGCTCGACATCATGGGCGAACACTCTGGTACCGCCATGTATGTGGCCGGAGGCACCGACCTGATTCCGAACATGAAGCACCGCCTCTTCGAGCCCGGCCACCTGGTTGCGCTCAAGCGGATCCAAGAGATGGGTGGCATCACGGTAGCCGACGGATACCTGCGTATCGGAGCCGCGGAGACGCTCTCTGCTATCGCGGCTAACCCGGAGGTGCTCACGCGCTTCCCGGCGCTGGCCGATGCAGCGGGGCACGTGGCGGGACCGCAGCTTCGCAACTCGGGCACCATCGGCGGCAACCTGTGCCTGGAGACTCGCTGCACGTACTACAACCAGACTGCGTTCTGGCGGGATGCGCTCGGTTATTGCCTCAAGAAGGACGGCACGGCCTGCCACGTTACGAGGGTTGGCAAGAAGTGCGTCGCCGCCCACTCGGCCGACACGCCGCCCGTACTCATGACGCTCGACGCCGTGGTGACGCTCGTCGGTCCAGAGGGCCGGCGGGAGGTCCCGGTGCGCGACTTTTTCGTAGCGGACGGCATCGTCAATTCGCGTCGGGCACCGGACGAAATCTTGACCGAGGTACGCATCCCCCTCGCCTCCGGCGAGCGCAAACAGGCGTACGCCAAGTTGCGGTATCGGAAGTCGATCGATTTCCCGCTGCTCACGGTAGCGGTCGCCGCGGACCTCGACGGGGACGGTACGGTGCGGTCCATCGAGGGCGTGGTTACGGCGCTCGGTTCGCGACCGCGCGTGCTCTCTGGCTGGGGCGACGTAGCGCTCGGCCGCACCCTCGACGACGACCTTCTGGACGAGCTCGCTCAGCGAGCGCACAAGCAATGCCATCCGCTCGAGAACATGATCGTGGACGCCGAGTGGCGGCGCGCGATGGTGCCTGTCTATGTGCGTCGGTCGTTGGAGAAGCTGAGCGTGGCGTAGATCCGTCGCGGCCCGCTGGGTGCGTGGCGGACCTCGTCGACCAGGCCGATTCCTGGGCCTACTGCGACTCGCAAGGGGTCGCGGAGGTTCGCGAGTTCTTGGCGAATGAGGTCAACCGATGGGACGGCGTCCGGGTAAGCGCGGACGACATCATCTTCTTCAACGGCCTCGGCGACGCCGTGGCGAAGGTGTACGGATTTCTGCCCGACCTTACGGATATTCGCAACAAGGTCAAGCACAACGACTCGATCGCCGGCATCCTGCTGCTCTCGCCGGATAACCCCATGGGGGCCGTGTACCCCAGGGAACTGCTCGAGGAGATCGCTTCGATCGCGCGCGAGCACGACGTCTTCATCCAAGCGGTTCGTCGACCACCTGATGGGCGCGACCAGCATCGTCGTAGTGCCGCTGACGGGCTTTCAGTGTGCCCACCACGGGTTCCGCTCGCGATCGATCAATGCGTGGCGAGCGCGGGGTAGTCGGGGGTCTATTCGCGACCCCTACCCGCGTCCGAGTGGGTCGGGACAGTTCTCGGTCCGCCGCGTGTCGGAGAGTTGTGTGACCTTCCAGCCGTCGGCGTCGCGCAGAAGCTCGATCGAATTGATCCCGCAATGCCGTACGGCGCCCTCCAGATAGAAGGTGTAAGGCACCCAGGCGGAGGCCATGTCGCCGTCGACGTCGATGTCGAGATCGTACACCTGCTCGTCCCAACTGCCTCCGGATTGACCAATCGCTTCGATCCACCCGTCGACGGCCTGCGCCGCGATCACGGCCGGCCCGTTCCTCATAGAAATCACCGCGAAGCGGGCATCGGGTGCGAACATCGCCCGAACCATCTCCGGGTTCGCGGTATGCATGCCTTCGAAGACCTGCATGATCGTCGCCCTGACCCCCACTTCACCGTCCTGGGCGTGCAACCCCGGGGCGAATGTAGTGGGAGCAATCAGCAAGATGGCGCTCACCAAGATGCGTTTGTCCATTTCGCTCTTCCGTCCCTCTACCCGATCAGGACGACCGGGATCAGCAGTGTGGCGACCGTCGTAATCAGTACGATAGCAAGGATGTTGAGCACCACGCCCGCGCGGCTCATTTGCGGGATCGTGATGTAGCCGGAGGCGAAGACGATCGCGTTCGGGGGTGTGGCTACCGGGAGCATGAATGCCATCGACGCGGCGAGTCCAGCGGTCGCCATGAGGAGCAGGGGCTCCATTCCCAGTCCCACGGCGGCGCCGGCCATGATCGGCATCGCCATGGTCGAGGTCGCCGTGTTCGACGTGACCTCCGTGAGGAAAACGACCAATGCCGCTACCACCGCGATGATGACGACCACGGGTACCGTGTCCAGCGATGCCACGACGCCACCGATCCAGGCCGCGAGACCCGACTGATCCATGGCCCGTGCCAAGGAGAGGCCACCGCCGAAGAGCACCAGTACCCCCCACGGAATGCGCTGTGCGGTCCGCCAGTCCAGAGCGAACTCGCCCTTCCGCCAGTTCACCGGGAGTATGAAGAGTACCGCGGCGGCGGTCATGGCGATCGTCGAGTCGCGGATGTTCGGCGAGAGGGTCTGAAGTCCCGGGATCGTCACACCGCCTATCGTCTTTTCGGAACGCAGAACCCAGGCCAACGCCGTAAGGCCGAACACGACTGCCGTCATCTTCTCGCCACGGCTCATTGAGCCGAGGCCCCTGCGTTCGCCCTCGATAATCGTCGTGGCATCACCCGAAAGGTTGCCCGGCGGATACAGGAAACGTGTGAGCAAGATCCAGGTCAGGGGCAGCATCACCGCCGTCAGAGGGAGCCCTACCCCCATCCACTCGACGAAGCCGATTTCTGTGCCTAGGAGCTCGTTGGCTGCTCCCGCGAGCACGGCGTTCGGGGGGGTACCGATGAGCGTCGACACACCACCGATCGAGGATCCGTATGCAACCCCCAGCATGAGCGCGATTCCGAACTGGTACGGCCCCTTCTGGTCGCTTGGCCGGAACATCTCACCGACAGCGAGTGCGATCGGCAGCATCATCGCGGTCGTGGCGGTATTGCTGATCCACATGGAAAGGAACGCGGTCGCGAGCATGAAGCCGAGCACCAGCCGGTTGGGGCTCGTTCCCACCAAAGCCATGATGCTGAGCGCGATGCGCTTGTGTAGACCCCACTTCTCCATGGTCACCGCCAGGAAGAAGCCGCCCATGAACAAGAAGATGAGCTCGTTCGCGTAAGGCGCACTCGCGTTCGAGGCGTCGAGCACGCCCAGTATCGGGAACAGGCCCAGCGGCAGAATCGCGGTGGCCGGAATGGGAATCGCCTCCGTCATCCACCAGATGGCCATGAGGATGGCAACTGCCGCGGTGCGCCAGCCCTCCACGCTCAGGGATGCGGGTGCGGGTAGCGCCAGGAGAACGAGGAACACCAGGCCGCCGCCGATCAGCCCGAGGCGCTGGGCCTGCCGGTAGGTGTTTGGGGCGCTCGTATCGTCCAAGATCTCTCCAAAGGGACTGTGCTTCGTTTGCTGAACTCGGCGACGAGTCTGGCGGAAGAATCGGACGGGTGCAACCGTATGTAGAATCCACCGACGGATGCTCGGTCGGATGAGCGTGTCGACCTCGGCTTACGAACGGGGGGTACCATGGGCGACGAGAAGACGATCTATCGCGAAAGGACCCATTGGCCTGGGTGGGTGAACGCCATCTTCTGGACCGCGATCATCGGGGCATCCTACCCGGTCTTGGCGGGCTGGGATACGGACATGGACTTCGCGGCTCGCGTGATGATAGTCGGCTCGATCGTCGTCGTCGCCGTGGCGGTGAAGCTCGTGCTCGGAGGCCTGACCGTGCTCGTTCAGGAGACCCGGGTCTTCATTCATCTCGGCTCGGCGCCACTGCTTCACACGAAGGTGCTCTATGCCGACATCGAAGGGCTGGCCTCCGTGCAATACCGACCGATCCGGGAATTCGGCGGATGGGGAATTCGTGGATGGGGCAAGAGGAAGGCTTGGACGGCTCGTGGCGATCGTGCGGTGGTGCTGACGCTGGTGGGCACCCGAGAGTTGTACATAGGCAGCGACCGTCCGCAACGCCTCGAGGATAGGATTCGAACCGCCGCGGGCGATCAGTTCGCGGCATGAATGGCCCCGACCTCGCCCCCCGAAAGCCGGCCGACTCGAAGACCGTCGTCTCCGAGCTGATGATGCCCCACCAGGTGAACAACCTTGGGCACGTGTTCGGTGGTGTCCTGCTCTCCATGGTGGACCGCGCGGCTGCCGTGGCAGCCATGCGACACTCCGGGCGCCCCGCCGTCACAGTCTCGATTGACCGGGTCGACTTCAAAGAACCGATCAGGTCCGGCGAGCTCGTGACCTGTACGGCACAGGTCAATTTCGTAGGAAGTACATCGATGGAAATCGGTGTTCGAGTCGAAGCCGAAAACTTGCTCTCGGGAGTGAAACGGCACACCAATACCTGCCTGCTGACCTTTGTCGCTATCGATGACGAGCATCGGCCCTGTCCGGTGCCGCGGCTCGACACCTCAGACCCCGAGGATGAGCGGCGATTCCGCGAAGGCCAACGTCGGCGCGAGGTGCGGGAACAGTTGGATCGCGAGCTCGATCGGGCTCGTTAGGCGTCGCCTGGGGCTACTCGCGTGCGGCGCGGGGTGGTAGTGCCACTCCGGAGTGCATTTAACCGAGCGCGCCACTCCGCTATGTTGGATCATGGCGATCCCCAAGCGTATGCCTCGGTCGGTTCTGCTCGCCGTCCTCGTGACGTTCGTTTCGGGGTGTCTACTCCAGCATGACCAGGAGTCCCCTCTGGAGCTGCAAGAAGGAGAGGGTGCCGCCAAGACGATCGGAGCCGAAGGAGGCGTGATCAGTGTGCCTCCTGACTTTTCTCTGAATTTTCCGGCGGGAGCACTACCGACGTCCTCTTCGGTGACGGTCGCGCCCCGTACCAACGCTCCGTTCCCAGGCGACGGGGGCGCCGTACTCCCAGGTACCGCGTACGACATCAGCCCGGCCGGCTTGGCTCTGGCGACTCCGGCGCGCGTCGAGATCCGGGTTCCGCTGACCTTGCTGGAGACGAGTGACGAGGTCCGGCTGGGCGTCGCCATTTTGAATCCCGATGGTTCGATCGCGACCGCGACCGGCACGTACGATGCCAC
>Ga0315339_1003617_pt1 | contig 10736 bp, 11 predicted proteins | sample ASW17metaG_FD_204514 | JGI IMG/M metagenome (GOLD analysis project Ga0315339, IMG submission 204514) | Ammonia-oxidizing marine archaeal communities from Pacific Ocean, United States - ASW #17 | ecosystem: Environmental > Aquatic > Marine > Oceanic | place: USA: California | collected 2016-12-05
ATCGTGCACGCCAATGCCACGCGCATGCCACTGATCGCATTGATAGTCTACTTGGCGCGCGTCCGGCCCAGCAGCAAGGAGACGCTGCGCGGCGTCAGCCTTAAGAGCTTCGCCGTCGTCGGCTTCTCCGGCGCGCTCGGCATGGGGTTATCCGCCTATCTCTTCATCTACGCCATCGGTGAGATCGGCGTCGCCAAGGTTGTGACGCTGAGTTCGATCTCACCGCTTTTTGGCATGGCGATGGCGGTGGTCTTTTTGAAGGAGAAGGTGACCTGGCAGGTCATGGTGGGGGTGGGTTTGTGTTTGGCGGGGGTGTGGACGGTGATTTAGACAAAACAGACAGCGCCCCACCGGAGTATCCAACTCCAACAGAGCACTTCTATCCCGAACCGTTCTTTAAACAGCGACCTGCCGTACCGCCTCCACGATATCCTCCGGCTGCCTGCCAACTTGCGTGCCCGCCACACCTTCGATGATCATACGGTGCGCTTTTTCCAACCCGCCGAGTCGCGTCGCGACCATAGATTCCAACACGTTCATCACCTCGTTCGGTTCAGCGCCGGCGAGCAACAATTCCAAGCCGCGCCGCAACACTTCAGAAGACATATCGCGTTTATCCTCGAGTGCCGCTGGCAATCCCTTAAACCCGGCGATATGCTCATTGCGTGCCAACAGGCCCAGGTCCGTCAGCAAATCAGCAACCTGGTCAAAGTTCATTTTTCCCACAGGCGTCTGTTGCAACTGCGCCGCGAGTTCGTCCGTCGTCGGCTCAACAGATCGATCATTATCCTGCATCGCATCCGAGCTCGCCAGATAAAACGTCGCCATCTTATGGCGGATTACACCCGAATTGTCCCCCGACTGAATCGCCATCATCGCTTCGATGATCATCCAACAGCGCGTCTCCTGCTGTGGCAAAATCGCCCGCACCAGGCGCGTTTGCAGCATATCGCGCAAGAGATCCAGCTCAGTGCCGTCGACGACCAACTGCAGCGCCTCGCGTAAAAAAGGATCAACTGCCTGCTGCTCGATTGGCTGCAACGACAAAATCCCTTCTTTGCGCGCCTGATTGGCAATGCCGAGCCACAAGTCGGCCATGTCGTTGGCCGTGAGTTGGTCCAGCGACCGAGCGATAAGTTCCGTCACATCTTCCGACACCGCATATTGCGCCCCTTGCGCCTCCGGCATTGAAGCATTGCCCGTGGGCCACTGCAATAACCCCCGAGCCGCAAGACCTCCAGTCTGTATCAGTATTCGCCGTCGCGCCGACATATTGCGCAAAAAACGCTCGCGGACCTGGTCCACCATGCGCAACAGCGTCTGCGCGCCGCGATCGTCCAGACCGGCCAACAGGTCGAAATCGACCCGCTCGATCGCCTCTTCAAACAAAGCAACATCCGCTGCAAATGCAGTTATATCCACTCCGCCTACCCATTCGATCTGTCCCGCAGCAGCCATCTCTAGGGCCTTGGCCAGAATCTTGTGCCGCGCAGGGACGCGCTCTTCTGCGGGCAGGTTGGGCTTGGCCTCGATCTCCTCGGTAATAATGGTCCGTACGCGCTGCGACATATTGCTCATCAGACGCCAACGAACAATCGACCCGGCACCGTTGAAGGCGCGAGTACAGTCTTCCTGATCTATTTGTCGCAACAGCTCCTGTATATGCGTATCGCGCAGACCGGCCAATACATTCAGATCTGCCGCAACCACGTTGCACAGCATTTGCCAATGTTTGCAGCCGTATTCGCAAGCGATGACGTGTTGCGCTTCCTGCAACGAGAAATCTCCCTGTAAAATTTCATCTACAGAAGCGGCAGAAAGTCTGGGAAGATACACCTTGATCCGCTCAGCAGCTTCAGTCGACACGGACTGATGCCCTTTACGCAGGTCTTTGGCCTGCTTCTCGAACTGTTCAAGGCTGGGATTGGGGGGTAGTGTCCTGGTCATAGGACAACTCCTCTCACTAACGCGCCCGGGGTCGCTCTCTATTCGGGCGCACAGAAGTCGCTATCTAAATTAGCAAAGTGAAGGTCGGCTCGGCCTTTCCCGCGGACTGGCGGCTCCCTTCTGGAGCACTATATCCAATCTACATCAGTGCGAGAGAGAGATCAACTATATGGGGTGAAAACGCGTCTAAGGCAATGCCTGCGCCTGACGCATCATTTCTGCTTGCGGATGCTCGGACGCAAGACTCACCGCCTCTTTGAACCGATCTTATTGCCGGTCAATCTGCCGCAACTGCCCATAGGCGATACCGAGGTTAACCAGGGTCTAGACCGCGGCAGACGCCAATACCCGGACCCGTTCCAATGCCTCGACATCGGCTTCTTACTGCTGCAAATGCAACCGGCACACGCCCAAGCCATAGTGGGACCGGGCGTCTTTCGGGTCTTGCTCGCTGGCAAGCCGGTAATAATCGCCGGCCGCCATTGTAACGGCCACCGTCGCCACCGCCAACAGCGTGTTGAACCCCCGGGCGATGGCCAGCAGGTCTCAATCCTCCACGAAGTAGCGGTAGGCGACAAAATGCTCGAGCGTTTCGACGGAAAACGCAAAGAAATGGGGATTCAAGTCACTGAAAAAAACCAGGCAATGAACGCTAAACGCCCATTCATCCCCTCCGCCCAATTCCCACCGGGGCTCGGGGAAAGGCCAGCGGACCACGAGCACCACGAAGAGTATCGCCGCCTGGCACAAACCCTGGGTTTCCCAGCGCTCACTGAATCTTCGCCCATATACCCCGCTTTACGCCTTGCTGCGTGCGATCTTTAAAGCAAAACCTTGACCACAACCTTCTTCACTGGCTGCGGCTGATCGGCGGCCATGCCCGGCATGTGCGCGTCCTGCGGGGCCAATATGCAGAAAAAACCCTCGCGCAAAAGAAAGAACTCGCCGTCGCCCTCCAGCTTGATAAAGTCGTTTTCCTCCTGATAAGCTCCCGCCGCCAGATTACTCGTCGGCGCATAGCCCATATGCTCGACGCCGGAAGCCACGTATTGCACGTCTAGATACTTGCGGTGCGATTCCCAAAAACCTTCCGCCTTGGGCTTGGAGTCGTACTCCTGCACCATGGCGTAGACCTGGTCACCGTCGATGGCGTAGCGGTCCACCGCGGCATTCTGCAAGTCCGTGTCCTGCAAATAGCGGAACGCCGCCTGTATCCTCGGGCCAAGGCCGTAATACTGGCTGGCATTTTCCAACTGGTCGATAATCATCTGCTGGTCCTTTCCTTATGGTCTGTTAGCGCGTATCTGAAAAATCGCTCAGAGCCTAAAGCGGCCACGGCGACAAGATATATTTTTCAGACACACCCGAAATAAACAGCCGGTAAAATTTTCCCGCGCCGGCCTAATAGTTGAAACGCGCCTGCAAAAAAGTGCGGCTGATGCGCAAACTCTCGCCGGGCTCGCGATCGGTGCGGTCCTGCTCGACCAACGCCCACTCGACACGTTCAAGCCGCGGCATTATGTCCATCACCGCGTCCCAATCGACTGTGCCATTGCCGAGTTCCCGCCAGGTGATCCCTTCGCGACCTGCCTTGCCCGGTGTGCGCTCGTAATCCTTGAGATGCAAATAAACCGACCTGTTCGCGGTGCTCGGCGAGAAAGGCCGCCGGATCCCGGCCCGCCACGTGCACCCAACCCACATCGACACAGAGATCCACGGTGGCGAAATCCAATTCGCCCAATAGCAGGTCCATCGCCGTTGTGCCCCCACCCAAATCATCGAACTCGTAATCGTGGTTATGGTAGTGGAACGCCACCCCGGCGTCGCTCAACCGGCGCCCAATTTCATTGAGATAGGCGATGCTCTCACGCCAGGTCTCAACCGTGCGCTCGGGGCCGCCGAGTATGCCCGAATTGCACAGGTGCCGACACTCCAAAGTCTGCAGCTGCGCGATCAGTTCATTCACATCGGGTTTGCGGCTGATCGACGTGTGCACGCCAGCACAGACTAGGCCGCGCTCGTCGAGCTGGCGTTTAAACAGGTCCGCGTCGCCGGTGCCCCCGCCTTCAATCGCGTTATATCCCGCCTCTCTGACCTGGTCGAGAACAAACTCCGCGTCATTTTCCATCGTGTACTTCGGCCCAAAGACGATCAGATGCCCCCCCAGCCTGGGCAGCGTCATAACTTTTCTTTCGATCAAAGGACGGCTCTTATCCGCCCGTAAGTCGCACCGAGATCCATAGCGGCATTCTCCGTCGTATCGACCTCGATGACTTCGCCCCCAATTTCGAGGGCATTCCAATAGCCGGTCCCAATGTCGGCGACCAACTTCCCCAGGCCAGCCCGGTCTTGTCTTATCGCCGTGCCCCAGATGCGCGCGCTCCTGCAGTTGCCCGCGCATCGATCAGGTGCGAGCAATACCTCCGCCGGAGCGATACAATCGCACCTGGTGATATCTGGTTGAAACGCTTCCTACAACTCAGCGCAATGCGGCATATCCCCATTGCGCTGAAAGACGATAAAATGCAGTCTTACTCCGCCGTATCCCCCGACAAACCAGAAGCATTACAACACCGTCTCGCCGTACTCGCCGAATTAGGTTCTGAATGGGCCTATGTCTTCCAGCTCCAGGCCGATGAATACAGCCAATACTGTAGTCGGGTGGCACCTTCGAGCAAATCACCGGGCACGAAGAGGGCGATAAGATCCATCCCAGCCGAGCCGAGGAAGGAGGAATTGACTTGGATCATTTCGACTTTATCAGACATAGCGGCGCTCACCTACAAGTGGAGGTGCGGCAATCGACGTTTTATTAATGCATAGGCCGCAAACACTCATCGCCATACGCTACAAGAGCCTGGTTATGCAGTCTATGGCCTGCCTATTACTCAAGAAATTGCAAAAACTATACCCTGGAGCAGCGTACAAGCCAAGCCCGGGCGAGAAGAACTGACTTCTCGAAAATAGGCCAATCGAGCCTATTAAATAGACCTTCGCCGACAATACCCCCGGCGAAAGCACGACGCCTGTCGGGCATTTACCCTACGGTACGCGCCACAAATAGCTGCTACAGATCGGAGTATTTACTGATCGGTGCCGAATGCACCTGCCGCTCCGCCGTCTGCTGTAAACTCGCGATCTCTCCTTGTGTCGCGGCCACGGAGGCGGCACTGTCGAGAACTTCGATCGCCAAGGTCGCGCGCCGCGTCTCACCTAGACCGATCTTCATCAACCGCCCCTGCTGACGTTCAAAGGCCTTGCTATTGGGATAGTCGGTAGCCGGCTCTAGACCGGTGACATAACCGTCTGCGATAGAAGCCGTGTTCTTCCATTGCGTAAAGGCGGGCAATTCACCCTTGTCGAAACGCAAGACCACCCCTTTGTCGGCCGCGGCATTGCGCAACATCGCCAAGGTCTTCCCGTCCTCCCCGGCCAACAGGTCATACCAATAGGCCTGCTCCACATAACCAGCCGTCGGACCGGCATAGGTTTCATAGGCCTGCAGACCTTCCGCCGCCCGCGCATCGCGCGGCGCGACTTCCCGAGCCGCCACTTCCAAGCGCGTGCCTTCCTCCAAGAAGGGCGCGCCGAAGTTGCAGTGATAGAGCAACTCCATCTCGGCATCGATAGCTTTCTCGTTGCGCACTTCGTCTTCGATCAGCAATGAATTGGAGCCCACCTTGGTCGAGGCGCGCGCCAGAAGCCGATACTGCGGGCAAAACAACCCGGCCTCGTGCACCTCGCCGATCACCACCAATTCCGTCGGGTCGCCGGGTATAACCTGTATCTCGACCCGACTGGCCGGCGTATTGGCGATCTTGCCGTGCAAGGTCAGCGCCACCTCACTCGGTACGCCCATATTGTTCGGCACCACATCTGTTCCCGGCGCGCCCATAGAATCGAGCCCACAACGGACGACGACTTCGTCAAAACCGGCGAGCCAACCCAACCCCCCTCGATCCTGCAGGTCAATCAGACTCGGATGCACCGGCCCTTTGACCGGGGAGTTCCAGGCCAAATCCAGGCCTTTATAGGCCCCCTTCCATATGCCCATCCCGCGCGTCGGCAATACCGAAAAAGACAGCGCGCCATTATCCACCTCGATAATATCCACCCCATCGCTCGGACCGCCGCGCAGGGTCGTCTTGCGAATCGACCAGCCTTCGTCGGCGAGCCCCAAATCACCGGGTCCGATTTCGATACTGTCCATCCAGACTCGCGTCGCCTGGTCCGTCAATACCCACGTCTTCGCTTCAGCCATTGAACCTTCTCTCCTCCCCATTCGGTTATAGCCGCCAATCTGCCCATGGCGGAATTTAAGTTTCTTTCGCGGTGCCGATTCAAACGATGCTCGCAGCCTCGATCAGCGCCCGCACACCCTCTAACGAGCGGTGAAAATCCCCGCCGACGCTTTTCATCGTCAAATAGCCTTCATAGCCGCTTTCGTGCAAGACCTGCAAACAAGCGCCGTGATCCACTGCCCCCTCGCCAAAGACCGCCGGCGCCCAAATCCCCAACCGCCCCTCAGTGCGGAAAGCCTCTATCACTTCCCGATCGCCGCGCCGCACCCAATCACCCAACCGCACATTGCAGACGGTCCCGGCGAGGCGTCTGGTCGCGCTAACCGGATCCTCGCACTCATAGTACAGATAATTACCCGGGTCCAAACAGGTCCCGACCTCGGGCCGATCCGCCAACTTGACCACCCACTCCTGGTGCCAACTCGCCCCGACGAAAAAACAGTGGTTTAGCAAAGCCAGCCGCACATTATAACCCGCAGCAAACTCGGCCAGTTCCTGCACCTGCTCTATCAGCGGGCCCACCCCCTGCGCGAAGTGCAAACCACCGGCCTCGGCTGTGCGTCCCTCTGGCACCGGCTGCGAGTCGATGGCTGGAAAAGTAACGACCTGCGCCCCGACCGCCGCCGCCGCACGAATCTGGTTTTTGAGCGTCACCACAGCCTGTTGACGCCGCGCGTCACCATAACCTAAACGCGTACCCGAACCAACCGCGAAGATCTCCACACCCAACTCCGCAGCCAATTTCTTCAGCGCCGCCGCGCCGTCGACATCGCGCGGATCAGCGCCCCAATGCGTCTCGTAAAACTCCACGCCATCAACCCCGACCTCGGCCGCCGCGCGCAATAACCGTTCACCCGTCGGCACCTCGCCCGCCAACAAGGGCTGCAAACAGATGCTCATCGCCCCGATTTTAACCATGCGCAACCTCCACTTTTTGCCCCGTGCGCCCCGATTCCTGCGCCGCGAACACCAGCGCCATCGTCGCGCGGATATCGCGAGCTGAGGCCTGGGCCAACGGGCGACCCTCGGCAATAGCGGAAAGGAACTCGCGTTGAATCGAATGCTCACCCGGCAGTTCCACTCTTTCGGGCACCTCACTTACTTCGCCATTGAGCGTCAACACACCCTGTGTTCCCGACAACTGGATCGTGCCCTCGGTCCCGGCGACCGACCATTCGTAGCCCAGGGAATGATGAAAGGAAAAGGCCACGTTGATCAGCGCACCGCTCGGCGTCGTGGCCACCAACGAAACCTCATCTTCGATATCCACCTCGGGATGCGGATCGATATTCTGCACCATCGCATAAACCGATTCGGCCTGTTCACCCAACCACCACAAAATCACGTCCAGCGAGTGCGTGCCGATTCCGGGCAGGATCCCGCCCGACAGCGCCTGCCGGGCAAACCAGCTCTGCTCGTCGCCGCCGCGTCCAGGGCTCATCCGTCGATGCACGATATGGCGCACCCGGCCTATCTCTCCGGCATCGATCAGTGTTTTGATATAGCGGATATGCGTAAAGAAGCGCAGACTCTGCCCTGCCATCAGTAATAGACCGCGCTGCCCGGCCTCGGCGATCATCCGGTCGACATCGGCCATATTCAACGCCAGCGGTTTCTCCACGAAGACATGGCGACCGGCCGCCAGCGCCTTGAGCGCATAGGTCGCATGCAGGTTGTTTGGCGAGCAGACGAAAACAGCCGGAGCCTCTTCTGCCGCCAACGCCTCGTCAAGATCGGCATAGGTTCGCTCAACACCAAATTCGCGCTGCATATGCTCGCGCGCAGCCTCCGAGGGATCGACCCCGGCGACCACCCCGCCCAATCCCGGCAATCCGCGTATGGCCTGTAAATGCCCGGTGCCCATGCGGCCGCAGCCGACGAGCAAAATCTCTACGGGATCGCTCATGCGCCCCTCCTCAAAATGTCAGTGTATAGGTGTAAAGTTCTTGATACGGCACAAAACCCAGACGCTCGTAGAGCCGCACCGCCGCCATTCGCTCGCGCGAGGTGTTGAGCCAGACCTCCGCATAGCCACATGCCTTCAGCTTCTGCAATGCCCGCACGTTGAGCGCCGCGCCAAGCCCCTGGCCGCGGTGCGCCGGATCGACCCCGACCCAATGCAGCAACCCCAGCGGGCCTCCGCCATAATCAATTTCCCAAGCGCTGGCCGTACCTACTAGTTGTTCTTCGCGTTCAGCGACGACGATCCGCTCATAAGCATTAAAAGACATCGGCGGAAATTCCCGGGGGAAATCCTCTTCCGTCCACGGGCTACTCTCGGGAAAGCAGGTGTTCTTCAAACGCACATACGCCGCTTCTTCGCCCTTGGCCAACGTCCGCAACGCATAGCCCGGCGCTATATCGCAAGCCGGCACAGGGGCGTCGAGCGAGCGCCGCATCCGCAAAGACCCCATCGACAGCCCGACAAAACCCGTGGCCTGCAAAAGCTGTACCGCCGCCGCATTAGCGCTGCTAACATCGGAGACTGCCAGCCTTTGCACCCCTTGCTGCCGCAACTCCGCACAGACCTCTTCCACCAGCCCCGCACCAACCCCGCGACCCCGCCACGCTTCGCTCACCGCAACAAACAATTCCGGCGACTCCCCACCGGATACTGATGCCATCCCAACCGGCTTGCCATCGGCCATCGCCCAGGCGCCCGCCTCACGCATAAAAGCGCCCTGCTCTAATGCCGCATAAGCCCGATTGTATTGCCCCAGATACATCTCCTGCACCCTTGGTAAAACTTGTACAAGAAATTCCTGCGGCGCAGCCGGCTCATCGACGAAAGACCACATCAGAAATCGAGCTGCACGGCGACGGGTCGCCCGGCCTCAATCGACTCGGCCACTGCACAACACACCGCCACCGAACGCGCCCCGTCCAGCGCGTCAATCAACGGCTTATCCCCCGTTTGAATACAGGCCAGAAAATGCTCGAGCTGTTCGGCGCAAGTATGATCTTCGGTGCGGATCTCCACCGGCAACTGCATAAAACCATCAGCGTGGGGAATGCCGTCGATAAAAAGCCGGTCGTTGAGCACCGATCCCTTGGTCCCGTAATAACCGAAGTTCATCGCATACGGAATCTTCGCCCCGCACGAGACTAGGCACTTACCCAGCGCGCCGGACGCAAACTTCAAACTGGCGATCACCGTATCGTACCAGGGCGCCGCCGGGAGATTGCGATTGGCGCCAAAGGCGCTCACCTCGACGATCTCCCCGGCGATCCAGCGCATCAAATCCAAGGGGTGGCAGGCCCCACCGATAATCGACAATTGCCCTTCCTGCTCCGCGTCCAGCCACCAATCGTGCCCCGGTAAATCGAGAAAAGGTCCCAAGTCGTGCACATAATCCCCCTCGACAAAACAAGCCTCTCCCAGCTTACCGTCCTGCACCAGTTTGTGCAACGCGACAAAGATCTTGCTAAAGCGCGCCCCGTGCCCAACCATCACCTGCCTGCTCGAAACGCGCGCCGCGGCCACAATCCGTGCACAATCTGCCAACGTCACCGCCAACGGTTTTTCAACAAAGACATGCTGGCCCCCCTCCAGTGCCTGGACCGCCTGCTGCACATGCTTGGAGTTAGGCGTGCATAAATAAACGACATCCACTGCTTCATCCGCCACCACATCCATAAAATCCGCACTCACCCGCCCAGCACCATACACTTCCTGCAATTCCACCGCCGATTCCTCACTGCGCGGCGTCGCACAAATAACCGCCAGCCGCGCCTGGGAATGCGCCGCGACCGCCTTTATATGCTCCCGCCCAATATATCCCGTGCCCACCACCGCAACGCCAATCTCACGCATTAATTCCCTCCAATAATGAGGCCTACTCCACGACGGAGACCCCCGACAAAAGCGGGTTCGGCATGAGAAGATTCACCCATCTCTCGCCTCCTACAAGGAGATCCACTCCACGCGATAGAGGATACTCCATTGCCTCCCACACCATAATATGAGGCTCGGGCATGACACGGAGAAAATTCACCCGCGCGCGATATTGTCTGCGACCTACATCTGCCCGTGTACGTCGGGGTTACCAACCCGCCCTACTATAGGCGCAAGGGGGCCGTGCTGTGATTTTCAGTAGAACCGTGCCCACCCCACTTGCAACTCCTCCCATCTAACAATACTATATCTCCTGATCGCGTACAGCCTCTAAGGTATAAGCAAAAAACACCTGCCAAAGCAACTTACAAACGAAAGGCTAATCCCCATGTCGAGCATCCCAAAACGATCCCTGCGCACCGGCGTCGAACTCAGCACCTTGGGCTTCGGCGGCGCGCCCCTAGGCGAACTCTTCGACCCCGTCAGCGAAACCGAGGCGCAAGAAACCCTGCAAGCCGCCTGGGATGCCGGCATCCGCTACTACGACACCGCGCCCTTCTACGGCTACGGCAAGAGCGAACACCGCCTCGGCCACTTTTTGCGCCAGCAGGAGCGCAAAGACTTCATCCTATCAAGCAAGGTCGGCCGGGTGC
>Ga0315339_1003618_pt1 | contig 10731 bp, 8 predicted proteins | sample ASW17metaG_FD_204514 | JGI IMG/M metagenome (GOLD analysis project Ga0315339, IMG submission 204514) | Ammonia-oxidizing marine archaeal communities from Pacific Ocean, United States - ASW #17 | ecosystem: Environmental > Aquatic > Marine > Oceanic | place: USA: California | collected 2016-12-05
GCTGTTGCCCGCTGCCCATTCAACTTCTGCTTCCCTCAGCTTGTGGATAATCTGTTCGCTCGTGTATCGCTTCCTCGTCATTTCCTGCCTCCTTACACACGTCCGAATCCTTCGATTCTCTCTCAAGATTCGGATTCGTTTTCAGGGGGCAGGTCAGTTTCTCTACCTTACGTTTGGTCTCGGCTCTAACGACGATGATGACTGGGTTAGCGGAGCCGTATTCATCCGTGCTGTCCTTGCCTAGGATACGCCAGCCTGACTGAACCGCCCTTTGACGGGTCGCATAATCAGGGCGTTCGAGTACATCGGTGATCTGCCCCTCCTTGGTGGCTGTGGCTACAACCTTGGTCGCTTGGAGGTTGTCGGCGTGGACTTCAGCGATACGCTCTTGGCCCAGGCCCTTACGATCAAGCATCTGTTCGAAGGTCTCGCGGAACTTTGTGTTCTTGAGCGTGCGGTTTGCATACGAGTCGGCGCCGGAGTTGGAGAGCTTTGCCGGGAGCGCCGCATCCATGGCCGCTTGCCTAGAGGGCTTCCCCTCAGCGAGCCCCTTCGCAAACTTACGCTGTCGAGCTTTGGGGCTTCGGTCACTGGCACTGCGATCACTCGGCCGTTAGTGACCGATTCTGGTGACCGATTGGTGACCGCCTTCGAGAGCTTGATCGCGTAGGCTTTGGAGATACCAAGTTCCGCGGCTACCTTTGAGAAGGACTGTCCTTCGCGCCGGAGCCGGCGTACGTCCTCTTGTAGTTCCTCGACTGATCTGCGGCGGGCCATTCGATGTTGGGTGCGATTTTACCCCAGGTCTGGATATCTGGAAAGGAGAATCGCGCCGGACAGGGGCCGGCATCTGCTTCGTGGGCGTGATCGTCTCCAGCGGGTTGCAACACCTGTGCACCGTTGCACACGCAATGCAGAGGTCTGGCGCCCCGGTCTACCAGCCGACGGACATCTCGACGAGCCTGTCGTTGGGCGTGCGATGCAGATACGAGCGCGCGTGGTTGCCCGAGCCCATGACATAGTGGATTTCCTTCTCGACGACGTTGGTTTCTTTTCCCTGAGAATCAAGTTGGTGACGACGCGCGTAGTACTTACCATCACGCGTCACCATTGTGTAGTGGCGATTGGAGAGCTCGCAGGTGTTGTTCGTCGTAAAGTCCGCGGAGACCTTGCCGGAAAGGGCCCGGTAGAAGGAGCGCCCCATACCTGTTTGGCTATAGCTCTTGGCGACCTCGGCGTGACAGCCGGCGCAGGCGGCCGCGTCGATGTAGCCGGCGTCGGCACTGGCTGAACCAGGGCTCTGATTTGACCAGGTGACCTCCGGCTGGGGACCCGAGACGCCAAAGAAGTAAAACGCGCCAAGAACGGCCGTAACTCCCAGCGCCGCGAGGATTGGGAGCGTGCGACGTGAGGTGGGGGCAGATGCAGGGGAGGTTTGTGGCTGCTTCTTTTTCTTGCGCTTAGCCATCTGTGAGCAGCGACCGCCAAACCGATTCTACCCGGCGACGGTTGCCATTTGCCATTGCTTGTGCTTGGTGACAGTGTTACCGCGGGCCAGTACTCGACACCCCAGGACCCGGTTGCCCGGCTCGAACCACAGTGTGCCTGGGATTTGCACCTTGCAGGCCCCATTGTCGTCCATCTCGACACCCGGCCATCAGTTCCGGCATGCCCTCCGGTGGAATCCGCTTCTGCGGAGGATTGCCGGTGATAACAACGGTGGTCTCATGAGAAACACAAGTCTAAGCTGTGTGTGTTCACGCGGGTTTCACCTCCTGCGCGATCGAAACTGAGCGCCCCCAAGCCGCGTGGAGATTGTACCGCCAGATACCTGGCGCAAACAACTGCGATGTCATGAACTATGACATTTTCTGGTCCCCACGTGGCTGAGACGGCTCGGTTGCCGTCTGATTCGACCGCCTTCCGAGGGGTTCTTACGGGTCGATTGCTAGTGGGAAATACATTTCTCGGACAACAAGGAACATCGCCAGCATCAAGTTCGCGACAACCCGCGGGCGAAACACGGGGCGGCAGACAACGGCTCGCTAGGAAGGGGATCGGTCCCAGCAAGAAACGATCGACCGATTGACTTCGGCCGGGGCCTCCATCTGCACCATGTGGCCTTTACCCTGTAGGACCTGTGTTTCGAGATTTGCTGGCAGATCTTGGGCATGGGAGACCGGGATGATGTCGTCCTCGCCACCCCAGAGGATCGTCGTGGGAACAGAAAGCTCAGCCAGCCGATCACGCAATACCAGGGCTTGGCGGCCTTGAGGGAAGAGAGCAGCGGCGATGGTCCGCAAGGCTGAGTCGACACCGTCGATGCGTTTGTACTTCAGAATGTCGTCGATGAGCTGCCGGCTCACTGCGGAGGGATCGGCGAACAGCTTCTCGATATGCGGCTTGATGTCCCGACGCCGGCTTGCCGTGGTGAAGCCTTCGATGTAGTCGCCATTGATCTCCGGCCCCAGACCGGCGGGTGCGATGAGGACGAGTGACAGAGCCCGGCCGGGATGATTGAGGGCCAGATCCAGAGCGATGGCGCCGCCCATCGAGTGCCCCACCAGGTGTGCACGCGGCACACCGATCACATCCATGAATGCCGTCAGCGTCCCGGTGAGCTCGGCAACGCTCCCGCTCTCAAGCTGTTTCGATGAAGAGCCATGCCCGGGTAGGTCGAGTGCGTAGACGCTGCGGTTCGCAGACAAAGCCTCATGATTGAAAAGCCAGTTGTTGAGGTCGCCGCCAAAGCCGTGGATCAGAATCGCAGGCTCGCCACCCTCGCCGCGCTGGAGGTACCGTAACGTCTTGCCGTTGGCTTCGACTATCTCGGGCGCGGGACCGGCGGCTTCCTCTTCAACCTCTTCCGGGACGAAGTTCTCCTGAAAAGCCGCAACAAAAACGTCGAGTTCGGCGCTCGATACCGAAGCGTCCGCGATGGCGCCAATCAGGCCCGCCACGGGGACCGACACTCCGACACCGGCTACCCGCCGCAACACCCCTGAATGAGGGGCCTCCAGGACACTTGATACTTTCTCCGTCTCGATCTCGACGACTTCGGCCCCCACGTCGACCTCCGCCCCCTCGTCAACGAGCCACGCGACGACCTTGCCCTCTGTCATCGAGAGGCCCCACTTCGGCATGGTCAGCTTGTGGATGCCGGCACTCATGCCTTGTGTGTCATCACGTCGCGGACTGCACCCGCGACTTTGCCCGCATCAGGGATGTATAGGTCTTCCAACACGGAGCTGAAGGGCACCGGTGTGTGAGGAGGGCAGACCATCTTGACAGGCGCTTTGAGCGAGTCGAAAGCCTTTTGGGCGACGATCGCGGAGATGTCGGTGGCAATGTTGCAGCGCGGCGAGGCTTCGTCCACCACCACGAGCCGTCCCGTTTTTTCTACACTTTCAAGAATGGTTTCCTCATCGAGCGGAGAGGTTGTTCTCAGATCGATAATTTCACACCCAATCCCGTCCTTCGTCAACTCATCCGCCGCTTCCGTGCTCTTGTGAATCATGCGTCCAAGGGTGACGATCGTGACGTCGTCTCCCTCCCGCACATAATTGGCTTCGCCAAACGGCAACGTATACGACTCCTCGGGGACTTCTCCCTCGAGCGAGTAGAGCAACTTGTGTTCGAAGAACATGACGGGGTCGTCGTCGCGGATCGCCTCGATCAATAGTCCCTTCGCGTCATAAGGAGTCGAAGGGACGACGCATTTCAGTCCCGGGATGTGGGTGAAGAGCGGATAGAGGCACTGCGAATGCTGTGCCGCGGCACGAAGCCCCGCACCGATCATCGTGCGAATCACGACCGGTGTGGCCGCCCGGCCGCCGAACATGTAACGGAACTTCGCGGCCTGATTGAAGATCTGGTCGAAGCACACTCCCATGAAATCAACAAACATCAGCTCTGTGACGGGACGCAGCCCCGCGGTCGCCGCGCCGATGGCCGCTCCGACGAACGCCGACTCACTGATAGGTGTATCGAGGACGCGATCAGGAAATCGCGCCCACAGTCCTTTGGTGACGCCGAGCACACCGCCCCAGGCGTCCATTTCTCCATCGGCCCCACAGCCACCGGCAATATCTTCGCCCATCACGATGACTGACTCATCACGCTCCATCTCCTGGCCAAGAGCCTCGCCGATCGCTTGCTGAAAAGTGATTGTTCTCGCCATAGTTGCTTTCCCGATTCAGTACGACAAATAGCTCAGTACGACAGGTAGACGTCGGTCAGCAGATCCGCCGGCTCCGGTTCCGCTGCTTCTTTCGCCTTGGCAACGGCGTCATCAATCAGAGCCTTGACCTCGTCGTCGACCTTGGCGAGATCGTCAAGCGTGATCAGCGACGACGACGTCAGCGAACGGGTGAAGTTGACGATGCAGTCTCGTGTTTCACGGAGGTTCTTGACCTCATCAGGCCCGCGGTACGTCTGGGCGTCGCCCTCGAAATGGCCGTAGTAACGGTTGACCTTGCATTCGATCAGAGTGGGCCCCTCTCCCTTGCGGGCACGGTCAACGGCTTGCTCGGCTGCGTCGTAGACAGCGCAAAAGTCGTGTCCATCGACCGTGACGTCCGGCATGTTGAAGCCCTTGGCCCTAGCAGACACCTCCGCGCCCGCGACGGAGTATTTACTCGACGTAGCCTCGGCATAGCCGTTGTTCTCGACGACGAAGATACAAGGCAGTTGCCAGATCGATGCCAGGTTGAGGCTTTCCAGCGTCGTACCCTGGTTCGACCCTCCGTCACCCACGAAGGTGGCTGCGACACCTCCCGTGCCTTTCTGCTTGGCGGCCAACGCGGCACCACAAGCAAGCGGCGGGCCGCCGCCGACGATGCCGTTGGCCCCCATCATACCCAGCTCCAAATCCGCGATGTGCATGGAGCCACCCTTGCCCCCACACAGGCCGTCTTTCTTACCGAAGATCTCGGCCATCATGCCGTGCACGTCGCACCCTTTCGCAATGCAATGTCCATGACCTCGATGCGTGCTGGCGATCTTGTCGTTTTCGTTGAGGTGCATACAAACGCCCACTGCTACGGCCTCTTCACCCGCATAGAGGTGCACAAAGCCAGGAATGTCACCAGTCGCGAACTCCACATGGAGGCGCTCTTCGAACTCTCGGATCGTCTTCATGTCGCGGTAGGCCTTGAGTAGTTGGTCTTTCGTGATATCCATGCCTGATCCTTGTCTGGTCTGTCTTGCGTTCGACCTCTACCGAATGTTCAACAACAGCCTGCGAGAGAGGGCAGATCCATCGACGGCTAGATTGTACCGCCGCCTGATAGCTATTGCGAACACCGATGTCACTTGCAATAACAGTTTTTCGTTCCCAGGTGCCTGAGACGGCCCGGTTTGCGCCAGCCTGGGCTTCCGACCGGCACCCCTGAGACGGATGATTGATCGTGAGAAACAAGCTTCTCAGTGTCGAACGCTGGCGCCCTTGATTTCCACGCACTATCCGCCAAGACAGGATTGGCGAGTGGGCGGGTCAGGCTGAGAAGTCGTCATCAGCGCCCACTCGATCGCTTACGACAGGAACTCTGACGTCGACCACACCCGATTGCGGTCTTCTACCGTGTGTTGAGCGAAGCGATGCTGGGGACCCTTTAGTGACACGCTCTGCAACTTCGACGGGCTGCGGATAGTTAGCCGCGCTCGCGGCGGCCGAAGTTCCTCAGAAACTACGGTAATTGCGACACGCAAGAATCGAAATTCATCGTTCACTGTCAGAACATGGCTTGTTCGTAGGGGCCCAGATCAGTGTCCTGATCACGGTGGAAGTTCCTGCCCAGAAGGTACTGGATTTCTAGCTCCACGTCCCTCAGGAACACCTGCGGCACTACGTCAGGATCTCTTCTTGTGAGCGAGATCTCGATGCCATTTCTTCCCTTGATCGGCCAGTGCTCGCGATCCAACTTGAAAATGAACCAGTAGCCCGAACCGGTACGGTATCGTGGGGCACTCATGCGGTACATCTCGTTGATGGTCCGGAGCAGTTCGTCTGGGAGCCGGCGGCCGTTAATGCTGAACTGTAGCCGGTCTTGTTCCGTCACATTCATGACGCGGAAACGCAAGACCGCCTGATGAACCCGGCCGGTGCGGTCCCAGTGCGTTAGATCATCGCTAATCGGGAGCTCCAGACGGACGGTCTGACCAACGTTGAGGTCGACAGGAAGCTGCATCTTGAGGTTGGGTTCAAGGCGCGGCTCTGGATAGCGGCCCGTCATCGTTGGGATGTAATAGGTCTTGTCCTTTGGCCCCATCACGTCGGGGTGCGGAGCTTCGCGAAGCATCTCATAGAACGGCGCTTTGTAAGGCCAGTAGCCGAACCAGTAGGCGAGATACAGACCATCGACACCCTGAGCCCAGTAGTTCGAGGCGGCTGCCCGCAGCATCTCGTTCGCTGCTTGGTGAAGCCGGTCAGAGTCGACAAGAGCATGCAAGGCGGCGTGGATACGCGTTGCACTGTCCTTCGCGGCCTCGACCAAAGTCCGAAGGTCGGAGGTGTGGTCGAGTAATTCCGGTCCTCCGAGGGTTTCCCCGACGACAATGTCCACCAGACCTTCCGAGATCCAGCGCCGGACATCGAGTCCCACGGACTCGCAGCCTTGCACGTCCGCTGGAACACGAACGACCAACTCGCGGTTCACTCCGCTTTCAGTCAGAGCGCGACGCACGTCGCGAATCCACTCAGTCATGATCGCTTTGCCCGCTTCAACCTCGGCGGGGTGGAAGTACGAAGACTGATAGTTGAGCTGCAGCTCGAAGCCGTCGATGGGGTAGTTATTGGCCGTCTCTTTGATCAGTGCGATTCGCTCGTCGCGGACCGCGGCATGTTTGAAGTCCAGGCATGAAGCGCACGGATGACCTGGGTCGATATCTCCTCGGGCACCGATTTCCAGGTGACGATTCTTGAAGCGAAACTCAGAGCCTCGGACGTCCTCTGAGCGGTCGCCTGTTCCCTGTTGAACCAGCAGAGTCGGATAGAAGAGCAGCCCCTTCTCGTGCGCGCGGTCGCAGACGATCCGCAGCGGGTCGTGACCCGTATCGATGAGGTGCTTTGCGTTCTGGTGGGCACGGCGAAAGATGAGGTGCGGCCATTTGTCGACGTTGTGTCCCCATAGTTCGCCGATCTGTGTGTCATGGAGAACCGTGCGGCCGTCACCGAGACAGAACATGATGGCATCGACCGGCGTGCCTGCCAATTCATCAACTGCGGCCTCGTACTGCTCTTTCTCGATGGGCGGCTCGTACATGTAGATCAGCGGGTGACGGCCGTCGTGGTAGAACAGCAGCCGAGGTTTCTTCCTAGAGCCGGCCATGTTGCTCTCGGCGGGGACGGCGCCGGACGCAGTGGTCATCGTGCCTGCGGAAAGGCCGACCTTCAAGAAATTACGTCGGATCATGTTGCACCTCCGGGTGTGGAAACGCCTTGGACGTAGCCAGTGTACCCACGGGAGGAGGCGAGGTGGAGCTGAAAGGCGACTTGAGTTCTGATGGGCGCGTGGCCTGCCAGACGTTGAAGCTAACGACTTAGCCCCCAGGGGGCATTGTCAAGTTAACGGGGGTCCGCGACAATCGGCTCATGGAAACGCTGTATCGACGCCACCGCTTCCCACCCGAAATCATCAGCCACGCCGTCTGGTTGTACCATCGGTTCACTCTCAGCTTTCGCGATGTCGAGGACCTTCTCGCTGAGCGTGGCATCACCGTATCCTACGAAGCCATTCGATCCTGGTGCCGCAAGTTTGGACCCGAGTACACCCACACTCTGAGGCGACGGCAAGGTCGACTCGGTGACATCTGGCACGTGGACGAAGTGTTCATCACCATCCGAGGTGAACGCCATTATCTTTGGAGAGCCGTTGACCAGGATGGCGACGTCCTCGATATCCTGGTCACACGCCATCGCGACAAGAGAGCCGCCAAACGCTTCTTTCGCAAGATCTTGAAGCACCAGGAGCGGCCACCTTTGCAACTTGTTACCGACAAGCTGCGAACCTATTCGGCTGTTAACCGGAGGGTTGTAGGTTCGAGTCCTGCCTGAGGAGCCATTCTTTTCAATCACTTAGAGTATTGCTGTCGCCGTCGGGCAGTGCCACTGTAGTGGGTTCTGTAGAGACTCCATCGCTTCCCGTTTCGCCTTCATTCTGATGTGGCTGTAATGCTTCAGCATCCGATCCGACACGTGGGCTCGCCGACCGACAGTCCCCAATCCGGGGGCGGTACTCCCCGCGTTCGCCCTCGGCGGCATGCAAGACCCCTTCGAGATCGTCTTGAGACACACGGGACGCACCTTAGCGAAACACATCCTCTCGTCGAACATGCGAGAGTATCGAAAGTGGAGTTCATAAATCGTTTTCGGTGGCCTTACGCTCAGTATCTTTGGTTGCTTTGGTTGGCCTTTGTGCTGTTCCTCACGGTGGACCCATTCTGGTGGCACGTTCAGTACTTCAGTAGCCCCGGCCCTCAGTACTACCGCTTGATTCTGGGAGTGATCCCCGGCCTGGCCGTTGCCGCTTTCGCCTACGGGCTGCTGCGCAAACGTGGCTTGTGGCGTCACGAGCCGCTATTGTTTGGGGCGGCATTGCTGGCGGGCTGCCTGTTCTACGAGCCGCGGTCCACCGTGGTCATCTTGGCGCTCTGGGCCTCGGCGTATGCCATCGGGAAGTTCTGTCTTGATCGGCTCGGCGTCGTTACCGAGTCGCATGCGGCGGACATCTCTCTTTGCTCGGCTGTGGGCTTGGCGTTGTTAACCGTAGCGATGTTTCTGCTGGGGTTGGCGGGCGCATACTACTTTGCTGTTCTGGCCGCGCTGGTCCTGGTTCCCTGCCTCGTATTCTTCCGCCGGCTAAAACAGTTGCCGTTGGCCCTTCGCGAGGCTCTCGATACATGGCGTGGCAACCCGGAGCTAACGCGCCTTCCCGTCGGCCTAGCGGTCGCCTTCGCGGCCGTATTCATGGTCTGCACCATGATGCTAATGCTTGTCCCCACGATCAACGCGGACGCGATTCTGTTTCATTTTGCCGAAGTGGGGCACTACGCCGAAATCCATGGGTTGGAGACGGTGCCGGCCATGCCCTACTCGTACTTTCCGCAGGGCGGCGAGGTATTGATGACCCTGGGCTACATCCTCGGAGGACAAGCCGCCGCGCAGATGGTCAATCCGCTCTTCTTCTTTCTCTCCATTCTGCTTCTCTACGCGCTTGCCAGACACTTGAAGATCAGCCGAGCCGCAACCGTCATGGGCCTCGTGGCTGCCGCGAGCATTCCGTTTCTCCACTGGACCGGAAGCAGCTTCAAGAACGATTTCCTCCTGGCCCTGTATCAGATGGGATCGCTCTATTGCTTCTTGCGAAACCGAGAACAACGGCGGGACCACTGGATCTATATCGGCGTTTTCTTGCTGGCTTCGTCCTTCGGAGTGAAGCACACGGCCGTATTTGGGGCCATACCGCTGGGACTGCTCTATCTCACAATCACGTGGCGTCGCCCACGCCTGCTGGTAATCTGTTTCCTGATCGGCCTCACGTTTGGCTTCCACTGGCACGCGCGCACCTATCAGCTCACGGGAAACCCGCTGTACCCGCGTGCCGCCAAGGACGCCGGCGAGCGCGTCCACCCAATACAGGGTGCACGTCGATCTACCGCGGTCCTCTACCTGACCTACCCTTGGGTGATTCACTTCCAGGGAAAAAAGTCGTTCGAATCGCCTTCGGACAATCCTTGCGGCATCTTTCTGGTTCTATTCGCGCCTGTGGCGCTTTGGGTCCGCCGCAAGAGGTGGAACGCTGCGGAGCTGATCTGTGTATTCGCCGTCCTGTTGCACCTGGCCTACCTCGGGTACGTTTGGCTCATCATTCGTTACGCCCTGGTGCCATTTTGCATCTTGGCCATGCTCACCGCAAGCCGCCTAATGAATTTCTACGAATCGTCCGGCCGCCTCGTAAAAGGCAGCCTACTGGGAGCCGTGGCCTATAGTTTTCTATTCGCTTTGCTGCCCACGATGATCACCGAGATTAACTCCCCTCAGCTTCTCTACTTCGCGGGGCGCTTGGACGGCGAGCAGTATCTCGAGAAGACGATGCGATACCAGCCTTCCATCCGCTATCTGTGGGACAGCGTGCCTCACGACGCCGTGATCCTCAGCATCAACAACTCGGCCCGCGGATACGCGCCGTCGCCCAGCCGTTTCCATTTTGTAGCGGCCCGAGGAAGAACTCAAAACATCGTCCGCACAACGAACTCGTACATGTCCAAGTACGACTACGACTACGCCGTCGTCCCAACTATGATGAGTCGCATCTTCCGCGAAATGGTTGCGGATCGTTACGAGGCCGAGGCCGAGCATACCGACCCTGAATACACGGTTTTCCGCCTGCGGGGAATCGCCGACACCGAAGACGGGCAGGTTAGCGCCACACCGGGTTGACGAAAGCGCCGTTCGCGGCGACATCCCACACCGCGAGGCGCGCCCACTTCCATCCGGAGGCTTTTACCATCCACGCAAAGCGTTGAGAACCAAACGCCGCCGTATCCACCAACGGCAACGTCTCGCGGTGTACGTCGTCACCGTCTCCCCAAATCACCTCCGCGAATTGACCTGCCCCCTGAAAACGAATCCGAATCTTGAGAGAGAATCGAAGGATTCGGGCGTGTGTAAGGAGGCAGGAAATGACGAGGAAGCGATACACGAGCGAACAGATTATCCACAAGCTGAGGGAA